>Ga0308163_10000041_pt1 | contig 376588 bp, 320 predicted proteins | sample PhyTR1_FD_201037 | JGI IMG/M metagenome (GOLD analysis project Ga0308163, IMG submission 201037) | Phyllosphere microbial communities from UC Gill Tract Community Farm, Albany, California, United States - DLSLT.R1 | ecosystem: Host-associated > Plants > Phyllosphere > Unclassified | place...
TCAGGAATATAAAATTTCTGAAGTTGTAAGTTGGGATAAAACTTACGTTTAGTTTTAACGTTTGAGTGAGAAACATTAAAACCACTCATTGCCTTTTTTCCGGTTAAATCACAAACTCTAGACATGCTTAATATATATTGTTAATTGTTCTTCTGCTTAATTTTTTAAGAGTGTGCAAATATCACTAAAATAATTGTAACCATCAATACTACATGTGATTATTTTTCAAAATAATCTGTGATTTATATCGTTGTCAGACTTTATCCATCGCACAATAGGCTAAAAAAACCTAGCTGTACTACATTCAGGGGTTTAGCGGTGTACAAATGTCCCCTTCGGGACAACTTGATAAATTCTATTCATAATATTTTTATACCTTTCGAATATTTTATATTTGAGTATTATAGCCCCAAACTAATAGTTTTATGCAAATCAAATCTTTAACCGAGTATGAACAAACTTATCGTTTCAGCGTTGAATGGCCAGAGCAGTTCTGGGCAGGAATAGCTGAAAACTTCCTGTGGAGAAAGAAATGGGACAAAGTGCTGTCCTGGAATTTCTCAGAACCCAAAATCAAATGGTTCGAAGGAGCAAAGTTAAACATTACTGAAAACTGTCTCGACCGCCACTTGGCGAAAAACGGAGATAAACCGGCCATCATATGGGAATCCAATGATCCTGAAAAAGAAAGCATCACGCTGACCTATAAAGTTCTTCATGAACAGGTATGCCGCTTTGCGAATGTGCTTAAAAAGAATGGTGTAGTAAAAGGCGACCGGATCTGTATTTATATGCCGATGGTTCCTGAGCTGGCTGTCGCAGTGCTTGCCTGTGCCCGTATCGGCGCTGTCCATTCCGTAATATTTGGAGGATTCTCCGCTAAATCGATTGCTGACAGGATCAATGACTCTGCCTGTAAATTGGTGATTACTGCCGATGGATCATTCCGTGGCAATAAACAAATACAATTAAAAGAAGTAATTGACGATGCATTGATCGGCTGCCCGACTGTAGAAAAAGTAATTGTACTGACGCATACACGTACGCCGGTTTCAATGCTGAAAGGGCGCGACCTTTGGTTTGAAGATGAAATCAAACAAGTTGATACGGATTGTCCGGCTGAGGAGATGGATGCAGAAGATATGCTGTTTATCCTGTATACATCAGGCTCTACCGGAAAACCAAAAGGAGTAGTGCATACTGTTGGTGGGTATATGGTTTATGCAGGTTATACCTTTGCCAACGCCTTCAACTACCAACCCGACGAAGTTTTCTTCTGTACCGCTGATATTGGCTGGATCACTGGTCACTCTTATATCGTTTATGGCCCCTTATCTCAGGGTGCAACCACATTAATGTTTGAAGGCGTGCCTACGCATCCGACACCATCAAGGTTCTGGGAGATTATTGAGAAACATAAAGTAAATATATTATATACGGCACCTACGGCCATCCGATCATTGATGGGCTTTGGCAAAGAGCCGCTGAAAGGCATAGACCTAAGTAGTCTGCGTGTGCTTGGCTCCGTAGGGGAACCGATTAATGAGGAAGCGTGGCACTGGTTCGATGAGGAAGTAGGGCATAAAAACTGTCCGATTGTCGATACCTGGTGGCAGACAGAGACAGGCGGACTGATGATTTCTCCTATCGCTTTTGTTACGCCACTTAAACCGGCTTGTGCAACGCTTCCATTACCTGGAATCCAGCCAATCCTGGTAGATGAGCAAGGCAAAGAGATTGAAGGCAATGGCGTAAACGGAAATCTATGTATCAAATTTCCATGGCCGGGTATGTTACGTACTACCTACGGAGATCATGAGCGCTGTAAACAAACGTATTTCTCTACTTATCCGGACCTATATTTCACAGGCGATGGCTGTATGAGAGATGAGGATGGTTATTATAAAATTACCGGCAGGGTAGATGACGTGATCAACGTTTCTGGTCATAGAATTGGCACGGCCGAGGTAGAAAATGCGATCAATATGCATGCCGGCGTAGTGGAAAGCGCTGTCGTGGGTTACCCTCATGATATTAAAGGACAAGGGATTTTTGCCTTTGTTATCTATCCAAAACTTCACAATGAATCTGAACTGACCAAGAAAGATATTCTACAAACTGTGACACGTGTGATAGGTGCAATTGCAAAACCAGAGAAGATCCTCTTTGTTTCAGGATTGCCTAAAACACGTTCCGGAAAAATCATGCGCCGTATCCTGCGTAAGATCGCTGAAGGTGATACTGCCAATATGGGAGATACAAGTACTTTGCTTGATCCGGCAGTAGTTGATGAAATAATTGCAGCTGCAAAAGAATTGAAATAGTTGCTATTCAAAAACAGCGAATTGGGAGCGGCAATGCCGCTCCTTTTTTGTTTGATTAGGTCTCCAAAAAAACAATTTGACGCCCTCATTGTTATTCTTATAATTATTAACAGAAAAACATATACCATGGATAAGTTAGAATTAAAAGGAAAATGGAACGAGATTAAAGGTAAAGTGAAACAAGCTTATGGCGATCTTACCGATGATGATCTGAAACATGAAGAAGGAAAAGATGATGAGTTATATGGTAGAATACAACAAAAAACAGGAAAAACCCGCGACGAAGTTGTAGACTGGTTAAAATCCCTATAACTTTGTCATCATATAAAAAAAAAGGCACCGGACGATTCCGGTGCCTTTTTTTTATATCCTATAAACTTGTATTTTTACCACCTATGAAGAAAGAACAATCCAGGCCTAATATTTTAGTAGTAAATGATGATGGAGTGACTGCGCCAGGGATCAGAAATCTGATTAATGCAGTTAAAGAATTAGGTAATGTGGTTGTTGTTGCACCAGACGGACCTCAATCTGGCATGGGCCATGCAATTACAATTGGCAAGCCGCTGCGCTTTGATAAAGTTGACCTGTATGAAGGAGTAGAGATGTACAAGTGTTCTGGCACTCCGGTAGACTGCGTAAAACTGGCCGTTAATAAAATTTTCAAGGGTAAAAAACCAGATCTTTGTGTATCTGGAATCAACCATGGACTCAATAATTCTATCAATGTAATTTACTCCGGTACCATGTCTGCCGCGGTGGAAGGAGCAATTGAGGGTATTCCTTCTATTGGTTTCTCACTGGATGATTTTACCGAGGAGGCCGACTTTAGTCATTGCCTCAAGTTCGTCAAAATTATTGCTCAACAGGTACTTGCAGAGGGACTTCCGCAGGCCACCTTGCTCAACGTCAATTTCCCTAAAGGCGGCGGTCTTAAAGGGATCAAGATATGCCGTCAGGCAAATGCAAAATGGGCTGAAGAATTTGATGAACGTAAAGATCCATACGGAAGACCATACTACTGGCTGACAGGAGTATTTCAGAATAATGATAAAGGCGAAGATACAGACGTGTGGGCTCTTGATAATGGATTTGTATCGGTAGTTCCTGTTCAATTTGACCTGACTGCTCACCACGCTATCCCATTATTAAATACATGGACCTTTGATGATTAATATTCGCAACAACGTCTGGACGGGTTTCGGTCTCGGTATTACCGTTCCCGGTATCCTTGTGTCCATCGTATGGTTTATCATGCACCGTGTTGCATTTCTTGCAAAAGCAGATTTGCTGCTGATCGGTTGTATCGCCGTAAATGCCTTGCTGCTCAAATACCTCTTTAAGGTAAACAAGGAAAATGCTGGCAGAGGAATACTGAGCGCCACTTTTATCTGGGGTTTCCTTTTCTTTTTTTATAAAGTATCACAACCATGAAATATTACCTTGTAGCGGGAGAGGCATCGGGCGATCTGCATGGGGCCAACCTGATGAAAGCGCTGAAAGAAAATGACCCTGCGGCAGAATTCAGGTATTTCGGGGGCGACAAAATGCAAGCCGAAGGCGGAACGCTGGTAAAACATTATGCCGATATGGCCTTTATGGGTTTTACTGAGGTAGTGTTGAACTTGCAGACCATTCTGCGAAATATGAAAACTTGCAAAACAGATATTAAACACTACTCCCCTGATGTGCTCATCCTGATCGACTTCCCGGGATTTAACCTAAAGATTGCCAGTTTTGCCAAGGAACACGGAATCAAGGTGTGCTATTATATCTCACCTAAAGTATGGGCATGGAATCAGAAAAGGGTGTTGAAAATAAAAAAGGTAGTCGACAAAATGTTCTGCATCCTTCCCTTCGAAGTAGACTTTTATAAGGACTGGGGTATGGAAGTTGATTATGTGGGTAATCCGCTTTTAGATGAAAAGGCGGCGTTTACGCCTGACCCTGACTTCCGCTTAAAGAATAATCTGGAAGAGAGGGAGATCATCGCATTACTTCCTGGAAGCAGGAAGCAGGAGATAGAAAAATTGCTGCCGGATATGCTTAGTATCATCAAATACTTTCCGGGATATCAATTTGTAGTGGCTGCGGCGCCAAGTTTTTTGCCTGAATATTACCAGCAATTTAGCGGAATTTCAAATGTAAAGCTCGTTTTCGGTCAGACCTACGACCTGTTGCAGGTTGCCCGGGCGGCTGTGGTAGCTTCTGGTACTGCGACGCTGGAGACGGCTCTGTTTAAAGTGCCGCAGGTGGTAGTTTACAAGGGAGGTGCGATTTCTATCGCCATAGCACGTATGCTGGTGAAAATTAAGTTTATCTCGCTGGTGAATTTAATTATGGATAGAGGGGTAGTTACTGAGCTGATTCAGCATGATTGCAATACAGCAACTATTACAGCAAATATGCTTGCGCTGATCGATGGCGCGGCAAGGGAAAAGATGTTGGCAGATTATGGTGATTTAGCTGCTGTAATGGGTGATCCGGGTGCTTCGGGCAGGACCGCCAGCCTTATCGTAAAGTATCTGAAAGGCTAGTTACGCGGTTTTTTTGACCAATAACCTGTTAATTCTTGTCAATACATCATCCAGGTCAAAAGGTTTGCTGATATAATCGTCCGCACAAGCCTGTGTACTCATTTGCTTGCTTCTTGGATTGGCAGACATTACTATTACCGGGATATGTTTGGTGAAAATATCATTCTTAAGGTCGTCGCATATTTCTATGCCATTTCCATCCGGTAACATGACATCGATAATAAACAGGTCAGGCATCGCATCACGCAATTTACTTTTTAGTTCACTGAATGTTGAGGAAAGCTGTAGTTCAAAACCCTGATCCTTCAATAAATACTCAATAATGTACCTGATATCGACGTCGTCTTCCAGTACATGTATTCTTTTGCTCATATCAATAAATTTATAACCTTATCTGTATAAAAAGGTAGCAAACATTGTTCCAATAAAAAGGGGACAAGCCAAACAAATGGCCTGTCCCCTTTTTTATCCCGAAACTAATTTGATTAGGCAGCGTCGATTGCTTCACGCAACGCTTTTGCAGCAGCAGCAGGATCTTCTGCGCCATAAATTGCAGCACCAGCTACAGCAACAATTGCACCTGCTTTAATCACAGCACCCACATTGTTGATGTTTACACCACCAGCGATGGAAACCGGAACGCCTGCACGTGCAGCTTCATCAATTAAAACCTGGATAGAATATCCAGCTGTCCATTGTTCATCTAAACCTGCATGCAGTTCTACAAACTCTGCTCCCAATTTTGTTACTTCCTGTGCACGTTTCACACGGTCGGCGACGCCAATCGTATCAACCACAACACCTTTATTGTGAGTTTTGCCGGCTTTGATTGCACCAGCGATAGTTGCATCACCGGCAGCACCCAATACAGTAACTAAATCTGCACCTGCTTTGAAAGCAATGTCTGCCTCTAATTCACCAGCATCCATAGTTTTTAAGTCGGCAAAAACTAACTTATCAGGATGTGCCTGTTTCATTGCCGTTACTACAGCAATTCCTTCGTTTTTAATAAGGGGTGTTCCCAGTTCAATAATGTCGATGTATGGAGCAATTTTGGCTGCTAAAGCTAGCGCATCTGCTGTTGTTAATAGGTCTATTGCAACTTGTAATTTTGCCATGTTATATATATATATGTTTAAGATTTATGTATTCTTTTTATTCCAGGTTGGCGTGTCTTTTCCAGAGTTCCTCGGCTGGGGTTCCATCTACATCCCAAAGGCTTTGAAAAATGGCATCGCTGAGCAGCAGTAAAGATTGCTCGAAGAGACTGCCAGCATACTGAGCCGAAACGGTTTTGCCATAATCCTGCTTTTGCGCTGCGGGTAAAATCACTACCAGTGTTGAGAGTGAGGCCAGGGGAGAATCTGTTGTGGTAGAAAAAGCAATAATGTCTGCTTCTGCAGCCGCGGCCTTCTCGGCAGCTTTGACGATGGTACTGGTTGTTCCAGAGCCAGAGGCCGCAATGAGCAGGTCTCCTTTTTGAATGGCCGGGGTTGTAGTTTCGCCGGCAACATAGACCGTTAACCCAAAATGCATCAGCCTCATGGCTGCAGCTTTAAGTGCAAGTCCGGAGCGTCCGGCGCCGATAATAAAAATCCGTGATGAATTTTTTAGATACGGCAACACCAAAGCAACCTGTTCGTAATCCATACGCGCTGCCACCTTTAGGTTTTCCGCCAGGATCATTTCCATATTAGATTTGAGGCTGCTTGCCGGATGTTGCTTTTCAGGATTCTCCATAGGTTATTTTTTATGTGTCAAAGGTAGCCGGGTGTGGGGCGGCTGCGTTATACTATGTGCGCATAGTGTGGGACTTTCTGGAAACTTTGACCGCACAAAATCATAGAAATGACATAAATAACGGCCTGTTAGCAGTTAATACAAACAATTTCCAAATAGTCCAATGTGCAGATTTCAGATCAGCTATATTTGAATGATGGAAACAGAGGCAGGCTTAGGATTAGAAAAATCATTGATCTATATCAGAAATCTTGAAAATTGTCCCCCGAGTTATCTGAACGATCCGGGGAGAAAAGATTTCTTTGAGATTGTATGGCTACAGCAAGAACTGCCCCTCCATGCGGTTACAGATGAAGCGCAGCAGGGTAGGGGCGACTGGATATACCTGATTCCGCCATATCGTGTACATCAGCTGAATAAAGCAGGGAAGAATGGTATCCTATTGTCCTTCAAAAGAGATTTTCTGGAAGAAGAAGATAAGGAGTTTTACCTGGATATATTCAAGATCTTTAATATCCAGGGAGAGTTTTCATGTTTGCCCCTAACGCCAGGTAACGCTGCAGAACTGGCTAAAATATATGCACTGCTGGAGGAAGAGTATAAAGGGGAACACCATAGCTTTTTAATTCTGAAGGCCATGCTAAAGGTATTTCTGCTTAAACTTATCCGTATCAAAGAACATGTATTTACTGCACAGGATGTGAACCAGAAGAGGGTATATGAATTTATGATGCTACTGGAAGAAAACTATCAGCTGGAACGCAACGCGGAATTCTATGCTTCGGTTTTAGGCATAAGCGCTAAAAGACTGAATCAGATACTGAAGGAAAAGCTGGATAAAACGGCGATGCAACTTATCCACGACCGTATTATCCTGGAGGCCAAACGGAAAATTATCCATAGCGAATATACGCTCAAGGAAATTGCCTACGACCTTGGCTTTACCGACCGCCCTTATTTCAGCAGGTTCTTCAAAAAACAAACGGGGACTTCACCCGAGGATTTCCAGAAACAAGCGAGAAACCATATTGAGTCCCGGTTCAACACTTTAGTGGAATAATATTCATTAAAATCCTTAGCTTTATTTTCTAAACCTAAGGTATGAAAAGACTGGTCTCTGCACTGCTTGTAGTTGTTGCTTTTACAGCTTGCAAACAAGCGTCTACAAATGATAACGTTAAAGCAAATGAACAATTCGGAAAGCTATGCGATCAATATTATGATGGCTATCTGAAATTGTATCCCATATCGGGTACATATGCCGGTTATGAGCAATATAACGATCAGCTCCCAAATGATGGGAGTGCAGCCTTTTTGCAAAGTGTTAAAGCTTTTGATCAGCAATATCTGGACAGTCTGGCAACATACGACCGGTCGGCCTTGAATGAAAACGATGCTTTATCTTATGATGTGCTCAAAGACCAGTTGGAAGGAAGCCTTGAAGGACTCAAATTCCACTTTGAATATCTTCCATTCAACCAGATGTTTGCCCTGCCGCTTACTTTTGTTCAGCTGGGATCCGGTACCGGGGCACAGCCTTTCAAAACGGTAAAGGATTATGATAACTGGCTAAAGCGCGTCAGCGCATTTACTATATGGGCGGATACCGCTGTCGGGAATTTTAGGAAAGGCATGAAGGCGGGCATCGTACTGCCTAAGTCACTTGCCTTAAAAATGTATCCACAAATGTTAAGTATGGTGGTCACTGACCCGAAAAAGAGTCTTTTCTACGGACCGATTGATAGTTTACCAAAAAGCTTTTCGGCTGATGATAAAAAGAGGATTACCGCGGACTATACAAATGCAATTACGAAGATATTAGTTCCTGCTTATCAGAAAATGGGGAATTTCCTTAAAAACGAATATCTTCCTAAAGCGAGCACCACGTCCGGTTTGTCTTCACTTCCCGGTGGATCGGCAATGTATACCTATCTGGTGAAACAGCAAACCACCACCAATAGAACTCCTGAGGAAATCTATCAGACAGGTTTGAAAGAAGTGGCAAGAATAAGGGGCTTGATGGACAGTGTTAAAAACTCCACAGGTTTCAAAGGAGACCTTGCTGCATTTTTTGAGTATATGAAGACGGATGCAAAGTTCACTCCCTATAAAACTCCGGCACAGGTACTGGCTGCTTTTGAGGAAATACATCAGCGGATGAAACCAAATTTGGAAAAGATGTTCAGTAATGTACCTAAGACACCTTTCGAAATCCGCCAGACCGAGGCTTTTAGAGCGGCCTCTGCCAGTGCAGAGTATAACCAGGGATCTGCAGATGGGAAACGGCCGGGGATTTTTTACGTGCCTATCCTGGATGCCGCAAAGTTCAATACCACATCCGGCATGGAGTCTTTGTTTTTGCATGAGGCTATTCCTGGTCACCATTATCAGATTTCGCTTACCCAGGAAAATACGGCTTTACCAACCTTTCGCCGTTTTGGGATGCACAACGCTTATGTAGAAGGCTGGGCGCTATATTGTGAATCGTTGGGTAAAGAGCTCGGTTTATATACCGATCCTTACCAGTATATGGGCGCACTGGGCGATGAGATGCACCGTGCAATCCGTTTGGTAGTTGATGTAGCCATACATACAAAAAACATGAGCAGGGAAGAGGCTATCAAGTATATGATGGCCAATGAACCGGCAAGCGAACAATATGCAACAGCAGAGATAGAACGTTATATGGGAATTCCTGCACAGGCATTGGGTTATAAAACCGGAGCAATGAAAATCCGCGAGTTGCGCAGCAAATACGAAAAGGAGTTAGGTAGCAAGTTTAAGATTGCTGATTTCCATCAGCAGGTACTGAAAGATGGATCATTGCCACTTAGTGTTTTCGAAGCTAAGATGGACAGATGGGCAGCGGCGGTTAAAAACTAAGCCAGCTGCCTTTCGATACGTTTTAAGAGATCATCCAGGTCGAATGGTTTGGCTACAAAATCTTCTGCCAATGCCTCTTTGCTGCTCTCCAGGGCAGAGGCGTGGGCAGATATGATGATCACAGGAATATGTCTGGTATCAAGGTTTTGCTTAAGCTGCCTGCAAAGCTGCAACCCGTTTCCATCAGGAAGTCTCACATCCATCAGGATCAAATCAGGAAGTGTGTTAAACAGGTTGCTTTTAAATTCTTTGGCGTTTGATGCCACGTGTACTTCATAATCGGATTGTTGTAAAATGTACTCAATTACATCGCGGATTGCTTCATCATCTTCTATAATCTGTATGAGTTTGGACATGTTCAAATATAAGTATTGTTAAAGAAAATTCACTAATGCATAAACAATCTATAGGTGTGAAAATGACTATGGATGCCTTTTGCAATGCTTAAACACTAACTATGATGAAGTTGTTTTTCAATACACTGAACCAGCTGATTTAAATCGAATGGTTTGCTGATGAAATCATTGGCGCATCCCTCTTGTTTTACCTCCAGTTCGTTGCTGTGGGCAGACATGATGATCACTGGAATATGTTTGGTTTTGTTATTGGTTTTGATGTATTTACAAATCTCTAAACCATTGCCATCAGGCAGCATCACATCTAAAAGATAGAGGTCTGGCAAGGGGCTGTTCATGCTTTTGACAAAATCCTTCACGTTTGCAGAAAGCTGAACTTCATATTCATGGTCTGACAGGAAAAATTCAACAATATATCTGATATCCTCATTATCTTCAACTAGATGTATATATTTTTTCATGGTCAGGCTCTTAGTTATAACAGGTTGTTTTCGGAGGGTCTTACATGAGTCGCCACCTGGGTAGACAACCGTCGCGGAGTAGAATAGTTTTCAAATTATCTATTCTCTTTAAAATTAGGAGCAATAAGATAAAATCATATTAATATTAATATGATATGCATTTAATAGGCTGATCCATCTGAAATGATACTTTTGCAAGATGAAAGCAAAGATTCTTTTTCTGTTTCTCTTCATCAATGCAGGAGTTTATGCGCAACAGTCTGGCCCAAAACCAAGCTATCAATTAATTAGCGGAGGGAATTTCGTGCAGTCCAAAAATTATTACCTGCTTACGCTGTTTACTGAACTTCCTGCGGTAAAGAAATTTTTAGGAGAAGATCAGGTATTGGCAAAACTGAAGCAGGACAAAGAGGGACGTATGCTGGAATCTGCAAAAAACTGTGGAAAGGACATCGGCTGTTACATCCGGGCCACTATGCTAAGCAAGGAAGAAATCTCACAGGTGAGCACCCGTCTGGGAGAGTTGTACCAGCCTGGCAATTCGCTGGATAAAATGGTAAAAGATCACCTGATCCCATCTGGATGTTACCAGCTTTTTTCGGCACAGGAAGGAAAGCAGTTGCTGATAAAGGCATGGGAGCAGGATGCCAGGGCAGTTAATTTTGCTATCAGCGTATATGCTGGCGGACAAAAACCTAACTATCCAAAAATCGATTCGATAAGTTTTAATGTTAAAGATAAAGGCTACAACGAACTGGTGGCAATGAATACCGGTATTTCTGCTGCGGAGGCGAAGGAGGGTTTGTTTTTCACACCCTCTATGCTTTTTGCATTACATAGCCTCGAAATAAATGAGCGTAATGATGCTGCGGATTATGAGCCGATGGCTGAAACAGTAAATCGACCTGCCCTGGAATATGCAAAGAAATTAAAATGGGACCGCTATAAATATACGCTGATCCTGGTTCCCGGTGAAGGTCCGGAAGAGGAGGGCGTAGCATTGAGTGCTGGCGGAATGTTGAGATGCCGCTTAGCAGCATTACAGTACAAACAAGGCCTGGCTCCCTTTATTATGGTTTCGGGTGGACGCGTCCATCCTTATAAAACCAAATACAACGAAGCAGCAGAGATGAAGAGATATCTAATTCAGACGCTGCATCTGCCAGAGTATGCCATATTAATGGAACCTCAGGCCAGGCATACCACTACAAATATCAGAAACTGTGCGCGACTTATATTCAGGTATGGATTTCCACTGGATAAAGCTTGTATAAGCTCTACTTCAAAATCTCAAAGTTATTATATTACCGCTATAGTTCCTGAACGCTGCAAACAGGAGCTGGGCTTTGTACCTTACAACAATGGTAAACGGCTCTCTGATACTAAGGCTGAGTTCTTTCCGCTCGTCTCATCACTTCAGATCGACTTTGATGAGCCAATGGATCCCTAATGGAAATTCTATTGTTTTAACCGTTTCTTAACACTGACTTTATCTCTTGCATACACGCTTAACCTAATTTTGGGGACAAAGGCGAGCTTGACGATAACTACGATGGACAAGGACTTATTTCAGCAATTCTATCAGGAGCATAAAAAAAGTGTATTTGCAATTGTAAACCTCCGTATCTCAGATTTGGAGGATGCGAAAGACGTAGTACAGGAGATATTTCTGGAGCTCTGGCTAAAGCGCGACCAACTTGCAGATATCAAAGAAATCAAGACTTATATCTATGTAGTAGCCCGAAATCATGTGATTTCTGCATTCCGTAAAAAAGATATCCAGCTCAGAAATGAAGGGCTTTTACTTCAAGGGCTGAATACGCTCGATCATTCTGCCGAAGATAATACGATGGCAAAAGAATTGGTTCAGCAGATCAATAGTATTGTACAAAATCTTCCTGATACAACCCGCCAATGTTATCATTTGAGTAAGAATGAGGGGAAGCGTAACGGTGAGATTGCAGATTTACTTGATATTTCAGAAAAGACGGTACGAAATAATATTTCCGAAGCGCTAAAACGATTGAAGTCTAACCTCAAGGCTTCTCACCCAGAACTCTTAGCGCTCCTAGTTTTCCTCTTCCGGTAAAAGCATGAGTATCAACACTTGGTTTGATTGCTGTTCGTTTCCTTACAAACACGGGCGGCTGCTTTTGCTGTTCTTCTATCACTGTAAACTGTCTGTAATTAAAATCAGGTTCTTGAGAACTTGTCCTGTGCTTTTATCTGCCGGTATTAAACCTAATATAAACTTAACAATTCCTTAAAGGACATCTGGGTCTTGAGAACGAGCTTCTATAAAAGCATAGTTTTGAACGAAAGGATTAACCAGTTATTTAAGAAGTACGAAGAGGGAAGGGCCACTGCACAAGAGCGAAATCTGGTGGAATCCTGGTACGAAAGTCATTACGGTCAGCAAGGAAAAAAACTTAGTCGGAATGAAGAAGGGTTGGTATTTGACGACCTGGACCAAAGAATGGAACTGATGATGTCAGAATCGGTTCCGGTGAAGCGAATGAAATACCAGTGGTTACAGGTTGCTGCTATTTTCCTTGTATTGTGCGGAGGAGGATGGTACATAAAAATCAGGTTTACTGCTAAGCCGGTACTCCCGGAAACTTATACCGAAATCAGGTCTTTGAATGGAGTTAAAAAAGAAGTTAGCCTGAAAGACGGGACTACAGTGTTTTTGAATTCTGGATCGAGTGTTTTTGTGTCATCGAGATTTGGCGAGCGCAATAGGGAAGTGAAGCTCAAAGGAGAAGCTTTCTTCAAGGTTCACCATGACGCTTCAAAACCGTTTATCATCCATTCAGGGAAATTGCAGACTACTGTTCTGGGTACCTCTTTCGATATCAAAGCTTATCCCGATGATGAGCAGGTAAAGATTACGGTTTCCACAGGGAAAGTAAAAGTAGAGTCGGCCGGGACGAAGGGGAAACAACAGCTTTATGCAAAAGCACTGACGCATAACCAGGCTTTGGTTTATAACACCGCAAAAGACAGTCATTCAGTGCGAGCCGTCAACGCAGATTCCACCAGCTCATGGCGTACCAATCACTTGATATTCGACAATGCCTCCTACCCGGAAATCATCAGAACGCTTTCCCGCTGGTACGATCTGGACATCACAGTAAATACCAAACCAGATTCAAAACGATATACCCTTAGTTTTTATAATGAACGCCCCGATAAAATATTCAATGTTTTATCGACGCTCACTGGAAATACCTATCTGATGGATGGAAGAAAAGTAATTATAAACCCCAAATAAATTCATTAAAAACTCTCTTACAATCACAACAATTATTCAAAAAAACAAATGAGAAAATTTTATCTGATCCCATTTTTACAATCCTTTAAATCCAGAGTAACATCTGGAACATCGAGGGTTATGCTACTGCTGATGGTGTTCATGCAATTAAGCCTTACCGGTTTTGCCGCAGGTGCACAAAACATCAATAACACTAACATCTCGTTTAACGCGAACAACCTCACTTTGAAGCAGGTTTTCAAATTAATAGAACAAAAATCAAACTTCCTTATTGGTTATGATAATGTAATTGATACCAAAAAGAGAGTTACCTTAAATGTAGAATACAAATCTGTCTATTCTGTACTTAAGCAATTGTTAAAAGACTACAAAGGCAATGTTACGCAGGTTGACGATAACCACGTACTTATCCAGGTTGAAAAGCAGGAAACAGTTGTTACGCCTGTTGCAAAGCCAGTAGTAAACGACAATGTACAACAGCAGATTACTGGTGTAGTTACTGATATGGCCGGACAACCATTACCGGGTGTAACAGTTGTAGACCTAACTTCCAACAGAAAAACAGGAACTGATGCTGAGGGTAAATATGCTATCAGTGTTGCTTCCGGATCTACGCTGAGCTTTAACTATATCGGCTACGACAAGCAAGAGATTGTAGTTACCAGCCAGAAAGTGGTGAATGTGAAGCTGAAAGAATCAAGTAATTCGCTTCAGGAAGTTGTTGCTATTGGTTATCAGAAGATCAGAAAATCTGATGTTACAGGAGCCATCAGCAGCGTTAAGGCGGCAGAACTGAATTTGTCGGCACCAACTGTTGGTCAGGCTTTAGTAGGTAAAGTTGCCGGTGTACAGATCTCACAAAACTCTGGTGCTCCTTATGCTGGTACAAAAATCAGGGTACGTGGTATTGGGTCTTTAAACGCGGGTTCAGATCCATTGTACGTAATTGATGGTTATCCGGCAGGAAATAACGTATTCGTGAATCCCGAGGATATCGAAACAATAGACATCCTCAAAGATGCGGCGTCGGCTGCTATTTATGGTTCCAGAGCTTCTGGCGGTGTGGTAATGATCACTACCAAAAAAGGAAAAGACGGACAAGGTAAGTTTGAATACGATGTACAGATGGGTGTTTCTCAACTGGCTAAAAAGATCAAGTTGTTAAATGCTACCCAATTTGCAGAACTGGTGATTGATGCGCGTAACAATGCGTATTACGACCTCGTTCTTGCACAGGGTAAAACATGGACTGATGCCATGAAAAGCGATGACAATGCCAAGCGTGTAGCCTATCTGAATGGTAACGGCAGTTCCGTAAGTATCCCAACCGATATCTACAATGCGGCAACACAATCACTGATTGCGCCAACAACCAATACCGACTGGCAGGATGAGCTGTACAGAAATGGATTTTTCCAGCGCCATAACCTATCGTTTTCCGGCGGTGCCAAAGACATCAAATATTTCGTGAGTGGCGGTTACCAAAACAACGATGGTATCGTAACCAATACCTCCATGAAAACGGTAAACTTCAGGGCAAACGTTGAAGCTAACGTGAACAAACGCATGAAAGTAGGTGCCAATGTTGCCTATACTCAAACGAATAGTAAGGAAGTTGGTGAAGGACGTTTTAGCCCGATGATGGCGGCTTTGTTATATATTCCTTACCTGCCTGCAAGAGATGCCAACGGTTCACCAATTAAATATGCACAAAACGCTTTGGCTAACCAATTTGGCTACCAGGGAATTGAAAACCCAATTGCCAGTGTAGAAGAAACTAAATCTAACCGCCTCGGTTACAGAAGTACCTACAATGCATTTGCAACTTATGATATCCTTGATGGACTGGTCTTCAAGGCTAACCTGGGTACACAAACCTACAGCGAAAAATACGATTATTATTTGCCAACGAGCTTAAGTGCCGGAGGTAGTAATCCTCCTTTCTCAGCGCAATCTATTGCGGACGCCAATGCAAAAGCCAATACCCTGACTCAGTTAGACCGTTTGGCAGAGTTTACCTTAAACTATGATAAAACTTTCAACAAACACCACATCAATTTATTAGGCGGTTATTCTGCACAGCAGACCACCAGTGATTTGACACAGTTGATCGCTAAAGGTTTTACCAACGACAATATCACTGAAATCAATGGTAAAGGTTTGGCGGCAAACTTCTTCACCCTGGACAGGGCGGTGAAATCTGTAAACTCTTTACTGTCTTATTTCGGTCGTTTCAGCTATAACTACGATGGTAAATATTTCCTGACCGGTTCATTACGTACTGACGGATCATCTAGATTTGGTCCTTCCAACAAATGGGGAACTTTCCCTTCGGTTGCAGCAGGATGGAGCCTTTCGCAGGAAGACTGGTATAACGACTTCTTAGGTGAGCAATCATCAGTTAAATTAAGAGCCAGTTGGGGATTAAGTGGAAATAACAATATTGGAAACTATAACTCCGTACAAACCCTCGCAGCAACTACCGGAACCGGAGCAACTGGTGCTGTATTTGGTAATGCCATTGCCTCAGCAGTGTATGCAGGCGGACTGAAAGATAAAAATATCGGTTGGGAATCAACTTCTCAATATAACTTGGGAACAGACATTACAGTATTAAAAAACAGGTTGTCATTCACAGCCAACTATTACTTAAGTTCATCGTATAACCTATTGTTTAACCAACCTATTTCCTCAGTTTCTGGTAGTACATCTATCCTCACTAACTTAAGAGACAGTAAAGTACAGAACAAAGGACTTGACTTCCAATTAGACGGTACAGTGATCAGAGGCAGAGACTTTACTTTTGGAGCAAGCGGAAACATCTCTTTCAACAAAAACAAAGTGTTAGATATGGGTGGTAACAGCACAATCTATACTGCTGGTGCAGAACGCTCATACATCACACACGTAACGCAGGAAGGCCAGCCAGTAGGGATGTTTTACGGATACAAAGTGCTGGGCAGATTAACAGCAGACAATGTAGGTAAAGTTGCTACTTATGCTGCCACTACAAACCCGGGCAAAATAGGCGATTTGTATTTTGAAGATGTGAATGGTGACGGTGTGATTAACGACGCAGATAAAGCTGTTATTGGAACTCCTTATGCTAAGTTCACTTACGGTTTTGCTTTAAATGCATCTTACAAATCATTCGATTTCCGTGCATCGTTCAATGGATCATATGGAAACCAGGTTTTAGACGGACAGGATTATTATCTGTATAACTTTGAAGGATCAGGAAACCAGTATGTGGAAGTTGCCGATAGATATGTGTCAGCAGCACAACCAGGTAGTGGTCTGAATTACCGTGCTTCCCGTACCGGAACGCAAAGTAACAATACCAGATTATCATCTTTCTACTTACAGAGTGGTTCATATTTGCGAATGACGAATGCTACATTAGGTTATAACATTCCTAAAAGCCTTTCTCAGCGTTTAAAAATACAGAATATTAGAATTTACGGTTCGGTAGACAACGTATTCACATTGACCAAATACAAAGGATATAATCCTGATGTGGATTATAATATCAATGCGACAAACTCTGCTACAGGTACAAGCACCGCAAACTTAGCACCTGGTGTGGATTACGGAAATTATCCATTGGCCAGAACAATGAGTTTAGGACTTAAAGTTACTTTCTAATCAATCAGTTAACATAAAATGATGAAAAAATCGTCGGCTTATCATCAGATCAGATTTGCTGACGACACTTCAAAACAGATAAAAAAAATTAAAATGAAAAAATATTCAATCCTATTCTTATTGGCCCTGGTGAGTTTCACGTCCTGTAAGAAAGAATTTATCGAGCAGTCTGACCCCAATGCGGTGACAGTTGAGAATTCATTCAAGTCTGAGAATGACGTGTTATTGGCCATAAACGGAGCCTATAATGTGCTAAGGTCGGGCGACAATATTGGTGAAAACAGTGGTCTGTATACTGATGAGCGTTCTGACGACACTGGTAGAAATGATGGTCAGTCAAATGCGGGCGAGCCTTTCCAGTTTAACAACTTTACCCTGGTTCCAAGTAATGGCAATTTAAAATCACATTGGACTAGTCTTTACCAGGCAATTACCAGGTGTAACACAGTGACTACCTATATTGACAAAGTTACTTTTGCAAGCAACGATACCAAGTTAAATTACCTGGCACAGGCTAAGTTTATCAGGGCGCTGATGTACTTCCAGCTGGTTAGAAAATGGGGTGCCGTACCTATTGTTACCGTTCCATTAACCAGTGCTGATGAGGTTAAAGCAGCTACTTACAGACAATCTGAAAGTTTGGTATATGCACAGATCGTAGCAGACCTTAAAGATGGGTTAACCAGCAGTCTGCCCAACCTGCAGACAGGTGGCAATGCCGGCCGTGTTTCTAAAGCGGCAATCAATGGTCTGTTGGGTCAGGTTTACCTTACTATGGCCTCTACGCTGACAGAAGGTAAAGCTGAAAATCTTACCAATGCAAACACCTACTTAACTGCTGCTTACAATATGCGCCCTTTTACAACTTTGGCAAGCGTAGCCTATGCAGATGTGTTTGACGTAAATAAAAAAGCATCAAATCCGGAAGCGATTTTTGAAATTGTGAACATTCAGGGCGATCTGACTTACAGCTCAAGCATCGCTGCTAACAACCAGGCTTTGGGTGAAACTATCAATTCACTGAAAACAGGTTTGGGCGCCGGCGGAAACGTAACACCGGATTTGGTACTCGATTATGAAGCTAATGATATCCGTAAAGCATTCTCTGTTAAGTTTGCGGCCAATACGCAAATTCAGGATTATTTTGTAACTAAATATCGTGATACCAATACCGGTGCAACAACAAATGGCTATGGTGGAAATAACACACCAATTATACGTTTTGCAGACATCATTCTGATGCTTGCGGAAGTAAACATGAATCAGGGAAATGCTGCTGCGGCGATAGCATATCTCGATATGGTACGTGCCAGAGCAGGCCTGCCATTATATGCTGTTGCAAGTTTAGATCCGGCTTATGCAGCAAAATACCCAACCTTAAAATTGGCTATTTTACATGAACGCAGAGTAGAGCTTGCCTTTGAACACCACAGATGGTTTGATTTGATTAGGTTCTTCACTACTGAGGAGCTGGTAGCCTTCTTTAAGGCTAAGTCGCAGTCAAACTTTGGTCAGGCTACACTCGCAAATTTTAGCAATAAAGACAGATATTATCCTATTCCTTTGGATGAGTATAAACTCGATCCGGTAAAGATGTATCAGAATCCGGGCTACAATTAATCCCTGAAAAAAATCATCTTAAATGGAGGAGGAAATAATTTCTCCTCCATTTATGTTTACATTCGGTTCCAAATTTCTATTACTAATAAATTATGAAGTATTCCTTACTTATTCCTTTCCTTTTTCCGCTCACCCTCCATGCTCAAACAACACGTCAGACTAATTCTTCTTCCGCTGGCCAGTCATCACAGGTAAATGTTTTTCTGGGTACATCAGGGGATCACGGACAATTGTCGCCAGCTGCCAGTTATCCTTTCAGCATGCTGAGCATTGGTCCTCAAACTTATCCTAAACTACACGCAGGATATGAGTATAAGGCGAAGAAGGTATTGGGTTTTACCCATAACAGGTTCGAAGGTGTAGGATGCCAGGGCAGCGGCGGTAATATTCTGATCAAACCTTTTCTCGGTGAAAACCCGGAAACATCTGAGCTGATAAAAACCACAGAATCTGCATCGCCTGGAAATTATAACATTGGCTTTAGCAACCACATCAAAACTGAAATTGCTGTTTATGGAAAACAGGGTATTGAACATTATAATTTTCCTGCTGGACAGAAAGGTTTTTATATCGATTTGAGCCATACCCTGGCCAACCAGTTTGTGAGCGAGCAGCACGATATTGTAGGTAACGTGATCAGAGGTTATGTTGAAGCCCGTACAACCTGTAATGTTGGCACTTATAAAGTTCACTATAAAATTGAATTTGATAAACCTGTAAAATGGACAGAAAGCGCCAATCATAAACTCAGGGCCATCCCTGATGCCAAAGAAACAGATATCACCATCAAGGTTTCCTTCTCTTCCATCAGTCCGGCTTATGACTCGGTGAACAAACTGTCTTTCCAGGAAATGAAAGCTGCGGCTACCCGGGGTTGGGATGATGTGCTTGGCCGGATCACTGTTAAAGGAGATCCGGAGAGAGAAAAGCTTTTCTACTCATTGCTCTACCGTACCATGCAGTCGCCTTATGTTGTATCAGAGAAAGCGCAGGATTATAGTAGTCACGAGCCTCCTTTCAAAATGAAGGAAAAAATAGGAAGCTACCCCGCCACCGACGGTTCTTTGCAGCACTCCGATGAGACTATCTATAACGGCTGGGCAATCTGGGATAATTACCGCACGCAGCTGCCTTTATTGGCAATAGCTCTTCCCGAGCACTTTCAGGGTATTACCAAATCCATCTCAAACATGTATAAATTTGGTAAAAAGGACTATGCTACCCAGCATGAGCCTTCAAATACCGTTCGTACCGAGCATGCAATTCTGGTGTTGCTGGATGCTTATCGCAAGGGCTACAAAGTAGATTTTGCTTCTATATGCGATTCGCTGATCAGTGATGTAGACCGTCTGGATTACAGTCATCCTGATAAGACGCTGGAATCAAGTTATGATGCCTGGGCATTGTCGCAAATCCTGAAAGTGTTGAAGAAAGAGGAGCTGAGCGCAAAATACCTTAAGAAAGCTGCGGCGTACAAAACCTATTGGAAAAAGGATTTCGAAGACTTGACCAAAGGAGATATCGACCGGGTTTCAGCGCGAGGTCTCTACCAGGGAACGATTCTGCAATACCGCTGGTTCGCGCCATTCGATCTCAAAGGATTGAAAGAACTGATGGGAGGGGATCAGGAGTACATCAAACAGCTTGATCACTTCTTCGACAACGACCAGTATAATCACGCCAACGAGCCGGATACACAGGCGCCTTTCATGTATAACGCATCTACCCAACCCTGGAAATCGCAGGCCCTGGTGCATAAAATTGCTGCCGATACAGTTGTGCAGTATTATTTCAACGACAACAGCAGGGGGATAGATCCATTTATCGACAGGATTTATAAAAATCAGCCTGATGCTTTCATCCGTACAATGGATGACGATGCCGGAGCGATGTCTGCCTGGTATGTATTCGCCGCTTGTGGCTTTTCCCCGGCAGCGATAGGATGGCCGGTATATTACCTTAACGTCCCGCTGTTCCCACATGTTTCTTTCGCGCTTCCAAATGGTAAAACGTTCCAGGTAAATGTGGATAACTATGTGGAAAACCGAAAATATGTGGAAAACGTGAAGTTGAATGGCAAAAACTTAGACCGCCTTTGGATTACACATGAAGAAATCATGCGAGGCGGGGAATTGGTAATTACCTCCTCAGATCAGCCAAACAAGACTTTCGGATTAAAAAATAGCTGGGAGTCTGATCTTAACGCCCAATAATAGTCAACATACAAATGAATCAGCCGAATGCCTTAATTTACAGGGTGTTTGTCTGATTTTTCGTTTAATGGTTTTGCTCTCATTTCACTGATTCATGATGGAGTATACCAGATGTTATGCTTATTTCTGTAAATTTGCAGCAATATCCATATTAATATCAAAACTGTGTCTTTAGAAAAATTAAAACTGAGTAAAGCATTGGTAACAGCAATGACTGATGCCGGCTACTTATCCCCGAAAGAAATTCAGGCGAAAACCATGTCCAGAATTCTTGGAGGACAAGATGTAATTGCTGTAGGTCCTGAGAAATCAGGTAAAACAACAAACTATATCCTCGGTGTTTTAATGCGTCTAAAATACACAAAAGATGATGCACCGAAGGTCTTGATTCTGGTTGCAGATCAGGAGCGTGCCATTGCCGTGATTGATCAGTTTGTATCCCTGAGTAAAAACAGAGATCTTAATATAGTCGGACTTTACGGTACTGGTGGTATGGAAGCTGAAATCAATGAATTGGTTTTAGGAATAGACATCGTTGTTGCTACACCGCCCCGCGCAAGAGCAGTTTACCTGAAGCTGGGCCTAAACCTGAGTAATCTTCAAACCTTTATTGTTGATGATGCTGAGCTGATTATCAAACAAGGTATGCAGCTGCCGGTTTGTGAGCTGGCCAGAAGTGCAGGCAAATGTCAGCATCTGATCTTCACTACCGTAGTCCATGATAAACTGACTAAAATGACAGATCAGTTTATGAATTTTCCAACAGTACTTGAGGTGGAAGATTACGGAGATACTAAAGCAGAAACTGTGGAGCAGGTGCTTTACCATGTTCCAAACTATAAAACGAAAGTTAACTTACTGCATACCCTTCTGCGTGACGATGAAGTTTTCGAAAAGGTAGTGGTATTCGTAAACCTTAGACTTACTGCGCAGAAATTAACCAAGAGTATTTCGAGCAGTAAGGAGATGGAGTTTTCGATGCTTAAGCCGCTTCATTTTGATGAGGATGGCTTTGATAATTTTGAAGATTTCAAGAATACACCTGAAGCCAGGGTTCTCGTTGTGGCCAATGAAGGTACCGAGGCGCTGGATCTGACAGGTATTCCTTTTATCTTCCATTTTGATGTGCCTGAGGAGAAAGAAACATTTTTAGGTCGTATTGTAAAAGCAAGTGACACTGATGATGTGGTCGCAATTACTTTCACTACCGATATGGAACTGGCTCAGGTTAAAAAAATTGAACAGGCCATAGGTCAGAAGATAGAGATCAGTGAACTTCCTGAGGAACTGTTGATAGAGAAAACAGTAAGCAGTAAACCTAAAGGGCTAAGCAAAAATGAACCAAAGGACCATTTTGATGGCCCTGGAGGTGGAGGTGCTTACCATGAGAAAAAAGAAAGCAACTCCAAAACTCATAACTATGGAATTGGTCAGAAAGCAAAAATGACCATGAAGAAGAAACACTCTTAGAGTTTCTTCGCCTCATTCCAATATACGTCCATCTCACTTAAAGTCATGTCCTGGAGAGCTTTACCGCTCTCCGCGGCTTTGCTTTCTATATACTGGAACCGTTTGATGAACTTCTTGTTTGTTCTTTCCAGTGCGTTTTCCGGATTAATTCCGATAAATCTGGCGTAGTTGACAAGGGAGAAGATCAGATCGCCGAACTCACTTTCTGCTTTCTCGATGTCTATAGCCTCATTTTCTACCACGTTATACTCTTTCTTAAACTCTGCCAGCTCCTCTTCAACCTTTTCCCAAACCTGTGTTTTATTGTCCCAGTCGAAGCCTATACCCCTTGCTTTCTCCTGAATCCTGCCAGCTTTAACGAGAGCCGGTAACGATGTGGGTACACCGCCTAAAACAGATTTGTTGCCCTCTTTCAGTTTGATCTGTTCCCAGTTACGCTTTACATCATTTTCATCCTGCACTTCTACATCGCCATAAATATGGGGATGACGGTTGACCAATTTATCGCAAACGCCATTAAGAACATCTACAATGGTAAAGTCGTTTTTTTCAGCAGCAATTTTGGCATAAAATACCAGGTGCATCATCACATCGCCCAATTCCTTTTTAACTTCTGTCAGGTCGCCATCCAATATCGCATCGGAAAGCTCATAAGTCTCTTCGATAGTTAGATGACGCAAGGTTTCCATGGTTTGTTTTTTATCCCATGGGCATTCTGCTCTCAGGGTATCCAGAACCTGGAGTAATCTTAAAAATGCTGAAGACGGGTCTGACGCGGTAACGGGAGGGATATGATTTGGCATACAGTAATGGTTTAAATACAAACCGCTAAAGTACCAAAAGCCATTTTATTTAACGCATTAACGGTAAAAAAATAATGTCTTTTCTAAAGCTCTAAATGTGCTGTTAACCACAATATTAAAGTCGTTTTTATAAACAATATTATCAATTAATGACGTTCATAACCTTTTGTAATTGGAAACCAGCCTAGTTATGACTGTAAAACGTATTTTAAATTGATAAATAATTTAATCCCTAAGTTATAAAATGATCGGTTAATAATAGTAGTGAGATTGTAATTATCAGATTGACAGGTGATTGTAAAATTTATCATTTGACATCAAAATAGTTACAATCTGAGACAATAAACTTCTTTCCCGTAATGGTAAATTTACAGCGAGGATTAATGTTTTTGATAATGTTGATTCGCATCTACGCCAAAGAAACAAGAATAACTGATTTTTATGCTCATCCTTTTTTATACATGCTCCAAAAAAACAATTGATAACAGGCGTTACCAAAATACTTTCATTCAGATATCTTTATTAACGGCTGCTTAGCCAACTTATTATGGACTGCTCCAATTCTAAAATGAATTTAAGTATTTAAAACTCATCATTACTAATAAATCGCTGGTCAGTTAGCCTAACCTGTCTAAGGGCACCGCTATCTACCGGGGGAAAACCATATATCATCACCACCAATAAATAACGTTATTCTCATGAACAAAAGAATCAAATTATGTGCCGCGCTCATCGCAATGTTATTTGCATTTAACGCTAAAGCCCAGGTAGGAATTGGAACCAATTCGCCTGATGCCAGTGCACAGCTTGAAATTCTTTCTACATCCAAAGGTTTATTGATACCTAGAATGTCGTTACAACAACGTGATGAAATCAATAACCCTGCCAATGGATTGCTGATTTACCAGGTTGTTAACTCCCCGGGGTTTTATTATTATAACAATGGACAATGGTTAAAGCTAACGAACAGTTCTGAGACTAGCTCCGGGGGCGGTACAGCCACTACTAATACGATTTTAAACGGTACTGTGGTTCCGGGAGCGGGTGTAGGAGTAAATGGTGATTTTTACCTGAATACGGCGACAACAACTTTATACGGACCGAAATCGGGAGGCAGCTGGCCTGCTAATGGTACAGCACTTATTGGATCGGGGAGTTCTTTACCTACAACGGGGAAAACTGTTACCTCAGACGGCATTATTTCAATAGTGGGCTCTGGTTCAGTTTTAACAGATCTTAAATTAGGGGTAGTGGATAATGCCATTACATCAGATAAAATAGCAGATGGTACGATCCAGAACGTTGATTTGAATAAATCAAATATCCCATTGAGTGGATTCGGACTGCCTATTAAAAATATTGCGTTAGGTGGTTTCGCTTTAAATAACCTTGCAGACCCAGTGAATGATCAGGATGCGGCAACAAAAAAATATGTTGACGGGCTGATTGGCTCTGGTACTGGCGGCAATGGTTCGACTCCGATCCTGAGTTTCGACAACGCCTATAACTTATCCATCAAAAACAGTAATTCCGTGAGTCTGTCCGACTTAAATCAGTCGCTCAGCCTGGCAGGAAACATCTTATCCATCTCCGGACCACGAAACAGCCATGTAGACCTTTCTGCATTGGTCGGCTCAGGATCTGGCAACGGTGGTGGTAGTGGGGTAGTCATTCACGATGCTTCACTTACAGGATTAGGAACTGCTGCAAGTCCGCTGGCATTAGCTGCAACAGGCGTTCCTGCAGGAACATATACTTCAGCGAACATCACTATAGATGCCAACGGAAGAATTATTGCTGCGGCAAACGGTACAGGTGGAACCGGAAACGGAAATACCGGTTTGACTGCCATTGCCAACGGCGGTACTGGAGCAACTACAGCGACAGGAGCTAGGACGAACCTCGGTTTAGGAAACGTTGAGAATACCTCAGATCTAAATAAGCCGATAAGTACTGCAACTCAGGCAGCTTTAGATGCAATTGTAGCTACCGGAACACCGGATGCAACAACCCTAGCGAAAGGTAAAATTCAGCTAGCAGGTGATTTAACGGGCACTGCCGATGCACCTTTAGTAGCTACTGGAGCAATTACCACTGATAAACTTCAGGATGGCAGCGTTACCGATGATAAAATCGCAGCAGTAAGTGGAAGCAAAATTACAGGCGTTATTCCTATCGCCAATGGCGGAACTGGCGCAACAACCCCAGAGGATGCTAAAGCGGGATTGGGATTGGACAAGGTTGACAATACCAGCGATATATCAAAACCGGTTAGTACCGCAACGCAAACAGCCCTGGATACGAAAGAAGATAAAACAAACAAGAGTACAAATATTACTGCTGATGCATCTTCCAATGAAAAATATCCAACGGTAAATGCCATTAAAACCTATGTAGATAACCTTAGTGGTGGTGTTGATGCAACGACAGCTGTAAAGGGTAGGATCATGCTGGCAGGAGATCTTGCAGGAACGGCGGCGGCACCAACTGTAAAGACGGTAGGTGGGGCTAATGCAAATGATATCAAAACCGGTGTCGACTTAGCGAATGCCGCAACAGCTCAAAATACAGCAGGGACTATTGTAAAAAGAGATGGTCTTGGAAACATCGAAGTGGGTACAGTGAATGGTAACCTCAACGGAAATGCCGCTACTGCCACCACTGCCGGATCGGTTTCCGGAACTGTGCTTGTACCAAACGGAGGAACAGGAATTACCTCTTATACCCCGGGTAATTTCCTCAATGCCCTTGACGCAAACACCCTGCAGGAGAGAACGCCTGCACAGGTGAAAGAAGATCTCGGATTAAATTTGGTAACCAACACATCGGATGCCGACAAGCCAGTAAGTATCGCAGCGCAAAGCGCATTAGATTTAAAAGAAGATAAAGCCAACAAAAGCACAGACGTTACAATGGCGTCTAACTCTGATACCAAATACCCAACGGAAAAAGCGACAAAGACTTACGTAGACACCAAGGTTAACGAAGCTGTAATTGGTGCGGGTGGTGTGCCAGATGCAACTACAACTATCATCGGTAAGATACAGCTGGCGGGAGACCTTAGCGGAATTGCATCTGCCCCGACGGTTCCTGGTTTAGCATTGAAAGAACCGATAATTACTAACCTGCAAGCCGTAAGAGGTGGAACGGGAATGACGAGTTATACCACAGGTAGTTATATCAGAGCGGCTTCAGCCACTACTCTAGAACAAAGGACTGTCGCGCAAGTAAAAGCAGATTTGCAACTAGAAAAGGTAAGCAATGTTAGCGATGAGCTAAAACCAGTTAGTTCCGCAACACAAACTGCATTAAATGACAAAATCAACCTGTCAGAAAAAGCTGCGGTAAATGGCGTTGCTACACTGGATGCCTCCGGAAAGGTACCTGTCGCACAAATTCCTTCACTTTCCTTTGCCTCTGTGAACGTGTTCAACAGCGAAGCACAAATGCTTGCCTTATCGGGCGCACAGGTTGGAAGTACGGTAATCAGAACTGATGTAAGCAAAAGTTTTGTATTAGGCGCTACACCGGCTTCGACCCTGGCAAACTGGAAAGAAATCCTGACCCCTACAAGTAACGCAGTTACTTCAGTAAACGGAGTAGCAGGACCAGATGTTGTATTAACCAAGGCAAATATTGATCTGGCAAATGTAAATAACACCAGCGATGCGGCCAAGCCAGTAAGTACAGCTACGGCAACAGCACTTGCATTGAAAGAAGATAAAGCTAACAAAAGTACCAATGTTAGTACCGATGGTAGTTCTGATGAAAAATATCCAACCGTTAAAGCGGTAAAAACTTATGTTGATGCTCTATCTGCTTCTGGTGCTCCAGATGCAACTACAACAGGAAAAGGTATTGTTCAGTTGGCGGGCGATTTAGGTGGTACCTCGGCAGCGCCTAAAGTGCTTCTGGTTGGCGGTTCTACTGCGACTGCAATTAATGCAGGGGTTATATTAGCCAATAACGCAACAACGGCCAACACTGCGAATACTATTGTGAAGAGAGATGCGAATGGGAATTTTACAGCAGGCACAATTACGGGTAACCTGATTGGTAACGCTTCAACAGCAACTTCATTAAGTGGGACTGTTGGTGTAGCGAATGGTGGTACCGGATTAAATACGCTTACTGCCGGAAGTTATCTTTATGCAGCAACTGCAACAACCATCGGTCAGAAGTCAATCACACAAATGAAGCAGGATTTGGTCTTAACCAATGTTGATAATACGAGCGATGCTGGAAAGCCTGTCAGCTCGGCTACACAGACAGCTTTAGATTTAAAACAGAATATTTCAAATATCAGTACTAATGTGACGACAGATGCAACATCCGATATCAAATATCCATCGGTAAAAGCATTAAAAACATATGTTGATGGAGTGGCCTCTTCAGGAGCTCCTGCAGCAACAACCAGCACGCGCGGAGTAGTGACGCTTGCTGGCGATTTAAGTAATACAGCCGATCTGCCAAGAGTGGCAACAGTAGGTGGTTCTACTGCAGCAGCGATTAATACTGCAACTATAGCAACTACGGCAGCCACTAATCTTGCAACGCCTAATACTATTGTAAAAAGAGATGCGTCGGGTAACTTCTCCGCAGTTGCTGTAACTGCCGGAACGTTCAATGGTAACCTGACAGGAAATGTAACGGGTAATATGACTGGTAATGTTACCGGAACAGCTACTGGATTAGCTGGTGTAACCACCAACGGAATCTTGGTACGTACTGCTGCAGGAAGCTCAACTACCCGCACTATCACAGGTACTACTGGTGAAGTTACAGTAACCAATGGTGACGGCGTAGCCGGAAACCCAACCCTGGCCTTAACAAATACTGCTGTTGCCGCTGGCAGTTATACTGCGGCGAACATTACCGTTGATGCTAAGGGTAGAATTACTGCAGCTTCAAATGGTGCCGCTGGTGGCGGTGGCGGAGCAACTAACCTGGCTTATACTGCTGGTGCAACTAACGGACAAGTTACATCGAGCACGGGTACGGCCGCAACAATATTACCTGTAACTACTTCGGCTGCGGGTTTAATGCTGCCTGCTGATAAAACGAAATTAGATAAGATTGCTCCGATCGTTGCCCCTACAGATGCGGCAAAGGTTTTAACTGTAAATGCGGCGGGTACTGCTGCGGAATGGGTTACACCTGCTGCTGGTGGTGGCAATAATGGTGGTAGCGTTAAAGTCTATCATCCAAGTAATTTATCATTTATAATGGTGAAAGCTGATGGTGAAGGAATCACTGTTACGCAGAGTGAAGGACCTATTGCGGGAACCCCAAACAGATTTACAATCACGATTCCGGCGGGAGTTAACATGATGTCTTTTCGTCTAAACGGCGATAATGCCTTGTTTGGTAAAGCTGGCAGTGATGCTGCTCCCGTAGTATATTTTAATATCAAAGACGGGAATACAAATGTTAATAATAGTGTAGATGATTTCATGCCTCCTATTGGGATTACTTACCTGGATAGGGTGAGTGGAAATGCAGTTCCATTGGCCTTTAAGGTGCCAAGTAGTCCCGGATATTCTGCTACAATAAATGTCGAGAGCATTGGAGGAAACCAATTGATCCTGAAATTAGTGCCCTCTATCAAGATTTACAGTTTAATGTTGGCATTTTAGTATACGGCCTATAAAAAAGTTAAGACGCGGGAAGCTTAAAATGAAAATAAACTTATTCTACATATTTGTAATTGTACTCATGGCAATGGCTACAAAAAGTCTGGCTCAGGCCAGACTAAATGGTAGATTCTACATCAGTGGGAGTTCTGAAACGCCTTCTACCCCAAATTCTAATTTTTCAATTGAAGGTACTTTTACTGACCCACTATCAATGTACTCTGCTTCAGACATAGCGCCAGGGGATATGATCGCAGATAGTCAGGGACAGACCTACAGAATTGATAAGATCGTTAGCTTGGCTGGTGATTTACTAATTGTTGACGTTACCTATTTGCGGGGAGCAGCATTCGAATTTTCTACTTTCCCCAATACATATAGTACAGGTACCTTATTTAGACCTACCGGAAATGGATATGCCTTAGGAACTTTTGATCCAGAGTTCACGAATGATGCATTAAGGGTTGCCGTGATGAATGCCGCAATTCTCGACATCGATAAAGATATCCGTGGATTTAAATCCGGAACAGATGCAGAAAAACCTACCGACTCAAAAGCGGGGGATTTCTTTTACAATACTACTGAGAAAAAACTGTATGCTTACACCGCGGATGGATGGGTTCCTGTTGGCGGTGGGGTAATCACCGCAGGTAACGCTGGTGAATTTCCTAATCCTGCCAAAGCAGGGGAAATGTTCTTTAATACCGACGAGAACAATACCTATATCCACAATGGAATAGCATGGTTAAAAATATCTACCAATGGCTCTACGCCAAATGGAAGCGTTAATCCCGATCCTCTAACTGCGACTGTAAAAGAAGGTGATGTTTTTTACAATATCGCCGACCATAAACTTTACGTTTACAACGGTAGCACCTGGATGGGGGTGAATAACGCGTTAAAACCCGGTCAGGTTTTCGTTGGTAACGCTTCAAGCGTTCCGGTTTCTGTGCCACTGTCGGGAGATGCAACCATCACCAATGCCGGTAAGCTAACCGTGATTGATAAGGCGATCACAGATCCGAAACTCGACAAGCAAAATATACCTTTAAGTGGTTTCGGACGTCCATTAAATGATGTGGAATTTGGTGACGGGACAGATAACTTCAAGATCGTAAACCTCGCAACTCCTTCATCTGCCACAGACGCCGCAACTAAAGGTTATGTGGATGCCCTATTGGCTACTCCAAGTTCATTGACACTGGCAAACAACAGCATGTTCCTGGGTAATGCGTCGAACAAGGCAGTGGGAGTTTTGAAAAGTTTGATCCCAATCAGTGGCTTCGACAGAGCGGCTGCAGATATTTCAATGGGGCCAGTCTCAGGAACTGGGCCTAATTTTAAGATTACCAATCTAGCTGATCCAGTTGCCCTACAGGATGCAGCAACAAAAAATTACGTTGATACCAGAGCCACAAACCTCAACAGCATTCCGCTAGCAACTGGCCAGTTCTTAGTGGGCAACGCCCAGGGAAGAGCGGCTGCCGTAGCAAAAAACACGATCTCACTTACTGGATTCGCAGATCCTACTGCAGATATCTCTGCCGCAACGTATAAAATTACCAATCTGGCGGAACCTGTTACCGCTCAGGATGCAGCAACCAAAAATTACATAGATACCAAAGTTATCGCTCCTTCAAGCATCAGTCTTCCTACTGATAATTTCATGGTAGGTGATGCCACAGGAAAAGCATCAGGAATATTAAAAAACACCATCCCTCTAAGTGGATTTGCTGTTCCCGCTGCAGATGTTTCTATGGGTGGTTTTGTGTTAACAAACCTCGCTGTCCCTTTGGCAGATGAAGATGCGTCAACCAAAAAGTATGTAGATGATCTTTTTAAATCACCATCAAGCTCACTTGCACTGCCAAAAGGAAACTTCTTTGTAGGTAACGATGCAGGAATGGCTATAGCAACCACAAAAGTGCAGATCCCTGTAAGTGGATTCGGAAGAGCTATAGCTACATTAAACATGGGCGGTGGCACCGAGTTATATAATATTAGCTTCTTGAAAGATCCATTGCTCGATCAGGATGCAGCTACCAAGATTTATGTGGATAGCAAGCTGGCAACACCGGGAGCCTTAACATTACCTGCAAACAATATCTTTGTCGGCGATGCCGATAACAAAGCGATTGGCGTATTAAAATCTGCTGTTCCATTAAGTGATTTTGCTGCCGCTAACAAAGACCTTTCGATCGGCGATGGCGCTGCTAATTTCAAAATTACCAACCTTGCAGATCCGGTAAACGCTCAGGATGCTGCAACAAAAAATTACATAGATACCAAAGTGATTGATCCAACAGGTATCAGTCTGGCTACCGATCAGATCATGGTGGGCGATGCCTCTGGAAAAGCCATTGGCATATTAAAATCTACTGTTCCATTAAGTGACTTCGCTGCCGCGAACAAAGACCTTTCGATCGGCGATGGTACCGCAAACTTCAAAATCACAAACCTTGCAGATCCGGTGAACGATCAGGAAGCTGCAACCAAGAAATACGTTGACGCTAAAACTGCGAACATAGCTTCGAGTGCTACAGCACCCGCAACTGGCGCTGCGGGTCAAACTTATTACAACACCACAGAAAACCGCATGTACGTGTACGATGGTGCTCAATGGATTCCAATGGATAATAAACTTGCTGATGGTAATTTTTACGTGGGCAACCCTGCGGGAATTGCGATCGCGACGCCAAAAAATACAATCCCAATCAGTGGCTTTGGGTCTGCACAGGGTGATGTCTCTATGGGGAATTTCAAAATAATCAACCTGGTTAGTCCAAGCGCAGATCAGGATGCCGCAACAAAAAAATACGTAGACGATGGACTAACATTAGTTGCAGGAAGCGCTAAAGATAACCTTGGAGATCATCAGGCGAGAGAGAATGTAAAACTCTCTGCGTTTAACATCAGCAATGATGGTGGGACCGACAAAGGACTCGCATTTGAAGCTTCGGGTAATGCCATTTTCGGGCAAGACTTAACGATCAAAGGAAACTTATTTACCCCTTCAGATTACCGGTTAAAAACAAACATCGAAACTTTAAGCGAGGTGCTTGGAAAGATCGACCAGATGCGTGGTGTAACCTTCGAATATAAAGACCAGCATAAATATGTTGCGGGACCTAAAATTGGTGTGATCGCACAGGAGTTGCAAAAGGTATATCCGGAAATGGTTACACAAGGTAAAGATGGCTTCCTGAAAGTAGATTATACACAGCTTACAGGTGTATTAATCCAGGCCGTAAAAGAGCAGCAGAAAGAAATTAACGCCTTAAAAGATGCGCTGAAAAATCAGCAGGAACAAATTAACAGCATCCTTAACAAATTAAAATAAGATGCAGAAGAACATATGGGAAAATGATAGAAAGAAGCTTGTTTGCGCACCAAAAAATATGAAGAAAGTTATCGCATCAATTGCCATAGGTGTTCTCCTGCTGATAACAGGCAGTTTAAAGGCACAACTCAAAGTAGCTTCTGCCGGACTTTTTGTGCAGGAGGGAACGGTGTTTAGTACAGATGGTTTAACGCTGGTACCATCAGAAGACTGGACAGTGAACAACCTTACTGTAACTAAAGATTTTTCTGTAGTGATCTGGCCTAAGTTTAACAGCATCGTGAGGATGTACAGGTTTACTCGCCCCACAACTTTTACCGGTGAAGTGGCGATGAAGTATCTGGATGTGGAGCTGAACGGGAATGAAGCGAAAAACCTGGTGTTATCTTATTCCAAAACTACCAGCAGTAAATACACAGACTTTACCCTGGTCAAAGAAAGTGTGTCTTCTGCAACGGACAAATACGTCGGCCAGCTGTTTACCTCCCCAATTACCTTCGCTGATCTAACAGCAGTTTCCATGGAAATCACCGAAGCTCCGGAAAAGCTCGAAGCAAACAATATGATCACGCCTAATGGCGACGGTACAAACGATTTCTGGATCGTAAAAAATATTGATCAGTTCCCTAATAATGAAGTGAGGATTGTAGATAGGGAAGGACGTCTTGTTTTTTCCATGAATAGCTATGATAACTCATGGGACGGAAGATTCAACGGAATGCCATTACCAGAAGATACTTATTATTATATCCTATACTTCAACTCTGGTAAATCTCAGAAAACCGGATTTATCACCATCGTTAAAGACAAATAATTACCATACCCCGCAATGATTACACCTCTACATAAAAAGAGTATATTTTTCTACCTTTTCCTGATCTCCATGATTGCCGGTTTACAACAGGGCTTTGCGCAGTTCAGACCATTGAGCACCCAGTATTATGAAAATCAGTATATCAGTAATCCAGCCTTTGCAGGATATGATAAAGGTATAAGTGTAAACCTGAGTTACCGTAACCAATGGAGAACAATTCCAGGATCTCCGGTAACCATGAATGCTAGCGGAGAATACCGTTATGATAAAGTTGGTCTGGGATTTAATGCCTTGAATGACAAAGCTGGTCTGATTGCCCGAACGCGGATTATGGGGATGTATGCCTATCACTTACCACTCAATGGTGATAACAGAGAGCTTCACTTTGGTGTCTCTTTAGGGGTGATGCGTGAGGCATTGGATAATCCAAACATTATTGCGGCGCCAGATGATCTTTCTGCGCTACGATTCAGTGATCGTAAGGGCTTTATCGATGGCGACCTGGGAATAGCATATACTACGCAGAAATTAACGCTGCAGGGGGCTTTACCAAACCTGAAAAAGTTCTTTCAGAAAGATGAAGAGAATACTATCGACGGTTCTACTTATTTCCTGGCAGCATCCTATAAAGTTGGCTTAAATACTGATGCATTTACTATGGAACCTAAAATTAGCTTCAGAGGAGCCAAGGACATAGACAATATCTGGGATATCGGTACCAACCTCAAGTTTGAGAATAATATTATCTCTTTTATGGGAATGTATCATAGTGATAAAAGCTCCACCTTCGGTTTGGGTGTAAGCTATGACAGGTTTATCGTTCAGGGATTTTATACCAGTCAGCTTGCTGGTCAGCGGCTCACTACGGGTGGCGATTTTGAGCTTAACCTTAAGATCAACCTCAGAAACTATTAAACTGAAAAAAGCATATATTATAAAAGCCCTCAATGACTATCGAGGGCTTTTATAATATATGCTTTCTGAACTTAATCTTTCTCTTCCAGTTTTATCTTTTTGGTAATCTGGTATACCTTTCTCTTTTTATGCGGATTTTCCTGATCTCCTAATAATATACCCCAGGGCTTCAGTTCATCAACCCTGTCGAAGATAATCTTCAACATCGCCAGGTAGGGGATACATAAAAACATTCCCGATATCCCCCAGATCATCTCGCCCACAATGATGGCGATAAACGAAAACAAGGCGTTGATTTTTACTTTCGAGCCTACAACAAGAGGCATTAGGATATTTCCATCCAGTGCATGTACTGCCACGAAAGCAATGATCACCAGCACTACTTTAGTTGCTCCTGCAGTAGCAAAGGTAATCAGCACGCTGATGAGTAAAGAGCTGAAAATACCGATGTAGGGGATAACGTTGAAGATCCCAGTTACCAATCCTAGCAGCACGGCATATTTTACACCAAGCAAGCTCAATACAATAATCATGAGCACAGTAACAATTACCATTTGAAAAAACAATCCTAAAATATATTTTTTGATGATGTACTGAATTTGCCCCACAATATCACTTACCTTTTGTGCATGTTCTTCTCTGAATACACCTACCAGAAAACTGTATAATATTCGTCTGTAATTCAAAAAGAAGAAGGTGAACAGCAATAGAAAGGCAAGAAATAAAAGTGATGAAGATAACGTCATTAAGGTTGTTGCTACAACTGTTGCGCTTGTTGCTACTGCACTGGTAGCACTGTTTTTCAAATAATCAATCTGTTTATGTGCGTTGACATGAAAAGTTGATGAAACCCAGCGCTGTAAGTCTTCAAATGAATGAATGGCTTGTTGTTTAAGTAGCGGCCAATCCTGACCTAAATCGCTCAGCTGGTTGGCCAGAAAGAACAATATCGCAGAAATGATCGCAATCATCACTACCACCGAAACAATTGAGGAGAGGCTTCTTTTGAACTTAAGTTTGTTCTCCAGGGTGTTCGCCAATGGTAACAGTAAAAGCGCAAGTAAAAAAGAAGCCAGCATTGGCGCCAGTAAACTCTGCCCTAAAATAGCGAGATATCCTATGCATATCAATGCAAATAGGACAAGGGCAAGTTTAGCATAAAAAGGTAAGGAAACGTTCTTCATAGAGATTTATTTAAGCGTTGAGTTTTGCTAAAGACAAATGCCCTGCCAAAATTATCTGACAGGGCATTTATTAAAGAATATCTCTATGATTCTTACCAGGCGCTCGCCTCGTCCAGTATAGAAATATCTTCTACATCAAGTTTTAGTGAAGCTGCCTTGGTCAGATCTTCCAGCTGTGTCAAACTGGTCACACTCGCAATTGGTGCCGTAACCGACGGCCGGGCGATTAACCATGCTAAGGCAACACTTGCAGGGGTAGAGTTGTATTGTTCAGATACCTCGTCCAGCGCTTTCAGAATTCTGAAACCTCTGTCACTCATCATATCCTTTACTCCGCCACCTCTCGGGCTTTTGCCCAAATCATCTTCCGACCGGTATTTTCCAGTCAGAAAACCACTCGCCAGTGAGTAATAACCAATTACGCCCAGCTTATTCTCCAGGCAGATAGACTCGTATTGTGTCTCGAAACTTTCACGTTTATAGAGGTTGTATTCTGGCTGAAATGTCTGGTATTTAGGGAGACTTAGTCGCTGACTAGCCATCAAAGATTCTTTCAGGCGGTCAGGACTAAAGTTAGAAGCACCAATCCATCTTACTTTTCCAGCCCTGATCAGCTGATCATATGCTTCCAGGGTTTCTTCAACCGGTGTTTCCGGATCGTCAAAATGTGACTGGTAAAGATCTATATAGTCGGTTTGCAGGCGTGTCAATGAAGCATCCACCGCCTCAAGTATATATTTTTTAGACAATCCTTTTTTGCCGTCGCCCATATCACTGCCCACTTTTGTAGCAACGATAACCTTGGTGCGGTTATTTCTCTCTTTCATCCATTTTCCAATGATCACTTCAGATTCACCACCTTTATTGCCGGGAACCCAGCGTGAATAAACATCCGCCGTATCAATGAAGTTAAAGTCAGCAGCAACAAACCCGTCAAGTATTTCAAAAGATTTTTGCTCATCTAAGGTCCATCCAAAAACATTACCTCCAAAGGTGATTGGTGAAACCAGTAAGTCGGTATTACCTAATTTTCTTTTATCCATTATATCGCTTTTTATAAGGGAAGAACAATAGGATGGTTAAACATGTTTGTATGGTTCGGTCTTGGATTTGTAATTAAATTCCGGTTTTACTCCTCTACAACCTCATTCTCCTGTATCAGCTTTGTAGCCCTTAGCATCTCCCTTTTTCCCGGAGCTCCCTGAAGTTTCTCTATACTCATCCCTAAGCTCTTCAGCGCACGCTTCAGCTTGCCGGTAATGGCATAGGTCACGAATATCCCTCCGGGTTTAATGAAAGAACAAACATGGCCGATAATTTCGTCAGACCACATTTCTGGCTGATGCTGTACAGAAAAAGCATCGAAATACACCAGGTCAAAAAGTTGTTCGGATTGGAAATTTTCCAGTGTAGTATGGGGAATAGTCAGTTCCAGTTTTTCATTGACTGCCGTAGTTTCAATTAGTGCCTGCTCATAGCTGCCGATCAATTCATCCCATACTTTCTCTGTAACGTATTGGTTGTATAAAGTCGAAATAATAGCTTCTTTGCTCAGCGGATAAGCCTCTATACCTGTATATTTGATAGAAAGCTCTTCTTGTTCTGCATAAGCAGAGGTCATCAGGAAGTTCAAGCCCGTACCAAAGCCAATCTCTAAAATTGAAATCCTTCCTCCGGGGAAACTTTCCACGGCAAGTTTTAAACCTGCTTCGATAAATACGTGTTTACTCTCCTGCAGGGCACCATGTTTAGAATGATAGTGTTCTCCTATAGTTTCATTGAAAAGTGTATTTGATCCGTCTGCAGTGGCTGTGATGATATTCATTGCGGTAAAAATACACAATCCCATCCAAAAGCGGGTTTGATATTAACCCCCGTTGCCGGCAATTGGTGAGAACGACATTTATTGTGTTCTGGAAAATCGTTATTTTAGCTAAAAATACTGAATATGGATGTAGAAATGTTTCGAGAATACTGCCTCAGTTTAGCAGGTACAACGGAAGATATAAAATGGGGCGACAACCTCTGCTTTCTGGTGGAGAACAAAATTTATGTAATGCATTCCCTGGATTCTGGCACACTCTCCATGAAATGCAATCCTGATGATTTCGAAGAGTTGGCCGCACGCGATGGTCTCGGACAAGCCTTCCATTTGGCAAAGGGTCAATGGATTGGTTTAGATAACCTGGAAGTGATGCCGGCAAAAGAACTCAAAGCCCGTATTGCGGAGTCGCGCGCATTGGTGATCGCAAAATTGCCGAAAAAGCTAAGGGAAAAATACGCTTAAATCTGGATGATATATCCAATGCCTAAGATCACCTTCTAACATGTTTCCTCACATTATTCCTTTGATAAAGTGACCCTAGATTTGCTTTAAATAAATCAGGTTATTATGAAAAGGATATTCGTATTTGCATCAATGATGATGGTTGGGCTGAGTGTTTTTGGTCAGTCTGCACAAGATAAACAGGAATGGAGGATTAGGCTCCGCGGAATCGGGGTAATGCCCCAGGAAAGTGCCACGATTGGCGTCATCGGTGGTGACGCTAACATCTCCAACTCATTTATTCCGGAACTGGATTTTACTTATTTTTTCAATCGGCACTGGGCTGCAGAATTAATTCTGGGTACCACAAGACACAAGGTGAGTACGGTGTCTTCTGATTTGACAGCCATCGGAGCAAGCGCCAATGCAAATGTCGACCTCGGCAAGGTCTGGCTGCTCCCTCCAACGCTAACCCTTCAATACCATTATCCGGTGGCTAAGTTTAACCCTTACCTTGGTGCAGGCATTAATTATACCATTTTTTATAATGCCGACCAGGGTCCGGTAGTGAAGGATGTTGCCTATAAAAACAAATTTTCTTTCGCTGCGCAGGCCGGATTTGACTATGACATCAGTAAAAAGTTTTTTGTCAATATTGATGTGAAAAAGTTGTTTCTGTCCACAACAACCACGGTTGATGCCTCTAATCTAACTCCTCAGGGAAGTCCCGAACTTTCAGCGGTTCTTGAAAATATTAAAGCTGATGTAAAGATTAACCCCTGGCTTTTGGGAATAGGGATAGGTTGCAGATTTTAATGATTTTGAGTTTCACTTGTTTTTACAACAAAAAGCGCCGCTCCCAAGCCATGGGAGCGACGCTTTTTATCTTATTCTAGGTTAGCAAAGCTTACCAAAGTTTGATCCTGTCTTCCGGAGCTTTGTATAATTTGTCACCAGGTTTTACATCAAAAGCTTTATACCAGGCATCCATGTTTACTGGTGCACCGATAGTTCTGAATGGACCAGGAGAGTGTGGGTCAGTTTTAATTAACTGAGCAGCACTTTCTGGTAAGATATTACCTCTCCATACCTGCGCCCATGATAAAAAGAAACGCTGATCTGGTGTGAAACCATCAATTTTCTCATTTGACTGTCCTTGTTTGGTTAATTTAAAGGCAGTGTAAGCTGCATTTAAACCTCCAAGGTCACCAATGTTTTCACCCATGGTCAGTTTACCATTTACATGGATAGTGTCTAATACTGTGTAGCCGTCATACTGCTCACCCAAAGCCTTTGTTTTAGCTTCAAATTTAGTGCGGTCTTCAGCAGTCCACCAGTTACGCAGGTTTCCATCTTTATCATACTGGCTACCGCTATCATCAAAACCATGCGACATCTCATGGCCAATAACCGCTCCGATACCACCGTAGTTAATGGCGTCATCCGCATCAGGAGCAAAGAATGGGAATTGCAGGATTCCCGCCGGGAATACAATTTCATTCATTGTAGGACTGTAGTAAGCATTTACTGTTGGAGGTGTCATTCCAAAACGATTGCGGTCAACCGGTTTGCCCAGCTGGTCAATCATTTCTTTATAACCCCATGCTCCTGCGTTTCTCAGGTTGTTAAAATAAGTATCGCGTTTGATCGCCAGACCATCATAGTTCTTCCATTTTGAAGGATAACCGATTTTTGGTACAAAAGCCTCAAGTTTTGCCAGGGCTTTCTGTTTCGTCTCGTCACTCATCCACTCCAGGTCTTTAATTCTGATGGCAAAAGCAATACGAAGGTTTTTAATCAGCTCCGTCATGCGGGCTTTCGCTTCTGGTTTGAAGTATTTTGCTACGTACAATTGTCCGAGTAACTCACCAATGGCATTATCCGTCAAGGACGACATACGCTGCCATCTTGGAGTCTGGATTTTCTGACCTGTTTGTGCCTGTGTGAAAGCAAAGTTTGCCTGCACAAATGGAGAGCTCAGGTTTGCCGCAGAATTTTTAAGGATGTTCCATTCCAGGTAGGTCTTCCAGTCGTTCACCGGAACGGTTTTAAGCATTCCATTAAGGCTGGTGAAGAATTTTGGTGTGGCGACCAATAGTGTATCCTGACCTTTTACCATCAGTTTAGGTAACATCGCTGCCCAATTGAGGTTAGGAGTGGTTGCACTAAATGCCGCTACAGTAAACTTGTTGTAAGTTTTATAGGGATCGCGCATTTCCAATCTTGAAAGCTGTGCTTCGGCAAAAGCTTTTTCAATAGTGAATACGGTATTTGCTTTTTGTTTTGCCTCTTCAGCACTGCTGCCGGTTAAGGTAAACAGGCGATTCATGTAGCTGAAATAGGCTTCACGGATTTTCAGCGTGCGACTATCATCTTTAAGATAATAATCACGATCAGGAAGTGTTGTACCACCTTGTCCTAGTGAAGGAAGGTATTTCGTGACGTTTTTCTTATCCTGGCTCACACCAAATCCAAACATTGGTGCGCCGATTCCAGAGGTACGCATATATACTACCTCGTTAAGCACATCCTGTAGGTCTTTAATGGCTTTAACACGTTTTAAGTCGGCCTGGATAGGGGTGAAACCTAACTTCTCGATGGTAAGGCTGTCCATAGCAGCGGCGTAGAAATCGCCCACTCGTTTTTTTACAGATCCAGCTGGTGCAGATTTGTCGGCAGAAGCCTCTTCAACTATGCTTTTGACAGCAATGATGTTGAAATCTCTCAGTTCATTGAAACTTCCCCAACGGGTTTCTTTTGCCGGCACAGGATTGTTTTTTATCCAGGTACCGCTGGCATATTCATAAAAATCGTCTCCGGGTTTCACGCTAAGATCCATGTTTGCAGGATCTATAAATTTTTTGGGAGCTTGCTGTGCATAAGAAGTATAGCTTGCCGCTACAATTCCTAAAGCAGCACAATAGCTTTTCAGGTGTTTAGGTGTCATTTATCTCAATTAATAATAGGTAATACTTAGCAGATCAATGTAATTAACGTTTGCTGTTAAAATGATGATGCTAAAAGGTATTTAAACGCTAAAACTAACGATTATGGCTAGAAAAACCACCTGTATATTGAAAATATTACTTGTTAAACCAGTAATAGAGCTTTGCTAAGCCTAGTTTTTTAACGAGTAATCCGGGAAATAGAAAAACTTTAATCGACTTCATAACTTATAGCTATTAGGTAGAGTGGTGAATGATATAGGTATTAACATTTTTTAACACAAAATATTGTGCGACTGCCAAAAATTATATTACAGGTGAAAGTATTCTATCTGTAAGCATCATTATATACTACGATATATATTCACGGACTGTTGGTCTGATATTGTTTAAGTCTTCTCCAAGTATTATAGCAGATTGATAAAAGGTAGATCAAGGGTTGACGGACGGTAGATGGATAGTTGAAGTACAGTTGAATCAGGGTTGAAGACCCCTTTATTAACCCCTGGGTTTTTCAAGGGTTGATCAAGGGTTAATCAACCCCTGTTCAAAGCTTGGTCAATCCTACTTCAGATATTGTTCAATCTTAAACAAATCTTGGAGAAGTCTTAAACGAAACCAGAACAAACAACCTTGTTCAGGCCTTTTTACCTAAGCCAACAACATACATAGATTGATTTGATGGTGGCTTGCTCAAATGTTATATTTGCCGATTAAATTGTTAGAGCCTAAGGTTCTGCACAGAATACCTGTTTCGATTTTATATCTTTTTACAGGAAAACCGATCATAGCAATGGCAGAAATAAAATTTTTCACAGAGCGTTTAAAACTCAGGCTGGTAGAAATGGCAGACCTGGAGGCGATACACATACTACATCATCTGGCGGAGACCGACCAGTATAATACATTGGGTATTCCCAAAGATCTCGAAGAAACCAATGTTATTGTCGACGGCTGGATCCTGGACCATCAGAAAAGAACCATCAAGAACTACACCTTTGCGGTGGAATTGGAGAAAGGGGGCTTTTTAGGGCTGATATCGCTCAAACTTTCCTCCTCTAAGTTCAATAGTGCCGAAGTGTGGTACAAGATCAATGTAGAACATTGGAACAAGGGTTATGCTACCGAAGCCATACGATCAGTCATAGGCTTTGGTTTTGGTAAATTGAAATTGCACCGTATTGAAGCCGGATGCGCAGTAGAAAACCTGGCATCAATCCGTGTGCTGGAGAAGGCAGGCATGACCCAGGAAGGAAGGAAGCGACAGATTCTTCCCTTAAAAAGCGGATGGATGGACAGCTTTGAATATGCCATTCTCGAGGATGAGTGGAAAGCATAAACATTCTCCCCTAAAAACCTTATTTTTGTAATTCAACCCCGATATTTTTTAGATATAATGAGCATTTCCACTAAATACGATCCAGCCGCAACCGAAGACAAATGGTATAGCTACTGGATGTCGAAGAACTTCTTTCATTCTGAACCTGATGAGCGTGAACCCTATACAATTGTAATTCCTCCGCCTAACGTTACCGGTGTATTACACATGGGCCATATGCTAAACAATACCATTCAGGATGTGCTTATTCGCCGTGCACGTATGCAGGGTAAAAACGCATGCTGGGTACCGGGAACGGATCATGCTTCCATTGCTACTGAAGCAAAGGTTGTAGCGATGCTGAAGGAAAGAGGCATCAGTAAAAAAGACCTCAGCAGGGAAGAATTTATGGCTTATGCCTGGGAGTGGAAAGAGAAGTACGGAGGTATTATCCTTGAGCAACTTAAGAAACTTGGGGCGAGCTGCGACTGGGAACGGACGCGCTTTACTATGGAAGATGATCTATCTGAGGCAGTAATTGATTGTTTCATCGACCTTTATAAAAAAGGAAGGATCTATCGCGGGATTAGAATGGTGAATTGGGATCCTGCAGGTAAAACTGCGGTTTCTGACGAAGAAGTAATCCGCAAAGAGGTTAACCAAAAATTATACTATATCAAATATTCTATAGCTCCTGCTACAGCAGATGGCAATGTAGAGTATATCACTATCGCAACTACGCGTCCCGAAACTATTATGGCTGATGCGGCAATCTGTATCAACCCTAATGATGAGCGCTACACACACCTGAAAGGAAAAACTGTTTTTGTACCGCTGATCAATCGGGAAATTCCAGTGATAGCGGATGAGTATGTAACGATGGATTTTGGTACAGGTTGTTTGAAGGTGACGCCTGCACATGATTTGAATGACTATGAGCTGGGTGTGAAACATAAACTTCCGGTGATTGATATTTTGAATGACGACGGTACATTAAATGAACTGGCTGTGATTCTTGTTGGCGAAGACCGTTTTGCAGCAAGAAAGAAAATCGCCGTTCTCCTTGATGAGGCCGGACACCTGCATAAGGTAGAAGATTACAAATCACAAGTTGGCTTTTCTGAGCGTACCGATGCGGCAATTGAGCCTAAGCTTTCGATGCAGTGGTTCTGTAAAATGGATGAAATGGCAAAGCCAGCATTGGAAGATGTGTTGAACGGTGATGTTAAGTTAATTCCGGAGAAGTTCATCAACACTTACCGTCACTGGATGGAAAATGTGCGTGACTGGAATATCAGCAGACAATTATGGTGGGGGCAGCGTATCCCGGCATGGTTTGACGACAAAGGAAATTGGGTAGTGGCTAAAACGCAGGATGAGGCCTTAAATGAGTTCCTTAAACTTAAAGATATAGACGGTAAGTTTTCTGAAGAAGAAGCAAATGGCTTTAAGCACCAGCTGGCGCCTTTTATCAGACAGGACGATGATGTGATGGATACCTGGTTTTCATCATGGCTATGGCCGATATCGGTGTTCAATGGCTTTAAGGAGCCTGGAAATAAGGATATCAACTATTATTATCCTACAAATGACCTGGTAACGGCACCTGAAATTATGTTTTTCTGGGTAGCTCGTATGATTATGGCCGGGCATGAGTTTATGGGCAAAAAACCGTTTACCAATGTTTACCTGACGGGTATTGTTCGTGATAAACTCGGACGTAAGATGTCGAAATCTCTAGGGAATTCACCAGATCCAATCGGCTTGATTGAAAAATATGGTGCTGACGGGGTGCGTGTAGGCATGTTGTTATGCTCGCCTGCCGGAAACGACCTGATGTTTGATGAAAGCTACTGTGAGCAGGGAAGAAACTTTGCGAACAAGATCTGGAATGCCTTCCGTCTGATTAAAGGCTGGGAAGTAGATGAGAGTCTGCCAAACCCTAATGCACAAGCTATCTTATGGTTTGGGAACCGCTTTAATGAGGCATTGGCCGAAATTGAAGAGAACTATAAACAATACCGGTTATCAGAAGCATTGATGACTACTTACAAGCTGGTATGGGATGATTTCTGTGCCTGGTATCTGGAAATGGTTAAACCGGTATATCAGCATCCTGTTGATGCAGCAACATTAAAAGCAACGCTCGGCTTCTTTGAAAAAGTGTTGAGTCTATTGCATCCATTTATGCCTTTCCTCACTGAGGAGTTATGGCATGATGAGATATTCGGCGAAAAAGGGGAGATGGATTGTATCATCGTGGCACCATATCCTGTTGCTGGTGAGGCTGATTCAATTTTATTGAAGGATGTTGAAACTGTAAAGGTTATTGTTGCTGAAGTAAGGAACATCCGCAACACCAAACAGCTATCTCCCAAAGAGGGATTGCCTTTGAGTGTAAAGGTAAACTCAGCCATAGGTTACGAGAGGTGGGTGACGATTCTTTCCAAACTTGCCAACCTATCCGAGGTTAACTTTGTAAGTGATAAAGTTGCTGGCGCTGCTGCATTTATGGTAGGGAATGATGAGTTCTTTATACAATTAAATGAAACAGTGGACGTAGAGGCTGAAAAAATAAGACTTAATGCAGAGCTTGCTTACCTTCAGGGCTTTTTGAAATCTGTGGATGCAAAGTTGGGTAATGAAAGGTTTGTGCAGAATGCGAAGCCGGAGATTATTCAGAATGAACGCAATAAAAAGGCTGACGCTGATGCGAAAATCAGGATTATTGAAGAGAGCTTAACGTCGTTGTAAGGAAAAAAGAGAATGCCTCCTTTGAACTGGAACCTTTGCGCTGAAGGGCGCAAAATTCCTAGGTTCGCAGGAGGCATTTCTCTTTTTTGAAAGATTGTCATCCATGCAGGAGTGATATCTGTGTGGCGTATTAGTTGTATGGTGTTTAGGTGTAGGTTGAAGGAATTGCGAGTGCAATAGCTGTATGGTGCTTATGGAGGATTTTTGTTGTTAGGGCTTCTTTATAATTGTTGGTACGTTGGTAGCTCCTCACAAAACCTGAAGCCATTGGCAATATGGTCGATCTGCGCATAACAATGTTTTAGTCCATTGGTCACTACCAGCCATTTGGCTTTGTGTACGGAGTTATAACGTGCAGCCTGATCAAATACGGCCTGTGAGATTTTAACGGAAGGAGCCTTGCACTCAATGACCATGATCCGCTCAGCCGCTGTATTGAAGATTACAATGTCAGTCCTTTTTTGCAATTGGTTTAAACTCAGTCCACCTTCTATTTGGATCAGGGATCTGGGAAATTTCTTCTCTGCGATCAGGTATTGTATAAAATGTTGTCTCACCCACTCTTCAGGTGTTAATACCAGGTGTTTTTTCCTGATTTCGTCGAAAATGAAATGCTGTCCCTCTTTCAAGGTGATTTTGAAAGGATAGGGCGGCAGGTTAAGTGCTGTGGGTGAAAATGACATTTATGCAAAAATAACCTTTAATAATTAGTTTTAAGCCGTTACATTTGGATAATTTATGAGTGCTTCTGATATTATTAAAGACATTAAAGCTAGAAAATTTAAGCCGGTTTACCTTCTGCATGGAGAGGAACCGTATTATATCGACCAGATTATTCACTATATGGAAGAACATATTCTGAATGATATGGAGAAGGGCTTTAACCAGACTGTTTTGTATGGGAAGGATACGGATATGGCCACGATTTTAAATGCAGCGAAGCGCTATCCGATGATGTCTGACTATCAGCTGGTGGTGGTGAAGGAAGCGCAGGACTTGAAATGGGGCAAGGAGACCGAAGGCAGCGGTAAACAGGCAGAGTTTATTCAGAACTATTTTGAAAAGCCGCTGGCGAGTACTATCCTGGTATTGGGTTATAAGTATGCTAACTTCGACAAAAGGAAAAAAATCTTTAAGTCGATCACTAAAAGCGGAGTAGTTTTCCAGTCCGATACGGTTAGGGATTACAAACTCGCAGGTTGGATTGAAGATTTGGTGAAAGAGAAAGGAGCAAAAATTGCACCTCAGGCTGCGGCTTTGATGGCAGAATATTTGGGAACAGATTTATCCAAGGTTTCTAACGAACTGGAAAAACTCTTGTTGAATATCAGCAAAGATACCACTATCGATACGGATCATATCCAGAAAAACATAGGCATCAGTAAGGAGTACAATGTGTTTGAACTGCAGAAAGCACTGGCTTCGCGCAATGTTCTCAAGTGTAACCAGATCATAAATTATTTTGCCGATAATCCCAAAGCCAATCCTATGGTCATGGTAATGGCCAATCTAAACTCTTATTTTTCTAAAATCCTCAAATATCATTACCTCCAGAACAAAGGCGATGCGGCTAAGGAACTGGGCGTAAATCCTTTCTTCGTGAAGGATTATGAAATGGCAGCACGTAGCTACGACCTCAACAAGGTTTTTTATATTATTAGCCTGCTGCGGGAGTACGACCTTAAAAGTAAGGGTGTAGAGAGTACTGGCAATGTTACAGACGGTGAGTTGCTGAAAGAACTCTTATTTAAAATGATCCATTAATGATGCAGGCAAGCTGATTTTAGGCGCCTGCTTTTTTTCAATATATACAATGAACTATTTTTTAGTTAAATCCGAACCTTTTAAATACAGCTGGGAACAGTTTAATAAAGACGGCCGTACTTTCTGGGATGGTGTACGCAACTACCAGGCACGTAACAACATGAAGCTGATGAAAGAGGGCGACCTGGTGCTTTTTTACCATAGTAATGAAGGTAAAAATGTGGTGGGCATAGCAAGGGTTGTGAAAGAATTTTATCAGGACCCGACTACCGATGATACTAATTGGGTTGTTGTTGACCTTTCGCCGGTAGAAACACTTAAAAATCCGGTTTCACTGGAACAGATTAAAGCCGAAGAGAGCTTAAAAGATATTTCTTTGATCAGGCAGGGAAGACTTTCTGTAATGCAGCTAAAGGTTACAGAATTCGATAAAATTTTAGAAATGGGCAGCTAGTCAGCAGCCCATTTTATTTATCAGGTTGTTATTCCTTGAAGAACAACGCCTTTAGCTCCACTGCATCACTCGGGTCCATTTTTCCGGCAAGAACCAGGCGCAGTTGCCTTCTTCTCAATGCACCTGCAAACAATTCTATTTCTCCCTCATTCTCCGGGATCAGTTCAGGAACAGGAATTGTTCTGCCGCTCTGGTCTACCGCTACAAAAGTATAAAAGGCCTCGTTAGATTTAACACGGCTTCCTGAGGGGATATTCTCTGCCCACACATCAAGTCTTACCTCTACCGACGTATGAAAAGCACGGGTAACTTTAGCTTCAATAGTAATTACGTCTCCCAGTTTTATTGGCTGCTGAAAAGAAACACTGTCTACAGATGCCGTTACAACGATCCTGTTGCAATGCTTCTGTGCAGAAATCGCAGCGGCGATATCCATCCAGTGCAGCAGCCTGCCACCCATTAGGTTATTTAATGTATTGGTATCATTGGGTAACACTAATTCATTCATGATGGTGAACGAATCTTTAGGATTTTTAGCTTTTATACTCATATTGGCAGCAAAAGTAAACAAAAAGTAACACATCATGTTATTGTAGCATCTGGCCCAGCTTTTATTGGCCATACCTATCTAAGCTCATCTTATTATATGAATAATCAAACGCTCATCCAGTATTTTCACTGGTATTACAACGACGAACAAAAACTATGGAAAAAAGCCTCGGCCGAGGCTGAAAGACTCAGAGATTTAGGAATTACCGGCGCCTGGTTCCCGCCAGCTTACAAATCTACTGAAGGTAATGATTCTACTGGTTACGACTGTTACGATCTCTATGATCTTGGGGAATTTGATCAGAAGAATTGTGTAGCCACCAAATACGGAACTAAGGATGAATACTTACAGGCAATCAAAGATTTGCAGGACAAGGGGATAACCGTATTGGCTGATATTGTATTTAACCACAAAGCAGGCGGTGATGAGCTGGAGAAAGTTCCGGTTAGACGTGTGAAAGAAGATAACCGCGAGGAATTTATATCAGACGTTTTTGAGATCGAAGCGTGGACAAAGTTTACCTTCCCCGGAAGGAAAGGCAAATACTCAGAGTTCATTTGGGACAAGAGCTGCTTTAGCGGAATTGACTGGGCCGAAGACCTGCAGGAAACTTCCATATTTACGATCCAGAACGAGTATGGCGAAGGTTGGGAAAATGTGCCTTCTGATGAAATGGGTAATTATGATTACCTCATGTTTAATGATATTGAATTCCGCAATCCGGCAGTACGCGAAGAGTTGAAGAGATGGGGAGAGTGGTATTATGAAACCTGCGGAATGGGTGGTTTTCGTCTGGATGCGGTGAAACATATTGCGCCGGATTTTCTCAATGAATGGCTAGACCATATGAAAGGGAAATACGACAAGGACTTTTTCATCGTGGCAGAAAATTGGGAGCTGGCAGATATTGGTAACTTAAGGTCTTATGTAGACGTTACCGAAGGCCGTATGCAACTATTCGACTCTATGCTGCACCATAACTTTTATCATGCCGGTAAAAATGGTAAGGATTATGATATGAGCAAGATCTTTGCAGATACCCTTATCGAATCGCACCCGCATTTATCAGTAACTTTTGTTGATAATCATGATTCACAACCCCTGCAATCGCTGGAAGCTTACGTAGATTTCTGGTTCCGTCCGCTGGGATATGCGCTGATCTTATTTAGAGAGCAGGGAATACCATGTGTATTTTACCCGGATTTGTATGGTGCTAAATACGTAGATAAGGATAACGACGGAAATGATGCAGATGTGGAGTTGATTGGCGTTCCGCAGTTGGATGTAATGATGCAGCTTAGAAAGGACAAGTCATACGGATTGCAGCGCGACTATCTTGATCATCCTAACTGCATTGGCTGGACGCGGGAAGGTGAGGAGGACAAGGAAAACTCTGGCCTTGCAGTACTTTTAAGCAACGGTGAGGAAGGATCAAAGAATATGGAAGTTGGCATCGGACATGCCGGAAAGGTATTTGTGGATGCACTTGGTTACCGGCAAGAAGAAGTTACAATTAACGAGGAAGGCTGGGCAGAATTTTTCTGCGGTGCAGGCAGTGTATCTGTCTGGATCTTAAAAGCTTAATTTGTTATTGGTTTAACGCTGGATGTTGCTGAAGGTATTATAGCCAATCAGCTCATCCCAGCGGCTGCCAGGCTTGCGGAAATAAACAAAAGTCTGGTAGTCGTTCTGCGTTTCTACAAATGATCCTTCAAAAATGCTGTTATCTGCCTTACCAGTTGTATTGTCTTTCCACACATATTGATAATCATATACGCCCTGTTTCAAATATATGGCAGCGTAATACTTCTTTTTTGAAGCTTCGTAGCTGAGTTTGTTTTCTTCTGTAAGGGCGTAGTTATTGAAACGTCCTGTTACGTAGATACTCCCATTTTCATTCGGAGCCTTGGCATTAAGGGTGAACTGCACACGTGCATAGTCGCTATCGGTATCATTGTCAATGTTATCCTGATTGCGGACAAAAAATGCACCGTTGTCGTCATTTTGAAGGGCATATTTTGCTGCATTGCTGTTCATGTCCTGGAATAGAATGGTGTTGTTGGTGCTGTCTGTAAATTGATCCTGAACATGTTCGCCTTTGAAACGTACGCTGCGGGAATCAAATTTCCTGAATTCATTGCTGCCCGAAAAATCATTGCTGCTCAACTCGTTGTAGATCAGTGATCCTGGTTTTACATAAGTAGGTTTGGTATTGAGTTTTGCAGTTAAGGGATTCCCATTCTGCATAATTACCACCTTAACATCATTGTATGGGTTTTGGATGGTGATGGTATGCGCAACAGTCACGTTGACCTTTTGATTGGTAAACCGAAGCGCAACTTCATTACTTGGTGTAACTGTAATCCCAATATTTGCTAGCTTGTCTGCAATAAAAAATCGCTGTGAACAAACAGGTTTCTGCTGGTTGCCATCTTCATAGATCTTTAACAGGTAATTGCCCGAAATTTTCGGCTTGATCTGGTCGTTGGGTACGTTAAGGCTGTAGTGTGTAAACTTCTGGAGCGTTTTAGAAGAGTAGGCATAATCAATAATCCTGTCTTCCATAGTGCCATCCAGATAGTCCAGAACGGAGATGCCAGACGGTTTCCAGTCGTAGGTACAATGTTCAACAGTATACCAGTAGTTTTTGCTGCCACCACTCAAATCATCGAAAGAGAAAAGTAGCTTGTCTGTTGAACCAAGGTTGATTACCGGGAGTGACTGTTCCTTTTGTGCATTATAGCATTGAACCGTTTTAATCTGTGAAGAATAAACTTTGTTGTCATATACAAATTGCTGCTGTGCAGCAGCAATTTGTAAGGTGCATGACCATAATAAGAACAATAATCCCTTTTTTATCATTAGTTGCTTTCCAGTTCCATAATTTCAGCGGCCAGTGTTTCCCATTTGTTCTGGGCATCATCCAGCAGCTGTTTAGCTGATAAGTATTTTTTGTTTGCTTCTGCAAGTTTCGCAGCATCGCTGTATACCGCCTCTTCTGCCAATTCAGCTTCCACGGCTTTCACATCTTTGTCGAGTTCTACTGTTTCCAGCTCAACCTTCTGCAACTGGTCGTTTAGTTTTTTCAACTGTTGCTGACTGTTCGCTGTAACAGGTTTTGCAACCGCTTTCACCTCTTTCTCCACTGGTTTTACCGGTATGTTTTTAGGCACAGGGATTACTCTCTTGCTGTTCCAGATTTCATACTCTGCGTAAGTACCAGGATACTGTTTGATCTGTTCTTCTTCAATGAACCAAATCTTGTTGGCTACATTATCCAGGAAATACCTGTCGTGGGACACGGCAATAAAAGTTCCTTCAAACTGCGCCAGGGCCTGGATCAGGATGTTCACCGATTGGATGTCCAGGTGATTCGTCGGCTCATCCAGAATAAGGAAGTTAGAGTCTGTTGTCAGTGATTTTGCCAGTGCAACCCTTGATTTCTCTCCTCCTGAAAGGACTTTGATCTTTTTGAATACATCATCTCCGGTAAACAGGAAACATCCCAGGATAGAGCGTAATTCCGTATCGGTATGTTTAGGTGCAAATGCCTGCAGCTCTTCCAGAATGGAATTGCCTAAATGCAGTGACTCCAGCTGATGCTGTGCAAAAAAGGTGGTGGTAACATTATGACCCGTTTCGCAGGTACCATCAAAACCTTCCACGCCTGCTACCATTCTTAACAGAGTCGATTTACCTTTACCGTTTGCACCAATCAGGGCAATTTTATCTCCCTTTTCAATTACGGCTTCAGCATTATCTAGGATATCGATGTTCGGATATCTTTTAGTGGCATTTTCGATACGGATCACGTGTCTTCCCGACGGCTTGGTAAATTTGAAACTGAAGTTAACCGTTGGGTTATCATCGTCCACATCTTCCACGCGTTCCAGTTTATCCAGGGCCTTCATGCGTGACTGTGCCATTTTAGCTTTACTGGCTTTGGCTTTGAAACGCTCAATCAGTTTTTCTTCCTGCTTGATTTTGGCCTGCTGGTTTTTAAACTCACCTTTTTGGATTTCTCCACGCAGGGATTTCTCTTCCAGATAGAAAGTATAATTACCTGCATAGGTAGTCAGCTTTCCTTTACGCGATTCTACAATCCGGTTTACAATTTTATCAAGGAAGTATCTATCGTGAGACACAATTACGATGGCCCCTTCAAATCCAGCCAGATAGTTTTCCAGCCACTTGATGGAGGGTAAGTCCATGTGGTTGGTTGGCTCATCCAGTAATAAGATATCAGGTGTCTGCAAGAGGATTTTTGCCAGCATTACACGCATTCTCCATCCTCCGGAGAAAGTGTTGAGCGGACGGTGCTGATCGGCGGCGCTGAAACCAAGACCCGCAAGGATCTCGTTGGCTTTGTACTCGATATTATAGCCGTCCAGTGCCTCAAATTCCTGCTGTTTGTCGCTCAGTTTATTCAGTACTTCTTCTGAATAATCAGTTTCAATTTTTTTTAATAGTTCTTCAATTTCATCATGAATCCTGTTCTGGCGCTCGAAAGCTTCCATGGCAACATGCAAAATGGTATGGTGGGATTCGTAGGAAAGTAAATCCTGGTTTAAGTAGCCTATTTTCAAATCTTTAGACATAGAAACTGTCCCTGAAGATGGGGCATATTCTCCTACTATAATTTTCAAAAGGGTAGATTTTCCTGTTCCATTGGCGCCAATAAGGCCAATTCTTTCTCCTGGTTTGATGTGCCAGTTCGCCTCGTCGTATAAAGCTCTGGAACCTATAAGGAATGTTAAGTCGTTTATCGAAATCATGTTAGGTGCAAAAATACAATTTTTAGGCGCATTTTGTTTGAAGCGATGGCTATCAGCCTGTAATTCTACTATTTTATTACACGTTCTGTCTATAATTGTAGCAAAAGATGAGCTCAGACCTTTGTGATCAGTGAAAACGTTCCTATCTTCGTTGCATGTATCGTTTAATAAAGCCTCTGTTTTTTCAGTTCGATCCCGAAAAAGTACATCATTTTGTCGTAAAACGACTGAAGTGGTTCCATGAGCATTTCCCTTTGGGAAAAACCATCCTGCGCAGCAGTTTCGATATCAGTGTGAAGGGGCTGGAGAGAGAGGTCTTCGGTATTAAATTTAGAAACCCCGTTGGCCTTGCCGCGGGCTTCGATAAAAATGGTGAATATATTGAAGCATTGAGTGATCTAGGCTTCGGCTTTATCGAAGTGGGAACAGTTACACCGCTGCCTCAGCCTGGTAATGATTTGCCAAGAATGTTCAGGCTGCCACAAGATAGTGCGCTGATCAACAGAATGGGCTTTAACAACAAGGGAGTGGATACACTTGCCGAGAGACTTAGGGTTTTGAAGGCTAAAAATAAAGACATTGTTGTTGGCGGGAATATTGGTAAGAACAAAAATACGCCCAACGAGGATGCGGTATCTGATTACATCAAATGTTTCGACCGTCTGTTTGATGTGGTAGATTATTTTGTGGTAAATGTAAGTTCGCCCAATACACCCGGCTTAAGGGCGCTGCAGGAAAAGGAACCACTCACGCTGCTTTTAAAAACACTACAGGAATGTAATGGTAAAAAAGGTATAAGTCGTCCCATCTTGCTTAAGATAGCACCAGATCTTACCAATGAACAGCTGGACGATATTGTAGATATCGTAAAGGAAACTAAAATTGCGGGTGTGATCGCCACGAATACAACTATTGACAGAAACGGCTTATACACAGCTCCGGCATTGGCAAATGAAATGGGAGGATTAAGCGGAAAGCCACTGACTAAGCGATCCACTGAAGTGATTCGTTATTTGTCGCAAAAATCAGGAAAAGCATTTCCAATTATCGGAGTGGGAGGCATACATTCCCCAGAGGATGCAAAAGAAAAACTGGAAGCCGGAGCGTCGCTGGTACAGCTGTACACTGGCTTTATTTATGAAGGTCCGGGGATTGTGAAGCGAATCTGTAAAGAATTGCTTAGGTAATTTTTATCAAGCGAACCACTTAGGTAAGTCTTTAGTGGTCAAAGCCTCTGTTTATAGTCTGGAAAATTCTTTCAAATCCTCATACTGATGTTGATCTGCCTTTTTTAGCGCTACCAGATAGGCTGCTCTTGATTCTCCGTCTGACATAAGCCGATTTCCGCCCCAGGAGAAGACCTCTTGCGCAAATATTTTATCAATGATTACATCAGCAATTAAACGTGAATGTCGGCCATTACCATTTGCAAAACAATGAATCGCAACAATCCGGTGCTTGAAACGTATAGCAATTTCGTCTGGACTATAAGTCTCATTTTCGATCCAATATATGCAATCTTCTAATAAGGCATGCAGACGAACTCCAATAAGATAGGGCAATACGCCAATGTTCTTTTCCGAGTTTCTAAATCTTCCTGCCCAACTCCAGACTCCTGAAAACATCCTTTTATGCAATTCACAAATAAAGCGTTCTGTCAGGATCTCTGTTGCGGTAAATCGCTTACGTCGCTGGGCAAGCCAAAGCATTGCGTCCTCGATATTACGCTGTTCCGCTTCATCAAGCTCTCCTCTTGTAGTAATTGCAGAGATTAAAAGTCCGCTTTTTTCTTCTTCATCGATGGGCGTCTGACCGTCTTTATACTCAATGTTTAGTCCCATAGATTTTTTGGCACTTCTCTTTTTATGTCCTGGGTCAATTCATCAACAGCCTGTTTTAGGCGATCACTGGTGTTTGCCTGATCTTCCAGTGACATTGTTATTGACGTACGCTTAACAATAGTAATTGCGATATCATGCGCGCGTTTCTCTATCATTTCTTCCAATGAATCTCCGATAGGAACAAAGCCATATACAAGCTGCATATTTAAGGCCTTGCCTGCCTCTTTCAACGATCTTAATGTGATAGAATTATCAGCTTCCCTTTTTTCAAGATCTTTCACGCCTTGTGCTGAGATTGATAAACGTTTCCCCAGTTGTTTGAGAGACATGTTTAAAGTTTTCCGGAAGGTTCTAATCCAGCCTTCAGGTGGGGCTGTGAGACCTGTTAAGGTGCTGTACGACATAACTTTCTTATCGAGTTGACGTACAAGTATCAGTTGACTGTTCTTGAGTTTCATAAGCATATATCTTTAAATATTGAATATTAATGTAAAGCTATATCTTTAATTTTATATATGCAAATTCAGTATATACGCTGAATTTTCACTTAAACTTCTTCGCTGTGATCAACAGTATGGATGGAAAATAAAATAAGTTGAAGTATATAAAAGGGCCATGTTATTAGCCGAAATCATAGCGCATAAAAAAAAACCTTCCCAGATAACTGGAAAGGTTTTTTAATGTTTTAACAGAAAAAGCTTAAGCTCTTAAAGCGGCAGTAAGTTGATCCAACAATAAGTTGTTTTTAGCTAACTGGTCTTTTTTAGACTGTTGTGAACGGCTTCCTAATTCAATGTTTGTAGCTAGTTTCAACGTTTTAACTTCTAAGCGTGAAGTTGTCTTGTTTTTTCTGTCTTTTCTTTTTAATCTGGTAACTGCCATGGTCTTAACCTTTAGTTTTTTTTAATTTAAATAAATCTGGAGGTCGAGAGCGGATTCGAACCGCTGTACGAGGTTTTGCAGACCTCTGCCTAGCCACTCGGCCACTCGACCTGTTGAAATTCAGGATGCAAAATTAGCAAATAATACTTAACATGCAATTTATTTGTGCAAATTTCTGCTAATGTCTGCACAAAATATTGCTGCCGATACCGCAACGTTCAAAGACTCAGCCTCTCCAACTCTCGGAATAGTTACCGGGCGGTCTATTAAATTTATAATTTCCTGGCTTACACCCTGACCTTCGTTGCCCAAAATCACCAGTCCTTCTTTTCCCCATTGGGTTTCATATAAACTGTTGCCGTCAAGCATTGCCCCAAAAACGGGAATCTTAATGTCGCTTAATAACTCCGGCAAATCCTGGTAGCTCACCTTCACTCTGCATAATGAACCCATGGTTGCCTGCACCGTTTTGGGATTATATACTTCAACTGTGTTTGGCGAGCAGATTACCTCTTTGATTCCGAACCAGTCTGCAGTTCTGATGATGGTACCCAGGTTTCCAGGATCCTGAATGCCATCCAGCACCAGTGTAAATTTGTTCTTCAACTCATCTTTGTTGGCTTTACTACTTTCGGGTGTATGAACTAAAGCTAGAATTCCCTGTGGCGCCTGTAAAGTACTTATCTTGTCCAATTCAGTACTGGTTACTTCAAATAACTTTATATTTGCCGGTATCTTTGGTAATAATGCCTGATATTGTGGCAGATAGTAAATGCTATGGATTTTGTAATCTGAAGGAATAAATTCGATAATGGACTTGATTCCTTCAATGATAAATATCCCAAGCTCTTTACGGTACTTTTTTTGATGTAATGATTTTATAAACCCTATTTGAGACTTTGAAAGCATATCCTGTTTGTATAAATAAATTCCAGATTCCCGCAATATTACTATTTATTATCCTTTTTGTCACCGCCTGTTCGTCTACAAAGTTTATTGATGACAACCAGTCGATCGTAAAAAAGGTAGAAATAGATAGTATACCAGGGAAATATCATGAGGAAGCCTTAAATTACATTCAGAAAGATATACGTCCTGCATCCAAATTAGGAATCAACGTAGGACTCTATAATATTTTCTACTCCATTTTCAAGATTAAATCGGTAGGAAGTCCTGCCCCTTTACTTGATAGTACACTGGTAGAAATCTCTCGTAACCAGATTGAGCGTTTCCTGATCAGTAAGGGCTATTTTATGGCCAAGGTTAAATCTGATATCAAGATCAAAAAACAGCGTGCTAAGGTCGAATTTAAGGCCAATACTGGTCCGGCCTTTTTTGTGAACAAGGTAAATTATGACATTCAGGATTCCTCCCTGAAAATGATCTACATGGATAAAAAGCAACTGTTTACCCATTTGCACGAAGGGATGCAGTATGATGATGATTCCCTGGCTTATGAAAGGGAGCAGATTTACCAGGTGATGAAGGAGAATGGTTACTACGACTTCTCCCGGCCTTATGTTCGTTTTACGGTTGACTCAGCCCTGCGTACCAGCAAAGCCAATGTGGTGCTTTACATTGATAATCCTGACAGCACCAAACATAAGCAGTACAAAATCGGGCAAACCAATATTTTAATTGCCCCAACTACTGACGGTTTTACGGATTCCATTACCTTAAACCCGCGGATTTTTAGAGGGATAAGGTATACCGACTTATCGAAGCGCTTCAGAAGAAATCCCATCGTACGCTATGATTTTCTCAAGCAGGGAGAAACGTATGATGTGGCCAAGGAAAACCTGACCTACGATCGTCTCTATGAACTCAACGTATTTAAAAATGTGAAGATCGACTATGTAAAGTCTAAAGACAGTGCAGGTAATCTCGATCCCCTTATCCAACTCATCCCACAAAAGAGAATGAGCAACCGGATTGAAGGAGAAGTGCCATTTAACGCGGGAACCATTGGCTTTACCGTGAGTAACACCTATACCAACAACAACATTTTCAGGGGAGCAGAACGTTTTGAATTTCAGGTTAAGGGTGGACTACAGGCCAGGTTGGGCCAAGGAGTGCCTTTTTTCAAAGAAATTTATCAGCGTGACTTTTCCCTCACCGCAAACCTGGCAGTTCCAAGGTTAATGATCCCTTTTATCGATATACCTATGATGGGGAAAAATGGGATGCCTTACACCACCTTCTCCACAAGTTATGTCTATTCCAAGCAGAAAGATGCCTTTGTGCGCCGCGTGTTCTTAAATTCAATCACCTATGACTGGGTAGAAACTAAATCTAAGCTCCATTCCTTCACCCCATTAAATTTTGAATACCGTCTCGGAACGCTATTGTTAGATACCACTACTACGGCTGGAAAAGAAGCTTTTCTAGATAATTCATACAATATTTTGCTCCTGAACCGGAAAAACATAACCCTGGGAATGAAGTACGCTTATACCCTAAATGCCAATAAGCTGGGTCTAAGTAAAAGTTTTATCTATTTCAGGGGAAACCTGGACATTGCAGGGAACGCATTGGGAGCACTTTCAAAGCTATCCGGTACCAAACATGATCCTGCCAATGGAGATTATGCCCAGATCCTTGGATTGCCCTTTAATCAGTATATCCGGCCAGAAGCAGATATCCGCTGGTATAAAAACCTTGGCGCAGACAAAACATTCATCGCCCGTATCAACGGAGGTGTGGGGTACGCGTATGGAAACTCAACATCAATACCATTTGAGAAGTTATTTTACGCAGGGGGTGCCAGCGGTGTAAGAGCGTGGCAGGCAAGAACGCTGGGGCCAGGTAACTACAATCGCGGGGAAAGGATTACTTCCGCTGATGTTAGAAAGACGCTCTATGGTATAGACCAGTTGGGTCAGATGCATATTGAGGCCAATCTGGAATACCGATACAAACTGGTTGATAATTTCTTTGGGGCCAAGCTTAAAGGCGCTGTATTTCTGGATGCCGGAAACGTGTGGAACATTTCTCCGGGAAATACGCAGCCAGAGACTTATTTTGATTTCAAAAATCTAGGCAACCAGTTGGGTGTGGGTACAGGAATGGGCTTCAGGTACGACCTGCAGTACTTTGTGTTTCGATTCGATATTGGGGTCAAACTAAGAGATCCTCAGTTCGCCCCGGATGATCAATGGGTAATTGGCAAAATGTTCAGCGGAACCCGAGCCTTCAAAGCAGCCTATTTGGAGAAAAACAGTCCTGATGGTTATAACTTTGTTCAGTATAACTTTGGTATCGGCTTGCCTTTCTAAAAAACCTTTTTCAGGCTGTCGAATATCGTTTCAAAAAACGTAGACAAGTTCAAACCATTGCTGTGGTTAAAATAGATGAACACTAGCAGGATGATTACTACAAAGATGATCAATTTTCTGAATGCAAAAGCGATAAACACCAGCAGCAGCGGAATGAGGACCAACCACAGGCTGTTGATGGTGAAAGGGTTAAGGTTTCCCTCCTTCTTGTAGACATATAACAATTTGCTATGGGTGCCTGAATCATTCTGATGTTTGATATAGACAAATGCTGATTTATCAAGTTGCATCGGCAGGATCGCCACACCATCATTGAATTTTAGTTGCTGTGTAAAACCGCTGATAGAAAATGTATAACTTCCGTTGATGGTTTCCTGTGGCCTTTCCAATGAGTCTGCCGCAATGATAGCCAGTTTGCTGTTTTTCAGCAGACTTTCTTTCACAATGAAGTTGTTGATGGCTGCAGTCTGGCCAAAGCCGGTAGCAGAAATCAATACGAATAACAGGCAGGCATAAAGTGTTTTCATCAGGATATATTGTTTTTCTTGTAAATTTTATAGCTTATTCTATAGATCGCTTATTATAAATCAGATACCCCAAATGTAGTAAAACGCCGTTTCTTTTTATCGGGTCATCATATAAATTATAGCTAAGGCTTACCGGACCTACAGGAGAGTGGTAAACAAAACCGGCGGTACCAGCATAACGGATCTTGTTAAAGGTGGGTGAATTTTTAACTTCCTGAAAGCCGATCTGGGTAATTTGCTGGTAGGGCAGGAACAGAAAACCTTCAAGCCTGAAATCCAGGCTGCGCTTCAGTTTGTAGACGTTTTTTAATCCTCCGGCAAGGTAACTGCTAGCCCTAAAGTTCTCCAGAAAAAGCGAACGGCTGTCTTGCAGTGGATAATAGGCCGGGCTTGCCAGCAAGGTGGCATAATAATTTGTGAATAGCGGCTGATTGGAAACCACAGCCTCCGCCTGGTAAGCCAGTGTATATTTGCCCTGGTGAAAAAAGTAATTCTCATCACTCAGTTTCAGGCTAAACCATTGCCGCATCTTTCGGATTAACTGGATGTCGCTGGCGGGGAGGATGCTGTTTCTTGAAATATTCCCCGGATCATAGTTCTCCTTGCCGGTAAAGAAATTCAGGTTAAATACAAAATTGCGCCCTGCTGTTGCGTACTGCTTGCGGTTAAACGTATTCTGTTCAAAAGCAAAGGTAGATCTCAGCCCGTTGAAAACGGTCTTATCCAGGATATCTCCGGTGTTAAAAGAATTGGTGGGGCTGTAGCGGTCGTTGTTATTGATAAAAGATGTGCCCAGTGTGATCCTGGTATTACGGTTTAAAGGGATGCCGGCCTTTAGTTCGATTTTTCTGTCGGCCTGTTCAATATAGGTTGGGTGTGGGTTTTCAATAAATATCTGACTGTTGTTAAAGAAATTGAAGTGGTTATAAGTCATTTCCGCAGCCAGAAAGAAGGGTAACCGTGAGGGGTAATCAATACGGCCATTTAACTGCGCAGATTCATAAAAACGGCCTGAATAAAAATCCGCACCAAAAGTATAAGCCTTGCGGTCAAGATAATTGTACTGGATGCCAAGGAATACCGTGCTAATGGGCCTGCTTGAGATATTTCCTCCCAATTCTACTTTAAAGCTTTTCTTTGGCTGGGCTACAATCTCAAAGTTATAACTGTCAGACTTTGCATTGTAGGCAATTTTGGGATAGATGGTTTCAAAGGTTTCATCAGCTACCAGCTTATAATAACCCTGGCGAATATCAGCGAGGTCGAAAGTGGCCTTGTCTCTCCTGAACAAACGTTCTATATACCGTTTTTGCTGACTGTTTACACCAGTAACGGTCACCTCGTTAAATACGAGCTTTGGTTTTTTATTGTTAAACTCATTCCTTCTCAGGGCGAGGTCTTTTGTGTTTATCCTGCGACGCACTTTCGCTAAAATCTGCGGCATATCTGCCATTGTTGCATCGTAGCCTTGTTTGATCAATGCAGCAACGGGATTGAAATTACTTGCTGTATAGTCCTGCAGTTCGGGCTGTATGTAGGTGCCGTTTTCACCAATTAGGGTAGAGTCTGATTTGGAGAGAAACATAAACAGCATCAGGCGGTTCATCAATCTCTCGTCGCCATTTTTTGGATATTCTTTAAAATTTTTGGCTGATACGTTTACGCCGATCATATAGTCGGGCTTAAACTCTTTCTGCATCACATCCGCAGGAAAGTTATTGTACAAGCCACCGTCAAATACATATTTATTGTCTAATTTAATCGGTCTGTAGATCAGCGGTACTGTCATAGTTGCCCTCACGGCTTCAGCGAGGCTTCCGCTTTTTACAGTGATGCTGGTTTGTGAAAAAACATCAGACACCATGCAGCGATAGGGGATAAAGAGATTGTCAAAGTTATCTTTGGCAATGGCCGAAGCCTGCGACAGCAGCTCCATCAGGGCAAAGTTCAACGGGATATCGTTTACGAGATTGTTCCTTATGCTCATCCGCAGCGCCGTATCAATTGAGAGCTTTGCTGTAATCATTGATGCGTTGATGCTGCTTTTCTGAAAGTAATAGCTGTAATCGCTTTTATATCGTCCGCTTACCCAATCCTGGAAATCAGTAGTGAGGGCGATTTTTTCAATTTGCTCAGGGGAATAACCGGCGGCATAGAGTGCGCCTACAATGCCACCCATGGATGTTCCAGTGATATAGTCAATGGGAATATTGTTTTCTTCCAGGGCTTTCAACGTGCCGATATGAGATAATCCCTTGGCACCGCCACCACTGAGCACGAGCCCCACTTTTTGGGCATTAACGTGAAATGTCCAGAAGCAAATAATAAAAAGGAGTATCTTTCTGTTAAATATCACCTTTCTAAAATACAGCTTTTCTTTCAGACCTGATTCAAAATAAAAATATTATAAGTCAGAAAGGTGGCAAATCCTACCCATAAAAAATAGGGGATAAATAGTATTCCTGCTGTTTTGTCAATTTTATAGAACATCAGTCCATTGATCACAATCACCACCAGCAACACAACAATTTCTGCCAGGGCGGCACCAATAAGTTTACTGTAAAAGAAGAGAAAGGACCAGCATAGGTTGAGCATCAGTTGGATGAAATAAATCGCCATTGTACGGGGAAAATGCGCAATTGCAGCTCTTTTTTTCCATATCAGGTAAGCGGAAATGCCAATGATGACAAAGAGTGACGACCATACCGGCCCAAACAGCCAGTTCGGTGGGTTCCATGAAGGCTTGGCAATGCCGGGATACCAGGTTTTTACGGATTGTGCAGTAAGCAATCCGCCACCGGCACCAAATGCCATTGGGATCAAAATATTAACAATCAGGGCGCCAGGTTGAAGGCCTTTTTTATCTGTGTTCATGTACCAGCAAGTATAACCCCATTTGCTCAATAATCATGCCCTGCAAATTTGCCTGTCAGCCAAAAAAAAGTAAATTGCAGCAATAAAATTGATGCCCATGCAAGAATATAAGCCAGTAGGATATTCCCAGATTACCTTAACAGAATTGATGATCCCTTCCTATTCTAACTTTGGCGGTAAAATACATGGAGGTATCATTTTAAGCCTGATGGATAAGGTGGCTTACGTATGTGCCGCTAAACATTCGGATGGCTATTGTATCACGGCATCTATTGATGTGGTCGACTTTCTGGCCCCGGTAGAAGTGGGGGAGCTGGTTTCCCTTATGGCTTCAGTAAACTACGTTGGCAATACCTCGATGATCATTGGGATTAGGGTAGTGTCAGAGAACCTGAAAACACATTCAGTGAAACACACCAATACCAGCTATTTTACCATGGTTGCTCTTGGTGATGATAATAAACCAAAGCAGGTGCCCGGACTGCTGCTCAAAAGCCGTGAAGATATCAGGCGCTTTTCTCAGGCATTGAACCGTAAGGAACTCAAACATGCCTACAGAAAAGAGGAGGAGCGCATCAAATCTGAGTATGAACGAGAAAGTTTCATGAAAGCTTTGGAGCAGGAGCGCTGTCAGATTGAGCTGGATGAGGAATAACTTAGCTAAAGTTTTTAATACCCAGCGCATATAAAATGATATTCACACCAAACTTGGTATTGTCTTCTGTAAGAAAACGTTTGTTCCTGAAATCGTAATCCCATTCACAGCCATAGTCCTTGTTGCTAAAGAGTACAGCAATGCGATTATCAACTTCAATCGCTTTGAGGTAATCATGCACCAGATCGTCGCCCCAGCCATTAAGCTCAAAAGAAGTAGTGGGCGGTCCTTTTTCAAAAGCAAAAAAGTTATGGTAAATTGGGTGACTGTTGGGAATCTTCTTCAGGGCATTCGGACCAAATAAAGCTGAGAGCTGCTTTTCAAAGGATCTGGAAAATAAGCCATCAATATCGTGGTTGCAATCATCTGCAAATACAAATCCTCCGTTCTCTACATATTTTTTAAAATTAGTGGCTTCTTGTTTGGTAAACTGCACCAGTTTATGTCCGCTGAGGTAAACAAAGGGATAATTAAACAATTCTGCACTGCTCAGTTCTACTACCTTTTCCTGTGGTTCAAAGTCCACCGTGGTATATTCCAGCAGCGAGTTTAAAATGTTGGCCGGCATCCGTTGATCGGTGTCCCAATCTCCTGAACGGTATTTTACACGGGCAAAAGTGAATTTATTGGCTAACATATGCCCCTAATTTACTGGTTAATTTAAAATAATTAGCTCCTGCAGGATTTTTTATAGGTAATTTTTTAGATAGGCTATAGGTTTTCTATATAATCAGATTAAAATAAGCGTATATTGAAAAATATTTAACGTAATTATCAATTAACTATATCTTTTTCTGTGGAAATTTCTAAATCTAATGTTGATGAACTGATTGGCAGACTTTTACTGCTGAAAAAGGAAATCCAGCGTGTTATTGTCGGTCAGGATACCGTTATTGAAGAAATGCTGATTGCCTTGCTTGCCGGTGGACATTGCCTGTTGGAAGGTGTGCCGGGGCTGGCGAAAACTTTAATGGTACGTACCTTGGCGCAGGCATTGGATTTGACATTTCGAAGGATACAGTTTACCCCTGATCTGATGCCCAGCGATATTCTGGGTACCGAAATTCTGGAAGAGGATCATGTTAGCGGAAAAAGGTTTTTTAAGTTTAACAAAGGGCCTGTGTTTGCGAATGTGGTGCTTGCAGATGAGATCAACAGAACGCCTCCCAAAACACAGTCGGCTTTGCTCGAAGCGATGCAGGAGTTTGAAGTCACCTATGGAGGACAGACCTATCTGCTTGAGCGGCCATTTTTTATCCTGGCTACGCAAAATCCTATTGAGCAGGCGGGCACTTATCCCTTGCCCGAAGCGCAGCTGGATAGGTTTCTGTTGTTTATAAAAATTGGTTATCCATCGGCGGAAGAGGAAACCAGAGTGCTCAAAAATACTACCGGCGCGAAAGGAAATACTGTTAATCCGATACTGGGCGCCGAAGAAATACAACAGCTGCAACTCCTGGTGCGAGAGGTGAGCATCAGCGATGACCTCATTGATTATGTAAGTCAGCTGGTTCGTTCCACCCGTCCTGAAAGCACAGAATTTTCTTATATCAAAGAATGGCTACGCTGGGGTGCTGGCCCCCGTGCTGGTCAGGCTTTAATCCTCACTGCTAAAGCCAGGGCATTATTTCATGGGCGTTATGCGGTAGTCACAGAAGATATTCATCGCATGGCCTTGCCTGTACTGCGGCATCGTATGCTACTGAATTTTAAGGCCGAAGCCGAACAGATGAATACCGATCAGGTAACGCAGGAGTTAATCCTATTGTTGAAAAGAGCTATTTGACACCCAGTAATATGAGCAGCCTCCTGGATCCTAAAATAATGATGTCCATAAAAGGACTTTCATTGTCGGCAAAAACCACCATTGAAGGGTTGATGAATGGTATTAATAAAAGCCAGCTGAAGGGTGCGGGAATGGAGTTTGCCCAATACCGCAGTTACCAGCCCGGAGATGATCTGAGGATGCTCGACTGGAAAATGTTTGCCCGTTCAGACCGCTACTACATCCGTGAGTCAGAGATAGAAACTAACATCAATATTCGCCTGCTGGTCGACGGGACTGCATCTATGAACCATAGCGATGGGGCATTTACAAAGATTGATTATGCACGTTACCTGGCTGCGTCACTCGCTTATCTGGCAAATTTGCAGGGCGATGCTATTGCGCTCGATATACTGCAGACAAAAGAAGTCATCTCTCTGCCTGCGAAAAACAACTATCAGCATCTGCACCGCTTATTTTATCAACTGGAGCAACTGCAGCCGGAAGGTAAGTTTATGAGTACTGGCCACATCAAACGGTTTTATAATGGGGCAGGGCGAAGAGAACTGGTGATCTGTATAACCGATTTATATGAGGAAGAGGGGGAAATATTCACCTTGCTTTGTCAGCTGAGTAGCCTGAGGCATGAAGTGATTATCTTTCATTTGCTGTCGCGCAATGAGTTGGAGCTCGACTTCAAGGGATACTCTAGCTTTGAAGATTTGGAGACAGGGGCGATGATTGATACGGATACAGTGGCAATCAAGAAAGCATACCTGAGCAATATTAACAGCTATTTGGAAAATATTAAACTTAAGGCGATGGAGGTTGGTGTTTTTTACAGACAGCTTTGTACAGATGAGCCTTTGGAGCAAGCTATCCGGGATTTTTTGAAACAAAGGAAAAAATTAAAGATATAAGGCGTGCTGCAGTTTCTAACTCCACTTGGCTTACTCGCGGCATTCGGAATAATTCTTCCGGTGATGCTGCATCTATGGCATGTCAACAAGAAAAAAGTATTACGTATTGGTAGCGTTTCGCTCATCAATGAGGCGGTGAAAAAGCAGAAAAGAAATTTTACTATCCACGACTGGCCATTGTTGATTCTGCGCTGTCTGCTGATCTTATTTATTGCCATGATCCTGGCAGTTCCCATTTACCAGCGGGCCAAGTTGCCTGCAGAGAAAAGAGGCTGGATAATGATTGAAAAGCAGCATATGTCTAAAGTTTGGAAATCTTATCATGTGGAAATTGATTCTTTGCTACGGCGCGGATATCAAATGAGGGATTTTAATCATGGTTTTTCAAGACTTGAGTTAAAAGATACTATAGCTCAGGTTGCCCAGGAGCCAAGCACCCATACAAAACTATCTCCCTTATCTTATTTTTCACTGGTCAGGCAGTTAGATGCAGAATTGTCTCCGGGAGATCAGGTGTTTTTGTATACCGACAGTCATATGGATCGATTTCAAGGTGCTCAGCCAGTGGTGACCGTCAACCTTAACTGGAAATTTATACCGTCAGATCTTTCTCTGAAAGATGTGAAACCAGTTGTGAGGCAAAGGCTGAATCCTGAGGTACAGATTCTTATTTATAACGATAAAAAGGACTTAGATGCATCATATTTAAAGGCTGCCATCGCGGCGATAGCAGGATTTACCAAAAGACAAATCAGAGTTACCACTATTAAATCGATTCAGGAGGTTAGTCCCAACGCAGATCTTGTATTCTGGCTGGCTGATCATTTGGTGAATAATCGCAATATCGAGGCTTTGCCAAAGGATATTTCGTTTTTCCAATATGCAGGCCATCGGCTCGAAAAAACAAAGTCGGTATTGCAATATGAGTCGGGGGCTGGTAGTGATAGAGAGATTGAAGCCTTCCAGCGATATCAAATAGAGGGAAAGCCAGCACAGACTCTGTGGAAAGATGGTTTTGACCAGGCTTTGCTGACGCTTGATACGCGTAACGGAATTAAGGATTATCGCTTCTACAGCCGGTTTAATCAAAGGTTTTCCAGTTTGGTCTGGACTGACAAGTTCCTGATGGCATTGCTGCCAATTATTTTTCCGCAAGAGTTTACCAATATGGATAAACATATAAGGAATTCTGGAAGAATGCCGCATCCGCCAGTTTTGATCAGGTTACATTCACCAAGGTCATCTCCATTGCTCGCTTCGGCGGCACTCCGCCCGGGCACTGCAACGAGTACGCTGTCAGCCGAGAATAATAGGTCGTCAGCAAAACTTCAATATGGAAATCTTATCAGCTTTTTCTGGTGGATGGCACTGTTTATCCTCTTTTTGGAACGTTTAGTCGCTTACCGTAAATCGAATGGCTGATATGACAGAACGGGAGGCAAAACAATGGATCATACAGTTGCGCTGGCGTACTGTTTTAATGGCGCTGATAAACATCTTTCTACGCGCCCTGGCGGTAGCTATTTTGCTTTCAGCTACGGCAATAATATTTTCTAAGCATAGCTATTGGACTTCTTTCTTTTCACTGCTTTTAGCTTTTATTGGTTGGTCCATTTACATCAAGGATTGGCGTATTGACAACCTCGGAATTGCGAAAAGGCTCGATCGCCGGTTCGCGCAGCTGGAGGAAAGTACAACATTATTGTTTAAAGATAAGACCGCCCTTAGCTTTCTGGAGCGATTGCAGCTGGAAAAGATAACAATGGTGGCTGGAGAACTCAAACCATTCCCAACCTGCGATAAGAGGCTGATGAACAGTCTCGGTTGGCTGTTTTCGGCAGGCGTTCTAAGTTTGTGCCTGATCTATTTTGCAAGCTATCGACCAGTCGTCAACACAAAACTGACTCCTCTGGCAGCAATTGTAGGTAAGGGAGAAAAGTTGCCTGCACGAGTTTCGGAGCTTCGGGTACAAATTGTTCCCCCTGCTTATACCGGAAAAGTAGAACGGCGAAAAGATGGATTTTCAATAAGTGCCGAAAAGGATGCACAGGTTAGCTGGCAGCTGCGGACCTCCTCGGCGGTAAAAAAACTGGGGTTTATCTTTAACGACCATCCGGAAATCCCTCTCCGTTCGCTGAATAAAGAAAAAACGCTATGGGCCTTTTCTCAACAGGTAGTGAAAAGTGGATTTTATCAGGTCTCAATTGATGGAATCAGGTCAGATTTCTATCAGATTGAGGTTATCCCAGATCATCCGGTAGTGATCAATGTACTGCACCCGGCAGCTTACCTGACTATAGATATTGGTGCTGCACAAGTGCTGGGGTTGAAGGTGATGATGAAAGATGATTATGGGATTTCCGATGCATATATCGCAGCAACGCTGACTAGTGGTAAAGGTGAATCGGTGACCTTTAAGGAGAAAAAAATTGCTATTGATATTCCTGCTACCCATCCAAAACAATTGCAGCTGGTAAAAAATATCGCCCTGGAGGAATTAGGAATGAAACCTGCTGATGAGTTATATTATGAAATTCACGCCAGAGATAATCATGGCCAATGGAGCCGTTCGGGAATGTTTCTTGTTTCCATACAAGATACTACGGAACTCTTGAGTATGGCAGGTATGGATAGTGGGCTAAGTCTTGTCCCTGAGTATTTCAGGAGCCAGCGACAACTAATTATAGATACAGAGAAGCTCATTAAGGAGCGCAAAGGAATAAGCGATGCCGAATTTAAAAGCAGGAGTAACAGTTTAGGCGAGGATCAGAAAATGCTCCGTCTGAGATACGGTAAGTTTTTGGGTGAGGAAGACGAACAAGGGCATGAACATGAGGAGCATGTTGCCGATCGTAGCCATGCAGAAAAACCTGTTTCAATGGGCCGGGCCGCAGATGTCCTTAGTGATTATGCCCACAAGCACGATCAGGCAGAAGATGCAACTTTTTTTGAACCTGAGCTGAAAACGAAACTCAAGGCCACGCTGACTGAAATGTGGAATTCAGAACTACACTTGCGTACCTACAAACTCCTGCAAGCCTTGCCATTCGAATACAAAGCATTACGCTTACTCAAAGATTTGCAACAGCAATCACGTGTTTATGTTGCTAAAACTACTTTTAAGCCCAGTGTACTGAAACCAGAAAAAAGACTTTCTGCCGACCTGTCCCAAATAAAAATGAGCGTTACGCAGGCTAGATTAAACTTAGTCAATACTAGATTTGCTGTACTAAAAGAAACGCTGGAGCTAATAGAGGGTTTGAAAACCAAACAGGGGAAATCGAATAACGGCAGTTTAACTACTCCCGAAATCCGGTTATTGCTGCAGTCAGAACGTTACCTGATGGCGGCTGCAATTACTCAACCGCAGCGGTATTTAGCGGCCTTAAAGGTGGTGAAGAAGACGATGTCGAAACATAGCGATGCGAATGAAGATGAGCTCTTAACCCTGCAAAGCGCAATTGCTGAGCTGATAGGTGATCAACCATCAATCCCCGGGAGGAAAACGAAAGGCCCTTCTGCTACTTTGTCGACTCTTTATTTTCATCAGTTAAAACGTTTAATCGTGGAAAATGGAAAATAATTATCACCTCCTCCCCGCCTTTGTTTTATTCTGTTGGCTCTGTTACAAAGAGCTGAGCAGGGCAAATAAAAAAAGACTCTTGTTAAGGCTTTTGGCTGTTACCCTGGCAATTTCGTCGCTGGTACTTTTGCTGTTCCCTATTACATACAGTACCTCAGTAAACTATAAGCCTGAAGTGCTGCGGATCTTAACTGCAGGTGCCAAATTGCCGGATCTAATCGATGGCCTGTATTATACCGCCGATAGTAACATGATGCGGCGGTACAGCCATAAGACGTTGAAGTTTGTTCCCGATTTTTCTTATTATCTTCAGGGACGTAAGGCAGTAAAAAAACTTGTGGTATATGGGAGTGGGCTGGATGAAGGTCAGCTTAAAGGTCTGGAGAAATACGATATTGAGTTTCAGCCATCGGCCCCGCCATCGGGACTAATTTCTTGTTCCTGGTCTTCTTCTCTTAGGGAAACAGCGCCATTGATAGTTCGCGGAACATATGAAAATCAATCATCCAGGCCGGTGCACTTATATCTCGAGGGCCTGGGTCGCCGTGCAGATTCAATTATTGTTGCTGCCAATAGTACAAAGAAGTTTGTTCTTAAAGCTGTACCCAGGCAAAATGGCCTTATAATTTATCAGTTGCGGGCAAGGCAGGGAACAGCAACTGTCTCACAAGAAAAGATTCCATTTGAGGTCAAAAGTTCTCCCCCGGTTAGGGTGCTGATCTTATCTTCCCTTCCAGATTTCGAATATAAGTTTCTCAGAAACTGGCTTTACGGTCAGCAGCACCAGGTAGTCGTCAGAACCCGTGTCAGTAAAGACAAGTTCAGCAGCGATTATCTAAATATTAATGCCCTTGAAGCTAACATCTCTAAACCGGAATTATTTGATCTGATCATCGCTAGCGAGGAGGAGCTGGCCGTACTGGATAATGGGCTGAAAAATAATTTGTATTCGGCTGTTGATAAAGGTTCAGGCTTGCTGATTAGAACCGCAGCACAGGATATTTCCCGATTGCTCCCAGCAGAACAGGTGTTATTAAAAGACGATAGTAGTCGTGTATTAATTACCACTGGTCTTTATGGAAGTGGCAAGATTGCGCATTCTGCTCTGTCTACTAGTTATCGCTGGATGCTTGCAGGGGATTCGGTAAAATACGCTGAATTCTGGTCTGGATTAGTCGCTGATCTGGCAAGGAAGGGCCAGGCATCGGATCGCTGGCGACTCGCGTCAAACTATCCTATTTTAAGAAGTGGAGAGGTGCTTGTACATGAATCTGCTGATCAGGATTCTTCAAGCCGGTTGTCAGTAAACGGCGCTGCCATAAATATGTTCCGGAACCCACTTTTACCTTTTAGCTGGAGTGGCTTAGTCTGGCCGGAGCATGCAGGATGGAACGAAGTAGCAAACGGAAATAGCGGCTCAAACTATTTTTATATATATGAACCGGGTGACTGGACCAGCATTAGGGCAAGGGAAAGAATTGATATGAATTCTGCTTTTGCTGAGAAGTCAACTCATTCTGATGGGAAAGATCCAGTCTTAACGGAGTTTGTTGAAAAGGAGCTGTCATCCTGGTGGTGGTTTTTGCTTTTTCTTTTGAGTATGGCTTTTATCTGGTTTGAAACTAAGTTGTTATGATGATAAATCTTATCTTTTGATACTTTTTGTTATAAAATAATTAACTTTTAAGTTACATCCTTTGTTTGTATATTACAATCTCAATAACTTAACTATCATTATCTTGAAACGTAGAAATTTTATTTATTTAGGTGGAATGGGAGCGGCTGCGGCAATGCTTCCTTCGATCCCGGTATGGGGAAACGAAATCTCTGTGGAGAAATCTTTAGAGTACACGGACCCTGCAGCGAAAAAGATCATAGCTGACGTTGCATTAAATGCGGCGCGTGTGAAAGGTGCAACTTATACGGATGTGCGCATCGGTAGGTATCTGAATCAGTATGTCGTCACGCGGGAAGATAAAGTTGAGAATATTGTGAATACCGAATCTTACGGGGTTGGTATACGAGTGATTGCTAATGGCAGCTGGGGTTTTGCCGCAACGGACAAAATGGATAAAGATAGTATTGCTAAAACTGCAGAGCTCGCTGTGGCCATTGCTAAGGAGAATTCGCGGTTGCTGACTGAGCCGGTACAATTGGCCGCGCAGCAGGGATTTGGTGAGGTTTCCTGGAAGGCGCCTATCGAAAAGAATGCCTTCGAAGTGCCGGTGAAAGAGAAAGCCGACCTTTTGCTCGCGGTGAACGATGCTGCGATGAAAAACGGTGCAGATTACATCAGTTCAATCCTGTTTATGGTCAATGAACAGAAATACTTTGCTTCCACTGATAATTCATATATAGATCAGGATATCCACCGGATCTGGCCTACCTTTTACATCACCAGAATCAATAAAGAAACAGGAAAGTTTGAATCCCGTGATGCACTGAGTTCACCTATGGGGATGGGTTACGAATACTTGGATGCCCGGCCCGAACATAAGATCCATACCGCTGGCGGGATATTATATAAAGGTCGTTATGATATGCTGGAAGATGCAAAACAAGGAGCCTTACAGGCTGGTGATAAGCTGAAAGCTAAAACGGTAGAGCCTGGTAAATATGACCTGGTGCTGGATCCTTCACATTTGTGGTTGACCATTCATGAGTCTTGCGGACATCCGACAGAATTAGACAGGGTATTGGGCTACGAGGCCAACTTTGCCGGAACAAGTTTTCTTACGCTGGATAAATGGAAGTCGGGAAAGTTCAACTATGGCAGTAAAGAGGTCAATATTACAGCAGACAAAACTGAAAAAGGTTCCCTTGGTGCCGTAGGTTATGATGATGAAGGGGTGAAATGTGGAAAATGGGACGTGATCAAAGACGGAGTGCTGGTTAATTACCAGGCCATCAGGGATCAGGCACATATTGTGGGGCTGGAGCAATCTCAGGGTTGCTGTTACGCAGACAACTGGAGCAGTGTGCAGTTTCAGCGGATGGCAAATATCTCCCTGCAGCCTGGCAAAAAGGAACTGACGGTAGCCGAACAGATAAAGAATGTGGAAAAAGGGATTTATATCATCGGTAGCGGGTCATTCTCTATAGATCAGCAACGCTATAACTTTCAGTTTGGCGGTCAGCTTTTCTATGAGATCAAAAATGGAAAAATCGTTGGCATGCTTAAAGATGTAGCCTATCAATCGAATACCCAGGAATTCTGGAATTCATGCTCGGCTGTCTGCGATCAGCGCGATTACCGTTTGGGAGGGTCTTTCTTTGATGGTAAAGGTCAGCCAATGCAGACAAGTGCCGTTTCTCATGGCTCGGCCACAGCACGATTTAATGGAGTTAACGTAATTAATACAGGTAGAAAAATAGGATAGAAGATGCCAATATTAACAAAAGAACAAGCAAGGGTTTTATTAGCGAAGGTGCTGAATTACTCGAAAGCAGATGAATGTGAAGTGAACATTGATGGTTCGGACGGCGGCAATATCCGTTACGCCCGTAATGCGGTGAACACCAGTGGTGCCATCAGTACAACAAGCCTGGTGGTTACCTCCGCCTTTGGCAAAAAATCTGGCGTAGCCACCATCAATGAATTTGATGATGCGTCACTTGAAAAAGTTGTGCGGCGTTCAGAGGAATTGGCAAAGCTGGCACCTGAAAACCCGGAATACATGCAGCTTTTAGGTCCGCAAGAGCACAGTGCTTCGACGCTGGCTTTTTCTGCTGCCAGTGCCAGTGTTGGTCCTAAAGAGCGTGCCGATGCTGTAGCACAAAGCCTGAACGTTTCGAAAGCTAAAGATTTAAGTGCGGCGGGATTTCTGGAAAACAATATTGTTTATAGTGCCATGATGAATAGCAGGGGATTATTTGCCTATCACACCTCAACTAACGTTGCTTTCAGTGTGACCATGCGTACGCCCGATGGCAAAGGTTCTGGTTATGCTACCCGGGGGTATAATGATTTCAGTAAATTGAATGCTGGGGCTGATACGGAGATTGCCGCGGCTAAAGCGTTGTCCTCAGTAACTGCCCGGGCGATTGAGCCGGGCAAATATACGGTGATCCTTGAACCCACGGCTGTAGCGGTGCTGCTGGAGAATGTATTCGGAGATCTGGACGCGCGTTCTGCAGATGAAGGCAGAAGTTTTATGAGTAAACCGGGCGGGAAAACAAGGCTTGGTGAGCAACTGGTGGATGAAAGAGTAAACATATATTCTGATCCGCTAAATCCGGATTTGCCTGGAACCACCTGGGCGCCAGATGGACGGCCGCAAAAACGGGTGAACTGGATAGAAAAAGGGATTGTGAAAAATTTGTCGGCTAGCCGTTATTGGGCATCAAAGAAAGGGATCCCGGCAATCCCACCGCCAAATGGAATGATCATGGAAGGCGGTACGAAAAGTCTGGCGGAGCTCATCAAGGGAACGGAAAAAGGTATCCTGGTAACACGTTTATGGTATATCCGATCTGTAGACCCGCAAACATTGCTGTTAACAGGATTAACCAGGGACGGTACATTTTACATTGAAAATGGCGAGATCAAATTCCCTATCAAAAACTTTCGCTTCAATGAGAGCCCAATTATTATGCTCAACAACCTCGAAGAATTAGGTAAGCCAGAGCGCACAATCAGTGTTGAGTCCTCTGGGAATTACCTATTGCCACCGCTAAAAATACGTGACTTTACTTTTACGTCCTTGTCTGACGCGGTATAATTTGTTTTTAGCTAATACTGCAAAAAGACCATCTAACGGATGGTCTTTTTTATTTTAAATCATGTTTCAACTCATTTCTATTATAGAAAAACAGTCTTTATCGTTGTTTTGAAGTTTAATAGCAGTATAAAACATTCATTATTTTGCTATTATCTCCAAATAACTTTTACTATTTGCGTATTTTTTAAAAATATAGCTGTTAATATCATGCTATTCGGTGTTAATATTTGACTAAATATAAAAATTAACGTTTTTATTTTGTCTTTATTATTAAAATTGGGTGTTTTTACTTTATATTAGGAATAACTACTATTTACACCTAAACTTTATCGAAATGAAGAGAAAATTACTAACGTTGTTTTTTCTGATGCTGTATCTGGCCACGGATACCTATGCTCAGGATCGGACGGTCACAGGAACCGTTATTGGTAAAGACGATGGCATGCCACTCCCGGCAGTCTCCATCGCAGTCAAAGGAACAAAGATGATCACCCAAACCACCGCCAATGGGGAATTCAGATTGGTTGTTCCTTCGGGAAGAACCGAATTGATCGTAAGTTTTATTGGTTACACAACACAAACAGTCCCCATCAGTTCGTCAAACTTGAAAATTTCACTGGCAGTGGATGCGAGGGAACTTACGGAAGTGGTCGTCACAGGTGTAGGAACGGCAACCGATAAAAGAAAGATCGGTATCGACGTTGCCTCCCTGTCTTCCAAAAACTTTGCGAAAAGTGTGGCCAATGGCTCTGTTGAGCAAATGCTGACGGGCCAGATCGCTGGAGCCAACGTCAGGTTGGGCTCTGGTGAGCCAGGTACCCAATCATCTATTATACTCAGGGGTATCAATACGATCCAGAGTACCTATCCCATGATCTTGATTGATGGTATCCAGGCAGATAATCTAAATGGTCTTGACCCAACACTGATCGAGAGAGTGGAGGTGGTGAAAGGTGCTGCCGGAGGAATGCTTTATGGTGCTCAGGGAGCAAACGGAGTTATCCAGGTATTTACCAAAAGAGGAACCAAGGGGACAGCGCCAGCCATTTCTGCAAGTACCAAGTTCAGTACGGATCAGATCATAGAAGGTAAAGATCCGCTGACGGCTAGCCTTCATCACTATGTAACTGATAGCGAAGGATTTATTGTTGATGCAAATGGCGACCGCCTCGTGCAGGATGCCAATGGTAAATGGACGGAGCCTGCCATTTTATCTGGTGTAGGGGTGATCAACGATAAACCCTATAAAGAAAAAATATACGATCACCTTGATCAGGCTTATGATGTAGCGAAAACGTATAATCATACGCTAAATATCTCTGGAGGCGGGGAAAAGTCTGATTATTCAGTCAATGTATCCCGACTTGACCAGGGAAATGTGATGAGCAACAAGCTTAACCGTACCACCGCAGGTCTCAATCTGGGCGTAGAACTTTTCAAGAATTTTACACTCAGGTCTACTTCGCAGGGAATTTTTCAATATGAAAACCTCATCTCAGGAGGACGTTTCCCACTACTCAACTCTTATCAGTTTATAGATTTTAAATTCAGAGATCCCTTGGGAAATCTCGTGATGCAGCCTAAAGAAGAAAACCAGATCAACTCGCTGGCAGAGCCCGACTGGCATGAACGTTACAGAAAATCCAACCGCTTTCTGCAAAGCATTAACCTGAATTATAAGTTTCCAAAGTTCGTAGAACTGGATTACAAAATCGGTATCGACCATAACCTCACAAACGGGCTGGATTATTATAAAAACCAGACCTCTACCCTACAGTCTGGTTTATATTTTGGGAGTACCAGGGATGGCTCTATCCAGGAATACAATACCAAAAATACAATCATCAACTCTGTTGCCTCCGTATTTGCACGGACCGACTTTCAAAAGGATTTCAACTCCAGTCTGCCTATAACTACCGCTACCCAGCTGGCCTACGATGTCAGGAAAGTTGATTACCGGTATTTCTCTGGAATGGGTACAGGATTACCTACTTACCCACCTTACAATATCAATGTTGCCTCTACCAAAAATGCCAGCTCAAAACAGGAGGAGTTTTTATCTTATGGATTTTTGGTTAACCAAAGTATTGATTATGGAACCCTTGCAGGGATTTCTGTGGGTATTAGGTCTGATTACTCATCAGAGTTTGGTGTAGGTGGAAAAGCCTTTACTTTCCCAAGAGGAACAGCTTATTTCAATCCTTCAGAGCTGCTAAGCCTCAGCTGGCTGCCACAGTGGAAAGTTAGGGCCGCTTACGGTGAAGCGGGGATCCAGCCCAATCGTTATGCGCGTCAGACTATCCTGACCGCCGGATCCTTAGGTGACGGCAACTATGTGCAGCTGCCTGACAGTGCTAGTAATGCCTTTTTAAGGGTGCAAAAATCAAAGGAACTTGAGCTAGGGACTGATCTTGTATTCGCCAATAACAACAAAGTATGGCTGAGCAGGATTGCAGTTACAGGTACCTACTGGAAACGCAAAAGCGAAGACGTTATTCAATACGCTGATGCTTCACCATCTACAGGTTTCATAAAGTATACAGATAACTTGATTTCGCTCACCTCAAAAGGATATGAGCTCAGTGCCGACGCCACGATGCTACAGCAGAAAGATTTCACCTGGAACTTTGGAATTCGCTTTGCGCATTCGCAGACCATGGTAGACAAAATTTCCAATGGGAAGGAGGTGGTAAGCGGAAACTTTGCGTTAAAAGAAGGGGAACGATTCGGAATATTTTACGGGCAGGCGCCACTATCGTCAGTTGATCAGCTGAAACCTGACGGATCGAGATACATCGCTGCGGCAGATGCCGGAAACTATGAGGTGGTGAATGGTTTTGTCACCAATAAAACCACACAGCAGGTGGTGGTAACAGGGTCAGATGATAAGAAAAACATGGGCGACCCTACACCCAAATTTACAATGTCGTTTATTAATAGTTTTACGCTGTACCAGGATCTGAGCATTTCATTTCAGTTCGACTGGAACTACGGTAACAAGGTATATAACTTAACCCGACAGTGGTTATACCGTGATCAGCTCTCTAAAGACTTTGATGAACCGATAACGATTAACGGTCAAACTGCTGCCTATACCAACTACTACGGCAGTCTGTATAACTCCACAAACCCCATTACCTGGTTTATTGAAAGCGGTTCTTTTCTTCGTCTGAGAGATGTTTCGGCATCATATAACCTACGGAATGCCTTGAAGGTTAAATGGGCCAAAAATATCTCACTAACGCTTTCTGCCAGAAACCTGCTCACTTTCAGTAAATACAAAGGACTGGATCCAGAATCCAGCTCCACAGGAACCCTCGACAGGGGAGTAGATAACTTCTCTTTCCCGAACCTGAAATCTTATCAAGTTGGACTTAATGTTGGCTTCTAAATCTAAAATCATGAAAAAAATTATCAGTATACTTATCATAGGGGTGTTTTTATATGGTTGTAAAAAGTCAGATCTGGACCTGGTCAACCCCAATTCACCAACCCCCACGGCGTCCTTGGCGCTGGAAGATGGGATTTTAGCCTTTTCAAAAGGTTTGTATAAAAAAGGCTTCAGTGAAAACTTTGTCTATGCCTGGGAAATGCACAGCTTTATGGGCGATGAGCTTTACTCACCCTATGGCAACTGGGGCTGGCGCTGGGCTGAACAGGTAACCGGCATAACATTGCCGAATGGTACCGTGCTCAGAAATCCAATCGGGCCTGATCAGAAGACACAATTGCAAAGCACAAACAGCCGTACGGCGGCAGATTTGAACGTATTCCAATATGAATGGCAGATGATGAACCTGCTCAATGTGAGTACCAACCTGTTGCTCAAATCCATAGATGACCCAATGGCAGTATTCAAAGATGATGCGGAAACAAAAAAGACAACACTGCGCGCCTGGGCCTATTGGTGGAAAGGTTATGCTTACTCTCGCATTGGATCTATCTATATATCAGGCATTATTACGGATGCTTCTGATGGTACTACCAATAGCGACTATAAAGCAAGTGCAGAGATTTTGGCAGAGGCCGATGCAAGCTTTGATAAATGCCTGGCCGAACTGGCAAAGATTAGTCCGGCTGCAATTACGACCTATAACAGTACTATAGATAAAGTTGTGCCCTCTTTTGCCAGTCGCGATCTCCGTGTAACACCAGAAATGTGGGTTCGCCAGATCTATAGCTACAAGGCACGTAATTTAATGGCCAATAAAAAGGTTGCGGATATGACGGCGGGCGACTGGACAACGATAGTTACGCTGGCCCAACAAGGCGTGCGTCAGGGAGATTATAACTTCCGCATTGGCATGGACGCAGATGCAACGAACGACCTTGCGGAAGGTTTTGCGCATCCCTATATCCTTTTGGGCAGTGGGCAGCAGTTTACTTTTGTCAGTGAGCGACTGGTTCAGGATTATGCCGTAAATGATCAGCGTTTTGTTAAAAATTTCGCACTGCTGGCCTCTCCCAATTTAAGGAGCGACAGGGGCTTTAACTTCGGTACACGCTATGGCGCTACTGCAATTGAAGATGGCGGATCTTTCTCTACAAGTGATAACCTAGGCTTCATGGAGTTAGGTTGCACCTACGAAGAAACCCAGCTCGATATTGCAGAAGCCAATATCCGGAATGGTGCCATCGATGCAGGCCTCCTCATTGTAGATGCTATACGAACATTTCAGGGTGCCGGGGTGCCAGCCACATCCGCTACGGGTAAAACACTTACAGCCGCCCTTGAAATCTTAAAAGCAGAACGAAGAGTGGCTTTGTTTCAAAGGGGAACGGCATTTTATGATGCCCGCAGATGGGGAATTACAGCACCTGCCAGTGCTGGCGGCGGTCGGGCGAACGCCGTGGTTCTGATTCCTGCTACAGTTCTGGGAACCACAAATGCCCAGATCAGGTCGTGTTTTATAGAGTATAATTTTATGGATTATTTCGATGTACCCTTAAATGAGATCGACTTTAATGATCCTTCTCCCGGATCGGGACCAGTAAAAACACAATAATCACTTGTTTTAAAAACAGATAACGCCCTGTCAAAGCTTTCTATACAGAAGCTTTGGTGGGGCTTTTTTGTATGATGATATTACATCACCTCTCTGATCAGCTTTTTGATCGTAGCGATCTCTTCCGGGTAATTGTTCTTTTTCTTGCTAGCAAAGTAGAGCGTGTTTTCCAGGATCGTATGTCCCTCCCAGATCACTTTTACCTGCTCGCTTTCTATTTCTTTCTTCCCTAAATGGTTCGGGATTACCGCCAGTCCAGTTCCGCCACTCAGGCAGCGAACTATAGAATTGATGTTGGGAACAATATAGTTGGGACGAAAATCGGGGTATTTATTAAAGTTAAGCTGCCAGAACCTGCGCAGGTGCTCCATGTCTCCTGTTGTTCCATACCACTTATGAGATTTCAGCCAGTTGAGCATTAGGTTCATATCACCCTGTTCCAGCAGATCGATAAAATCTTGCTGATTGACTTCCATGCCGCCAAGCAAAACAATCCTTTCGGAGGAAAAAGCCTCATGCTCAATGCTTGTTGTTGTGCCTGTTTGTGGAGTGATTATCAGATCGAGGATACCCTTGTCCAGGTTCTCCAGCATCTCCGGGTATTCCCCAAACTGAATGATCAGGTTAAATGGGAGCGAAGACACATAGGGTTCCAGCGTGATCTGAAAAGTTTCGAAACACATGCCCACACTGATGGTAGGTGTATGTTTTTCTGTGCTTTTCTGGAAGTTCTTTTCGGCATCTTCCAGTTTGGCCAATGCCTCAATGATAAAGTTATAAAATACCTTTCCCTTTTCAGTTGGGATCATTTTTCTCCCCGTGCGGTCGAATAATTTATAACCCACATAACTTTCCAGCGAGCTTAAGTGTAGACTTACTCCCGGCTGGGAAATAAACAAGGATTGCGCGGCGCCGGTAAGAGTACCCGTTTTGTATATCGCTTTAAAAGTTCTGTACCATTCTAAATTTACCATGTATCTTAAGCTAATGATAGCCTGCAAAAATACGGAATTTACTAATTTGGAAAGCGCATTAGTGATGCTGTGGAAAAGAATAAAAAAATAATTGAAATAAAATATACCAAATTAGTAGACTATTATTATATTTGCTGTCACTAAACAGTTCTTAAATTTATTTACTTATCCAGAAAGACTGAGGGAAAGGCCCTGTGAAGTCTTAGCAACCTGTATTTACAAGGTGCTAAATCCTTCCGCTATAAAGCGGATAGATAAGATTATTTCCATCTTGGTATGCTCTGATAAGTATTATTTAATCACCTTTTAAACAACGATGGAAATGAAAATTTATCTGGACAATGCAGCAACTACCCCTTTAAGTATAGATGTTTTTCAGGCTATGCAGCCTTATTTTTTCGAAAACTTTGGTAATCCCTCTTCTACACATGCATGTGGGAGAACCGCTAAAGCTGCGATAGATCAGTCGAGGCAGACCATCGCAGCCCTGCTCAACACCACTCCGGATCATATCATATTTACATCAGGTGGTACTGAAGCCGATAATACGGCAATTCTTGCCGGTCTACGCAGCAACCAGATCAAACTAGCCATTACTACTGCTTTTGAACATCATGCTGTGCTAAACACCCTGAAAACGCTTCAGCGTAATGGTGAAATTGAATTGATTTATTTAAACCATGATGATCGCGGTAACCTATCAATTGAACATCTTGAGCAATTGCTCGCTGCCGGTGAAAGGGCTTTTGTTTCTGTTATGCATGGAAACAACGAGGTCGGAAACCTTAACGATATCGATGCAATTGCAGCAGTCTGTAGTAGGTACAGTGCTGTTTTTCATACGGACACTGTACAGACCATGGGTCAATATCAATACGATACACAACAACTCAAAGCAGATTTCCTGGTAGGTTCGGCACATAAATTCCACGGTCCCAAAGGAGTTGGATTTCTATACAAAAGTTCCGCGGCAGCTATCAGACCATTCATCAATGGAGGATCGCAGGAAAGCAGTCAGCGCAGCGGAACAGAAAATATTACAGGTATTGTTGGTCTGGCGAAAGCATTGGAGCTAGCCTATACCAACAAAGAGACTTATCAAAAGCATATCACCAGCTTAAAACAGCGGATGATCAGCAAACTTCATGAAAATATTCCCGGGCTGAGGTTCAACGGCAACTCAGAACAAACGGCCCTCAGTTTATCCACTGTACTTAGTGTGTCGCTGCCAGAATCCCTCAACGGACAATCACCACTTACTTATCTTGATCAGCACGACATTTGTGCTTCGGGCGGTAGTGCCTGCAGCAGCCGATCTGCCGCAGGTTCACATGTGTTGAGTGCTTTAGGCGGAGATTTCTCGCGTAGCACCATAAGGTTTTCATTCAGTAGATATAACACTGCTGAGGAAATTGATCATGTGGTAGACAGACTGTCTGATCTATTTAAACTATCGCCAGTTCCATCTGAATATTACAGCGTTCGTACGGCGTAGTTCGTCCCGCAACCTTATTAAAACCCAGTTTATGGTAAAGGTTGATGGCAGGTTTCAACAGGGTGTTGCTCTCGAGGTAAATTTTAGCAGCACCCAGTTTTTTTGCCTCTGCGATAATTGCCTGGCCCAATAGCCAGCCAATACTTTTTCCTTGCGCCAAAGGGGATACAGCCATTTTTGCCAGTTCATAATCGTAGTCATGATCATCCATCTTTACCAGCGCACAAACCCCCAGGGGCTGCTGGTTGTAAAGGGCTACAAAGATACGTCCGCCCTTGTCCAAAATATATCCCTCTGGATCATCAAGAGCTTTGTAATCGGCCGCTTCCATTTTAAAATGAGTGGAGATCCATTCTTCATTTAAATCCCTGAAAGCGTGCTGGTATTTGGAGGTATAGGGAATGATTTCTACTTTCTGGCTTTCCCTCAGTTTTTGCTGCTCCTTTACCCTGATCAGTAGCGATTTTTGTTCCAGGATAAATTCCCATTCCTCAATGGCCTTCCATAAGTCGTTTCTTGTCTGTTCAGAAATCTGATCTATTGCACTGGCAATGTCTGTATATTGATCTTCGATCTTTAGCGTCACTTCTTTACCGCTTTTGGAGAGTTTAACAACGTTTCTTCTGCCATCTGCTTTGTCTTTCTTTTCAATCACCAGCCCTTTTTTAGACATTTCACTAATGATTTTGCTCACCGAAGGGTGGGAGTGTCCGATCTCCTTAGCAATTGCGGTGATGGTTTTCTCTTCTCCCTGAGACAATACATAAAATACAGGAAACCACTTGGGTTGCATATCTATATCATACAGGCTATAGATATATGAAGCATCTTCCGTAATTTTTTCTGTAAGCATCCGCAGTCTGCTGCCAATGGCAACTTTCCCAACTTTATTATAGAATTCCATTTTGTAAGTAATTATGTAATCAGTTACGCAATAATAGTAAATTCATCAGCAATAACAAAATCATAATCGATTTACCATTATGGATTCGCTGCAGAAAATGATAATATAGCGTGTTATTATTAGCCTGGTGGAGGTATTAAGGCTGATTGGAAATAAAAAGCCCTCTTATCAAATAAGAGGGCTTTCTTAATATAAAATCTATTTAGCTTCCTCTGTTTCGGACAGATTGGCTTCTACTTTTGCTGTTTTAGATTTAGTTTTTTTAGACGCCACTGCCTTCTTTTCAGTGACGATTACTGGTGCTGCTACCGTTTCGACCGGAGCCTCGGTAAGTGAGGCAGTGTCAATTTTGATATCTTTGGCAATTTTCTTCGCCAGCTGCTTAGACCCTTTTTCTATATCCCTGGTCAGTTTTTTTGAACCCTGCCCAAATTTCCCCGCGATCTCTTTCAATTCTGTCACTAAGCTTATCCTGATATCTTTCCGTGCTGTTTTCCTGGCAGATTTAACCAGCGATTTAAGTTTGCTTTTCTTCATATAATTTTATCGTTATTCAAATATACGTTACGCTAATATTAGATTTATATTATATTTATGTTAACTACACTGATTAACTTAACATTAGATGATCACGGGATCTTGATTTTTTATCAGATATTAGGGAGGCTTTCGCCAGCGAGGTCAATAAACTTTCGATATGAATAGGTTTCGATAAATAGTCATTCATGCCTATGCGCAAGCACTCATCTTTATCCTCCTGCATCGCGTTTGCTGTCATTGCAATAATTACCGGTTGTTGAATATTATTCCGTCTCACCTCAACTGTCGCTTCAAGGCCATCCATTTCCGGCATCTGTATATCCATGAGGATCAAGTCAAAATCATGTTGCCTGCTCAGCGCTATAACTTCCAGTCCATTCACCGCCAGGCTAGGCTGATAGCCTAATTTATTTAATATTCTGATGATCAGTTTTTGATTAATCACATTGTCTTCTGCAATAAGAATCTGCAAGGGGTTGCGTTCCGCAAAGTCTGCGGCTAAAAGACTCGCGATGCCTTTTTGCTGTTGCTGCATTGGATGCATGGTGCCACCTATAGGCATATTTATCTCTGCCATAATTGTAAAAAAGAAGGAAGTCCCTATGCCCGCCTGGCTCTCCGCATAAATGGTTCCTCCCATCAGATGTACCAGCCTTTCACAAATAGCCAAACCTAAACCGGTTCCTCCATATTTTCTGGTAGTGGACGAATCTACCTGAGAGAATGCCCTGAATAACCTCGATAACCGGTCTGCCGGAATGCCAATACCGCTATCCGTTACCTCAAATTGAAGCATTAGTGTGCTATCCGGCTGCTGCGGAGTAGCATTGATTTGAAGGGATACACCTCCATTGCTGGTAAATTTTAATGCATTGCTCAATAGGTTAATCAGCACTTGTTTCAGTCGTAAACTATCTGCTGTCACTTGCAATTGTATTCCTTCCACAATGTCGTAAGAAAGCCTGATCCCTGCTTCGGCTGCCCTACCGGCAAACATGTCGATCACGTCTTCAATACAATGTTTCAGGTTAAACTGATGCGGGTCCAGTTCCAGATTTCCCGATTCTATTTTCGAGAAGTCCAGTACATCATTGATGACGTTCAATAAGCCCTCACCGCTTAATTTGATGGTCTCCACGTATTCGCACTGTTCCTGATTGAGCTGGGTATGGTGCAGCAGGGAGGCCATGCCCAATACACCATTCAACGGTGTGCGGATCTCGTGGCTCATCGTGGCCAGAAATATACTCTTGGCCTGATTTGCCCGGTCGGCTTCCTGTCTTGCTACGGCTTCCTGCTCTTTCTGTCCACGTAATTCTTTGTTCACAATCTGTAGTTCTTCAGACTGTGCCTGCATTTCTTCCGACTGAACTTGTAACTCCTCATAGAGGTCCTGAAGTTTTAACGATTGTAGCTGCATCTCTCCGGCGTTCCGGTTGATATTATGGATGTAGGTCCGCAATGTGGTTTTTAACAGGTTAAAATCCTTATACAATTTTTCTATTTCGACGCTGTTGGCCATGATGTTATTGCCTGGTTCAGTGCTTTGGATGTCTTTAAAGTCGGAATTGATAAAAGTTTCCATCTTAACATTCAGCGCAGTAATATCACGTGTGAGGTAATTCGAGAGGATCAGGCTCAAAAGTAAAATCAGCAGGATTACACTAATCGATATGATTACCAGGATCAGGTAGAAATTCTCCTGTAGCTGCTGCTTTTCCCTGTCAGCAATAAAATCAGTAGCCAGGTATTGATTGTCAAATTGCTGGATGTTTTGCTTGATGTCAGGGACAATACCACTGTCGTGGTTAATTCCCAGACTGTCTGTATAGCCAACAAACACACTGAACAGCTTTCTGTAGTTGTATAAGGCACGGTAACTGTCCTGATTATTCAGCTCGCGTGACAAAGAGTCTATTTCATGAAAAAACACAATCGCATAATCAGATTTTCCGCGTAACATATAATCCTTTTCATGCCTTCTTAATTGTAGTATGGCCGTTTTGGGGATGGCATCAAAATTCTCTATCCAATGCGCATATTTTCTCATTTCCCCCTCTAAACCCTCATTCTCAAATCCTTTCTTCAGGTAAATTGCCTTGAGGGATTTGCCTAAATGCAATGTTTTCCTGCTAATTGCAATCAGGCTGTCCAGTTGAGCATCTATCTTAAGGTGATTTTTTACTGCGCTAACTTTGAGAATCAGCAGATTGCTGCTGATGCGCGCCTGGAAATCCAGAAAGAGGTCAATTTCACGTTGCCTGCCTGTCTGGTAAAATGAAGGCTCATGAAATCCAGAAAGCATGAACCGTTGAAGATAACTTGTACTCTCCAGGTATTGGCTGCGGATGCTGGTTAGGTTAGTGGAAAAAGCGGCGAGCTTACGCTGTTGGCGGTTAATGTACAGATACGTTCCCAGCCAGATCAGGATTACAGGGATAAAAGCGAAAAAACTTAAAAGGAGCCTTGCCCTGAAAGATTTTAATAATTTAGAATGTTGGAAGCGCACCAACAAGATTACAAGTCCCAAGCTATTGCCCAATTAACGTTATGTTAAGTTTATGCTTGTTTGGCTTTAACAACAGCCTTTTTTTAAGCACACAGGATATTCTTCATAGAATAATTAGATTGAATATGGGTTAGTAATTTTTATTCTTCAGATCAAAATATAATAATGATTTATGTGGAGGCTTTTTTACACCCTTTTCCCCGGACAATTTTCTTCAATAATGTAAATCAACTGGTATGTTAAGCTTTCATTACCAATCTTAGAAGGCCATGCGCCATCTTAAAACGCAACAACAAGTTACTGCACCTGCGTCAGCGCTAAGTTTATTCCTGCTTCCCCGCTAATCAGTCTCCTCTTGTACAAACAAATTCGATTTCAGTCTGTTAAGCAGATTAACTATCCAATTGTTAACATTTTAGAAAGGAGTTTTTATGGAGTATAATGTTAAAAATCTGATTGGTTTCACAATGGGGGCAACCGACGGTGAATTTGGGAAGGTAGAGGATTTCTATTTTGACGATGAAACCTGGACAATCCGATATCTGGTGGTAAGAACTGGTGGATGGTTATCAGGCCGCAAGGTATTAATTTCACCTGCCGCCTTATCCGGAACAGATACCGCACATAAAAGCTTCCCCGTAAACCTTAGCAAAGAACAAATCAGGCATAGCCCGGATATCGATACCGAAAAAATCGTTTCCCGCGAGCAGGAAATTGAATTGTACCGGCATTATGCCTGGCCATTCGAAATCGACAGTGGAGCTGGCTTTTACGGAGGAATGGGAATGATGGGCATGACCAATTCCAGGCTCCCTTTGGAGGATGCGATTTTCCTGTCCAAAGAAGATCACGAATCTGGCGCCACCCATTCTCATTTGCGAAGCACCTCTGAAATAAAAGCCTATAGCATTCATGCCACTGATGGTGCCATAGGCGAAGCAGAAGATTTTATCATTGATAAAGATGGCTGGGCCATCAAATATCTGGTGATTGATACCGGAAACTGGCTGCCCGGTAAAGAAGTTGTTATTTCACCAGAGTGGATCAGTAAGATCGAATGGGCTTATTCTTCAGTTTACGTAAACTTATCCAAAGAAGCCGTAAAAAACAGCACTGGATACGATTCAAGTTTGCCTCTTCAGGAAGAATCCTACTAACCATAGGATCACTCATTAAACACAAGCGGCTATCCTGGTTGGGATAGCCACTTGTGTTTAATAGTTATGTCTATGTATAAAGATGTCTGGATATCTTTATATATCGTATTCTTTCTCTACCAAATTCATAATCAGTTCTTTCACAGTAACTCCTCTTTGCGCACCCAAGATTTTTAATGCCTTTAAAGCGCTTTTTTTCATTCGCAGCGGGTAGGTAACTGTTTCCTCATCAATCGCCGGATCTTTAATGATTTCGGGCGCTGCAACTTCCTTTTTTGGGGAGTTAAAAAGCGCAGCCACACCACCAAGGTTTTTATTGTTATCCTCTATATCCCCTAAATTTTTCTTTGCCATTTTCTTATATTTTAGCTAAAATCTCATCAGCAAGATTCGCATAGTCAGTTGCTCCGTTAGATTCAGGCGCGTATTCGAATACATTTATACCCTTCAGCTGTGCCTCTACCAATGCTACGTTGATCCTGATGGACGTATTAAACAGTTTGTCTGTAAAGTATTTTTTGATACTGTCTGTAATTTGTTCAGTGATTACCCTCCTTGGGTTAATCTTAGTAATAAATACCCCGCCAATGGTCAGGTCTTCATTATAGTGCGTTCTCACATCAGAAATGATCGATACCAAACGGTCAATTCCCCTGTAGGCAAAATATTCAGCCTCCAACGGGATCATTACGGTATCAGCCGCCACCAGGGCATTTACGGTAAGCATGCCGAGGGCAGGAGCACAGTCTATTAAAATGTAGTCGTATTTGCCCGCAACAGCTTTCAGCAATCTCTTTAAAATCGTTTCTCTTCCCAATCTTGATACCAGTTCTATCTCTGCACCCAGCAAGTCAAGGGACGAGGGAACGATGTCCAGATATTCAGAAATCGTCTGGATGGGTAGGGCAGTATCATCTTTTATACTGTCATATATTGATATCTTGACATCTCTTAAACCCAATCCTTCTGTAAGATTTGATTGTGGATCGATGTCAATAAGTAATGTTCTTTTATTTCGCCGAGCTAATCCAGCACCAATATTCAGCGTCGAGGTTGTCTTTCCTGTTCCGCCTTTATGGTTTATAATAGCTATAATTTTCATATCAATATGTCTTTATATATGAATGCAATTATACTAAGATATATTGATATGGAGATATCTTTATTCGAATATATAATGATATATTTTAACAGGAAACGGAGCTTTGTGTAATTGAAAAACCTATTCTATTGGTTTACAGACTTATATATCGTTGAGAATTATATACATTTACATATAGATATCTATATGTAAATGTATATAAGTGCTATTGATGTTTTGATTTACAGATATCTTTATACTCAAGAAATCTTGATGTCCAGATTTCTTAATGTCAGTATATATCGATCCCTTGATATTTAGATATCCCGATCTATAGATATCTTCATATGTGTCCCATTATTTTTAATGCTGATGTCAATATATAAATACTTCTAGGTATAGAGACATCAATAACTTAAGCACTCAGGATATGTTGATATAAAGGTGTCAAAGACTATTGACATCTGGATGTATTGATGCCTTGATTTATTGATGTATTAATTCATGACGAATCTACATTGCAAGACAAGGACTTTTTGATTTATCACTCGGAGGGTGCTGGGAATTATCAATTGAACGGTGCAGTAATTATCAATTGAATGTTGCTGTGAATAATCCATCGAGCGGCGCTGTGAATGATCAATTAATTGTTGCTATGAATAATCAATTGAATGTTGCTGTGAATGATCATCCGCGGGGGACCTCAAAATTTTACCTGGGAACTGCTTTGGCTTGATTATCGAATTATAAGCTTTCTAGTCAACTGAGCGCTCTTTCTAACAACTGTGTTACGCTGCTCCACAAAATCTCGCTTAAAGCATTCTAATTGATTAAAAAAATTGACTAAACGTATCATTTTGTCTTAGATCCATATGTTTTTCACTAAGTACTACTAAATCTATAGGATTTTTATATATTTGTCTAAGTCAACAAAATAGTATGAAAAAGACGCTGCTTAATCCTGGAATCATGAGAAAAATTATTTTAACCTTCGCTATCGCGATCGTATCCCTGAGCGGATTCGCCCAGGAGAAAAAATTTGAAAACCCTGACAGCGATGCCAGAGGTTATATTGTAAAAGTTGGTGATACAGCTCCTGACGATTTTGACCTGGTATTGCAGGATGGTAGCAAAACCTCGTTGAAAGAACTTAGAGGCAAAATCGTGATTCTCCAGTTTACCGCTTCATGGTGTAAAGTTTGCCGCGAGGAAATGCCATACCTGGAAAGCGATATCTGGCAAGCCTACAAAGACAAAGATGTTGTTTTAATTGGTGTTGACAGAAATGAGCCTTTGGCTACTGTAGAAAAGTTCAGCAAAGACATGAAGATTACCTATCCACTGGCATTAGATTCAGGTGCCGTAATCTTCCAGAAATTTGCAGATAAAAAAGCAGGCATCACACGTAATGTGGTTATCGGCAGAGACGGCAAGATTAAATTCCTGACTCGCTTATATGACAAAGCAGAGTTTGCAAGTTTGGTAGAGAACGTAGACCGCTTAAGCAAAGAGAGACTGAGCAAATAAGCTCCACGTATAAAATTATAAAAATGGCTTATAAATATCCTTCACGGGATTTTATGAGCCATTTTTGTTCTTACATAAAAATGCAGATTGTCCCTTTTTCTAATTCTGCAAAGATTTAACCTTCAGGTACAATTCTAGTAATAACCGAATTCTATTATTGTCAGATCAGAGCTGTAATGCTTTTTAACGACAATAATCGAATACATGAGAAATTTTACTTTTCAGAATTACCCATTAGGGTTGTGCAAAGGAATAATACCGTTATTCCTGTTTACTGCAGCCGGTATCCCCGTAGCGAAGGCCGCAATGCCTTATTCGGCAGAGATACATGCTTCAGTCAAAGTTTTTCCAATAACAGGAACGGTGACTGATAAACAAGGTCTGGGCCTTCCCGGTGTTTCGATCCGTGTCAAAGGCGGAGGTGCGGGCACCACAACGGATGCAAAAGGACGCTTCAGTATGACTGCTCCCGACCAGAATGCAACCTTAATGGTGAGCTACATCGGTTACAAAACAGAAGAAGTGCTGATCAACGGACAGTCGGACATCCGCATTACCTTAGGTGAAGAAGATAACCAACTTACTGAAGTAGTGGTAACGGCCCTGGGAATTTCCCGCGAGAAGAAGTCCTTGGGTTATGCCGCGCAGGAAATTAAGGGTGATGAACTGGATAAGGCCAGGGAAACCAATTTCTCCTCAGGTTTGGCAGGTAAAGTGGCCGGTTTAACCGTAATGAGCAGTCCTTCTGGTGTGGGTGGCTCGGCAAGGGTAACTATCCGTGGTGATAAATCACTGAACATCAATAATAACCAGCCTCTATATGTGATTGATGGTATTCCCATCAGTAACGAAAACTACGGCTCTTCGGGCAACAGCTATCAGGAAGTAGATTATGGTAATGGTGCTGCGGTAGTTAACCCAGACGACGTAGAATCGGTAAACGTATTAAAAGGTGCCAATGCTGCGGCACTTTACGGATCAAGGGCAGCCAATGGTGTAATCCTGATTACCACCAAAAGTGGTAAACGTTCCAAAGGAGTAGGCGTAAGCGTAAATTCTGGTGTAACCTTTGAGTCGCCGCTCAAACTTCCTGATTTCCAAAAGAAATACGGTCAGGGAAATGATGGTGAATTTGCTTTTGTGGATGGTCTCGGTTCCGGAACAAGAGACGGGGTAGATGAAAGCTGGGGCCCGGCATTTAACGGTCAGCTGATCCCTCAGTTTGATTCCCCAACAAGCAACGGTCACCGTGGCGGGGATATTTACCTGATCAACGACGGTACATTGGGTTCAGCGGCTAACCTTGCTGCACGTGGAACGATTACACCTACGCCATGGACAAATGCATTCGACCTGAATGATTTCTATGAAACCGGTGTAACCACCAATAATAACGTTGCTGTAACGGGTGCCAATGATAAAGGGAACTTCAGGTTGTCTTATACCAATCTTTATCAAAAAGGTATTGTGCCAAATACTGATTTAAAACGCAATACGCTGGCATTTAATTCCGATTATAAGTTAACATCCAGGCTGAGTGTAAAAGCAAGTGTAAACTATATCCTGAACCAAAGCGGTAACAGGCCGAATATCAGTTATGGTACAGAGAATATCATTTACTTGTTAAACAACTGGATGGGACAGCAGGTAAACCTTAACTCCCTGAAAGATTACTGGGTGCGTGGCATGGAAGACAGACAGCAGTTTAACTTCAATTATAACTACCATGATAATCCGTACTTCAATCTGTATGAAAATACCAATTCACAGAACGCACATCGCCTGATTGGAAACATTGCCGTTAAATATGACATCACCGATTGGTTAAACGTTTTACTAAGAGGTGGGACGGATTATGGCAACGAGCTTAGGGAGCGTAAACGTTCGTTCAGCACTATGCGTTATCCAAGAGGGGCCTACCGCGAGGAAAGAGTGGAAAACACGGAGACAAACTTCGACTTCCTGTTAAGTGCCAACCGCAAGATCAATGAGGATTTCAGCTTCTCACTTAATGCGGGTGGCAATGCGCGGATCAACGAGAATAACCAGATCACTACTTTTACCACTGAGCTGCTTACGCCAGGAATTTATAACCTCAATAACTCCGCGATTCCGCTGGTCACTGAAGTGTTTAACCCTAGAAAACGGGTCAACAGTCTATACGGTTTCGGTCAGCTTTCCTTTAGAAATTACCTCTACCTTGATATAACAGCACGTAACGACTGGTCGAGCGCGCTTACCTTGCCGGTAAACTATGCAACGCTGGGTATTACAGATAACTCTTATTTCTATCCGTCGGCATCACTAAGTGCGCTGATTAGCGAAATGACTACACTACCAAAGTGGATTAGTTATGGTAAGGTACGCTTGAGTGTGGCTAAAGGTGGTAATGATACCAGCCCTTATGCATTTACACAAGCCTACAATAAGCAGAACCCTATCGGCAGTACGCCGGTTTTCGGAACATCGGGGGTATTGCGAAACTATAATATTAAACCTGAGATCAGTACTTCACTGGAAGGTGGACTGGAATGGAAGTTTTTGGATAACCGCTTAGGTTTCGACTTCAGTTATTACCACATGACTACCAAGAACCAGATTCTTAACAATGTGCCCGTATCAATTACCAGCGGCTGGGATACACAGATCTTGAATGCAGGGGAGATACAGAACTCGGGTATGGAGCTGAGTATTCTGACTACGCCAATCAAAAAGGATTTCAGGTGGGATTTTAACGTGAACTTCTCGCTCAACAGAAGCAAGGTAGTAGCGCTTACGGATGATATCAACGTGTACCAAATGGCTTCAAAAGAAGCGATCTCTATTGAAGCACGCGTGGGTAACCGCATGGGCGATATGTATGGAGAGATTTACCAGCGTGTAACGGATCAGTCGAGCCCGTATTACGGGCAGGTGATTAACAATGAAAACGGTAGGCCGCTGTCCACAGGTACCAGAGAGCTGCTGGGTAATTATAACCCAGACTGGCTGGCAGGCGTAAGAAACACGTTTTCTTATAAAGGTGTAAACCTGAGTGTATTATTTGATATCCGTCATGGTGGAAAAGTATATTCGCTTACACAGGTAGTAGGTCGAGAGGCTGGTCAGCTGGAAGAAACCCTTTTGGGCCGTGCCAATGGTTACGACCTATCAGGTGCAGGTAACGGAGTGATTAGTCCGGGAGTGATACAAAATGCAGATGGCAGCTATCGTCCAAATGATGTGGTGTTAACCGCAAGAGCCTGGAATTCCGCTTTTACCAATGGCCGTTCTATTGCAGAACCGGCAGTATTTGATGCATCCTTCATCAAATTAAGAGAGTTAAGCCTGGGATATAGCATCCCTTCAAAATTCCTGCAGAAATACAAGATCACCAATATGTCGCTTTCTGTAGTCGGCCGAAACCTATGGCTGCATTCTAAGGCACCACATATCGATCCTGAGCAGATTGCCATGGACGGATCTACCTATGTGCCGGGAGTAGAATCCTCATCAATACCAACTACCCGCTCATGGGGAATGAACCTGAACTTTAACTTCTAATCTAAGAACATGAAATACAATATAAAACTGAGTTTATCTGCTATGCTAATCGGTATGGGCCTGCTGGGCGGATGTACCAAAGATTTTGCAGACAAAAACCAGGACCCGAATGCGATTACTACTATTACACCGGATTTATTACTGCCAGGCATCCTGCGCTCTTCGGTAAATACCATGATGGGCGAAGCCTGGGGAATTGGTACTTTGGTTGTTCAGCAAACTGCAAAATACCAATTTGTGGATGATGACCGTTACCTGTGGGACAATAAAGACAATGTTTGGAACAGCTATTACTCCAATATGAGGGATGTCAAGAAACTTAGCGAACTGTCTGAGTCGACAGCTCAGCCAGCCTATAATGGTATAGCGCTGATCCTAAAATCATGGATGTTTTCTATCATTACAGATACCTATGGTGATGCACCATACAGTGAAGCCACTTTTGGCGATACCAACAATTTCCACCCGAAATATGATACGCAGGAAGCGATTTACGAAGGTATACTGAAGGATCTGGAAAGCGCAAATACTATCCTTTCAACGGGAACATCTACGGTAAAAGGCGATCTGATCTACCAGGGCGACCTGTTGAAATGGAGAAAACTGGCCAACAGTTTAAAAGTACGTGCGCTGATGCGAATTTCTTCCAAAAAAGATGTAGCTGCCCAGCTGCAGTCTATTGTAAATGATCCGGCAAAATACCCGATCTTTCAAGACAATACCGATGACGGTGATTATTCTTATTATGCCGAAGCCCCGAACCAGTTTCCAAACTATACCAACCGTATTGGTGGTTTCGACGAATTCCGTATCAGTACTACTTTTCTAAAAGTACTCGGTGACTATGCTGATCCCCGTTTAGAAATTTTTGCAAGACCTACCGCGGCGAGTGCCGGATCTACCGTGAGGGTGTATTCAGGTTTGCCAAACGGACTGAGTGATACCGAGGCACTTAATTATAATGGCGGATCTAACAACCTGAGCCGTATTGGTGCATATTATTACGAAAGTGCCATTACCCCAGCAGGTTTGCTGGTTGCAAAAGGATATATCATGGCTTATCCGGAACTACAGTTTCTGCTTGCCGAAGCACGCCTCAAGAACTTGATTTCTACCTCAACTTCGGCACAAACTTATTATGAAAATGGAATTCGCGGGGCTTTTACGTACCTTAACCTCACCATGCCAACTCAGTATCCTAGCCGTAGCAATGTGCAGTTTAACACAACTGATGGGCTGAGGCTGATTGCAACGCAAAAATGGATTTCCCTTTTTTATACAGGACTGGAAAACTGGTTTGAATACAGACGTACAGGATTTCCTGTGCTGACTGCCGGACCGGATAACCAAAACGGGGGCAGAATTCCTGTCCGTTATAAGTATCCGTTGAATGAGCAATCACAAAATGCTGATCAGCTGAAGACGGCAATTGCAAGACAGGGTGCAGACAATATCAATACTGCCGTTTGGTGGGATAAATAGTAAATGATGAACGATACCAGAAGAGAGTTTCTTAAGAAGGCAGGGTTGCTGACCGGCGCTGCAGGATTATTCAGCGTATTGCCCGCTTCTATACAGCAGGCACTTGCAATAGATGCCGCACCGGGCAGTACCTATCTGGATGCCGAACATGTGGTTTTCCTGATGCAGGAGAACAGGTCGTTTGACCATTGTTTTGGAACGTTACAAGGTGTACGGGGATTTAACGATCCCCGTGCTATCAAACTTGCGGACCAGAATCCGGTCTGGCTGCAAAGCAATAAAGCAGGGCATACCTATGCGCCTTTTCGATTAAACATCAAGGATACGAAAGCTACCTGGATGAACTCGCTGCCACATTCCTGGGAAAACCAGGTAGACGCGCGCAATGGTGGAAAGTATGATAAATGGCTGGACAGTAAAAAATCTGGCAATCCGGATTTTGCGGCGATGCCGCTTACCATGGGTTATTACAACAGAGAGGATATCCCTTTTTATTATGCACTGGCAGATTCGTTTACGGTATGTGACCAGCATTTCAGTTCTTCACTGACCGGTACCAGTCCGAACAGGCTGTTTTTCTTTAGCGGAACCGTCCGCGAGGAGCAAAATGAGAAATCTAAAGCTCATGTATGGAATGATGAGATTGATCATAAGGATGTACACTGGACCACTTTTCCCGAGCGACTGGAAGAACTGGGGATTTCATGGAAAGCCTATCAGAACGAACTCAGTATCCCGGTTGGATTTGAGGGGGAAGAGGAAGACTGGCTAGCGAACTTTACCGATAACGACCTTGAGTTTTTTAAACAGTTTAACGTTAGGCTGCATGGCAAACATCTCGATTTTATGGAGAAATATGCCTCCAAATTACAGGAAGAAATCGTGTTGCTCAATGCCAAACTCAAAGATGCAGGAACAACAACAAATGCTACTATTGCCCAGACATTAACTGCGGAGCTGGAGAAAAAACAGGCTTTATTGAAGAAGGTAAAGGAAGACCAGAAGATATGGAACAAAGATCGCTTCGATAAACTCTCGGAACGCGAAAAAAGTATTCACCGCAGGGCATTTACCACGAACGATGGTGATCCGGATTACCATAAGCTGGTAACCATGACCTATGATGATGTCCATGGTACGGAACGTGAAGTTCAGATCCCTAAGGGGGATACCCTTTACCAGTTCCGTAAAGATGTGCAAAGCGGCAGGCTGCCCGCAGTTTCGTGGCTGGTGGCCCCCTGTCACTTTTCTGACCATCCCGGATCTCCATGGTATGGTGCCTGGTATATTTCGGAAGTGTTAGACATCCTGACAAAAAATCAGGAGATATGGAAAAAGACCATCTTTATTCTCACTTACGATGAAAACGATGGCTATTTTGATCACGTACCTCCATTCCTGCCACCGCATACCGAAAAACCTGAGAGTGGGAAATCTTCTGCGGGCGTAGATACACGGGTGGAATATGTGTCTATGGAACAGGAACATGAACGGGGCTTTGGAAAGGAACGCCAGAGAGCCAGTGCAATAGGATTGGGCTACCGTGTACCAATGGTAGTAATGTCGCCATGGAGCAAAGGTGGCTGGGTAAACTCACAGGTATTTGACCATACCTCTAACCTGCAGTTTCTGGAACATTGGCTCTCGAAAAAGACAGGGAAAAAAGTAGAACAGCCACAGATCAGCGATTGGAGACGTACGGTATGTGGCGACCTGACTTCCGTTTTCCGTCCCTCGTCGCCAGAAAAGGAGAAATACCCTGAAACGGTTGGCAAGGATGAGTGGATCCAGCGGATTCACCAGGCGAAGTTTATGGGACTGCCAGATGATTTTCATGCCTTATCTACAGCGGAGATTGAAGAAGTAAAAACCAAACCTTTAACTACTTCACTATTGCCACAGCAGGAGAGGGGCATACGTCCATCTTCAGCAATCCCATACCAGCTCTATGTAAGCGGGAAATACAATGCAAAAACCAAAGCACTAGACCTGTTATTTGAATCCCGTAAAAACGTATTTGGCGACAAAACTGCAGGAGTACCATTTACTGCTTACCTGCCGGGACAAACAAATTTAGGTGCAGGGGCTACTGAATGGGATGCGATGCGAAGCCTCCATTATGCTGTCAAAGCCGGTGATGTCGTACAGGATAAACTGGAGCTGCGGCGCTTTAAAGACCAGCAATATCACGTTCAGGTACTTGGTCCTAATGGTTTTCTGCGGGAATTTAAAGGCAATGACAAAGATCCTGAACTAACGCTTAACTGTGGTTATCAGCGGCATCCTACGTCTAAAAATAAAATCAGCGGCAATATAGAATTGAATATTGTGCATGCCGGAGAAGCGCTGGACCTTCTAATCAGCGATCATGCTTATGGGCGGCCTGTGCAGTCATTGCGCATCAGCCAGCAAACTACAGCTGTCGTGTTGGAGACCAGGTTACAATTTGGCTGGTATGATTTCAGCGTCAGCATCAAAGGAAATCCAACATACGAGCGTCGCTTTGCCGGTCGGGTTGAAACCGGGGCACACAGCAAAAGCGACCCATTTATGGGCAGGACAATGCCATCCGGGCAATCAGGTAAATAAAAGGGAATGCTTTTTGATCGGCAAAACCTGCAAATACACAGGCTGCGGTTAACTATCGCTGCCGGGGTATTTGCAGGAAACCGAAACTATGAAGTATTACCTTTTAATCATCTCTGTTTGTATCTTCTTTACAAAGTCAGTCGAGGCACAAGTTTCTACTGCTTATCAGTCTCATGCTGTAAGTTTTAAAAGTGCAGATGGGGCATTCATTTTATCCGGCACGTTAACACTGCCGGAAGGTGCCGCAAATGCCCCGGCTGTGGTGCTTGTTTCGGGCATTGGCAAGCAAGATAGAAACGGTACAATTGCCGGCCATCCTATTTTTGCGCAGCTGTCAGAACAACTGAGCAGTCATGGTATTGCAGTGCTGCGCTTAGACGACCGGGGTACTGGAAAAACTACAGGGCTTTATGAAACGGCTACAACCGCTGATTTTGCTGATGATGCCCTCATGGGTATCCATTTCTTAAAAAACCTTGAGGGCATTAACCCTGCAAGAATTGGCTTACTGGGACATAGTGAAGGAGGAATGGCTGTAGCCACGGCAGCGGCCAAAAGTAAACATGTAGCCTTTCTTGTGAGCGTTGCCGGGCAGGTATACGCAGGAGCGGATGCAGCTAAAACACTTGCTAAAATACAAGTGCCCATTCTTGCGCTTCATGGCGACAAAGATGTAGTTGCCGACGCGGAAAAAAACCTCGATAACTGGAAAAATTATAGTGCTGTGGGTGGCAACAGAAAAGTGAGAACGGTGATGCTGTCGGGTCTGAACCATTTGTTTTTACCCTGCCGGACTTGTACAATTGGGGAATATGCTACACTCAGATCAGATTTTTCTATGCGGGCAGCTAACATTATCACGCGCTGGATACATGAAATTGTAGCAAAACCCTGATCCACTGCCATGGCGGGATCAGGGTTTTGTATATTATGCTTGTTTCCTCAGTCTTTTTCTTTTCACAGTATTGTCGCTTTCCACTCGTTCCAGCTTTTTATAGATCGGACTGGCCGTTTTTGTCTGAACTGGTTTTGCTACGATTTTTACCTGCTCAATATGTAACCTTACACTGAGCTCCCTGCCATTCATGAACCGGCCGTTTAGTGTTTCGATTACATTGTCGGCATCAGCCTGATTTTTCATTCCGATGAAAGCGAAACCTTTGCAGACGTCTGTTACTTTATCCCTGGCAATTTGCAGGGTGAGTACTGTTCCATGTAAGCTGATAAGCTGTGCCAGTTCAAGCTCCGACATTCCAAGCGGAAATCCGCCGATAAATATTTTAACCATATAGTAGAAAACGTTAGATATGTATTTTTAAGTATATCCTAAATCTAATTCATGGTTATAAAACAATAAAATTTTAGTATAAATAATATTTAAAGTAAATCTTTATTATTTAATAGTATATCGGACGGAAAATTATGAGCCTCTGAGCTATTAATTTATTTTAATTTGTGGGAAACTTTATAGTCGGCTCTATAGCTGCTCTTTTACTTCTCCACAAGTAAGCATGTTCTTAGGGTGGTCAATTCCTCGTGGAGAGCGTAGGAATAATGGTTCCGGAGTGGCTATCAGGCTACCACCAGAAGCGGCAGATTGGAGGGAAAGGAAGCAAGTATGATTACAACTGCTTCCGCTGACGTTTTTTCTTTACAATTCCTGTAGGTCTTTCTACTTTTTTATAGATTGGGTTTGGCGTAAATTCTTTGGGCGGACGTGCAACGTCGGGACGCGGCGCTTTGGGTGAACGTGGCGGAGCTGCGGCAGGCACTATAGTTTCTTTGTTAATCTTCACGCTCAGGTCGCGTCCGGCAAGCATTCTTCCGTTCAACGCTTCAACTACATTTTCTGCGTCGCCCAGGCTTTTCATCTCCAGGAAAGCATAACCTTTGCAAATGCCCGTTTTTTTATCCCTCACGATTTTGATGGTAACCACGGTTCCATGCATACTCACCAGCTGAACCAATTCTAGTTCAGACATTTCCAAAGGAAAACCGCCAATAAATATTTTTACCATAAAGCTGTAATAACGTTGATTTTAAAAAATAACTTCAATTATTTTCTGACACGTAATCAGATTAACAATCAAAGATAATTAATCTTTTCAGAGCAAATAATCTGTGGCGGGTTTTTGGAGACTTTTATTCAACTTTTATGATTTATTATATGGCTGTGTGTAATGTAAGTATAATACCAAACGGTATATTTGTGGAATGAATAAGCAATTCTCAAAGGCAGAACGTACCCGCAGTTTCATCATTGAAAGCACGGCAGAAATCTTTAATAAAAAAGGTTATGCCGGCACCTCACTTTCTGATTTGACAGAAGCTACTGGGTTAACCAAAGGAAGTATCTACGGGAATTTTGAGAATAAAGAGGAAGTGGCCCTTGCTGTGTTTGATTATAACCAAAGCAGAATTACCCAGCAGGTTCGTGCCCAGGTTGATGCCGCGCTAAGTTACCAGGAGAAATTGCTTGTTTACGCCAGCTTTTACAAAACACTAATCCAAGGTGGGGCGCTGGACCAGGGGGGGTGTCCAATTTTAAATACCGCCGTAGAAGCAGATGATACCAACAGCCTGTTGCGGGAAAGGGCCGCAAAGGCAATTGCAAACTGGAAGAACGCCCTATCGCAGCTCATTGAAGCAGGTATGGCCAATGGGGAGTTTAAGCAGGGCATTCCGGTGCGGCAGCTATCACTTTCAATCATCGCCTTAATTGAAGGAGCCATAATGATTGCTCAAGTAACAAGCGATCCCACAAATATGGACACCATCATGGATAGCCTGGAAGGCATGATCAGTCAAATGAAGGTTTGAAATGTTTTCCGACCAACAAGGGCCTTAGGCCGATATCCGGGAAGGGATATGCATTGTGCTATATTGGTGAATCATAGAAGCTACGCTGGTTTCTATGTCATAGTAGTCGCTGATTGCTTTATTGAGCATCAGCTGCGCGTTTACCGTATTTAACTCATCGGCTTTTTTAGCCTGCAATAACAGTTCGTTTGCGCTGGTAAATTCAAGTGAAATGGTGTAATAGCCAACTACCTGTGTAAAGGTAGTATGTTCATCCATGCTGGCTTTGAGATTTTGTCTGATCAAAAAGCAAAGTTTTTCAACATCCTTCTCTGGGTTATACATATGATATGCGTTTGTACAGAGCGTATAGCAATATCTTTGCCAAACGATTTGGTTTAAGCGACTTGACAAAGAGATTGTTAGGGCCTATTTAAAAACACTTTGTGCCTTCTTGATAGTTTTTTCAAGGTTTATGCCTTTTCCAAGTACCTCGTTGAATAAATCTCCTGTTTCTTTAACCCGACTAACTGCGTTGAAGATGGTGAAATCACTCATTTTCAGTCCGCTTTTCACCTCATCCCAGTGCAAAGGCATGGACACCGTTGCTCCCGGTTTAGGTCGCAGGGAGTAAGGGCAGGCAATAGTCGCCCCCGGACGGTTCTGTAGAAAATCGAGGTACATTTTCCCTTTTCTGTCTTTAATGCTACGCTCCATGCTCGTAAAATCGGGGATCTGGCGATGAACCAGGTCAACGATAATTTTAGCGAACATCTGCGACTGGTCATAGCTATATTTTGCCCCCAGGGGGATGTAGATATGTATTCCTGTGGAGCCTGATGTTTTGGCGCAGCAGGGCACCTCTATCGCATCCAATATTTTTTTCACCTCCTGAGCAGCCTTTATCACCTCATTGAAGGTAGTATTCTTGGCGTCAGGGTCAAGGTCTATCACGCAGTAATCTGGCTGATCCGGAGATTGTATCCGGCTGAACCAAGGGTTCATTTCTATGCAACCCAGTGAAGCCATCCAAAGCAGCGTCGCTTCGTTATCTCCCACCAGATAGTTGTTATGTTTTCCTTCGTCAGTTGTATGCGCATAGGTCTTTGCCCAGTCTGGTGCCTTGCCCGTCACATCCTTCTGGTAAAAACCTTTGCTGTTAATACCTCCCGGAAAACGGTTAAGCGATTGCGGCCGGTCTTTAAGGTAGGGAAGGATGTACTCGGCGATCTGATAGTAGTAATTGAACATATCCCTTTTGGAAACATGGTCATCCGGCCAGTAAATCTTACTCAGATGCGTAAATTTAAGGTCGTGCCCATTAATTTTCCGCACCTGTGTTTCATCTTTCGGGTTGAGGAACGTTTTGCGTTCCTTATCTTTTGGTGGTTTCAGGGCAGCGTGATGCGCGCTCTTTTTTCCTTCGGCAGACTCATCACCTGCTTCTTCAAGTGCTTCCTTGGTATCTTCGGGAATTTCCAGTACCACCTGCTTAGCCGGTTTGTCCGTACGCATGCCTTTAAAAGATGGTTGGCGGAACACACCATCATTAGTGATTTCTGCGAAGCCAACCTCACATACTAATGTTGGCTTAAGCCACGTAGGTTTGGCACCTACTTTCTGGGGCCTGAACCGGGATGGTTTATCAATATCCGGCTCTTCGTCAAAGGGCTGTTTATCTGTAATGAGCGGCTTAAACTGTTCCAGCATTTCTTTTTGCAGCTTGTCTGAGAAACCCGTACCCACCTTGCCTACGTATCTTAGCTTGCCTTTGGTAAATACGCCCAGAATAAGCGCACTGAAAGATTTTGAAGTCCCCGCATTTTTTGTATAACCGGCAATTACCACCTCCTGGCGCTGTTGAACCTTTATCTTTAGCCATTCCCTGGAACGTAAGCCAGGGCTGTAGGCACTGTCTGCTTTTTTAGCAATGATACCCTCCAAACCCAGCTTGGTAGCTGCGTTAAAAAATTCAATACCGCTGGCTGCAAATACCTTGCTCATCCTGATCACGTCGTCGCCCTCGGGCAGTATTTCCTTTAATATCGCCTGACGCTGGATCAGTGGTAAGTCCATCAGGTTTTTACCATCATAAGACAGGATGTCGAACACATAAAAAACCAGTTCGCCATCGGCCTCGCTCCGCCAGTTTTGCAGTGCACCAAAATCGGAGATACCTTTTTTATTCAATACTACAATCTCACCGTCCAATATGGCATCAAACTCCCAGGTTTTGAGCAGGTCGGTTATAGGATAATATTTATCAAAGGTGATATTGTTGCGCGATATCAGTTCCGCGTTCTTTTTACTGATTTTGGCCAGCGCCCGGTAGCCATCCCATTTTACCTCATAGAGCCAATCCGGCTTGTCGAATGGTTCATCCACCAGAGTGGTTTTCATAGGTGTTACTTTCTCCGGGATCCTGGCTTTTTTTGCCTTTTTTAACAGCGTAGCTAGGTCTATTTTTAGCGGCGCCTCATCATCGGCCGCTGCCGAAAGTTTGTCCTCGGTAGGGGTAGTATCTGCTGTGGTTTTTTCCTTTTTTCCTTTTGCAGCTTTTTTTGAGTCTAGCGCTTTGCCATCCTTCCACACTTTATCATTGCTGGCAGCTATCTGTGGAATGGTTTTTCCAGACAACACAGACTTGTCGAGTTTTGTTACATCCTTTGCCGCTGCAAATTCATCCTTATGTTTAATCAGCAGCCAGGCGTTATCGCCCATGCCATGGGTTTTTACCAGCGCGAATTCCCCTTTAAGTTTTTCTCCCTCCAGCTTAATCTTTAGTGAACCACTTTTCAGCTGTTCCAGCAGATGTTTTTCCTGTGCTTTTTTGCCCTTGATCTTTTCGATAGGTTCATAGGTGCCTTCGTCCCATACCATCACGGTTCCGCCGCCATATTCGCCCTGGGGGATAACACCTTCAAAACTTCTGTAATCGAAGGGATGGTCTTCAACCATCATGGCAAGTCGCTTGGTTTTGGGATCTGTTGAAGGCCCTTTAGGTACCGCCCAGCTTTTTAGTACGCCTTCCATCTCTAACCTGAAATCATAATGCAGGTGAGAAGCATCATGTTTCTGAATCACAAAAAGCAGCCGTTTTTTATCTTCACTTTTCCCCGACTGAGGCTCTGCTGTTTTGGTGAAATCTCTTTTGGCGACGTACTTGGTTAAGCTCATGGCATTTGGGTTTGGTCCTTGTTCGTATAAAATCTTTTGACGGGGAAAAAAGTTTTAAAAAGGGCAAAAAAAAAACCGCACTGAGAATATCAGTGCGGCTGTATTTTTTGAACCAGAAGTTTAGTTAGGAGCTCCGGCTTTTCTATGATCCTGGCTATACATTTTCAGGTTATCTTTTAGCAACTGTCTGGCTACATGAATTCTCGTTTTTACAGTTCCGATTGGAATAGTTAGCTCTTCAGCGATTTCGTGGTATTTGTATCCTTCAAAATATTTGATGAAAGGAATGTAATATACCGGAGAAAGGCTTTTCAGGGCTTTGTTGATATCTTCACCTACAAAATGATTTTCTCCTAAGTTTCCTTCAGAACTTTTTAGCAGTTGATATGAACTTAGGTCTTCTGAAGTTTCCACTACTTTTTTATGTCTGGCAGACTTTTTATAGTCGTTGATAAACGTATTTTTCATAATCGTATACAGCCAGCCACGTAGGTTTGTACCTTCTTTGTACAAATCTGCATAACGCATTGCCCTGATCAGGGTATCCTGAACCAGATCATCGGCGTCGTCGTTGTTTTGTGTAAAACGAAGGGCGAACATTTGTAGCGATGGTGTGTGATCACAGATCTGGCAGTCAAAAGTAATGTTTTTCATAGGTAGATGGTTTAATGTTTTTCGTAGATACTTAAACAAAAGCAATGAGCGTACCAAAAACGCGTGCCAAAAAGTAATAGCCCACAAATTTGTGTAGAAGATGAATAAATAGGCCTTGAAAGTGCTTTCAATGGGTTTTATTTTAATTCATATAAATTTTTGGACTTGAAAACTTATTTTGAAAGGGGATAATTCTCCGTATAAAAAAAAGTATTTTGTGTCCTAATGAAAATATTTGCATCAACGCCAAAAAAATTGGACTGACAGAATATTGTTGCGTGGCTAACTATCCTTAAATCTTTTTGAGGCTTGGGTTGTTGTTGCTAAAAAAAGATATGTGGATATTTTGGGCAGTATTAGCTGCAATTTCAGCAGGATTAGTAATTGTACTAACAAAAGCAGGCTTAAAAAACGTTGATTCCAGTTTAGCATTTGCTATTCAATCGATCCTTATTCTTGGGGTCACCTGGGGGGTGGTATTTTTCCAGGGTAATTTGGGCGAGTGGAAAAATATTGAAAAACACGCTTGGATTTTTTTGATCCTGGCAGGAATATTCACCACGCTGTCTACTTTGTTTTCGTATAAGGCCCTGTCCATGGGGGAGGCTTCTTATGTAGCTACAATCGAGAGATCGTCTTTGGTAGTAGCGATTCTGTTATCAGTTATATTCCTCAAGGAGAAAGTGACCTGGCAGCTAATCACAGGGGCCGCTATTATGATTGCGGGGGCCTTACTAATCAGTCTTTCTGAATCGCCAAAATAGTGGGGGGGATAATATTGCATTGGCTTATTGGCAGAAAAAAATTGGCCTGATGATTACATCAGGCTCGCGTTAATGAATTTCTCGAGTACCAGACCTACCTTTTCATGATCTTCGTGAACGGGTGTAGTAACAATTTCGACTTTTGTAACCAGTATATTGTATAATTCTGTTCCATCTGCTAGCTGCACTGATATGTTTTCTTCAGCAATCCCAAAGGCCAGCTGATTATCTTTTTTGACTTCGTCACGGTAAAATTCGTTGAAATCTGACATTAGGATATCGTATAGAAGTTTTGCAGAGATATCTTTTGTGTTTGTAAATATGATCATATGCGATTTGTTTACATTTACTACAACATTCCTGTATGTAAAGTTTTGCTGTTTTTGCACTTCAGGAATCTCTGAACCGTTTTAGGATGATCGCGAGAGCTCATTTTCCCGGACATCAATATCCAGGTTTCAAGTATGCACAGGAAAAAAAAGATGTTTGCTGAAGCATGGGAAATAAGATGTAAATTTAATACAGAATAGATGTGATTGATGAACAGTCTAGGTAGTCTAGTAGGTTGACCTACCCAGGACCTACGCTCAAAAAAGGGTCGACCTGGAGTTAATCTACCCTTGTCTTAGCCAGGGGTAGGTCAAGGGTAGGACAAGGGTAGGATAAGGGTAGGACAAGGGTAGGACAAACCAGAACCCTTCCCCTACAGTGTGTATTCTGTGTGTTAATTACGGCTTTTTTTAATTTTTGGACATGTCCCGGCCAAGTCTCGTCTGAGCATTATTAACAGCTTCTGTTAATTTTTAAAAATCTCACTGAGTTTCGTGAGCAGTTCCTCTCCCCTCAGGTTTTTTGCAATGATTTTTCCATTAGGATCAATAAGATAGTTTTCTGGAATGGCCTTCACACCATAGATTAGTGCTGCGGTGTTTTCCCATGCCTTCAGATCCGAGACTTGTACCCATGTTAAGCCATCAGCTTTTATTGCATTTATCCATGCTTGCTTTTGAGCCATCCCATCAAGAGATACACTCATAATTTCCAGCCCCTTATCCTTATATTTTTGATATCCTTTAATGATGTTCGGATTTTCAGCGCGACATGGCTTGCACCAGCTTGCCCAAAAATCCAGGAATAAGTACTTTCCCCGAAAGTGGCTCAGTGCAACTTTATTCCCTGAAACATCGGGCTGCTCAAAATTTGGAGCAGGATCTCCGATATCGGTCGGCTTTTTACCATAAAAGGCCTTTTTTTTCTTCGTTAGAGTTTCCTCCAAATCATGTGCCCTATCGCTTTCTTTTACCTTATCAGCTAGCTTGTCAAAAAGGTTTGAGGCTTCGACAAGATTTTTATCGTTGGCAATATATGATTCAAGTACATAAATACTTACTTCTGAATTCAGATGTTTATTAATAAAATTTTCGTGCGACCTGTCGTATAAAGGCATTAGGGAATCTATTTTAAGGTTAGCCTGCTCCCCTGTAATTTTATGATCTATGGAAAAAGACTTTAGAACGCTTTTTAAGTTATCTACCACTGGCATTATTCCCTTGATGTATTGTGCATAATCAGTATTCAGTTTACCTCCAGTCACTTTCGACGAGGAAAGAGATGTAGTGCCATTGATGATAATAGTGCCTGGTTCAAGGTATAGCTGCAATTGATTTTCATCGCTTACCTTGCTTAAAATAATTTTTGCTGAGCTTTCCTTCAATATCAAAGTAGCATTGACAGGCATCGCTAAAGTACCTTTGAACTCAAATTTACCATTCTCTATTCTGGCGGAATCAATCACCATGCTTTTTCCGGGAAAAGCGTGAGTAAGGAAAATTTTGGCAGGAGAGGAATAGGTTCCCACCTTTCCCTTTACGGTATACCTAAAGGACTGCGAGAAGCCCAGAGCAGGAATAAAGCAAAGGAGAAGGAGGGACTTTATTTTCATATTTTTGTGTTGCATATCATTCAGTAGATAATCTGTTAAACACTGTATTAGTAGTTTGCCATAGGGTAGAGGCCGAATGCATCAGTACCACTTGTTGTTCCAGATAAGCCTTTTACCACAAGGGTGATGTTTTTGAACCTTGATGAAGCTACACTTATAACTCCAGTTGCAGGAAGAGTATATGTTGCAAGAAGCGTTCCGGCAGCGTTGCGAACCTGGAAAACGTTGCTCCCTACTGCCAAACTAGTCTTTAGTGGAATATCGTTGAACGCTGACACTGTTTTATAGGCTATATTGCCAGCAACATTTACGGTTGGTGAAGATCCTTGGGTAAGAAAAAGGGGCGCACTATTTACCGAACAATTTACAATACGCACGCGTATGATACTGTCCTGGCTATAGGGTGGGATTTCGTCTTTTACAAATATACTTTCCGGTGCAGTGGCAGTTCCTGTTAGAAACAGCGAATAAATACCACCGTTCACAGTGCTGTTGGTCTGTTCGTAATATGGCGTAGCGGGATTATTGGTGGGATAAAGCTTAATAGCTGTCTCGCCAACCAGCACCTGAAAAAGTTTATAGCCATTAATGTTAGCACTGTCCCTCACATTCGTATTCAACTTTACATTTCTGCCTCCTGCAACGGCATTTGCTACATTCAATGAGGCAAGTGGTGTAAAGGTTGGTCCATCCTTTTTGCAGGATTGTAAACCGAGTGCTAGCATAAAAAAAGCATATGTTATATAAGGTTTCATAATTAAGATTTAAGGGGGATAATAGAATGGGTGTTCATTTAATTTTAATTAACAATTGCCATTTCAGCAAAATTTAATAACCTGGGTTTTGATGACCGTTTAGCAATGGACTGCGATCCATTTCAAGCTGAGGAATAGGATACAGCGAATAAGCACTATTCCAGCTGTTTGGTGATGTAGAAGATGTAACCTTAAGCGGCGTCACAACAGTCATCACAGCATCGATTGTTCCTGATCTCTTCAAATCCAGCCAGCGGTGTCCCCATTCAGTAAATAATTCTGTTTGCCTTTCTTTCATCACCGCAGTCATCAATTCTGATGATGATAGGGTTGAGGAAATTGGAGGAAGTGGATTTGGAACCGCCGCAGTTTGTGGCGCTCTTGCGCGGGTTCTAAGTGTGTTCAAATCTTCAACAGCTGCGTCTGCTTTTCCCAGTTTTGTTCTGGCCTCTGCTCTGATAAGATATTGTTCGCCCAACCTCAGCATCATCGAATATTCGGCAGTGGCCGTACTTGTACTTCCAATCTTATATTTAGTTGGATAAAAATAGGTTGTTCCGGCAGCAGTGACAGATCCTATCCAGTAACCAACTGTTCCACGAAGATCACCCGGACTAAAAGCAGCCATCTGCTGACTGCTCAAGGATACCGAATTGGTGGTATTTGGTCCTGATGCAGTAAGGATAAAAACTCTGCCTTCTGCTGTGTTTGCCTGAGTTAGTGTTCCTACTGGTTGAGTAGACCAAATGGTTTCCTGACTGTTTTTTAAAAATGCTTCATTCAGTGCAGAAAGGCGGTACAATGATGTGTTGTTAATTACAGCAGTCGACTGCGCCTCGGCTTTTTCATAATCGCCTGTATAAAGATAACAGCGAGCCAACATCGCTGTTGCTGCCCATTTATTCGGACGTACACGTTCCGTGGATGAAGCCAGCAAAGTAGCGTCTACATAACCATCACTCAATACCGCTTGTGCTTCTGTAAGGTCGCTTATCATCTGTTGGTAAACCTCCGCTTTTGGTGTGCGGCCTATCTGCTCATTTACTGTGTAATCGCCTGACAAAGATAGTGGTACGTCCCCGTATAAATTCACCAGATAAAAATACATAAAGGCGCGTATAAACTTCATTTCACCTAAAAGTTGTTCTTTGACCTTGGGTGTTAGGGTATTACTTTTGTTTAAATTGCTGATGGCAACATTTGCATTGAAAATAAAAGAATAACACTGAACCCATGGCGTAGCATTGGCTGGGGTAACGGCATTTTGATAATATTTTTGCAGGTCATCAAAACCAGAGGTTGATGAGGGGTAATTGGCAAAAAAGCTCAACTCATCTGCTGATAATCCGGCTCTCAGTCCGATGCTCTTAAAGGGATCAGCAGGTATGTTCATATTGCTGATAGTGGCATAGGCGCTTGTAATAGCGGCGATGGCTGTAGCGTCCCCAGCAAAGGTTATTTCATCCGTAAGCAAAGTTTTTGGTAATCCGGCATCTGTTAGTTTTTTGCAGGCTGTGCTGATTAAGATGAAGCCTGTGAGTATAGTTAGAGAAATTTTTAATTTCATAATGATATTTTAAGTCGTTTATACCTGTTATAATCCGATTCTCGCACCGAAGGTGAAGATCCTGGATGCAGGGTAGCTATTGTTTGAATTGAACTCAGGGTCCCTTCCGTAGTAATCACTAAAGGTTAGCAGGTTTTGCCCCAATACAAAAAGGGAAGCGGTTCGCAGGGATATCTTTTTAGCCCAGATCTCCGGCACTTTCCATGAGAAGGAAGCATTACGTAGCTTAATATAGGATGCACTGGTAAAACCTGCGTCATTGTATAAAAAGGAGTTATTGAAAGAAACGCTCGAGCTTGTGGTATACAACATCCTTTCTGCAATGTCTCCGGGATTTTGCCAGCGGTTTGTGACAAATTCCGGTTGGTTGTTGGCAACCGAACCAGCCAGCGTGGTGGTAAAATATTCGTTTTTTGCTTTTTTATTCATGAACTGAAAGAGAAAGTCAAACGAGAAATCTTTATAAGTGATGGTGTTTTGAAAGCCACCGTAAAATTTAGGATTGAGGTCTACAGAAACATAATCTGTTGCAGCATTCGGGTTCATGGTTGGGTTTCCTTGGCTATCAGCAAAAACATATTGTCCTGTAGCAGGGTCTACACCTAGAAAATGGAACTGCTTGCTAATATTAGCAGATTCTCCCACCGTAAGTCTTGAGGCGTAAGACGAATTAGCGAGGTTAGGAAAGGACACCAATTTATTTTTTGGAATCGTTAGGTTAAAAGAGCTCGTCCAATTCAGGTCTTTTGATCTGATATTTGTGGTATTTATAGCAAATTCCCAGCTCGTATTTCTAACTATTGCAGGGAAATTACTGCTCACAGTACCAAATCCACTAGAATAATAAGGAACAAAATAAGAAAGCAACTGATCGGTCGACCGGTTATTTGCATAATTGACTTCAAACAATAACCTATCTTTAAAAAATCCAGTCTTCAACCCTATGTTTAGCTTACTGGTTTCTTCCCAATGCAAGTCTGGTGTTGCAATCCTGTTTATACCTAATGGTGAAATGGTCTGGTAGGCTCTTACGGCTGCACCATAGGTTGCGAAATATAAGTTATCACCAATCTGATCACTTCCGGTAGTTCCGTAACTCACATTCAGCTTTCCAAAACTTAACCAAGGCAAGTTTTGCTTCACCAGTGATTCTTCAGTAAAAATCCATCCTGCACCGACAGCCTGGAAATTGTGGAATCTGTACTCAGGGCTAAAACGGCTGGTACCATCCCGGCGAATGGTATAGTTGAGCAGATATTTATTCTTGTAATTGTAATTGACCCTACCAAATAGTGCGCTATACTTATAAGCTGTTGAGACAGTACCAGAACCTTGCAAAGTAGTAGCGCCGATGATTGTTTGCATAAGATCATCACTCACATAACCAGATGCGTCGATATTCTGGCCCTCGCTTTGATTTTGTTGCGCGCTGGCACCTACCAAGATATTAAATTCGCCCCAGTTTTTAGCTACACGATAGTTTAGCTGGGGTTCTATGATCCAGCTTCTCATTGCGTTGTCGGCAAATTTTGATTCTCGGCTTACATAAGGCCTTACGTAGGGTTGGTAGCTGGATAGTGGGGTAGTTACTAATTCATTTGAACTTAACTCATTATAACCCAGATCCGCTTTCAACTGCAAGCCCTCGATTATCTGGTAACTTAGATTGGCATTGGTTACCAGATTCCGGGTTTTATTGATGTTTATGGCCGATAGCGAGGCTAATGGATTGTTTCCGTATAAATATGTTGATAGACCGAGCTCATCCGGTGCAAAATTCAATGAACCATCCGCATTATATAATGCAGGTGCATTGGGCGACAGCGCCGGAGTGATCGCAGCTACAAAGTTGGTAGAGCTGGGTAGCGTATTCGAATCATTCATATAACTACCTCCAAATTGTACTTGAAATTTGCGGTTGTTGGATGCAGTAGTAATGTTGAAATGTCCGGATGCCTTGGCGTTTCTGAAATCACCAGGTAAAAATGAACCTTGATAGATGTAGCCTCCCCCAATTACATATTGCGTGTTCTTATTGCCACCTGATATGCTCATTTGGTAATTTGAGAATACACTTTTTTTGTCCAGCACCTCTTTCTGCCAGTCGATATTTCGGTTATTGTCATAACCGTAGAGATTCAAAACATCGTAGGCATTTGCTGCAGTCGGTATAGCATTGGTATTTTTGAGAGCTTCCCTGCGCATTTCCAGATACTGATCGGTATTCAGTTTGTCGAATGTGTTGGTGAAAGCGCTATAGCCGCTTTGCAGGGAAAAGTTGATCTTCATTTCACCAGACTTTCCACGCTTGGTAGTAATTAAGATGGCACCGTTGGCGGCACGGGATCCATAAATGGCCGTTGCGTCGGCATCTTTGAGTACATCAATACTTTCAATATCAGCGGGATTAATAAAGCTCAGCGGATTGCCGGGTGTTCTTCCTGAGGTACCGATATTGCCACCATTGAGGCCCGTAGACAATAATTGAGGAGGATAGGGAACCCCATCAATTACGTAAAAAGGATCATTTCCACTGGCAATACTATTCTGTCCTTGTACACGAACGGTAATACCACTGTTCGGACTACCATTACTTTGACTGATTTGTAGGCCCGGCACTCGTCCCATTAGGGCAAGAAGTGGGTTTGCTACCGGTTGTCGCTCTATATCCTCCGCTTTAATTGTGCTGATATTTGAGGTGCTTAATCTTTTAGACGTAGTGCCATAAGCCTGTATCTGAACTTCGTCCAGTTTGCTGGTTGCCGCTTTCAAAACTATGTTATTCAAACTGGCAGTGGCTTTTACCTCCCGGGGATCAAATCCGAGATAACTGATCTGTATGATATCCGTATCCTCGATATTTTTTAGAATAAATTCTCCATTGAGTCCCGAGATGACTGTTTTGGATTTTCCTTTTAATTTGATGGTTGCGCCGGGTATGGGGCTGCCACTTTCATCAAGAACTTTTCCGTTAACATCTATTTGCTGAAAAACGTCCAATATATGATCAAGTATAGATGGCTCTTTTACCTTTAAGATAATTGTCTTGGAATCAAGAACATAACTGATGGGTTGCTTGCTGAAAATCTCCTTAAGTACCTCAGGCAGTGTGGTGCCCGTAACTTTAATGCTTACAGGCTCCGCGGTTTTCAGCAGTTGTTCTGTATAAACAAAATCATAACCGGTTTGCTGGCTTAGGCGGGACAGGATTGATTTTAGGGGAGCATTGGTGGTAGACAAGCTTACTTTCTGTGCAAACCCCGCTGCACTTACTTGCATTAATGTAGCTACTAATAGCACGATGGTTAATCGCATAATTAACATGGTCTTATGGTATATAGGTCGGCATATACCAGGATTTTTGGTCCAGATTTGAAACATTTTGTCGTTAGTTTTTAAAAACTAAACTCTTTTAAGTCGACAGGGGACAATAATCATTGCTTTCAAAAGCAATAATCATTAAGTTTGTTTAGTTTGGTTTGAGCAGCACCTTTACTTTCCACGGCTGAGGTGAGGCTATAATAGTTGATAATTTTTTGTTGACAGGCCAACGGACCAGGAGTTTTGCTTCTGGTCTTTTTTTTGCACCGGGCAATCTTTTCCGGGTACTATTACAGTTGTAGTTTTCTATTCATAATTGTTGGTTTGGGTTTTGATTGATTTATTTAAAGACGTAGATTTTATTTCCTTGAATTTTAAAGTGCACGCCACCTGTATTTTCCAAAAAACGCAGCACACTGGATACATTGTTCAGTCTGGATATTTTGCCTCCAAACGTTACCTCAGGCAAGGCACCGGAATAGATCACCTCTACATTATACCAGCGCTTAACCGTGCGCATCACTGATTCAATGTCGTTATCTCCAAAAATGAAATTATTGTTTCTCCAAGCGATGGCCATTGTAGTATCCACCTCAGTTATCGCAAATTGTCCTTTAGCATTTTGTGTTGCCTGCTGACCGGGTTTTAACAAAAAGCCATTCTCAGCGCCGCTGATATGAATACTTCCCGCTACCAATGTTGTTTTTGTAACCTTCTCATCAGCATAGCTATTGATATTAAACTCTGTCCCCAGCACCTTCACCTGCTGGCCTTTGCTCTCCACGATGAAGGGATGCGAAGCATCTTTGGCCACCTTGAAAAAAGCTTCGCCGTTTAGGTTTACCTTACGCGACTGCGCGGTAAAATGAGCAGGAAACTCTAGCTGGGATCCAGCATTCAACCAGACCTGTGTTCCATCAGAAAGGGTTAAGGTATACATATTACCTTTATCCGTAAAAGCCGTATAATTTTCGCCGGCTGATGGCTTAGCGGCGATTTCGAGTGCCGTACCATCGTCATAAGTCAGCTGGTCATCGTTTACAACCAGGCCATTTTTTGAATCATCCAGATTAATCTCTTTCCCATTTTTCAGGCGCAATTTTGCACCCATTTTGCCCGGGGCCACATCGCTTTCATATGTAATCTGATTGATACCCTCGCTCGCGCTGTTTGGCTTCCCAAAAAACCACCATCCGAAAAATAAAAGAAGACTCGCCGCTGCGGTAATCGAAACGGTTCTCCATGCTCCTCTGAACAATTTAGGGTATATAGTTGTCTTCTGATCGCTGACCGAAGCCATCAATCTGTGGTGCAATTTAATCGCAGACAGTTCATTTCGCTTTGGATAAACATCTTCAGCTTCCAGCATCCGGTTAGCCTCTTGTGATAGTGCAAAATCCCATTCCTGAATGAAAGTTCCGTCTTCGATGATAGACAATACTGTTTCCAGCTCTTCAACTGAGCATTTTTTGTCTAAGTACTTAAGAAAAAGATTAGCGATGTCTTGATTCAAGATGTGCATTTATAACTAATACTTCTGGGAGAGAAAAAACATCCAATAGAAAATGAAAAAAAATAAAAATATCTTTCCGGTGTGGATTCTGATGTGTTCACGGATCAGCTGGAGCGCTTTGCTCATATGTTTATTGACGGTACTCTCTGTAATATTGAGTGCTTCGGCGGCCTGTTTATAACTCATGCCCTGAACCCTGCAATAAATAAAGGTCTTTTTGACCTGACCAGAAAGCATAGCTACTGCTGCATTGACCAGCTCACTACTTTCATTGTACTCCAATAGCTGTTGCGTGGATTGATCCTCAACGTTGCTATACTTTTTTATTTCAGAAAGTATTCCGGCTTCATGACGGGCTCTCTTCAAGAGGCTCAATAAAGTTCTCTTGGCGATGACAAATAAATATGGCTTAAAAGGTTTTGTAGGATCGAGTTGATCCCTGTGTTGCCAGATTTTAAGGAAGGTATCATGTACGACATCTTCTGCAAGAAATGGTGATCTCGCTGCCCGTTGCACATAATAATGGAGCTGATCACTATATAAATAGTATAACGTACTAAGTGATTCCTGGTCCCCTGATTTGAGCCGGATTAAAAGAGCTTGTTCATTATCCGGTGTAAAATCCTTCATTTCCTTCTGCTAATTTACGCATTTACTCATGTAAATAGCCTACCATTTGCTTAGAAACGTGTTTTGAAGGTAAATTAAGTGTGTGTTGCGATATTTTTCTAAAGTTTCAAATATATATCCTTCATTTTTGAAATATTGGCTATTTATGAAATTTAAAATCTTAATTTTTATGCTTGAAAACTAGCTGGTATGAGCCAGGCCGATATCAGACTGAATTATGCCATCGGATCAGTACAAGATTCTTATTCCTGCGGAATTTCTGGTTCTTTCAGAAATGTTGTTCTACCAGATTCGTTTTTATTTTCGATCAGCCTCGGTGCTTTCCTTCTGGCCGTATATTTTTTTATTGCGGCGATCACGTTGTGAACTGGAGTAGTTTTACGATAAATTTCCTTGAAAGACTGGAGTATTTCAAGCGCTGTTTTTGGCTGATCAAAATATACGCTGTTAAAAAGATTGTTGATTACCTTTTCAATCTCTATCTTCTCACTGGTTCCAATTTCAACGCTTGTATCGTCTTCATCTTTGAACTCTTTTAAACGTATCGGAGCCTGAGGCAGATTGAGACGATGGATTGTATTGGTTGAAACCGTCCCATATGAATGCGTTTCAATTGTTATCAGGTAATTGACTTCAGGAATTTTGCCTGCCAGAATATCAGACAAGGGGCATTCGAAAATCAGCTGCAGGTAATTATTATCTTTCGGCGTATAGCGTAAAGTATGTTTCGGGTTTTCGACGTCACGCACATATAATGCACGATATCCTAACATAAATGAGAGGTCGCGGGCGCTATATCCCAAAGATTTCCTTTTATCCATCACGCGATATACATTATCAAGTTCAATAGATGAGACTGGGATTGGCGACTCCATTCGATTCTTAGGGGAAGATTTCAAATTTACAAATTTTTATTATTGTTTTTTTTCTTCTGGTAGGTGACCCGAAGTTCCTCCGTCATGTTAATCTCAAGAAGGTCTTTTTTCCCGGCCTGTTTAAGGGCAGAGTTAATGTTCGTACTCTTATACTTCACATCATAATGTGCGTTGATGTAATCCGTAACCTGTGTGATTGTTTTCGGAGAATCTAAAAAATTGGTGTTTTCGAGCATATCTGCTACGATAAATGTAGGTCCAATTTTCCTAGGAATCTCATAGGTGCTTTTTACAATTGGTAAATCCTCGAGAGGTTCCGGCGGATAAAAATCATAAATAGTATATTCCTTTTGAACGCTATCGTCCTTTAGCATTTTCGCATGTTTCGTAAAAAAATCGGCGATGAGGTTTAAATTATGCGAAGTGTAAGTTGTTTTGGAAGCTGAACTTTCCACGTTTCCAACTAAACCGGCACTTTCAGAGGGAGTTATGTTTTTAGAAAGCAGCTCGGCCGTTATATTGAGAGACAGCCTGATCTTTCTAATCTGATCAATTATATATTGTTCAACGGGTGCGATTTTGATTTCTTTAGGCATTCCCCTAAGGAATGAATAGCGGGCTTTAGTGGTGTTTATAGAATTAATTTGGTATATTGAATTATTATATCGACATTAGCTATTGAATAGAAACACAGATTTTAGTGTTAAAGAAAAATTAGAAATATTTAGGTAACTATCCAGGCATCTGGATTTTGGATCTTGCCAAGAAAATGTAGGAACTTTCAATGGTGCGAGATACAAGAGCTGATGCCCATTCACTATCTTTGCGGATAGCGATGGGCCCTCTTGTATGCACCGTAGCCCTCCTACAGGCTTCTTGGCGTATGAGATGGGTCTGTTGCTATTGAGCAGCCATCCCATTTCGGTTCATTATCTGGTTTGTCATAAACTATTGTTCAATGAATAAGTGTCTAAATTTCAAGGTTCACCCCATGACTTATCCTTTTGGCTGAGGCGGGAAACACAAATTCTATTCAAAGTTTTGTGGTTTCAATTGATAAAACGAATTATTATCGTAATGGCTCCTCTGCTCTGAATGAAGGAAGAACAGTTGAGTTTACCTTTCCAATAAACATTTAAATCTTACAAAAAATGAAAGCAAAAATAAGCTTAAGGGAATTTTTATGTCCAAAATTTATTGTTCAACTCGGCTTAACCGCCCTCTGCATACTGTTCAGTAATTCCTGTTTACAACGGCAGGCATTTGCAGCGCATCGTGTAAATGTCGGGAAAAACATTGTCCAGGCTGCAAATATCTTTAAACGTTAATACATATGGGAATGACTAAAACTAAATTACGAATATATTCAACCAGGATTACCATCAATGGAGAGTCTGCGGTACAGATTAATTCCAGGTATACCTATAATCATGTTGCCTGCTTCCACAAAACGATTTTCACTATTTTGGAATTCAGGGACTTACTGCAGTTTAGCCTGGAAGACTTAACCCTGATCGAAGATTTTACACGTCTGATTCTCAACATGCAAGACCTTCCGCTGATGAACTACCGAAATCAGGAGGAATATCAGGATTGCCTGGATGAACTGAATGTGAAATCCCCTAGAATTAAAATTAGGGGTAAATCGGCTTTAAGAACGTCGAAGCGGTGTCTCACTGAGTTGTTAAAGTGGATCGCTATGGTATTGGCTAAAGGAAATATGAGCCTGGACGAATTGCTGGATGAATATTATCTGCATTTCCCTTATGCACAATACATGGGCGACAGTCACACACCTGTCTAGAAATCATGCTATTGCTGCTCAATAAATAACAAATTCTGGTAACCTAATATACATACATTAAACTTGTCTTGCTTTATGGAAATCACGGTAGTGCATTCTAATGCGAACATCACCAAGCCTCCCGACTGATGGGGAACAAGGCGGCCGGCTTATATTTAGGTTGGTTAAATAGTTCATTCCGGCCGCATTGTTTTTCTGATTAAATCACCTAACCATTATGCTTATTTAAAACTTTACTCTTCCAATAATTTTTTGATCCACAAAAATGAAAAAAAAGATATTAATGATATCCATGGCCACGCTTTGCCTTTTTTTTAGGGTAACTGCGCAGGTGGCTATTCCAGCTAATGTACTGAAGCCTTTGAGGATAGGGGAACAAGCACCAGCGCTAAGCCTTCGCAATGTTCACAATTACCAAACAGACAAAATTGAGCTCGACAAGTTAGGCGCCAAGCTCATCATCATAGATTTCTGGGCTACCTGGTGTACCAGTTGCCTGGCTAATTTTCCCAAACTGGAAGAACTGCAGGGGCAGTTTAAAGATAAGGTACAGTTTCTATCTGTCACTTATCAACAGAAGGCCCTGGTTATTCCATTTCTGAAAAAGTTTCATAAAGGTAAAACATCAGCAATTCCAGTACTGACAGATGATGTGAAGCTACACCAGCTTTTTCCGCACAAAGGGATTCCGCATTACGTCTGGTTGGATGGTACAGGTAAACTGCTGGCTACAACATCTGGCAAACAAGTGAATGCGGACAATATTCAAAAGATGTTAAGTGATAACAAGACCTCACTCAAACTAAAAATAGACCTTGATGACAGCAAGCCAATGTTTATAGACACTGCTCTGCTTAAATATAATGTGATCAATCATTATTCCTTGCTCTTCAGAAATGCTTATGACGGTCTTGGCACAGGTGTAATGGTCATGGAATTTCATAATATAAATTCGAATTTACAGTTCTGTGTGTAAATGATTAAGTAAAACGATTTACCTGGCCAGGGAGTGAGATATGGTTTGCAAACACTTTGTGTAATAATTAATTTAATAAAAATTTTTTTAAAATATTTAGGTTATTACAACTCAAGTTTATACCTTTAATACTAAAGAAAACACACACCAATAGTAGGAGCCCTGCAGTTCGTCTCAGGGTTTCCTTTTTCCACTTACTCAAAATAGTTGTATCGATCATTTCTATTCCTTTTTTGAGTCACAAATCCTAGTGAAAATCAGATTAAAACCTGTTTTCGAGTGTATAGCGCTCAAATTCTCAGTCAATTATTGCTTTTTCTATTCAATATTATGTAAATAGTATTGATAATATATTTCAACAATTCGCATAGCGCTCTATTGATGTTAAGTTTCCTGGTGATAAGCTTTCGATATTCCATAATCCCTTTTCACCTTTATTTGTTCACTTCATTCACTTTTTAAGAGAGTTTCCAACTTCCTGAATTTTGATTTACCTTTCGTCGACTTACGATAAACAACATAGAGGAATATATTTTATGTCTATTGTTTGGGAATGGTTAAGTGCAAAATTGAAAAAAGAACACTATAACACGATAAGGTTTTGATATCGATCCGTCGGCAATTTTAAAGATTGTTGATGATTTAGATAGAATAATATTCAACACAATTTTTGTGTAGAAGAGACCTCGATAGGATTGTCGAGCAGCATGCCAGCAGGTGGTACAAGTGCGTTACACGTATTTCGTGGGAGCAAATTACGGGTAATCGTATCACCTGGATGGCTGCTTAATTTAATCTTCTGCCTGATGGGCCAGGCGTTTCAATGGTTTCAAAAGGGCAAGTACCAGTAATCCAAAAATGGTACAGAAAACTGTGATGCCCAAAAAGATGGTCAGCTCACCAGCTGTTTGCGACCAGATCCCTATCCAGCCTGCCAGGTAATTCCCCAAGCCTGTGGCGGCAAAAAAGGTTCCCATCATAATCGATCCGTATTTTTTAGGCGCAAGTTTGGTAATATAGGAGAGGGCTACCGGTGATGCACATAACTCACCTACGGTATGAAACAGATAGGCGAGCACCAGCCAATACATGGCTGAGGAACCTTCTCGCTGATACTGGATCACGGCTGCGGCCATAAATAAAAATCCTGATCCCATAATGATCACACCTATTGCAATCTTAAAAATGGAAGAAGATTCTTTACCTTTCTTTTTATGTCGGTACCAGAATGCTGCTACCGTTGTACTCAGGGTGATAATAAAAAATGGGGTTAAGGATTGAAACCAGGAAGCCGGCACTTTAAAGTTAAGGAGGCTGAAGACCCGGTTTGTTTTCTGATCGGCATAGAGGTTCATCAAACCACCTGCCTGTTCATAGGCTCCCCAAAAAACAATAATCATAAAAAAAGAAAGCAGCATCACCAGGATACGGTCTTTCTCTATGTTAGTTAAACGTTGTTTGTGGATCTGTCGCTCATCAGGAGAAAGTGTCTTGTGTGATTCGCCAACGCCCTTTAAATATTTCTTGCCTAATAAGAAGGTTACTAAACCAACTGCCATTCCAATTCCGGCAAGGCCAAATCCGTAATGCCATCCGTAAACTTCACCTACATAACCCACTACTAAGGCAGAAGAAAAGGCCCCTAGGTTAATGCCGATATAAAAAATGGAGAAGCCTCTGTCTCTCCGGTCGTCGCCCGGTGCATAGAGTCCGCCAACCATCGTCGATACATTTGATTTCAAACAGCCCACGCCGGCGATGATGAAGGCGATTCCAATATAAAAGGCGCGTAAATCCTGAACTGCCAGTATACTATGCCCAATAACGAGTAGCACACCGCCAAGGATAAGCGTGTTTTTTTGCCCCAGCCATTTATCGGCAACAATGCCGCCGGGAAGTGAAGAGAGATAAACCAAAAAAGTATAGATGCCATAGAGCTGCAGCGCCTGGGTTTCTGTCCATCCGAATCCGGGATTTGCCCCTTTGGTAGAAGCCACCAGAAATAAAACAAGGATGGCGCGCATTCCATAATAACTAAATCTTTCCCATAATTCTGTTAAAAAAAGAATATATAAGCCTACGGGATGTCCAAAAAGTTGTTTTTTCTTATGCATTTTGATGAAGGGCTGGTAAAAGCAGTGTTTTACAGGTTAATTACCCAATAATAAGATAATTAATTAATAATTTATGTATAATGAAAATGGCGCTTGCTTAATTTTAATGATTTGTAATCTTTTTTATGGCCAGTCATTTTTAGTTTGTGTTATTTTGATTCGTAATGCTGGTTTTTATAAAGATTATCTGATGAGACATCATTATAATTGTTACAATAAACACATCATGCTTTTGTATTACAGCCTTTCTGCAGGAGTTATTGTTACTGAAATGCTGGAATCACTTTATTTTCTCATTTGTATCCCTATTTTAGGCTTTTGAAATTCTTATCAATATGGAACATATCAGCCAAATAAAAACAATGCGTTCAGCCTGCTTATTCATCACAGCAACTTTTATGATTGCTTTATGCAGCTTAACTACGAGCGGGCAGCAGAAGGACGATTTTATCAGCAACCCCATAGTTAAAGGTTATTTTGCGGATCCGACAATCATTAAAGAGGGCGATACCTTTTTCATTTATGCTACAATAGATCCCTGGGGCGGCAAAGAATTGGCAGTGCTGGAAACCAAAGATTTCAAAAAATTTAAACGCAGACATTTGAACTGGCCTACCAAAGCGGCCTGCAGCAGTCCGACCTCCTCCAATAGTATGGTCTGGGCACCTTCGGTAAGAAAAGCAAAAGATGGAAAGTTCTACATGTACGTTTCTGTGGGTAGCGAAGTATGGGCTGGGGTGAGTGAGCATCCACTCGGTCCCTGGAAAAATGCCAAAGCAGACCAAAGCCCGCTGGTGGCTGCCAAGGATTTTCCACTGGTTCACAATATTGATTCTGATATTTTTATTGACGAGGACGGACAAGCTTACCTGTATTGGGGATCTGGCTTCAAATGGATTAATGGGCACTGTATGGCGGTAAAACTGAAAGCTGATATGGTTTCTTTTGATGGTACTCCTCAGGAAGTAACGCCGCCATTCTATTTCGAAGCTCCGCATATGGTTAAACATTCGGGGAAGTATTACCTGATGTTCTCTGAAGGAAAAGCAATTGACGCCACTTACCAGGTGGGGTATGCCGTAGGCGAAAGCCCGCTGGGCCCTTTCAAAGAAGGGAAGAACCGTCCGATTCTTTCTTCCACTGCAGACAGCACAGTTGTGGGACCGGGACACCACACTGTCTTCAATGAAAACGGTCAGGATTATATCTTGTACCACCGCATTTTGCCGCAAAAAGAAAAATATGTTTTGAGACAATTGTGTATCGACAGCTTGAATTTTGACGCTGAGGGCAACATTTTGAAGGTTAAGCCTACTGGTGTGACTGCTTTCACGAAAGAATAAGGCTTATGAAATTATTTACAGCGGTGGCAAGGAATGTCCAGCGCCTTCTAAAACCAAATATTATGATGATGAAAAAAATCCGACTGTTACCCTTATTACTCCTGTCCTGTGCGCCAATTCTTTCTTTTGCGCAGTACAATGCCGCATCCTCCTATGCACTTATTAAACGGGTGATCCCTGCCCGGGCAAGCAGCTTTATTGTTGAAGAACTACCGGCTACGGAGCCTAAAGATGTGTTTGAAGTGGAAAGTGCCAAAGGTAAAATTGTATTGAGGGGGAATAATGGAGTTGCTGTAGCCTCAGCATTATATCATTATCTGACTGAATATGCCCATTGCCAGGTTACCTGGAATGGAACTAACCTGAATATCCCTAAAGTGCTGCCGGTGGTGGCGAAAAAAGTACATAAAACCAGCCCTTACGAATACCGCTATTATCTCAATTACTGCACTTATAGCTATAGCATGAGCTGGTGGGACTGGAAGCGCTGGGAAAAAGAAATTGACTGGATGGCCCTTCACGGGATAAATATGCCACTGGCCTTAACTGGTCAGGAATATACCTGGTATGAGGTGTACAAACAAATGGGCTTTACGGACAAAGAACTCGGTTCTTTTTTCTCCGGACCGGCATATTTTGGCTGGTTTTGGATGGGCAACCTGGATGGGTGGGGCGGTCCGCTGCCGATGAGCTGGATGACCAGCCATCGCGATTTGCAGCAGCAGATCCTGAAACGTGAACGTGAGCTGGGAATGAAACCTGTGCTGCAGTCTTTCACCGGACACGTGCCATCGGCATTTAAAGAGCGTTTCCCAAGTTCGAAGCTGAAGCAAACTAACTGGACAAATGGCTTTGATGATACCTATATCCTGGATACTGAGGATCCGATGTTTGAGCAGATCGGACGTAAGTTTTTGGAAGTGCAAACCAAATTATATGGCACCGACCACCTGTATTCTGCAGATACGTTTAATGAGAATGAGCCGCCTACAGATGATCCGGCTTATTTATCAGCATTAAGTTTAAGGATCCACCAGGCCATGGTAAAAGCTGATCCTAAAGCGATTTGGGTAATGCAGGGCTGGTTGTTTTATAGCGACCGCAAGTTCTGGAAAACGCCGCAAATCAAGGCGCTGCTGGAAGCGGTTCCAAACGATCATATGATTATGCTGGACCTCGCATCAGAGATTGAACCGGTATGGAAACGTACAGATTCTTACTATGGAAAACCATGGATATGGAACATGCTGCACAACTTTGGGGGTAATATCTCCATGTTCGGCAGGATGGAAGGTGTAGCGGAAGGCCCGGCGAAAGCACTGCATGATCCGGCTGCAGGTAAACTTCAGGGTATAGGTTTAACCATGGAGGCGATAGAACAAACGCCTGTTTTGTATGAGCTGATGACGCAGCATGTATGGCAGGATCAGAAAATCAATCTAGATCAATGGCTCAAAAAGTACATACTAAATCGCTACGGAAACGTAAACCCGCACACGGTAAAGGCCTGGAATGTTCTTAAGAAAACTGCCTTCAACGGCAAAAGTATCCGTGATGGAGCGGAGTCTATCATCACCGGGCGACCAACCTTTGATTCGGCAACGGTATGGACTAGAACTCCGCTCAATTATGAGCGTAAAGACTTTTTGCCGGCATGGGATGAAATGATCAAGGCGGCACCGCTATGTGCAAAAAGCGATGGTTTTAATTATGATCTGGTTGATGTATCGAGACAGGCATTGGCCAATTATGCAGATCCATTGCAGAAAAAATGGGTAAAGGCCTATCGCGACAAAAATGCGGCTGATTTCGCCAAATACTCATCTGCTTACCTGCAACTGATTACGGACATGGATGAACTGCTGGCTACCCGAAAAGACTTTTTACTGGGCCCATGGTTGGCGGATGCGAGAAATTGTGGTACTACTGCCGCCGAGAAAGCTTTGTATGAGAAAAATGCACGCAACTTGGTGACCCTGTGGGGTGGGCCAGACAGTCCGCTGATGGAATACTCCTGCAGACAGTGGAGTGGTTTACTGAACGACTATTACAAGGTGCGCTGGCAGAAGTTTTTTACCATGGCTTCGGAATCGCTGAAGGATAAAAAGGAATTGGATGTAAAGGCATTTAACAAGTCCATCGCTGTGTGGGAGTGGGACTGGGTAAATACAGAAAAAGTATATCCAACTACGACTAAGGGCAGCAGCATTTTAGTTGCAGAGCGCCTGTACAAAAAATACAGAACAGATATAGCTGAGGCTTTATAATTGATGTTATGAATACGAATACCACAACACCTGCAGCACCAACAGTTGCTGCAGGTCTGGCTACCTCTGTGGCTAAATTACCGCGTTTATTCTCGCTCGATGCCCTTCGGGGATTTGATATGTTCTGGATTATGAGCGGAGAGCATGTCATTCATGCCATGGCTAAAGCAACCAACTGGCCGGTATTGTTATGGATGTCGGCACAGCTGCACCATACCGATTGGAATGGCATCACTTTTTACGATATGATTTTTCCGCTTTTCTTGTTCATCGCAGGAGTATCTATGCCATATTCCTTTCATAACAAGATGGAAAAAGCGGGTGTAAACAATCCTATGGACCTGCCACGTGGCGAAAAGAAAAAGATCTATCAGTCTATGATCCGCCGAACACTTATTCTGCTGTTTCTGGGGCTGGTAGTAAATGGCTTGTTCAGGTTTGATGGCTATGAAAATACGCGTTTTGCGAGTGTGCTCGGACGGATTGGGCTGGCCTGGTTTTTTGCTGGACTGATTTACATGAACTTTAATCTCCGCGGCCAGCTGTTCTGTTTTGCAGGGATCCTTGTCGGCTACTGGGCAGCGATGATGTTTATTCCCGTTCCCGGATATGGCGCCGGCGTATTAACCATGCAGGGGAGCTTTGAATCTTATGTCGACCAGCTGCTTTTACCTGGTAGGCTGCACGATCCGGGACACGACCCAGAGGGGATTCTTTCTACCATTCCCGCCATTGCTTCGGCATTATTAGGTGTGTTTACCGGGCAGTTTTTAAAGCTGAATAACGGGCAATGGCCGATGTACAAAAAAGGCATAGTCTTGTTTGCTGCGGGCCTGGTACTGATTGCCCTGGGAAGTTTGTGGAACCTGAATTTTCCGATCAACAAACGTTTATGGACGAGCTCTTTTGTGCTTTTTGTAGGTGGATGGAGCATGTTGTTTTTGTCTGTATTCTACCTGATTATCGATGTAGCAGGCTACCGCAAATGGGCATTCCCTTTTATGCTGATTGGCGTAAATTCTATCCTGATTTACCTGGCTGCAGAAGGGATGATAGATTTTAAGTATACCAGCGGCTTTATTTTTGGGGGACTGATACATTTGGCGGCGGCTAGTTGGCAAGCCACGCTGACGGCAGTTGGCGTTGTGTTTGTTCAGCTGGCATTTTTATACTTTTTGTACAAAAAGAAGATTTTCCTTAAAATCTGATGCTCGATCGGGTAGTTTTTTAAACGCTTGAAAGCATATTGTTTTGAAGTTAATTTGCAATTTTTTCAAAATCGCGTTCTTGACCTTCATGAGGCCTGGATGATGAACAGATTTTAATAAATGAGATAGCTGTGACAAGAGGTGTTTTTGCTTTCAAGTTGACATAAATATTGCGAAATTAAAGCTTAAACAGCTTATTTTGATTGCGTTGTCAAAGTACTAATTAGTACGATTTAGCGCCTTTAGAGCTTATGGCTATAATGAATAAATTGAATAAAGTTTCTGCTATTGCTTTTAGTAACTTACATGTATCTGTGAATAACACACACATTTGTATACCTATAAGTAGTAATAATTTTGACAAAAGCAGCTTCAAATATCTCTGAGATTAATCATTTTCCTAAGCCAGAAAACGAATTGGCGCGGATAAATGCATTGCATAACTATGGCATTCTCGATTCTCTTAGTGAAGAAGAGTTTGACAGGATTGCCGAACTGGCTTCACTGATTTGCGATGTTCCCATTTCTATGGTGTCACTGATTGATGAAGACCGGCAATGGTTTAAGTCGGCAATTGGCGTGCAGCAGAAGGAGGTGTTTAGAAACCTTTCTTTTTGCCAGTATACCATTATGGACAACTGCATCTTTGAGATACCTGATGCGTTGGAGGATGAACGTTTTCGCGAAAGTCCGGCGGTAACGGGAGCTTATGGCATCCGCTCTTATGCAGGCTATCCACTGGTAGATCCCGACGGTTATGCCATAGGAACTTTGGCTGTGGTGGATCCCCGGCCAAAAAGTCTGAACGATAAGCAGAAACGTTCGCTGAAACTGCTGGCCGATGAAGCGATGGCGCTAATAGTTGCCAGGAGAAAGAAGGAAGAGGCGACTTTTATCGATGAGTTGTTCAATCTTTCGGATGATCTGATCTGCATCACTGACGTAAAAGGCATCTTTAGGAAGCTGAACCCATCATTTGAAAAGATTTTGGGCTGGACACCTGCAGAATTGCTGGGTACCTCAATTTTTGATATCGTCCATCCTGACGATTTGGAAGCTACCCATGCGCAGGTTAAACTAATGGCTGAGGGAAAACCCACCATCAACTTTAGCCATCGCTTGATTACCAGTAACAAACAGCACCTGTATATCCACTGGACGGCCACGCCTGAAGCTTCTACCGGTTATCTTTTTGCCATCGGCAGAAACGTAACAGAATTTGTAAGGGTGAAAGAAATGCTGGAGCAAAGCAACGACATTGCTAAAGTAGGCGGTTGGGAATATAATTTTAAGACTGATAAACTACACTGGACCTCGGTCAGCAAAGCCATGCGCCAGATTGACAATAATGCCATACCGGGAAATATCATCAGCTTTTATAAAGCGGGTGAAGACTATACCCTGATTAATGAGGTAGTGGAAAAGACACTTAGCTCAGGAGAACCTTTTGATATAGAAATACAGGTAGTTAACTCTGATGGTGATGATAAGTGGGTAAGGGCTATCGGTCGCGCGAAAATGGAAAATGGCAAATGCAGGCGCCTTTTCGGAACCTTTCAGGATGTTAACGAGAAGAAACTGATTGAGCTGCAGATTACCAGTTCCAGGAAATTACTGGATGAGGTACTAAATGCCCCTTCTGATGTATGTATTATAGTAACCGACAATAAAGGAGAAATCACTGTATTTAACAAAGGCGCTGAAAAGCTATTGGGTTATACGGCAGATGAAATTATTGGGAAAGAAAAGGTATCACTTTTCCATTTGCCGGAGGAAGTGAAGCGCGTAAACGCCGACTTCAAAACTCAGACGGAGAATGATGGGAATATTTTCTCACAGAAATTCAGGAAGGAGGGCCATTTCCAGGAAGAGTTTACCTTTGTGACTAAAACAGGCGGGCATAAGATCGTTTCATTCATGGGGACGGCAATTTATGATGCCGAAAATCAGGTGAACGGATACCTGGGTATCGCTATTGATATCACGGAGAAAAAAGCTGCCGATAAGGCTTTGATCAAAGAAAAACGGCGGTTGGCGGCATTTGTGGAACATGCTCCTGCCGCGGTAGCCATGTATGACATGGATATGCGTCTCATTGCCGTAAGCAATAAATGGATTACAGATTATCACCTGCAGAATCAAGAGCTGATTGGTAAAACACAGTATGAAATTTTTCCTTCGCTCAACGAAGCTAGCCGTGCCCGTCATCTCAGGGTATTGGGTGGTGCAGTGGAAAGCGCAGCAGAAGAGTCCTATCGTTTACTGCCTGACCAGGAGAGTAGGTATATCAATTGGGAGATGCGCCCCTGGTATCAGGATGATGAGAAGATTGGCGGTCTGATGATGTTTACGCAGGATATCACCCATATGGTGCAGCAGCGCGAGGAATTGAAGATAGCTAAAAAACAGGCAGAGCAAGCCAGTGTTGCCAAGTCGGAGTTCCTTGCCAGCATGAGTCATGAAATTCGTACGCCCCTAAATGGTGTGATCGGCTTCACTGATCTGGTGTTAAAGACCCGATTAAATGAGACCCAGCAACAGTACCTGTCTATTGTGAACCAGTCTGCAGCTGCGCTACTGGATATCATTAATGACATACTCGACTTCTCCAAGATTGAGGCCGGTAAGCTGGAGCTGGATATCGACAGGCTTGATTTACATGAGCTGGCCTTTCAGGCGACAGATATCATTACTTATCCGATGCAACGTAAGGGACTGGAGATGCTGCTCAACCTGTCGCCGGATATGCCAAGATTTATCTGGTCTGATGCAGTGCGACTGAAACAGATCATCATTAATTTATTGGGCAACGCGGCGAAGTTTACAAGCAAAGGAGAGATAGAACTGAAAATTGATGTGCTGGAAAGTTCGGAAGGACAATCCACATTGAGGGTAGGCGTAAGAGATACCGGAATTGGAATCCATGAAGATAAACAGGATAAAATATTTGAGGCTTTTTCTCAGGAAGATGGCTCCGTTACCAAAAAATACGGAGGAACAGGCCTTGGTCTGACTATTTCTAATCGTCTTTTGGGATTGATGGGCAGCAAATTGCAGCTGATCAGTGTTCCGGGAGTGGGGAGTAATTTTTATTTTGACGTTACCTTCCAATCCGAGCAGGGGGAAGCTATTGTATGGAATAATGAAGATACGGTTAACAAAGCGCTGCTGGTTGATGACAATGAAAATAACAGGATCATCCTTGGAGAAATGCTTCGTCTGAAAGATATCAGTTCCGTGGCAGTTAGCAGTGGCTTCGAAGCATTGGGATTATTAAACTCAGGAGAAAAGTATGATGTGATACTGATGGATTACCATATGCCATTTATGGATGGTTTGGAAACGATCAGGGAGATAAGGAAAGGACATTTTACTACGCCTAAGGAACAGCCTATAGTGTTATTACACAGTTCTTCTGATGATGAAACCCTGATCAGGGCGTGTGAAGAATTGCAGGTATACCACCGTCTGGTGAAACCTGTAAAAACGCAGCAGATATTTGACACCCTGGCGCGTTTGCATCAGCAGGTGAAAATTACTGAGGACTATACAGAACAGAAAATCGAAGCGACCAGCCACGCAATCCGCATTTTGATTGCTGAAGATAACCCAATCAATATGCTGCTGGCCAAAACTATCTTAAAACGAATTGCACCGAATGCAACACTGGTTGAAGCAGTAAACGGACTGGAAGCCGTAGCGCGCTGTGTGGAAGATATGCCAGATATGGTACTTATGGATATCCAGATGCCGGAAATGAATGGTTACGAAGCAGCAAAAAGAATCAGGGCTTTGGAACAGCAACATATCCCGATTATTGCACTTACGGCGGGTAACCTGGAAAGTGAAAAGGAGCGGTGTCTGCAGGCAGGTATGGATGATATTATCCTGAAACCTTTTGTAGAGAAAACGATGGCACTAATGATTAACCAGTGGGCATTCCTAATGTCTTAGGATTGCCCGCCGGCTGTTTTCTCTATAATTGTTGCTGCTTGCGATTTGATATAGCTAGTGTCTATGGTCAAATTTAAAAATATAGTATTTGTTGATATTGTGCTTTAATTGGTGTTAGAGGTGGTTAATTTATCATGTGAAACAGATCTCTGTCTATACCATTAATGATACCCGTTCTTTAATATTCTTTAAAATTCGCTCCTGAGGTGCTCTTTTTTCAAGGTCGGACGCACGTGCATTGACCAATGTGTCTTGCTTCAAAGATTTGTTTTCTAAACTGTAGCCTGCAACCAATTCTTCGGAAAGCAACTGCGGACGACTTTCTTTTGTATGCAGGCTATAACCTAGCGTCGTCAGCGTTTCTCCGGCTACGAGCTCAAATATCTCAAGATCATCGCCTTTAAATTCTTTGAGGAATTTGCCGGTATTGGCATTAAGAATAGGCTTTTCCAGATTACTCCACATCTCGCCAGATGCAGCGGTTATTTTGGAGGTGCTGGATTTATAATATTCAAGCATATTGTCCTGATAAGGGATATCAAGATAAGTACAAAGCTTTTCTACGGTTCCTTTTGGATCACTGATCAGCTCCTCATAATTCAGCGAGAAAAACCTTTCCTTAGGTACAAGCTTTGACAAGGCGATACAGGCTTCCTGATCTTGCGACCATTGTTTGGCGAGGTGGTAGCTATGTTTTTCGCCTACAACGGCTTTTTTGAAGGAGGCCGCTACATCACGACCGTCGCGGTATAAATAGATATACTTCAGCTTTTCTTCCTGGGCTTCCAGGTCGCTGGCGTAATAAACGTTGTTCATACTTTTACAGCACCAATATTTGGCCTGTTTGGCCGATGCGGCTCTTTCATAGATCAGCCGGTTAAGCTCCAAAAGGGAATTGCTGCCCGATGCCGCAAGGATTTCTTCGGCTTGCAGCACTACGCCTTCCCAGGGTACCGGATTGGCATTTACGTAATCAACCACATCATTTACCAGCCTTGCATAGTTTTCATCATCCGTCAATGGCTGGTATAAATCTAACAGCGGGTAAAATGTTGTGAGCAAATGTGGGGGATGCGGAGAGGCAATGTCTGCCGATTGGTCAAGGATAACCCTGAGTAAATTTGAACCTGATCTTTGGGTGCCGATAATTTGTATTCCAGAACTTTTCATAAGGATAAGGGACTAAATTGAATGATGAAACCTAAAAACAATGAACCGCCAATCAGGTAAACCGGACTTACTTTGAAGCGGAAACTCAAGATGAACGCGGTAATAGCCAACATAATAATGATGGCATCCACAGAGATGGATTGAAATAGTTTGAGCGAAGAGATAATAATCAGTCCAACAACCACCGGTTTTATCCCGCCAAGGATATTTTTCATGGTTTGATGTTGTTTGTTGCGCTTGAATACGGTAGAGATAACCAGCATCAGCGCAGCAGAAGGGATAAAGATGGCACAGATGGCAATTAAACCGCCCATAATACCGGCAAGTTTGTAACCTACAAATAAAGCACTGATCAGGATAGGGCCGGGGGTTACCTGGCTAAAAGTAATACTGTCTGCAAATTGCTGGTTGGTGATCCATTTTAATTCTCCCACCAGCAGTGATTGCATAATAGGTACCATCACATAGCCCCCGCCAAATAAGGATAAACTGATCCCGGAAAATACAGAGCTGATCTTTAAGAAAACGCTGTTGAAATGATTTGCTGCATTTGTTAAAAAGCTCAATTCCAGCAAGCCCAAAACGAACAGTGTAAGTTTATGACTGTTGCTTAGTTTAAAATCGATCCGATGCTGTGCTGGCGTTTTGGACTTTGTGGATGCAGGCCTATGCGCCAGAAAACCGATAAGACCACCGGCACCAATCAGTCCGATAGTCACCAGATAACCTTTGCAGAAATAACTGATACCAATGGCTGCGGCGCATAAGATCATCTTCAGTTTATTTCCATGAATCTCTTTGTTATACAAATTGATCCCCGTAGATAAGATGATTGCGCTTACCGTGCCTGCCGTATAGATCATCAATTCTGAAAGATGACCCCGGTAGGCGTAGTTAAAATAGAACCAGGAGAGCAGCAGCATTAAACTGCAGGCTGGCAGTAAAATCCCCAGCATGCTCACCGCGGCGCCTCTCTTTCCCTGCAGGTGATGGCCAATATAAGCAACTACGTTTACGGCAACAGGGCCGGGTAAAAGACTGGCAATGCTAAGCGCATCAATAATCACTTCTTCATCCAGACTTTTGTCCTTTTCTACCATTTCCCGCTGGATAACAGCAATCAGGGCCATGTGCCCCCCAAAAGAGACCAGTCCGATTTTGAAAAAGGTGAGAAAGAGATAACGCAGTTTTTTGAGCGCATCGCCGCTTATCGTTTGTTTGGAGTGTATTGCACTGTTCATTGGCGTATAGGTTTAGGCAATATAAAATCTGTTACTTCTTCCAGGCGGTAGGGATCGCCGCCAACTTTCATCTCCCATAAAATCTTTCCGGCTTTATCGGTCACCAGAAAGGACCGGGAGTCGGTAAGGCAAAAGAGCACCTTGTCTTTTCCGAATAATGCTGTATTTCCTTTGGCAGTGGTATAATAATCGTGTGACAGGGGAATAATAAATTTTGTAACCGCAGTTTTGCGGAGGGGATTTAACTGAAATGACATCGCCCTGCTGATGCCGGTTTTGGTACCATTATCCAGGATCATCAAATCGCCCGAGGCATTGATATGCGCACTGTGCTGTGAGCTGAAATGTTCATTTTCCTTCAAGGGAAAATCTCCGTTATCGCCCAGTTTCCAAAGCACCTTACCTGTTTTATACTCCACTTTCCAAATCTGGTTGAGGTCACGGTAGGAGATGATGAAATTACCGTCTTTGTCTTTGAACAATGCATTGGCATGGACCCAGTCTTTTTTATGCTTAAGGATTAAAGGATCTTTGAAGGGATCCAGATGGTCAATAACCGACCATTCCCAGATTTTTTTGCCGGCTTTATCCAGTACTATAATTCCATCGCCATGAATGGTGTCTTTTTCCAGTCCGCCCGCTTTTCTCAGGTCCGCTACCTTTTTATCAAAAGTTAAGGCATAAATATTTCCATCTGCATCATAACGTACTTCGTGGTGAACCATTTTGTCCAGTCCGCCTTTGCCCGTTGTTAAATGCCGCACCTCTTCGCCCTTGAGGTTTACCTCAACAATTTCGTCGCCGCCGGATGAAGGAATGCTTTCTGCACCCACGATACTAAGTATTGTCTGGTGTTTTGTCCAGTGGGATACCTTTACGCCTTTTTTGAAAGGCTGGTACCACACGATATCGCCCTTGGCATTGATGACCACCATCGACCCGGGCTGTGTGAGGATTTGTGTGAGGAAGTATTTGTTGCCGATCTCTTTGCTGATGGAAGGATCCATTTTTACCAGGTCGAAATAAGGCGTTGCCTGGTAGATAGGTTTGGTACGGAAATCATGCACTTTGCTGAGCGATACATGACGTCCTTCTACAGCTACTACCTGGAATTTGTAGGCTGTATTGGCCACTGTGTTGATCAGGGTAATGGTATTTGGGTTGTTCTGTTCGGTTACTTCAGTATAAAGCGTGTCTTTGCTGTTTACTGCCCAGTACTTAATATATGCCGAAAATTTTCTGTTGGCCGTTACGTTAACTTTAAACCTGAGGCGGTTTTCCGGAAGATTGAACAGTTCAATGTTCTTAACTTTCAAGGGCGAAAAATAGTTGAGTATCGTATAGTTACGATCCAGTCCGACCGCTAAAAGCAGGATGAAAATAATTAAGGCAATAATGGTATAAATCCTGCGCATAGGCTAACATAAATGGTGGTAATTCTGGCTTTGCCACGATGACAAAGCCAGAAGATATATTATTTTACCCTGCCGGCATTGATGCCGGAATTCAGAGAGGTATTGCTTTGTATCTCATTCTGCGGATAAGGGTACAAGGTATAATTTACCGTGCTGGAATAGGTGTTTGGATCTCTGAGCAGGGGTACAACCTTTTCTTTAAACTTGATCAAAGGGTCGCTGCCGTTTGTGGCACTTTTCCCCCATCTGATCAGGTCTTCGCGACGCCTTCCTTCCATAAAAAACTCTATATTCCTTTCGTCAAAAATGGCATCGCGCAGGCTGGCTTTAGTATAACTGCCGAGTGTTAAATCTGACATATTACTTCTGCTGCGGATCATATTGATCAGGTTTATACTCTCCTGGTTAGGGCCATTCAACTCATTAAGTGCCTCGGCCCGCATCATTAATACATCCGCGTAGCGTAATATAGTTACATTATTAAAGCCTGCATAATTGTAGTTGTTAATTGCCGGATATTTGAGGTTATACACATATTTCGCTAACGTAGTGTCAGGTGCACTGCCACCCTCGCCGCCAAACTCTTTGGGAACATTCATCACCTGACCATACAGTGTTTTGTAAGATCCTGTAAGCAGGTTTCTTCTGTCATCCGTTTTGTTGAACAAAGCATAAAACTGAAGGTGCAGCGGGAAGTTTCCATAACCTCTGTTCAGGTCCCAGGGGGTAGAGTTAATCCCGAAGCTATTGGAGTTGATGCCGTAAGCACCAGCTTCATTGGATGATTTCAGTACAAATATAAATTCGTTATCAGAGCGGTTGTTGGTGTTGAACATTGATGCCAGTCCGCCTTCAGCCTTTGTACGCAGGTCGTAGGTAGTGTTCATCACTTCGGCTGTTTTATCAGCAGCTTTCTGCCATTCGCCACGTCTCATGTACAGTCTGGCGAGCAGGGCTTTAGCCGCGCCGCTGGTTGCCCTGGCTACTTCGCTTGCCCCATAAGCGGCAGGAAGATTTGTCTCTGCAAATTGCAGGTCGGCAATCATCGCTGCTTCCACATCTGCCTGTTTTGCCAGCTGGGGATTTTGATCAGCTTCTATAAAATGTGAGGATGCTTTTAATATCAATGGTACATCGCCCCAGAGGGAAGTTGCATCATAATATGCCAGGGCCCGTAAAAACCTTACTTCACTCAGGTTTTGCTGTTTCAAGGCATCGGTAGAACCTTTGCTTGCGTAATCGATGTTGTTGATCAGCTCTTCGGATTCATTGGTGCGCGAGATCATTTTGAAAATGCTTACCCAGACATCGTTGATTACCGAGTTTGAGGCATCATAGGTGAGTTGATCCAGCTGTACTCCTTGTCGGGATGTAACGGTGGTAGTAACTACGTCTACCGGATATTCATAAAGCCAGTACAAAAATCCGGCATAATACCCATAACCGCCATTGTCTTTGAGTGCCGCATAGGCTCCAACAACAGCCTGGTTTCCATTTTCGGGATTGGTGAGTTTGCTCTCGTCATACACCGAGAAAGTTTCATCTTCTAGTCCTTTTTTACAGGAGATACTGAGGCTGATGAAGCACAGCAGGGCTAATATTTTATAGGAATGTTTCATGTGGTTCTTCATTAGCGGTTAAAAAGTAAGACGTGCACCCAGTAAATACATTTTGTTTACCGGGTAGGCATTGAAATCTATACCCCGGCCAGCATTTTGGTTTTGCTGACGGTTGTCGATCAGGTTTCCTACCTCAGGGTCTAATCCAGAGTAATTTGTAAAGGTGGCCAGGTTCTGGGCATTCACGTAGACGTTGAGTGCCGCAATTCCCAGGGGTTTGAGCAGCTTGGCCGGTAAGTTATAGCCCAGGGTAACATTTTTTATCCTGATAAAGTCTGAACTCTCCACAAACCTTGAGTTTACCCATCCGCCATGCGGTGTGCCGTAAAAGCTGTTCGCGGGGATGGTGCCTCCCGGATTTGCGGGCGACCATACGTCGGTCACTACATCCTTTAAGGTATTACCTTGCGACAGGGCGTTGAGCAGATCTTCTTTCTGAACGTTGAGTAATTTACCACCAACCTGTCCCTGGGTTACAATGTCCAGTGTGAAGTTTTTGAAAGTAAAATTATTGGTAAAGCCAAAATAAGTTTTCGGAACACCTACACCAAGTACTTTTCTATCATCGGCGTTTACAATACCATCACCATTAAGGTCGGCATATTTAGGGTCGCCCGCCTGTGAATTTGGTTGCGTGCTGGTCAGCACCGGATCGTTCTGCTGGATAATGCCTTCATATACATAACCGTAAATTGAACCGATAGGCTGGCCAACCCTGATAATAAATGGAGTTTCAAAAGAAGCAGCACCATCAGGCTTAATTTCTCCCACATATATATCAGAATTGTTGGTACCTAAGGACAATACTTTGTTTTTATTGAAAGCAAAGGTGAGGGTACTGTTCCATGTAAAGTCTCTCCCCACAATATTTCTGGTTTGCAGCGAGAACTCGAAACCTTTGTTCTCTACTTTTCCGGCATTGCCAAAGAGCGTGGTAAATCCGCTCGAAGGTGAAATACTTCTGTCCAGCAGCAGGTCATTGGTTTGTTTATTATAGTAATCGGCTTCCAGGATGATGCGGTCTTTGAAAAAACCAAAGTCGAGTCCGATGTCCAATGCGCCTGTTTGTTCCCATTTCAGGTCTGGGTTGGCCAGCTTGGTTACCGCAATACCACTCACGGTAGACACGCCGTCGAAGGTATATTTTGTACCATTGTTACCAGCGAATGTTGCCAGGGAAATACCTGAAGAAACCCTGTCATTTCCAGTGATACCGTAACTTACTCTTGCTTTTCCTGAAGAGAAGACACCCAGGTCTTTCACAAATTGTTCTTCGTTAAAGCGCCAGGCCAGTGCCGCGGAAGGGAAGTAACCTAATTTATTGTTTGCGCCAAAAACAGACGACCCGTCAATCCGGTAAGTACCGGTAAAGATGTATTTATTCAGGTAGTCGTAATCCACACGTCCAAACCAGCTTTTACGTTTGATCTGTGTTTTGCCCGAATAGCCGGTGAACTGCTGCGCAATACCCAGGTTGTCATATCCCAGATCATCGCTGCTGAAATTGGTGCCGGTGGTTCCGGATTCGCTGTAGATATAAACCTGGTGGTTATAACCTGCAAGTAGCTTGATGTTGCTGTTACCTTTTTTAAGGCTGTAGTTTATGGTTGGGTTAAAGATCAGGTCACTTTCCATGATATTGGATATGGTTCCGATTCCTTTGGAGGCTACACCGGCAGGAACTGATGAAGGGGCGAAGTATAAAACTTTGCTCTGGTTGATATCTGCACCCATATCTGCCTGTAAGGTCAGGTTTTTGATGGGCTCATATTTCATGGAGTAATAACCTTGCGTTCTGATGTTTGAATTCTGACGGTCGGTTGCGGCAAGGAAGTGTAATGGGTTTTGGGCATCGAGCACGGCACTGGTTCCCGAATCAAAAGTAGATGCCGGGTTGGCCCTCAGTACTTGTTTAACGAATCCGTTGATAGATGATGGGGCCAGTGGAAGGTCGTTTTGTACACCATAGGTCGCAAATACGCGCGCATTCATCTTAAATTTATCATTTACATTATGGTCGATATTTACACGTCCGCCTAGTCTTCTGTATCTGGATTGGATCACTACCCCTTCCTGATTCAGGTAATCAAAACTGGAGTAAACCGAGGTTTTGTCAGATCCGCCAGCAAAGCTGATGGTATGGTTTTGCACTTTGGCGGTTCTAAACAACTCGCTTTGCCAGTCGGTACCGATGATACCGGCACGAAGTGAATCCAGCCTTGTTTGGCGATAGGGTGGTGTAGTGCCCTGCTGCTCATATAAGCTGTTTAATCGTGTTGCAAAGTCGTATGGGCCGGCAAGGTCAAATCTGCCAACCACATTAGTATATCCCAGATAACTGTTGAGGCTGACATTGCTTTTCTGACTCTTGCCGCTTTTGGTAGTGATGAGTACCACACCGTTTGCGCCCCTGGCTCCGTAAATGGAGGTGGATGCAGCATCTTTAAGGATGGAAATTGATGCAATATCCTCTGGGTTGATCGTAAAGCCTACGCCATTATTGGTGGGAAAGCCATCCACTACATAAAGTGGCTCACTGTCTGCATTGATGGAGTTTGTACCCCTGATTCTGATGGACAATGCAGCGCCAGGCGTTCCATTGTTTTGTTGTACCTGCACACCGGCGGCTTTTCCTGTTAAAAGGTTGGCTACGGATAGCGACGACTTGTTGAGGTCTTCAGCTTTAAGTGTTACGGCAGAACCGGCGAAGGTGCTTTTGGTTTTACTACCGTATCCAACTACCATTACTTCATTCAAGGCTTTGGTATCGTCGCTGAGTGAAACATCAATGGTAGATTTACCGGCTACGCTTACTTCCTTTGTGGTGTAACCGATCATTTTGAATACGAGTACGGCTTGCTCTTCTGTTGAGAGACTGTACTTTCCGTTCCCATCGGTAACGGTACCGTTTTTTGTGCCTTTTTCGGAGACATATACGCCGGGTAAAAGGTTGCCGCTTTGGTCTCTGACAAAACCCGAAACGGTAATCTTTTTAAGTTGCATGTCCAGTGCGGGACTGGATGCGAAGGTAAGGGATGTGAAGAAGAGCTGCAGGAGAAATAGTCCCGCGAGTGCCTTACAACAGCGGTGAATTTGGTGAGTAAAGTTTTGCATGTGCTGCTTGGTTTAGGTGGTGTTAGTTGATATCGTTTGCTTCGTGGAAAGGACTGATTTTTACCCAGTCGATGTACATATAATCGGTGTCGAAATTTGCTTTGCCTATCCAGTTAGGGAACCAGATGCCAATGGTATAATTGCTGGCATGGGTAGGGATGTGTTCGAAGGACGTGTGAATCAGTTTATTATCGAAATAATATTCCACCCGGGGTTTTTGTCCATTACCGCCCGTATGCCAGTCGAACCTGTAAAGGTGAAACTTGCCATCTGTCTGCTTTCCGAAGTAAGCATCTTTGGTAACATACTGGTTTGCTGCCACGCCCGTCCAGTTGGTCATCAGGCCCCAGTCGAGCCTGGAGCTGTCGCCTTTCAATGGCGCCTGGTTATGTCCGGGAAATTCAAAATCTATCTCGTGGTTATAACTGTCATTTTCGAAATAGAAGGTCCAGAATGCCGACAAAGCGCCTAACTGCGGACAGATTTTTGCGCGTACTTCGTAAGAGCCTGATGCATATCTTTTCACGGTTCTCATCGCGCCGCCAACTTTGGTGTTCTGGCCGTGACCTTTGATTTGTCCTTTATAATCGTCGCCCAGAGCTCTGATGGTGAGCAAACCTTTTTTTGCATAAATATTGTCGGGCACAACACCACCATGTGTTCCTTTCGCGGGATTTTCGCCCCACTTTTCATCATGTTTATACCATACAGCAGTATCGATGCGGGAGCTTTTGAAATCATCAAAGAATACTTGCGCGTTCAAGGGCTGGTAAGCAATACAGGCGAGTACAATAAGGGTCAAGAGTAGTTTTAGCTTCATTCTTTATTGGTTGTTTGTTTTGATAAAATTAGGCCAAATAGTCATTTTTATCGTTCTTATAGTCCCGTTTATTAGTATTTCCGTCCCGTAAAGGCCTTTTTTGCAACATTGAAGTGATAACATTCAATATTGAACATAAAAAACTCTATTTTGAACATTAATTGAGATTTTCTGCTCTTGCCTAAGCAGCTTTCAAGGATTTTAAACAATAATTATTACCGTTTTTCGCTATTTAGAACCTCTTATGAATCGTTTGTCCGCTTATTTGTCTGTTATGTTCCTTATGTGCTGTTTTATGGCCTATGGACAGCGACAGGACTTAAAGACTGAGCAAATTGGACTAAACGAGGGCCTGTCACAGAGTACGGTGCGCTGTATTTTTCAGGATCGGAAGGGATTGATGTGGTTTGGTACCAAGGATGGCTTAAACCGCTATGACGGATATAAGTTTATTGTTTATAAAAAGGATAACTCTTCCAATAGTTTAGGCTCCAATGATATCAAAGCAGTAACAGATGATAAAGCGGGTAATTTGTGGATAGCCACCTGGGAGGGAGGTTTGAATGTTTATCATCCCAGCCTCAACAGCTTTAGCAGGTTCAGAAAAAAGACAGGTGCCACAAATAGTATCTCCAGTAATTTTATTGAGGCACTTTGCCGCGACAGTTACAACAATATCTGGGTAGGTACAGCTGACAATGGGCTTGATATGTACGACCAAAAATCAGCTAAGTTTATCCATTATGCCAATCAGCCGGGGAATCCTACAACACTAACGGGAAACAGTATTTCTGCTGTTTTCGAAGACAGCAAAAAGAATATCTGGGTGGGCACTACCAGCGGCTTGAACCTGCTCGACCGTAAAAAAGGAAGTTTCAAACAGTTTACCCATGACAGCAGAAACAAAGCTTCCATTTCGGATAACAATATCAAGTTTATATTTGAGGACAAGCGGCATGTAATCTGGATAGGGACTTATGGCGGGGGACTCAACAGCTTTAATACAAATACCGACCAGTTTAAGGTTTATACTACAGAGAATAGCGGTATCAGCAGTAATGTGTTGCTGTCCATGGGGCAGGATAACCATGATCATCTTTGGATAGGAACTGAAAACGGAGGGCTGAACTTGTTTGACCCGCTGCATGAAAGCTTTATCAGTTATACCCTGGCGGATAACAACCAGACTGGAGTAAGCAGTAATACCATCAATGCCATTACCCGGGACCAGAAAGGTAATTTGTGGCTCGGAACATCTAATGGAGGCATCAATTTAGTAAAACGCGATGCCGATAATTTTAGGCATTACAAACATGAACAGCATAAAAACAGTCTGAGTAATAATGTAGTGAACAGCATTTATGAAGACAGTAAATCTAATCTCTGGATCGCTACGGACGGTGGTGGTTTAGACCTCTTTAACCGGAAAGAAGGCAAGTTTACAAGTCATAAACACCTGGCCGGAAAGACCAACAGCCTGTCGAGCGACTATGTACTGTCGGTAACAGAAGCCCTGAATGGTGACATATGGACGGGCACCTGGGGCAGTGGTATCAGCGTATTTAATCCCGCCACCCAACAATTCAAACATTACCGGCATCAGCGCGATGTGCCGGGCAGCCTGAGCAGTGATTATGCTTTTTATTTGTTCCGCGATAGTGAAAACCGGATCTGGGTGGGTACCTATGGCGGGGGGCTGGACAGGTACCTTCCGGAAAGTGATTCATTTAAACATTATGCGCATAACAATTCGGCCAACAGCATCAGCAGTGATCACATTTTATCGATCAACGAAGACCATGCAGGTAATCTCCTGATTTGTACTGACGGTGCAGGTTTGGCAATACTGAATCCTGAAACGGATAGCTTCACCTTTTATAAAAGCGCCTCAGGCAGCAAGGGCTTAAGCAACAACAGCGTTTCGTCGGTATTTGAAGATGAGCAGCATTACCTGTGGGTGGGTACCAACGACGGCTTGAACCGCATAGACCGGGCTGCCAATGTGGTGAAGAAATACGATATCGCCAATGGCCTGTCCAGTAATTTAGTGAGAAGCATAGTTGGGGACCGGCAGCATAATCTGTGGATTGGCACAAGCAATGGGTTGAGTAAGCTGGACCTGAAATCTGGTCAGTTTAAAAACTATACGAGCGCAGATGGCTTACAGTCCAATGAGTTTAAATTTGCGCATTTGCTCAGCAAAACCGGGCAGATCTATCTGGGTGGCGTTAATGGTTTCAATGAATTCTTCCCCGATAAAATTGCCACTATAGCTTTTGATCCACCTATACTTTTCACCGGTTTTCAGATATTTAACAAGGAAGTGAGCGTGGCGCAGCAGGGGAGTGATTCATCACCCCTGAAGTCAAACATCGCCTATGCGGATACGATTACGCTATCGTACAGGGAATCGGTTATTACCTTCGACTTTGCATCGCTGAATTATGTGAGCAGGGAGAAGAAACAGTACCGTTATATCCTCGAGGGCTTTGACAGGCAGTGGCACGACCTGGGCGTTAAAAACAACCTTACCTATACCAATCTTGATCCGGGCAGTTATGTGCTCAAGGTAAAAGGCTTTACTAACGGGGGCATGTATTCTGATAAAATTGCGAGGTTGTACCTCATAATTAAACCTCCGTTTTATAAAACCTGGTGGTTTATTTCGCTGGTATTGCTGTTCATCGCAGGGCTAGTGACCTTCATCTTCTACCGTCGTGTAGCATCGATCAGGCGACAGAACAAAATGCTGGAAGCGGAAGTGGAAAAACGCACTCAGGAGATCCGGAGCCAGCAGGAGCATATTGTTTACCAGAACCAGGAACTGGAAAAGACCGTCAATGAACTGGAAATATCTAATCAGACCAAGGATCGCTTTTTCTCTATCCTTGCGCATGACCTGAGAAATCCTATAGCGGCAATTTCAGGTATCAGTGAAAACCTTAAGAAGCAGCTTCCGCAATTATCTAAAGCCGATTTATCGCAGTATATCAGTCATATTAATAACAGTGCCGGTGCAGTATTAGACTTGCTGATCAATTTACTGGCATGGGCGAGAACACATGAGCGGAAACTCACCTGTTTCCCTTCACACCTAAACCTGCGGGAGCTGGTGATGAAAAACCAAATATTGGTGGAGCAGCAGGTGAGGAATAAAAACATCCATCTCTCGATAAATATTGATCCTTCGTACGCGATTTTTGCTGATAAGGACATGATTGATACCGCAATAAGGAACATTTTAGGGAACTGCATCAAGTTTACACCATCATATGGCAAGATCATTATTGAAGCCGAGGAGTTGCAGGACGAAATAAAGCTTATTTTTCATGATACAGGGCTTGGGATGACGGAAGAGCAAGTTGACCATCTGTTTAACATGGAAAAGCAGATTTTGTCTAAAGGTGCCAACGGAGAAAAAGGTACCGGACTGGGTTTGATGATCACCAAAGAATTTGTGGAAGCCAATAAAGGCTCCCTGATTGTCAGCAGTCTGCTCAATGAAGGCTCTACATTTATTTTTAGGTTGCCCAAGGGTAAAATGTCTGCCTCAGATGGACCAGTGATGACACAGGATGAGCAGGCAACACCTTATCTTATTGCAAATTATTTTGAGGATAAATTCCCGGAACAGCAGGGGATGAAGCTGAAAGGAAAGCGTATCCTTTTTGTAGATGATAACCAGGAAATCCGTGCCTATCTGAGGCTGATGCTTAGCCCCGCTTTTGAAATAGTTGAAGCTGCAGATGGTGAAGCGGGGATCAAAGCTGCTATCGAATTCCAGCCTGATCTGATCATTTCAGACATGGTGATGCCTGTGATGAGCGGACTGGAACTTTGTAAGGCGATGAAAAAAAATGAGTTGACCAGTCACATTCCAATTATATTGCTTACAAGCCAAACTACTGAAGCGAATCAGCTTTCGGGTTATGAAGCCGGAGCAGATGCTTATCTGTTAAAACCGCTGAGCCAGCCTATTTTATTCCAGGTGATATTTAATTTAATTATGACACAGATCAGGATGCGCTCAAAATTTGCCAGCTCGGATGAGATTTATCCTGATGAAACTACCTATAATCAGCTGGATAAGGAGTTTTTGGACAAAGTGATTGCCTATGTGGAGCAGCATATCTCTGACCCCGATCTCGACAGCCGCAAGATTTGCGAGATTACTGCGATGAGCAGAACCGTGCTTTATGCCAAATTTAAAATGCTCACCGGCCAGGGCGTACATGATTTTATCAAGTCTATCCGTGTGAAAAAAGGCCTGCAACTATTGCTGGAAGGCAAATACAACATCAACCAGATCTCTTATGAGGTAGGCTTTAATACGCCTTCGTATTTCTCCAAATCCTTTATCAAACAGTTTGGCATTGCGCCAAGGGAATACCTGAATAAAATGCAGCAAGCGGCTAAAAACAAATAAATAGCGCTAAATATCTACTATAGTCCTGTTTTCTGGTAATCCAGTACGTAATTCAGCTGCAGATTTTGATAATTACTCCTGAAAGATATCTTTGTATAGTCGCTCACCTAAATAACCTGTTATGTTTCCTAAAGATCAGCAATTGTTTACCCTTAAACCATCAGTTTTGAAACAAAAGGGCATGGTGGTTTGGTTGCTCGGTTTATCCGGAGCGGGTAAAAGCACCATTGCCGGACTTTTAAAAGAAAAGCTTGCCGAAGATGGCTTTTTTTCGATCATACTGGATGGCGATGTAATGCGTGAGGGGATCAACAAAAACCTATCTTTTAGTACTGAAGACAGGATGGAAAACGTCCGCAGGGTGGCAGAAATGGCCAATATGCTGGCCCAAAATGAAGTGATTACCATCTGTTCCCTGATCACTCCCCTGGAAGAACATCGAGAACTTGTCAGAGAAATAATAAAGAGCAAATACTTTGAAGTTTTTGTGGACTGTCCGCTTTCTGTTTGCGAAGAAAGAGATGTAAAAGGGCTTTATAAAAAAGCACGGGCAAACCAGATCAAAAACTTTACAGGCATCGGTTCGCAATTTACGCCCTCCGCCCAGTCTGATCTGGTCTTACCTACTTCGAAAGAGTCGGCACAAGCTTCCGTCCAGACGCTTTATGCTGACATTCTTCCTTTTATCCACCGGGCAGATTAAGCCTGTTATTATTTAACAACGCATAAAAAACCGCTGTTAAGTAGTGAGGGTTTGTTGTAGCGGAATGGTTCCCCCTCTGGCGTGGTCATGGTTGCCCCGCTATAGGTAGCAATAGCTTGTCCGGCTGCGGTATCCCATTCCATCGTTGGTCCGTGACGGTAATAAATATGCGCCTTGCCTTCCGCAATAAGGCAGAATTTGAGCGAGCTGCCCGCAGACACTGTTTCTGCGACAGGGTATTTGCTCAGGATGGCAGATTCTTTTTCGGATGAATGTGACCTGCTTGCAACGGCAACCCAGCTTTTTGCCTCTTTATCTGCATGAAGTTCTTGTTTTACGCCATCCGCATCCTCTTTCCAGCTTCCAATAATGGCTCCTCCATAGTATAATTCTCTGGACACCGGGACATAGATGATTCCAAGAATCGGGCTGTTCTTATAGATTAATGCGATGTTGACCGTAAATTCCCCGTTGTGTTTTATAAATTCTTTGGTTCCATCCAGCGGATCCACACACCAAAAATATTCCCAGTTAACCCGCGTTTCATAGGGAATATCCTTTCCTTCTTCTGAGATAACAGGGATATGTGGGGTCAACGTTGTCAGCGCTTCAAAAATAATATCATGGGAGCGGCTGTCGGCAATAGTTAAGGGCGATGCATCTTCTTTTGCCGTAACCTGCATTTCATCAGGGGAGGCATTGTAAACTTTAAGTATGGCATTACCGGCGGCTTTTGCAATGTCAAGCAGTTGCTTTACATCGATATCGGGAAGATCCTGGAAGTTAAATATCATCTGAAAAAGGTTAGGCGTGAATAATAATTTAAAGGCCCGTATTTCGGATGCCTCTTTTTCAAATATAAGTTAAAAAGCACTGACCAGCTCACATTCAATTTAGAGATTGGGTTGAACAGCGGGGAATTGCCTTTACAATCACTGATAAGGACTATTTTACTTTTAATCGGGATCATTGGAAAGATATAAGATTGCGTTCGGGATAGATTTGTGTATGAGATTTTACCCTATGCTATCAATTCCTCTTCGTTTTCTAAGAGCCTTTTTTATCAGCGCTATCTTCTTGATCCCTGCCAGTGCCCAGCAAAAAGCATCCGGTAATGGGCTAAAGTTGAGTTACCACTGGGAAGTGGACCATACTGGTGCTGTTCCAGATCCTGTGTTTACATTAAGCAATGCCGGTACAAAAACACTCGCTGCCAGGGGATGGAAAATCTATTTCAATTCGGTAAAAAAACCGTTTATCAAAATGGGTGGGAAAGGTTATTTTGATCTGCAGCCAATCAATGGAGACCTGTTTTCTATTCAGGCTGGTAAAGAGTTTAAATCACTTGAGGCCGGTGCCAGCTATTCGATTCATCTGACTGTACCAGAGATCAGAAATGCTACTGAACTGCCAATTGGCTTTTATATCGTTTTTGATGATGCTCCAACCAAAGGAATTTCTATCACGAACGCTACTAAAGCCGATAACAGCATCGAAGCCGCTATAGCCGAGGTGTCCTATCATAAAAACGAGAAAATTTTGCAGCTGAAAGCACAGGATATCCCGCCCATCTTTCCTAGTCCTGTTAGTTTCAAGCATGGCGAGGGTAACTATGTTTTTGATGCAAAAAGCAGGATCTACACCTCAACTTTGTTTAAAAATGAAGCGGCACTTTTAGCGGACGACCTGAAAGTGTTATTAGGAACAGCACCTGTTATAGGTTCGGGACAGGCATTAGGGGGAATACAATTGATTGAAGGAAACGCTCCGGAAGGGGGGTATCTGCTCAGCGTAGACCAGACAGGTATAAAGATTACTGCCTCAACGACAGCGGGAATGTTTTATGGCATACAGTCGCTCAAATCTTCATTTCCTATCAGCTCATGGGCCGCGAAGCAAAAAAGTATCGCTGTGCCAGCAATAAAAGTAACGGATTCACCAAGATTTTTACATCGCGCACTGATGCTTGATGTTGCCCGGAACTTCCAGCCGAAAGAAGAAATACTGCGTGTTCTTGATCTGATGGCATTGTATAAGTTAAATGTTTTACACTTCCACCTTAATGATGATGAGGGTTGGCGACTGGAAATTCCCGGCCTCCCGGAACTTACCGCTGTAGGATCAAAAAGAGGCCATACTTTAACTAGTGAACACACATTACCGCCTTCATATGGATCAGGACCGGATACCAGCAATAATTTTGGCACTGGCTTTTACAGCAGAAAGGATTTTATTGATATCCTGATTTATGCACGCAAAAGACATATTGCAGTAATCCCCGAAATTGAGAGTCCGGGACATGCCAGGGCAGCAATTAAATCCATGGATGCGCGGTATCGCTATTATTCTGCAAAGGGGCAGACAGCGGAAGCGACTCAATACCTGCTGAGCGATATGGGCGACAGCTCTGTCTATCGTTCTGTGCAAGGCTGGCATGACAATGTGATTAATGTTGCTTTACCATCGGCATATGCTTTTGTTCAAAAGGTAACGGACGAGATTGCAGGTATGTACGCGGCGGCGGATGCACCTTTAAAAACCATCCATATGGGCGGAGATGAAGTGCCTGATGGGGTTTGGGAGAAATCGCCCGCAGTGAAAAAGCTGATGTCCGAAGATCAAAGTATCGGTACGGTATATGATCTTTGGAAATACTATTTTACCAAAGTAAATGCTATCCTTAACGCCAAAAACCTCTACCTCTCAGGCTGGGAAGAAATAGGCTTAAAGAAGGTGGCCAAGCGAAAATGGGTGGTAGATAGCACTGTTGCCGACCGCAATTACCATACAGACGTGTGGAATAACATAATTGGCACCGGTAACGAAGACCTGGCCTACCGGCTGGCAAATGCAGGCTTCAAAGTAGCAGCCTCCAATGTGACAAATATGTATCTGGATATGGCTTACAACAATAGTTTTATGGAGCACGGCATGAACTGGGCCGGTTTTGTTGATGTGGATAAACCATTCTTTTTCATTCCCAATAATTATTACCTGAACACCACTGAGGATGAATATGGCAGAACCGTGTCGAAGAATGTATTTGCAGGCAAGGCACCTTTAAAGACAGATTCCAGGAACAATATTTTCGGCCTTCAATCTGCCTTATGGTCAGAAACGATCAATAAAAAAGGGCTATTGGAATATCTGCTTTTGCCAAAATTGCTGGGGCTGGCAGAGCGTGCCTGGGCAAAGGATCCGCAATGGGTAGATGCGGATGCAGGTGTGATCAATGAATCGGCCTATCAGCAGGCTTATGCTACATTTATCGGTAGTCTGGGATTCAGGGAGCTGCCGCGTCTGGATCATTTTAACGGTGGCTTTGCTTATAGAATTCCTGAACCCGGCGTGGAGGTGTCTGACGGTAAGATTAAGGCCAATATAATGTTCCCGGGCCTGACAATCAGATATACAACGGATGGAACGGAACCTACAAAGCGCAGTGCGGCTTACACCGGCGCGATTGCGACAAAAGGAACGGTTAGTCTGAAGGTTTTTAACCCTGAGGGGAGGTCTGGTAAAAAAGTAGTGATCACTTTGCGCTAAAAATTTATACTTTAGCCAAACCAACTATAAAATCTTATCTATGACCGTTCTCAAAAGCATTAGCTGTACTTTTTTAATGATATTTCTATGCAGTTTTTTCTCCTTGCATGCAGCGGGTAAAAATGAAGATTTTAATATCCGGAATTACGGAGCTGTTGGAGATGGTAAAACCGATAATGCCGTAGCGATACAAAAAGCTATTGATGCCTGTTCTAAAGCAGGAGGAGGAAAAGTAGTTGTTCCTGCGGGTCAAACTTTCCTATCGGGACCCTTTAACCTGAAATCCAACATCGAATTTCATGTAGAGGTGAATGCTAAAGTACTTGCGAATCCTGATGAGAAGGTATACCTGAAAAGTGCTTTCCGTGAAAATAAAGGGGAGGGTACCATTTGGATCGGCGGCGAAAACCTGGTGAATGTCACCTTGAGTGGCGCAGGAACGCTGGACGGTAATGGTGTTTCTTTTATGGGTGCAGAGCTGGATGATTCCTTTGTGCTAAAACCATTTGAGGTTATCGACCCTCGTCCTCATTTATTGACTATTGTGGGAGGTAAGAATATCAGGATACGCGATTTGTATATTCGTAACTCTGCTTACTGGACTGTACACCTGATTGGTTGCGAGGATGTGGCTATTGATAACATCACACTGTTGAATAATCTGAAAGTTAGAAATAGCGATGGTATTGATCTTGACCATAGTAAAAATGTGCGGATCAGCAATTGTTATATAGAATCCGGAGACGACTGTATTTGCTTGAAAAACAGGAGGGAGTATGAAGAGTTTGGCGCCTGTGAGAATATCACGGTGAGCAATTGTACCATGACGTCCCGTTCCTGTGCGATCAAAATAGGTTCAGAAAATATGGACAGCATCAACAATGTACTGATCAATAACTGTATCATCACCAAAAGCAACCGGGGGATAGGAATTCAGAACCGGGATGAGGGAACTGTTTCAAACGTAATTTTCTCGAACATCATTATTGATTCTCATTTGTTTTCGGATGTGTGGTGGGGCAAAGCTGAGCCAATTTACGTCACTGCCTATTCACGTGCGAGTGGTAATCACAAGGATGCAGGATGGCGTTTTCCAAAGGGGGAAAGGGAAGGTAAAGTAGGTATGGTTAGTAATATTTCTTTCAGTAACATCAAATGTACAAGTGAGAACGGAGTGTACGTTGGAGCGGAGTCGGCAGATAAGATTTCTGGAATTATTTTCGACCAGGTGGATCTTTTAATCAATAAAACCACACCGATTTTGGGCGGGGTATACGATCGCAGGCCCAGTAAGGTGGAAGGGTTGCTTAAAGCGCGTGTATCAGCATTTTACCTGGATAAAGCTAAGCACATTACCATTAGAAACAGCAGCGTAGTGTGGGCTGAAAACCGTCCTGATTACTATGGACATGTGATAGAAAGTCATGAAGTGACTGCTTTGAAAACGTTCAATCTTGAGGGGGATTCTGCTTTTCCGGGCAAACTGGAAGCGATAAAAAAGTAAGTCTGAGATAGTTGAAAATTTAAAATCTATTGCCTGTACATTTGCAATGATATATCTTATTCATACAACTTTGTGGAATGTATGGTGTTTAAGTGATTTTTTCAGTCTACCTTCATCGTTATCATTATTTATCTACCAACGCTCTCATGAAGGTAAAAGAAGCAATGATTGCTGATCCTAATACATACAGCCAATCAACTATGTGCAGTTCGGACTGTGTCCCCAGATCTGCGGGGCACTCTCATGGTTCCTCGGAACTGACCCATTTTTTTACACATATTTTCGACGCCGGAGACTGGCCTGCAAGATGGCATTGTGGCACCTGGTCAGACTTTCATGGCTGGCTTTACATTGTGTCGGATTTGATGACCTGGTTGGCTTATTTCATGATTCCGGTTCTACTTATGTATATGATTAGGAAGCGGACAGATATTCCCTTTCCCAAGATCATATGGCTTTTCGTTGCCTTTATCGTCCTCTGCGGATTAACGCACTTGATCGATGCTGTCCTCTTTTGGTGGCCGGCCTACCGTTTGAGTGCTATGGTACGTATGATCACCGCTATTGTTTCCGTTTTTACGGTTTATGCTTTGTATCGTGTGCTGCCACAGGTGATGAGCCTCCGTTCTGTCGCAGAATTGGAAACTGAAATCAGGGAGAAAAATGCAGCGCAGCAAAGTGCGCGTACTACGCATGAGTTATTGATGGAATCTTATCAGCAGCTGAATACCTTAACGCATATCCTTTCTCATAACTTAAAAAACCATGCTGCCAATATGACTATGCTGGTTTCGTTGGTCGAACCTGCTCAGCTAAGCGAAGGTAATTTGCTGCTGGTTGAAAAGATGGGTAAAGTTTCTGAAGGGTTGACGGAGACTTTACACGACCTTGGCGAAGCCATGAAGGTGAGGGAGAACAATGTAAATTCCGAAATTATTTCTATTGAGCAGCTGGTGTCTAAGATCTTGCAGGTACTTGATGCTGAATTCTTATCAAGCAGTGCTGAAGTGAAGCTGGATTTGGCTATCAATGAGATTTTTTATCCGAAGCTTTACCTGGAAAGCATTCTCGTTAACCTCTTGTCAAATGCGTTGAAATACAGAAATCCCGAGCGGAATTTGAAAATTGAGTTGAGAAGTTATATCAATGAGGATGGCCGCAAAGTGATAGAATGTGAGGATAACGGTGTTGGAATTGATCTTGCCTTATACGGAGACAAAATTTTCGGTTTATATCAAACCTTTCACGGGCATGTTAACGCACATGGAGTAGGATTATTTTTAGTGAAATCTCAGGTAGAGTCTCAGGGAGGTTCAATTACTGTAAGCAGTCAGCCAGATCAGGGGGCTATTTTCAAGATTATCTTGTAGTCCTGTCAGATTTTTCTTGTACGCTGATTCTTAATTTGTCGCGTCTCACCTCGTGATTTGTCTCAAATACACGTTCAGGAGATTTTTTCTTCTCTTAACTTTGGATAATAATCCAAGCCCATGAGTCACAGTCAAATATCCGATGAGGAAAGTGTTTCTGCACATGTCTCAAGTCTGGATCCAGGTACGGCAGATACCGCTGTTATTAGGCATTTATAATGCTTTTACCCAAAGCACAACCCAAATTCATCTGGAGTTAAACTGCTTTTTGATAGTTAAGAAGGTTTGATGTGATTACCGGCTGCTTATTTTAAGTCATTAAAATATGGGATTCAGAAATTGAATTCCTATATTCGCCGAACTGTCTCCGTAGTTCAATGGATAGAATTTTGGTTTCCGGTACCAACGATGGGGGTTCGAATCCCTTCGGGGACACATCTAACATACTGATAGTCAGTCGCAATTTTTTCGCGACTGACCAGTTAGCTGACTGCACTCTTGATCCTTAAATTTTAGGACCAGACAGCGATTTAAGATTTGTCAATGTTTCCCCAGATTCCCCGTCAGCGATAAAATCTCAAACGTATAACTTAACTGGGTCTTGTTCTTTTGATAGGTTTGCAGGGCATCCCACAGATTGGTGAACTTGGTGTTGTTGAGGTTATTCACTACATCCTTACAAAAGGCAATCACGCCATAATCCTTCCATTCATTGGTGCTTGTAGAAAGTTCAATAATCGGGTAGGTCTCTCCTTTGGATAACAGAGAAATTTTGAAACTGTCTAAGATGTCCGTAAGCAGCCGAAAGGGCGTTTCGCTATCCCGGTATAAATCGGGGTAGAGTTCATCATGATGGATCATATTGATGTTCGTTTCAAGGGCTGAAACTTGTTTAATAAAAGCTACCCTGACATTATCTGCTGATTCATCGGGGACTGACAAATCATTTTGCAACAACTTAACGCATTGTAATGCCTGTGCCATTGACACTCTCGACTCCTCACTATCTGTGTGCAGATAGTCCTTATGTGCTGCCTGAAAGCGGTCTATCGCTTCTAAACTTGTCAGTAATAATGATGGAGCATTAAAATAATTTTTGATTATAGGTTTCATAAATCATCTTTTGCTTTAGATTATACCAGTTATGTTGGTTTATATAACTGGGTATTAAAATGTTACCACTCATGTAAAAATAACAAAATTGTTGAAGGTAGCGCAAGTTTTGTAAATTAATTTTATGCCGATAAATCGATAGTGCTACAAATTGTTTAATACTTAAATATTCTGCTTTGCCCGCCCAATTTTCATCTTCAGTCTTTTTGTGAGATAACAGTAAATAATCCACTCGTGCATGCGCTGGTCATTGGTGAACAGCCGATTGACATGCATATGGAAAAGATCTGAAAGTATTTTAGGTTTCTCCTCGTCTTTGCATAGTTCCAATACCTTTGAAAAGTAATTGACGGTTGTTTGCAGCTTTGGCCAACGCAAACGTATAGGAGCTTGCGCTAAAGCTATGGTGAAATCCTTATAAGCCTGATTTATTTTCTTGAATGCTTCGGGTGAACTATTCAATTCTTTAGCAAAATTATCGGCCATACGGCTAACAAAATTGAGCTGAGTTTCTATGCTCAAACCCGCTGCTTTACAACTATCCTCCAGGAGGGTCATGGACAATTGATAAAGTATGTCAATAGGGCTTTCAAGTTTAATGAGTTGCATTACGAAAGCACTGTCCTTGTAAAAGCAGTCTTCAACCTCCCTCATTCTGGAGGCACCGTAACGTTCTGTCTCCCTCCGGTAGGTCTTCAACTGCAAATCGGAAATAATGCCGGAGTGTATTTCTGCAGCAAGTAACTCCGATAAGGCAGTGGTAATATTGCCAATGTCGGTAGTTTTTATAAGGTGTAGCCGCATTCTGATGTGGTAAGCTGGTTGATTGTATCGGATAAAAAACCATCTTTTCAGTCGCTTTTTTATGTCTGGCAAAAACCCATGCTCAAGTTTCATCAGGATCGCATTGCTGCATGTAGGCCGACAATATATTTCAAAATAAAGCCACTCCTCTCCGGGTGAATAAGTGTTTCTTACTTGCGGATGCGACTGATGTGCAGGTAATTGGTAAGGCTGATAAAGTTGCCCGGCATGTTCAAGGTTAACAACAAATTCCGATAGGTATCCATTTCCCTCATCGTCTTTTACTACCGGTTTTATAGGTATAAACGTCTCTTCGATGTAGAGCGTGGTTTTTCCTTTACAGAATAGTAGAAATGAACGCAGATCTTCTTCGCTTTTCGGATCGAAGGTGAGTGTTTGGTCGCCAGCACCAGCTACGAATGGCTTATCCAGCCCGATTAATTTTAACCAGTCATGTACTTTAAAAAGCATTTCCTCAGCAGACTGTTGTAAACATAATGCCTTGGGTACGAGCCATTTTTCGGGCGATATAATTACATTTTTATAAGCTATGCGTTCATAATGAGAAAGCCCGGGGAATACATTCTGCAAATCCAAGCCTAGTGAGGGATGAATGCCCTGATACTGAAGATCTGAGAGGAATCTATAAATGGAAAGGTCGGATCTTAGATAATTATATGCTGAGGCAATTCTTGGAACAATCCGCTTTCCATACTTAACAGAATGCAGAATTATCTCTCCATTCTGTACGCTAACCAAAACATCGCTCAGATCTATAATTTGTTCACTTTCCGACCAGCAAAGAATTGGCAGCTCATAGTTATAGATTGATCTTCGGCGATTGATGTTATCAGTATTTTTCTCCAGTTGATAGGCGATGTCAAAAAGGATAACATCAGGATTTGCCTGCTCTTCAATGGTTGCGATATATCTACTAGTAGCCAAGATTTCCTCACTCGCCATAGAAAACCTGCCGAGTAATGCATTTGCTGTACAGCCGCCGATAGAATTTGCAACCAGATGGTCATCAGTATGTTTTACAATCAGGCTTAAGGTATTAGGCAGAGGTAGCTGTTTCGATATTTCTGATCCCTGATAATCTTCGAGCTGTACATTTTTTTGCTGTATCATCTCATTCAGTATGAACTGATGTAATGGCGACGAATAGCGTTTGGGAATGATCCCTTCGTGCCTGACAGTATCTTTTAATTCCTGTATCAGCCATGTTTCTGTGATATCCTGGGTGAGGTCCCGATAGTCTATTCCTATCTCTGGATCCATAACGCGTAACAACGGGATTTTCATGCCCTCATAACGATGATTGAATTTGGAAGTAAAATCTTTCAGAAAATCGTTAACGGGAGCCTCCTGATGTTTGTGCAAAAATGTTACTGCTTCGATGAGGACTTGAAGGTCTCCTTCAGCGATGTGGCCGCTGAGCAACTTTCGCTCGGCGATGATATAGTCGCCTCTGTTTTTCTCCGTCTTAGGCAATATACGTTTGAAATAGTCTGTTCCAATAATATTTGGCTGGTAGTCTGTTGATAATAGCTGAAGGGAAATCAGTTCTTCTATCAAATTATTTGGAGAGAAGGCCTTTGTTTTGGATTGCTGCTGAAAGAAAGCAACAACCTCTTTTAATGAACGCCGGGAGCGACAGTAATTCAGCACCTTCAGAATTGTTTGCTCAATACCGACGGCCGAAAGCTCGAAAGCGTCGTCACTAACGATTATATAGCGTATTTCTTCAGCACCTAAATAGACAGATGTATTTGTTCTCAGGAACGTGGCATGGTTGCTTTGCCACTTTGAAGAAGGAATAACCTGGTCCTTTTCCTTCCAATTAACAAAACGATGTTGAACGGATTCCTTGTTGATTATGATTGCAGAACTATTGCTCCCCTGATCCATTGCAATGCTGCTTATCGCTGCAAAGTTCCCGTATGGTGTTGCTCTGAATTTCGCTCTGTTAAAGTATTTCCAGACGGTGAACCGTATTTTTGGCTCTTGCATCTCCAGCATTTCAAAACTGCAATCTTTGATCAGTTCATAAAACTCGGGCGAGGACTCATGTATATAGTTTTTAAGTTCATGCCAAACTTCTTTTAGATTTGCTTGACAGGGAAATACAGGAGTACGAAGAATACCTGCGGTAGAGAGCCTTAGTTTCATAATCTTTAAATCATTAATAGGTAGTAAAAAATTAATGATTTAAAGATAGTGATTACTTAATGAGTTTAATTATTCTATAGATTAATTTTAATGTAAACTTTGAATAAACTTTCTTCCATGCCATAATGCATTTCAAAGTTATTTTTATAAGTCTGCTCCAGTCTTAACCGGGTATTTAGAAGTCCCGTTTTTGTACTTTTGATGTGCGTACCATTATTTGGGAGATTTGATGATTTTATGATCATATGATCTTCAGTAGCCTCAATAGATATTTCAGCAGGATAAGCTTCGTTCACCAGGTTGCCATGTTTGAAAATGTTTTCAACTAGGGTGAGTAGCAGGATAGGAATGATAATGCTTTCAGTATGATCTAGTCGCGCGATAAGATTGATATGTAATGTATGGTTATACCGCAATTGATTTAACCGTATAAGATGCTCCACCTGTTGCAGCTCTCTGCTGAGCAGTATCGTTTGGGAATTATTTTCCAATGCAAAATCCATGATTTCTGAAAGTCTCATGATTGCTTCGTCTGCTTCCTCAGGTTTTTTCCGTGCGGCATATTTGATGAAACTCAGTGTGTTGAAAAGTAAATGGGGATTGATCTGTGCACGCAGAAAATCTTGCTCCGCCAGTAGTAGTTGATTTTTCAACTGCTCATTTGCAATTTCCTGGCTAAGTGTTTTTTCTTTTTTGCTGACGTAACGCATTACGAAGTAATAGCCGGTACTGTAAAGAAGAAACGAGATACCCCTCCATAGCGTATGGGGAATATATTTGATGGCTGTCACTGAAAATTCCTTGACACTATGGGGCTGTTTTGATAATAAAAAGCTAAATAAGTAGCTGATAAAAAAGTAAATGAGCAATTCGCAAATGGTGAAAATCGGGACGAGCCATTTGTAAATTTCAGGTTGACTCCTAATTCCCCTAAGTACCACCAGCGCGTGGAAATAAAAGAGGGAAATATTCAGTAGATAAAACAGAAAATAAAAAATAAAAGGGCTATATCCGCCCAAGGCCATTGAGGATAACACCACTTCATACACGATGAAAATCGACCAGCAGAGTAGGTGTGTTTTTGTAGATTTTGAGGGCTTTAACCAGATTTTATATAATAATTCGAGCATGTGATATAATAAAAATGCACAGTTTTTTTTTCTGAGATAACATTGGGTTCATTAATAAAACCCAATGTTATGAACGTATCAAAAAAAAACTTCAAATTAAAAAGAAAAACATTGTTCTTGTACAAAAGACAATCAAATGGTTTAGGCCATCAATTCAAATCGGATCCTACTTACACGATGATTTCTGTCGCAACGTCAGGTGCAATGCCGCCTAGAGTTGATTAACCGAGTGGACTGATCAGGATTTCAAAGTGTGTTTCTTCAAAAATTCAAGAAACACACTTTTGTATTTATCACCTACCTGATAACTTTTTCCGGATGCCAACCGGGCAATATTACCATCTACCCGCTCGAGGTAGTTCAACGAGATTATAATCGATTTGTTGATTCTGTAAAATACATTTATTTTCTGCAGTTTATCCTCCATTGCTTTCAATCCAATGTAAGTGATTTCATGCCCGGTAGTGGTATGGATCATAATATAATTGAGCATGGCCTCGATGTATACGATGTCACTATACCTTATTTTGATGAAACTGCTTTTTTGTCCGCCGTTGATAAATAGAAATTGATGATCATCACGCTGCAACTTTATGATGTCGTGAAACTTCCCTGTCAGGTTTTCAATCTGATGTTGGAAGGCGACATAGTTTACCGGTTTTAGCAGGTAGCCATCTGCTTTTGCACCAAATGCTTCCAGTGCAAAATCCCTGTAAGCCGTTACATATACCAGGAAATGACAATAGTTGTTCAATATTTCCGCGGCCTGTATCCCGTTCAGGGCAGACATACTGATGTCGGAAAAGATGAGATCCACATGCCCGCATTCCTGAACGTAGGAAACCGCCTGCTGGGCATTGGAGAAATGTTGCAGTAAATTTAAATGAGGTATCTGAACTATCAAATCGCAGAGCTCTTCAATAGCGTGGGGTTCATCATCGATGACGATACAGCTCATTATCATAGTCAATGTTTGTTATTTTAATAGGTGAATCAACTTGTACTAATATACAATCATTAAATATTATTCCCGCTATTTTCTATGAAAGTATTGCCTTTTCATATAATATTTTACAGCTTTCCTATAAAATTCTTTCTGATTGTTGATCCTGTTGATACCTTAAGTTTATAAAATAACACTAAACAGTGTATTATTAGCTAAGCTTTTTTCTGTTAAAGACCGGAAGGGCCATGTTATTTACTCAAATTCATGAACAAAACAATGGGAAACAAAGCAATTACAAAGCATAAACTTATCAATGCAGTTGGTGATATCGTTAATAAATGTGGTTTTGAGGGGCTTGGTGTAAATAAAGTAGCCTTGAAAGCTGGTAGATCAAAAGTGTTGATCTATCGGTATTTTGGGAGCTTTGATGAATTGATCAAAAGTTATATTTTGGAGAATAGCTTCTGGCTGGGTTGCGTGGGGGACCAGCAAATTACTCCTCATTCCGTTATTTCCTTGCATGATCAGGTATGCACATTATTGCAAACCAACGCTGCCACTTTTTATGCGCACTGTGAAATGGAGATGATGCTGATCAATGGAGCAGGCAGTTCTCATAGTGATAAAAAACATAAATTACTGCACAAGCGTCCTGCCAATCAGGGAATGCCCTTTGATGTGATGTCTGTCCTTATTGCTGCAGCAACTGAGCACTTGCTTTTTAACTCCCAGGTACATGCCTACGTGGATGCTGATGGTCGTTCCTCTGACCCGAAATCAAGCATACTGCGATCTATGGAACAAATTATCGGCTGGTCTCTCGGTTAGGTATTAATGATTTGTTAATGCATTATTTTGTGCCTTGTTTACCGCGTTTCTGAAAATAAAACATCACTTTTGCAATCTTGCCAAATCAATAGAAAGATGTAAGAATAAAAGCGGTATTTATGGAAGAAAAGGTTGTAGAAGAGGTAATCGAAATCATTGAGCGTAATGTTGAAGGAGAATTAAAAGAGTATTTGGACGCACTCAATATTTCAGATGTCGAACATCTGATAGACGATCTTCCTCAGCATGCTGTAACTTTCATTGATACACTTTCTATTAAGAGGGCCGTTAACGTATTCAGGATTCTCGATTTTCCTACACAGGAAAAAATCATCAAGAAACTTCCCGGAACTAAACTCGCTGAGCTGATTAATCTGCTTCCGCCGGATGACCGTACCTCCCTGTTTTCTGAACTGAAAGGTGATGCGGTTAAAAAGCTGATCATACTATTGCCCGCAAAGGACAGGGTAGAAGCGTTATCCTTACTTGGTTATAATGAAGATAGTGTGGGCCGTTTGATGACGCCCGACTATATCGCAGTAAAGAAGGACTGGACTGTTAAAACGGTTTTAGAACATATACGCAGGTACGGAAAAGATTCAGAAACCATCGATGTGATTTATGTGATCGATGAAAACGGTGTGCTGCTGGATGATATCCGAATCAGGGAAGTTTTACTCGCCAATCCGGATGTTCCTATTTTTGAGCTTACCGATAACCGATCTATTGCACTAAATGCCAATGATCCGCAGGAAGAGGCTATTAACGTTTTCAGAATGAACAATAGAGTGGCCCTGCCGGTCACCGATGATAATAATGTGCTGCTTGGGATTGTGACCGTTGATGATATTTTGTGGATCGCCAACGAGGAATATACCGAAGATATGCATAAGATTGGGGGTACCCAGGCACTGGATGAACCCTATCTTGACATGCCAATTTTTGGCCTTTTCAAAAGAAGGATAGGCTGGCTTGTTGTACTTTTTCTTGGAGAAATGCTTACGGCGACAGCTATGGCACATTTTGAGGCCGATATTGCTAAAGCTGTAATCCTGGCGATGTTTGTCCCATTGATTATTTCCAGCGGTGGAAACAGCGGCTCTCAGGCTTCTACTTTGATTATTCAGGCTATGGCGCTGGGAGAAATAACACTCAGTGATTGGTGGCGGGTAATGCGCAGGGAACTGATTTCCGGATTGATGCTTGGTATTGTTTTGGGTACCATAGGTTTCTTAAGGATATTTACCTGGACGTTATTTTCTAACATGTACGGTCCGCATTGGGCATTAATTGGTGTAACAGTAGGCGTAGCGCTGGTTGGCGTAGTTTTGTGGGGCTCACTTGCAGGGTCGATGTTACCCTTGTTATTGAAGAAATTAGGTGCCGATCCGGCTACCTCCTCAGCTCCATTTGTTGCCACACTCGTTGACGTCACCGGGCTGATTATTTATTTCTCTGTTGCAGTGATGTTTCTCACCGGGGTCTTGTTATAGCGTCATCCTTTTGACCAAAATAAAAAAGGCCTGGTTAACAGAGGTTAGCCAGGCCTTTATCAGACGATTTTGGTGTCTTTTATACGTTAAAACGGAAGTGCATAATGTCGCCGTCTTCCACTACATAGGTTTTTCCTTCCACACCAAGTTTTCCTGCGTCTTTACAAGCATTCTCAGAGCCTAAGGTTACAAAGTCGATGTACTTGATTACTTCGGCACGGATAAATCCTTTTTCGAAGTCTGTGTGGATTACACCAGCTGCCTGCGGAGCAGTAAAGCCTTTAGTGATTGTCCAGGCGCGAACTTCCTGCACACCTGCAGTAAAATAGGTATATAAGTTTAGCAAGCGGTACGCTGCAACGATCAATTTATTTACACCAGATTCTGTCAATCCCAGGTCTCCCAGGAATTCCTGACGCTCCTCGTAGCTTTCCAGCTCAGCGATCTCGGATTCTATTTTCGCAGAGATAATCAATACTTCCGCTTTTTCATCCTTCACGGCTTCTTTTACACGGTCAACATAGGCATTACCGTCGATTACAGAGTTCTCATCAACGTTACATACATACATTACTGGTTTCTGGGTTAACAAGCCAAGTCCTTCGATATAATCAAAATCTTCTTGCTCCAATGCTGCAGAACGAACAGATTTTCCACTTTCAAGATGCGGTTTAAGAAGGCTTAAGATATCAAAAGTCTTTTTAGCGTCTTTGTCGGTTTTAACCATTTTCTCTACTTTCTGAATGCGTTTTTCAACGGTATCCAGGTCCTTGAGCTGTAATTCTGTATCAATAATTTCTTTATCACGGATAGGATCAACAGAACCATCTACGTGGATAACGTTTCCGTCGTCAAAACAACGTAACACATGGATGATTGCATTTGTAGCCCTGATGTTTCCCAAAAATTGGTTACCCAGTCCTTCACCTTTAGATGCACCCTTAACTAAACCGGCGATATCTACGATTTCGATCGTATTTGGAACCACACGGTTAGGATTAACCAGTTCAGTAAGCTTCGTCAGCCTTTCATCTGGTACGGTGATCACACCGATATTAGGTTCGATTGTGCAAAAAGGAAAGTTTGCTGCCTGTGCTTTTGCGTTAGATAAACAGTTAAATAGGGTAGATTTTCCAACATTCGGTAAACCGACTATACCACATTGTAATGCCATGAATTATGATTTTCTTTATTTGGCGCAAAGGTATCATTTTTTTAAATGACTGATAGAATAAACTTGTTAAGCAGGTAAATAATATCTATGTTTATCGACTTAAAACACATTCAGCACTATATCATGGACAACTTCGAAGAAATTAAACCAGACATGCATGAGGAAGAAGTAGAAGCATTATGGGTTTCAGAAGAGGTACGCAGCTATCTGTACGAAGCCGCTAAATGGACGAGATTTTTATCCATTGTAGGTTTTGTATTTGCCGCATTAACATTGCTTGCGGCAGGCAGTGCTGGGGCAGTGATGAGTGCTATGGGCCCTAATAATCCATTGAGCCAGGGCAGCCCGGTCATATTTACGGTTGTTTATCTTGTTATGGCGGGCATACAGTTTTACCTGAGTATCCTGCTGCGCAGGTTTTCCAGTACCATGAATCAGGCAGTGCTTTATGCCGATCAGGAAAGCTGGGCCAAGGCTATCAGTATCCTGAAATCTTTTTTCAAGTTTTTGGGTTTCATAACCATCGGGTTTATTGCCCTGTATATTATCGGCAATATCGCCGCTGCAATGTTGCTTGGCGCAAAATAAAAAAACCTATCCCTCATCGGGATAGGGCAGGGCTTTCAATTTTATGTTTGAAGGTTTTAATCTCGCTGGTCAGCAGGCGCTCAAAATAGGGATTAAGTAATCTCGCAACACCTACACCCAGGCCTCCTGCCGGTGGGTGATAAGAGATAACTATCCGGAGAAGGGTGCCCAGTCCGTCTGCTGTTTTCTCAAATTCTACCTTTCCAACATGCTTGAGCACAGAATCTGAGGTGGACCGCCAGCCAATCAAGTAACCAGGTTCGTCTTTCACAATCTCTGCTTTCCAGTCTACCGGAAGCAGGTTGCCCAAGATTTTACTTTTCCACTCAGAAGTATGTTCATCGATCATTTTCACATCCAGCAGATGTTTTAAACTTCCCGGCAAGTTATTGAGGTTACGCCAATAGCTGTACACCTCTTCAGTTGGTCTTTCTACCTCAAATTCCCCACGCACGTTGACCGCCTGAGGTTTGGTGCCATCGATACTCAACTGATCATAAAGCAAACAATGTCCGCTGAATCCCCGGTAGGCAAGATAGGCCCCGACTAAAAACCGCTGTTTGAAAGGATTCTTCCAGGATTTGCCCAGTAATAGTGCCCCGGCAAATACAGATATCAGGCGTTCCGTAGCGCCCACGTTTTCATATTGCTGTTTTTCTATCGAGAATTTTCCCGAGCGCAGCTTTAGGTTGGAGTGATGTATTTCCATTAGGCTTGTTTTTGTTCAATGGCTTTACCAATGCTATCAATTTCCGGCTGACTCAGCTCGCCCCACATTTGTTCCCATTCACCACTTTCTTCTTTTCTGATCTGCGTTAACTCATGATCGCCCGTACTGCAGACAAAATAGGCTACACCATCACTTGTCTCGTCTGGCTTTACGTTGATAGTTTTTTGCTCACCGGATAAATATGCAACAATATCAAATTCCGGGTTGTGTAATTCTAAATCTGCCATAATGTATATGTTTTAGGTTCTGACACTTATTAACATCCTAAACGACACAGTGTTTTTTTTAAATCCAAAAAGGGGTATCCGCTTTCGCGGAACCCCTTTCCTTGCCTCACAAAATTTGTTTCGAAGACCTGCCAATCTTCTTACATTTCTGCAGGCACAACCCTAACCAATGGAAAAAAACTTATAATTCTGCCTGCACTCTTCCTAAGTCTCTCGTGTTAACAATATGGTCTGCCTTTTTGCGGTATGACCAGTAAAACACGATTGGATAGACGAAGAGACAGAAAATTGTATTTGTAATTAATCCTCCGATCACCACAATGGCAAGAGGTTTGGATGCCTCAGATCCTATACCGGTTGATAGTGCAGCAGGCATTAGCCCTATGGCCGCCATCATTGCCGTCATGATCACCGGGCGAAGTCGCGTAGCCACCCCATCTTTTAAAGCATCGGCAAATGTCCATGAAGGATGGTATTTCAAATCAGCGATATTCGTCTTGAACCTGGTTAGCAGGATCACTCCGTTCTGCACACAGATACCAAACAAGGCAATAAAACCTATACCTGCAGAAATGTTGAAATTGACACCGGAAGCGAGTAAGCCTAAAATTCCTCCTACCATTGCAAAAGGTACGTTGTTCAATACCAGCAGTGAGTCTTTGATATTTCCAAACAGCACAAAAAGGATGAAGAATATCAGCAGTAAACTGATTGGCACCGCCTGAGATAACCTCGCTGTAGCTCTTTGCTGGTTCTCAAAATCTCCAGCCCATTGCAGTTTATATTCTTTTGGTAACTTAACAGATGCATTAACTTTGGCCTGTGCCTCCGCAATGGTACTGCCCATGTCTCTTCCTCTGATAGAAAACTTAATGGCCCCATAACGCTCGTGTTTGTCCCTGTAAATGATACTGGGTCCGGTTACTTTTCTAATCGTAGAAATTTCGCTCAAGGGTATTTTAGCACCAGAAATACTTTGGATACGCAGGTTGCCAATAGCCTGTTCATCCTGTCTGAAACTATCAGGGTACCTGATTCTCAAGTCGAACTTGCGTTCTCCTTCAAAGATCTGCGTTGCGGCTTTACCGCCGATTGCCATTTCGATCACCGCATTTGCATCCTCAGTAGTTACCCCATACAATGCCATTTTTGTCTGGTCCAGATTAATCTGCAGTTCTGGCTGCCCCAGATTTCTGAGGATGCCTAAATCTTCAATGCCGGGTACCGTTTTAAGAATAGCTTCAATCTTCTCTTCCTGAGCCTCTATGTAGTTAAAGTCGTCGCCGAACATTTTTACCACGATTGAACCTTTAACGCCAGATACTGCTTCTTCCACATTGTCAGAGATAGGCTGGGAGAAGTTTAAGCTGATCCCCGGATAACCTTTCAGTCTTTCCTGCATCCGCTGCACCAGCTGCTCCTTGCTTTCATGACGTTTCCATTCATCTTTAGGATAGATATCTACCAAAAACTCCATGTTGTAGAAGCCCGTAGCATCAGTTCCGTCATTTGGCCTTCCTGTTTGGGATACCACCTGTTTAACCTCATCAAAATGAAGGAAGATCTTCCTGATCTCATTCGATAATTTCTTGGTTTCATCCAGGGAAATGCTCAGTGGCGCACTTGCCCGTACATATATGGAGCCTTCATCCAATGTCGGCAGAAACTCCGTTCCCAGGAATTTGAAACTGAAAAATCCAAGGACCAAAACAATGATTGCTACCGGAAATACTACCTTCCGTGCTTTGAACGCAGCATTGTAAATTCTGATCGTCCCATTGGTTACTGCACGCAAAAAGAAGTTGTCTTTCTCTCTGACGTTCTTTTTGAGCAATACACTCGCCAATGCAGGTACCAGGGTAAAAGTTAAGATTAGCGCACCCAACAAGGCAAAGCTTAATGTCCATGCCAGCGGAGAGAACATCTTGCCTTCAACTTTTTGGAATGTAAAGATTGGCAGCAGGCCGGTCACGATGATTAGCTTGGCAAAGAATATCCCCTTGCCATTTTCTAAGCATGCCCTTTTGATAATCCCCAGTTTGCTGAGTTTATTGAATTTCTCCATACCATCCTTGTGGGCACGGTGATCGAGGGCCACGAATATTCCTTCCACCATCACGACCGCACCGTCAATGATAATTCCGAAATCTATCGCGCCCATCGATAATAAGTTAGCCGACATGCCTTTTAATTTGAGGCAGATGAAGGCAAAGAGTAACGCCAGTGGAATAATAATCGACACAATTACTGTTGTCCGCCAATCGGCCATAAACAGGAACACAATCACGGTAACAAAAATAATTCCCTCCGTCATGTTGTGCATCACTGTGTGGATAGCATAGTTAACCAGGTTTTCCCGATCATAAAAGGTGTTGATTTTTACGTCTCCCGGCAGGATGTTATCATTGATGTCTTTGATCTTGTCTTTCAGGCTAGCCAGTACCTCACTTGGGTTCTCGCCTTTTCGCATCACCACAATACCTTCCACAACGTCCGGATCGTTGTCTCGTCCTACCTGTCCTAATCGTGGTAAAGCACTCTCAGTAACTTCTCCAATGGTTTTAACATATACTGGCGTTCCGTTAACATTCTCTACAATGACGTTTTTGATCTCGTCGATATTGTTCAGCACACCAATTCCGCGCACAACATAGGCCTGTCCGGCCTGCGTAATTACATCGCCACCTACGTTGATATTACTTTTTGATACTGCATCAAAAGCTTCTTTAGCGGTAACGCCATATTGCAGTGATTTTTGCGGATCTATGGTGATCTGGTAAGTTTTTACCTCACCGCCAAAACTTACTACATCTGCCACACCAGGAACTGAAAGCAGCTCTCTTTCAATTACCCAGTCCTGCAGTGTTTTTAATTCCCTCACTGATTTTTTATCGCTTTTCAGCGTATAACGGAAGATCTCCCCAGTAGGACCTGATGAGGGCTGTATACCCGGCGTTACCCCTGATGGGAGATCTGCCTCGTCAATATGGTTATTCACCTGAACCCTTGCGAAGGCGTAATCTACGTCATCATCAAATGTTACTTTGACAATCGATAAGCCGAAAAGAGAAGAGGAGCGGATGCTCAGTTTTTTCTCTGTCGGGTTCATGGCGATCTCCAGCGGCCTTGTTACAAACTTTTCGACTTCCTCGGCACTTCTGCCTGGCCATTGGGTGATGATTGTAATGTTGGTATTGGTAACGTCCGGAAACGCTTCTATCGTGGTATTTTTGAAACTAAGGTAGCCGGCAACGATCATGATGAACGTTGCAAAAAATACAAAGTATCTATTTTTTAAGGCAAAGCCTATGATCGACGTAATGAACTTATTCATTTTAATATTTTTATCTGCGTCCTGAAAAATTAGTCTTTGAGGCTTTCATAAAGAAATACCGTTTTTGAAGCTACGATACGGTCGCCGGCCTGAAGACCTTTGCTGATATAAGCTTTGTCGCCCGACTTTCGTTCAATCTCTACTTCCTGAATACGGATTTTCTTTACTTTGTCCAGCACCATCACATAATTTTTGTTCTCGTCAAAAACGATGTCGTTCACATTGATTGAAGGCAGGTCGCTGCTCGATTTTGCAGCAATTTGTACGGTTGCCATCATGCCCGGTTTTAGCAAATACTCGGGGTTTGAGATGTTCACCCTTGCATTCATCACTTTACTTTCGGGGTCAAGGACGTTATAGATTTTGTCGATCTTCCCGTTAAATACCTTATCAGGGTACGACAGTATAGAGATTTTTACATTATCGCCCTGCTGGATGCTTGAAATGTCTGATTCGTAAATATTAATGATACCCCAAACCGTTGATAAATCGGCCACAGTGAAAAGATTCTGACTATTGTCGGGTCTCAGCGTCATGTTGTTATTTACATTTTTCTCGATCACAAATCCTGATATCGGAGACCTGAGCGTATAACTGCCGTTGGTACTGCCGCCGTTTAAACTAAGTACCGAGCGGCTGCGTTTGTCTTCTGCCTGTTTAACCAGGAAATCGTTTTTTGCTTCATCCAGATCTCTTGCTGATGACAATCCGCTTTTGTACATATCCTCTGCCAGTTTCAATGCACGTGATGCATTTCTTAGTTCAGCAGAAGAACTGATGGCATCCTTATCAAAGCTGGCCATTTCCGGGCTGCCCATTGTGGCAAGCACCTGTCCCTTTATTACACGGTCGCCCAGTTTTGCAGGCACAGAACGTACATTACCACTCACCATTGGAAATATTCTGGCTGTAGTTTCCTCGTTGGGGGCTATCTTAGCCGAAAAACTAAGGTTTGTTTCACTATTAGGATTTCTTACCGTATCGATCAGTAATCTGCTTACCAGTGAATCTGTCAAGACAAATTTATCTTCCTTTGGCTGTTCTGTTTGATGTTCTGAGCAGCTTTGGAAAAAGAGGGAAGCAGTCAGCAGGCTGAGCGTAAGCATGCCGATGTTTTTGATTTGGGTTTGCATGGGTATATTAATTGAAAATAGTGGAACCGGTAACATAATTGATTTCTTCTTTTGCGTTCATCCGCTGATATTTCATATCATTCATCTGCAGTGTGCTTTGTCTGTAGGAATCATAGAAATCCATAAATTCAATCAGACTCAGGTTCCTGCTTTTGAAATTCTTAATGACCTCAGTGATCAGCTTATCAAAATCAGTGTTAAAATTTTTGTCGAAGCTCTTGTAGAGATTCTCCGTTCTTAAGGCAGTTTTATAGCTGTTAAAAACCTCATTATCCAGGGTTGCTTCTTGCTGGTTCAACTGGTTTTTTCCGGCATCGATCGCAATTCTTGCTTTTTTGATCTCCCCCTGGTTGCGGTTGAACAGTGGCAGCGGAATACTCAGCCCCAGTCCTGTATAATTATTGGGGTGACTTCCCTGAAGGTCATACACCAGCGAAAACTCAACATCAGGCACGGCCATAGCTTTTTGTACCATTAGGTTTTTCTCCGCGTAGCTGATTCCCGTTTGGGTTAGTTTCAAATCGGCACGGTTGTTTCTGGCCGAGTCTAGAAGATTCGTATAAACCGTTTTGTCCAGCTGGTAGTTTTGCTCCTCTTCAGGAGAGATCACCAGGCGGAGATGGCTTTCTGGTTTAATGTTCGTTAGCAGTTTGAGGTCCATCTGCATATCCTCAATACTGTTCTCCAGGTTGTTGTACTCCGTCTGCAGGCTATACACCAGTGATTTGATGCGGATGATATCTTTAAGCGCGATATTGCCTGCCTTTAATTGTGCCTCTGAAGCAGAAAGTAGTTTTTGAAGGGAATTTATCTGTTCCTGGTATAAACCCGCACTTTGCTGTGCATAATAGGTTTTGTAAAAGTCAGACCTAAGGTTATACCTTAAGGTACGCATCAGGTCAAAATACTGATATTCGGCAAGTTTGACACCTGCATTAGCCAGTTGTATATTCTTATTACGTTTTCCTGCAAGTTTTACCAGCTGAGAAATAGTTGCCTGGTATTCTCCATTCGGCATGGAAGTTTGAAAGAACTTCTTGTTATCTGGATTGTATAGCTGCGTTTCTGCGCTTAAGGTAGGGTTGTCAAATAATTTTGCAGTGATGATATCTGCCCGTGCCTGATCGGTCTGATAGTTCTGGGCGATTAACTGGTAATTGTTTTTTAAAAAGAGCTGCTCAGCCTCTGGCAAGCTCAGCTGTAGCGTGTCTGTTGTTTGTGCCGCGACATGTTCTGCGAATCCCAGCAGGATCAGGCAAAAGAGGAAAATAGGTATCTTTCGGGAAGAAGTTGCCATTTATTTGTTGTTTTAAACAAATCTAATCTGGCGAAATTAAAGGTGAATTAAAGGCAAATTAAAAACTGGTTAAAATGGGCGGAACTGAATAAAAAACGTAGTTCCTGTGCCTTTTACTGACTCTGCAATGATTTTTCCACCGAATAGAGTGACGATTTTATGGGCCATATAAAGCCCCATGCCATTGCCTGCATGTTCCGCTTTTAAGGATGAACTGTGGAAAGGTTTAAAGATATCCTGAATCCTGTCTTCGGGGATTCCAACACCACGATCGCTGATAGTTAGCAGTATCCCCTCTTCTTTGATTTCCAGTTTGCAAGCCACTGGCTGGTTATCCGAAAATTTAAAGGCATTGCCAATCACGTTATCTAAGGCAATTTGCAATAGGGTAGGGTTGGCACTGATCATTAGCGATCTGTCGTCATTCATCGGCAGGTTAATCATCTCCACCTGCAGTTGATTGGGACCTTTTTTCTGGTTCCATTCTGATTGAAGGTGCCAGATCAATTCATCCAGACGAATATCTTCGGCGAGCGAAGAACTGTATTCCAGGTCTGCCTGTGCAAGGTTAAGCAGGGCAGTAATTATATTTTCCAGTTTCTCCGCGTCTTCGAGCACAGAATGCAGCGCCACTTCATACTCTTCCTTGCTCCGTTCTTTCGAGAGGGCTATTTCTGTACCGATGATCATTCTGGTAACCGGCGTTCTCAGCTCATGTGAGGCATTGGCAACAAAAGTCTTCTGGAGAATGAAGGAATGCTCCAGGTGTTCCATCAAGTTGTTGAAATTCTGAGAAAGCAGCGTAATTTCATCTTTGTTTTTGCCTTCCTCCACACGGAAATGAAGGTTGTTTGATTTGATGAGTTTCACCTGATTAATAAAGGTATCCAATGGGGATAATATCCGTTTCGCAATCCATCTTCCGGAAAGCAGGAGGCCGATAAAGATGACGATGAAAACTACCATCATTACTTTCAGCAGCTTTTGCACCCTAATCTCAGTGCCATGGTCTATTGCCGAGGCCAGGATTACAAAGTCGCCTTGATTATCTTTGTAAAAGATTCCTACCACTTGTCGCTGACCATCCTTGAAGCGAACTTTCCCTTGCTGCCGCACCTCGTTAATGGTTTCGCTGCCCCAAAACTGTTGTTCATCACCAATGAAAGTCGCATTGTTGCGCTCATTGTAAATCCTGATCACTTCACCATTTAATTTTTCCAGGTATTTAGCACGTGCTTTGTTTAGCGCATCACTGGAAATCTCATCTGCCTCAAGGTATAACTTTGCAGTGACCATCGTACGGTCAGTCAGCCGGTCAAAAAACTCAGACTCCATCACTTTCAGAAAAGCAAAATACACTACCGCCAGCACGCAGAATAAGGTAACTGTGCTGATTAAGGTGAAGTATAGCGCCAGGCGGTCTTTGATTTTCATGGACAGTTTATTTCATGATGTAACCCATACCTATCTTGGTGTGAATCAGTTTTTTGTCGAAGCCCTTTTCAATCTTGTTGCGCAGGAAATTCACATATACATCAATCACATTTGTTCCCGTATCGAAACTGATGTCCCAGGCATTTTCTGCGATATACTGGCGTGATAAAAGTCTGTTGGGATTCTTTAGAAATAACTCCAGCAGGGTAAATTCTTTAGCGGTAAGCTGGATATCCTTCTCACCCCGTTTTACGGTTTTGCTATAGGTGTCGAGGGAAATATCCTCGTAACTCAAAATGTTTTTTTGCTTGCTAAAAGTAGGTGAATGCCGCCGAAGCATCGCTTCAATACGTGCCAGCAACTCTTTGAAGTGAAAAGGCTTTACCATATAATCGTCGGCACCAGAGTTTAATCCAAGTACCTTATCGTCTACCGACCCAAGTGCCGTAAGCATAAGTATCGGCACAACCTTATTGGATTCCCGGAGCTGCCTGCATACCTCAATGCCATTCATTCCCGGCATCATCACATCTAGAATGATCAGGTCAAACTGTTCCTCCTGAAAGATAGACAAGGCCTTCGATCCATCAGGGATTGTAGTTACCTGATAATTGTGCTCCTGCAGACCGGATTTTACCAGGCTTGCTATTTTAACATCATCTTCTGCTAATCCGATCTTAAACATGTGCTCCTTAGGGTTGGTTGAACCGTAAAGGTAGCTATCTAAATCTAAACTCATTCATCTCCTTTTTGTCCGTCTTTAAACTCTTTTATTCCCTGGCCGAGTCCTTTCATGAGTTCGGGCAGTTTTTTTCCGCCGAATAAAAGCAGTACAACAACCAGGATAACGAGGATTTCGGGCGTGCCCAATGCCGCCAGTAAGGTAGGATTAACCATGATTTGATATTTTAAGGTGTGATAAATATCAAAATTAGAGTAGCCCAGTTAAAGCCCCATTAAAAGCATATTAAAAAGAGATTAAAGCTCAATAACATAAGCTTAATCTTTGTTTCAGTTTTTAAATTGTACCTTTGCAAAAATGTTTCCCTGATCCATCGGTTGATCCTGCACTTCAGCCTGTTAATCACAAACAGTATTGCCATTAAACACATTATGAAGAAGATTGTCGATTACAGAAAGTTATTAGGTGTTAACAAGGATGCCGAATTAAAGGAGTTAAAAAGTATTTACCGGAATTTGATGAAAGAATATCACCCGGATAAATTTCAGGAAAGTGACGAAGCTAAGTTAGCGGCGGAAGTAAAAAGTAAAGAGATTATTGAGGCCTATCACTTTCTGGTAAGTATCAATGCTGAAACACTTGCCCTGTCTATTGAAGAATACACCAACACCATTACCAATTGTGGTATCGCAGATTATAACTGGGCAGGATTGGTACTTACTGTTCACTTTTTAGACGGAAGTGCGTACGAATATTTTGAGGTTCCAAGAGCGATCTACGTGAAATTGGTTAATGCTGACTCACCGGGAAGATTTGCCCGTCGTCATATTTTCGGTTCTTTCCCATACAGAAACATCGTAAAACTGGAAACAGCTTAAGGTATATAATTATCGAAAAAATGCCCTCATTGGCCTTCAGGCTGTTGAGGGCATTTTTCGTTAATAGCCATTCTTGAACATATTTGACAGAGGTCCGGTAAATCGTTGAAGTATTAAAAATTATTATATTAGCTTAAAATTATTTAATGACCCACTTATAGCGAAATATGAACAGATTATTCAATACCAATTACAATCACCGCAGCCTGGATATTTTATTGTTGATTTTGAGGGTCAGTATTGCCTCATTGATGCTTTATCACGGTATTCCAAAGTTGAACACTTTTTTGTCTGGCAATATTCAATTTGCTGATCCTATTGGTATTGGGGCACCCGCATCCTTGGCTTTAGCTGTATTTGCGGAAGTATTTTGTTCAGTATTGGTATTGATTGGGTTGGCAACAAGACTAGCGGTGATCCCTTTGATCATTACCATGCTGGTAGCTGTGTTCATCGTTCATGCTGAAGACGGACTGGCTAAACAAGAATCAGGTATCCACTATTTGCTTACTTATCTCGTGCTGTTATTTGCCGGAGCAGGATCTGTAAGTTTTGACAGTATCATCAGTCGTAAAGCAGCACGCCACAGAAGAGGTTACTAACGCAATAATTTGTTATTCCTGCGTTATAGTGGAGATAGCCGCGATTTTGCCTATCGCCAATTAACAACACACACAATGAAAAAAATAATATTGATTTGCTTTGCAGCGATCACCATCATGGGCTGCGGGGTCAATAAACAGGCGCAGCAGATCAAAGCGCTGGAGAAATGTAAATATAAGGTGCTTTCTGCAAGTAACCTTTCTGTAGCTGGCGCAGATGTGCAGCAGTTAATGAAAGGTCAGAACATCAATATCGCCAGTCTGCCGGCACTGGCTTTCGGATTGCTGCGGAAAGATGTTCCCTTACATGCAACTTTAAATATGGAAGTAAGTAACCCTTCAGGTTACGATGCAGCCATCAATGAATTTGAATACAAAGTGTTGATCAACAACCAGGAACTCGCTACAGGTTTTGTCAACCGACTGGTGAGTGTGGCGGCCGGACAAGCTGTGACTGTTCCTGTAGATGTGAATGTAAACGTCTATCAGTTTGTTTCCAACGGAAAAGTGATGTCTGAAATTTCTGAATTTTTACAGGGAACCGGAAATAAAAAAGGATTGGTTACCCTCAAGATCAGGCCAAGTATCATGGTGGGCAATACTTTAGTGAAATATCCTGGTTTCATCAGTATCGACAAAGAGTTCAGCAGCAAAATATTGCTTTAAAACATTACTGACAGTAATGTTACTCTATTAATTGCCGGAGAAGGGAAGTACCTAGGTATTTTTAATTATTTTCGGCAATTAATATTGCTGTATGAAGTTTCGTTTTTCCATTCTTTCGATATTCCTTATTACTCCTTTTTTCGCGATGTCCCAGGCGACTGCTCAGCTGAATGCTGCAGAAATCAGACAGGGACTGGCGGGGCTCAACGTTTCCGGGAGCGTGTTATATCTCGCCGCGCATCCTGATGATGAGAACACCCGTTTGCTGGGCTATCTTTCCAAAGAGAAAAAAATACGGACCGGTTATCTTTCTTTAACGAGAGGTGACGGGGGGCAAAACCTGATTGGGACTGAGCAGGGCGACCTGCTGGGGCTCATCCGTACACAGGAACTCCTTGCCGCGAGGAGAATGGACGGCGCGGAGCAGTTTTTTAGCAGGGCCAACGACTTTGGTTTCTCTAAAAACCCGGCAGAAAGTTTCAAAGTGTGGGGCAAGGAGCAAATCCTTTCTGATGTAGTTTGGGTAATCCGTAATTTTCAGCCTGATGTAATCATCACCCGTTTTCCTGAGGACGCGCGTGCCGGGCACGGACATCACCAGGCTTCTGCAATTCTGGCCCGCGAAGGTTTTATCGCAGCAGCAGATCCTAAGCGCTTTCCGGAGCAACTTAAATACGTAAAAGTATGGCAGGCCAAGCGGATCGTATGGAATACCTTTAATTTTGGTGGAAATAATACTACTGCAGACGATCAGCTTAAGATCGATGTAGGTGGTTTCAATCCGCTCCTGGGTAAAAGTTATGGTGAAATTGCAGCGGAAAGTCGCTCTAACCATAAAAGTCAGGGCTTCGGCTCTGCCAGTCAGCGTGGCTCTGCCATGGAATTCTTTAGCCCAGTGGCTGGAGACCGCGCAAAAAACGATCTTTTTGAAGATTTAGACTTTAGCCTTGCAAGAAATAAAGGCACAGAAAAAGCACAAAAGCTGCTGAATGAAATCAATGCTGCTTATGATCCCGCAGACCCTTCCAAATCAGTTGCTGCCCTGCTTCAACTCAAAACCATTGTGGCAGATATCCCTTTTAAACATCAGCAACTGGATGAACTGATATTGGCCTGTGCGGGTTTATGGCTCGAAACTACAAGTCCACAACCCGCTTATGCATTGGATGATTCATTGCCAGTAACCATAGAAGCAATTGCCCGTGTACATAAAGATTTTCCCTATAAAATTACCTTGCAGGACCTGCGCAGCAAAAAGACTGTCACCTTGCCGCCTAACGAGCTGATCTCTGAGAGCCGCAGCATTGCCACCAACTCAATCGGACTGACACAGCCTTACTGGCTGGCCAAGAAACATCCGACAGGAAGTTATATTGTTGATTCCTTATCCTTGTTGGGCAGACCTGAAGCCCCTGCACCTACTGCAGGAATGTTCAGGATCAGTTTCGGTAAACAGTATATTGATGTTAGTCGCCCCATTGTGTATAAACATACAGACCCTGTAAAAGGCGAACGCTATCAGCCACTGGTAATCGCTCCGCCAGTTACGGCAAGTTTAGCAGACAAATCTTTCGTGTTCAATAACAATACTACTAAAAAGATCACTGTTTTATTGAAGAGCTTCAAATCTGGCAAAGGGGTGCTCACACCAACTGTACCTGCAGGATGGAAAGTTTTACCGGCCAAGGTAGATTTTGACCTTGCAAAAGGAGAGGAGCAAACGCTTGAATTCACTGTCACCCCTGGTGGCAATACCGCAAGTGGAACATTGGAGATGCAGGTTGCTGTTGATGGAAAAACTTATAACAAAGGTTTAAGGGTGTTGGGTTACGACCATATCCCGCTACAGACCTTGTTTCCTTTCGCAGAGGCCAGGCTTGAACGCATTGACCTCAAGTTTTCAGGAATGAATATTGGATATATAGCCGGGGCAGGAGACCTTATTCCTGAGTCGCTCACCCAGATCGGCTATAAGGTTACTAAACTGACCGAATATCAAATTATCCACAGTGATTTGTCGGCTTTTGATGCCATTATTGCCGGCGTAAGACTTTACAATATCAACGAACAGATCGCTGCCATGCAGCCTAAATTAATGGATTACGTGAAAAATGGCGGTACTTACCTGGTGCAGTATAATGTAAATACCCGCTTAAAACTTAATGATATAGGTCCTTATCCCTTTACGCTGATTAACGAGAGGGTAACCGAAGAGGATGCAAAGGTGGAGTTTTTGTCGCCAAACCATTCCGCTTTAAATTTCCCTAATAAAATCACCAGCAAGGATTTTGATAATTGGATTCAGGAACGTGGTTTATATTTTGCAAGCGGAATAGATTCACATTATAGTCCTATCTTAGGGATGCACGATACAGGTTTTGAAACCAGCAAAGGTTCATTACTGGTAGCTGACTATGGTAAAGGTAAGTTTGTATATACCTCACTGGCATTTTTTAGGGAGCTTCCGGCCGGGGTTCCCGGGGCCTACCGCTTATTTGTAAACCTGATTTCAAAAACACCGGCACAATAGATAAAGCATATATTTATAAAAATGATAAAACCTCAGCAGCCTGACCAGGATTTACCACCTTTTGTTAAAACCTGGAAGCAATTTTACCGGATACTAATTGGCTGGCTGATTTTTCTGATCCTGATCTTCTACGTTTTTACTTTATTTTTTGAATGAGCAGCATCGACTGGGGCGTTTTAATATTTACACTGGCAGCAATCGTTTCCTACGGCGTCTATAAAAGTCGCGGTGCACAAAATATTCAGGGCTACCTGCTGGGCAATCAATCTTCGCCCTGGTATACGGTTTGCCTTTCGGTGATGGCTACCCAGGCAAGTGCAATTACCTTTCTTTCCGCACCCGGTCTGGCTTACTCCTCAGGGATGAGTTTTGTGCAATTTTACTTTGGCTTGCCATTGGCGATGATTGTTTTGTGCATCACCTTTGTGCCTATTTTTCATCGGCTGAAGGTCTACACGGCCTACGAATACCTGGAACAGCGCTTCGATCTGAAAACCCGTGCCCTCACAGCATTGCTGTTTTTAATCCAGCGCGGACTCTCTACAGGCATTACCATTTACGCACCATCTATCATTCTGTCTACCATCTTAGATATCAACACTACTTACACTACGCTGTGCATTGGCAGTATCGTAGTGGCTTATACAGTTTATGGCGGTACCAAAGCGGTTTCCTATACGCAGATGCTCCAGATGAGCATCATTTTTCTGGGTCTGTTTGCCGCTGGAATTATGGTTGTTCATTTGCTTCCCGGAGATGTGGGACTCGGCAAAGCAATCAGCATCGCAGGGAAAATGGGTCGTACCAATGCCATAGATTTCAAGTTTGACTGGGATAATCAGTATACGGTGTGGAGTGGTTTGATTGGTGGCTTTTTTCTGCAGTTGTCTTATTTCGGAACCGACCAGAGTCAGGTGGGGCGATACCTCACAGGGGCTTCAGTTGGGCAGAGCCGATTGGCATTGCTAATGAACGGACTTGTTAAAATCCCCATGCAGTTCCTGATTTTGCTGATCGGAGTGTTGGTTTTTACCTTTTACCAGTACAATAAACCACCAATATTTTTCAATAGTTTCGAATTAAACAAGCTGGAGAAAAGCAGTTATAACCCAGAACTGGGACTGCTCAAGAAGGAATACGAAGCTGTTTTTGTCGCCAAACAACAGGAGGTAAATCAGCTAAATATTGCCCTCGATGCCTCTGATCAGAGGGCGGTAGATCAGCAACGGCTGGCGCTCAAAAAAGCCGATGAACAAATGAAAGGGCTGCGTAAACAGGTAACAGACCTGATGCTGAAGAACGATAAAGACGCAGATATCAATGACAACAATTATATCTTTCTCAGTTTTGTAACCCGCTACCTGCCCAGGGGCCTGATCGGATTACTTATAGCCATTATTTTTCTGGCCTCAATGGGGTCCACAGCGAGTGCATTAAACTCCCTGGCATCCACCAGTGTGATAGACATTTATAAGCGCTTGATCAATAAAGAAGCAGGCGACGAGCAATACCTTAAAGCTTCCCGCTGGTCAACTATCATCTGGGGAGTAGTTTGTATAGTCATGGCTTTATACGCCAGTAAAATCGGGAACCTGCTAGAGGCCGTGAATATCCTTGGATCATACATTTACGGTACGATTCTCGGTGTATTCCTCGTGGCATTTTATTGCAAGCACGTGAATGGTAAGGCAGTTTTTTTCGGTGCTATCCTTGCAGAGATCATCGTATGTATTTGTGGTGCTGCCAAGATAGTTGCCTATTTATGGCTAAATGTTATTGGTTGTCTCCTGGTAGTATTTTTCGCGCTGCTTTTGCAGGAGTTATTCAAAAGGATGGAACATACCGGAAAGACTTCATAGCGGGGATTTTCCCTTTAGCATAACATCATCTTTCCTATTCAAAACGAAAGCCCCTGATGGAAACAACAGGGGCTTTGCGATGGTATAATCAAAATCACCAATATTACTTCTTTGCCTGAGTCAGCAATTCCGTATTTAAACGGATATACTCGTCATTTTTCATTTCGGTAGCTGCTTTGATACCAGCTTGTGCTGTTGCGGCCGCTCCCTTTTTATCGCCCATCTTTAACTGGATGCGGCCTTTCCATAATTTCATCCATGGAGCTTTCGGATCAGCAGCCTCTGCAGCATTCATCCATTCCAAAGCTTTGTTTAGGTCTTTGTTGTTTTCATAGTAATATAAAGCCGACTGCATAAAAGGTTTTTTCTCACCCTTCATTGCTTCGTCAATTCCCGCCATTACTTTGGCATCAATTTCTGTAGTCAGGTTTACCACAACCGATGTATTGTCCCATAGCAATTGCAATTGTGCTTTTGTAGGCCAAACATTAATAAGGTTAATGGCAAAAGTTTCAGTTTTTTGGCTAATGGTTGCCGGTTTTACCTTGATACGCAGAAAGTCTTCAGTTTCTTTATACTCGTAAGCACCCCATTGTTTGGTAACCTTATTTAATATCACTGTCCATTCATCTTTTCCTGGAATAGTAAATAACGAATATTCTCCAGCCGGAACAGCTTTACCCTCCATTGTAACATCTTCTGTGAAAGCAATAGTGGTTGCACTATTGGCCCCGGTGCGCCATACTGTCCCATAAGGCTCAAGTTCACCAAAAATTTTGCGGCCTTTAAGGTTTGGACGGGAATATTTCACCGTAATCTGTCCAAGACCGAAATCCTGCACAATAGTTTGTCCCGAACTAGGCTGAGGCATTTTAAGTCCCTGGGCATTTAATTCTGCACCCACTCCTAAACTAAGGATCAGGAACATCATCAATTTTAATGTAGTTTTCATATCTAATTTTGTTTTGTTATCACGAAAATACGGTTATGTTTTCACATCTGGAATTAGCTATATACCGCTTATCGAAACATTTTTCCATAGTGCCTGTTTTAGGAGTATCTATAAAACAAAACGGTATGAAGCCATCATGACTTCGTAACAATAAATCCAAAAACTATGAAAACATTAAATCTATTTGGCTTACTGATTGCAGGTGCATGTTCATTACAAGCCTGTCATAGTCCGGAAACACGCGGCGGACAGTCTGATTCTGCTGCAAGTGATTCGGGAATGACTGACAGTACCGGAGGTTCAACAAACACAACGATGGATAGCACAGGATCCGCTAAAGATTCACTGCCTAAAGACGTTACCAACCAGGCTAAAGTTGACAGTGATGAGGCTGAGTTTATGAAGAAAGCCGCTGTTGGCGGTATGATGGAGGTAGACCTCGGTAAACTTGCCCAAAAATCTACCAATCCTAAAGTGAAGGCCTTTGCAACCCAGATGGTAACAGACCATACCAAAGCCAATACCGAATTAAAAGCTCTTGCTATGAACAAAAAAATCCTGCTTCCTGATACTTATCCTGCAGAGGATAAAGCACATATGGACATGATGAAAAAGATGACCGGCGCAGCTTTCGATAAACATTATATTGATATGATGGTGACCGATCACGATAAAACGGTTGCTTTATTTAAAGGAGCATCCAGTTCGCAAACTAAAGAGGTGAGCGACTTTGCGAAGAAAACAATCCCTGTAATTACCGGACACTACGAGAAAGCAAAAGCTATTCAGGCTGAACTTAAATAATACTGTTATTGGAGATCACTCCTAGTGATCTCCAATTTTTAATTATGCCCATCATTATCTAACAGCGCATTCAAACTTTAGATAAAGCCAAGTTAAACTCCTCGGCTATCGCCTGGATCTTTTCTTCTGCCTTGTGCAGTTGCTGTTGCAGTTCCTGCACGGCGGCTTCTGTTCTAAGCCTTAGTTCTGGCAAGAGCTCCAGGTAATAATCAATACCCTGTAGAAGCTGGGAAGTGAATTTTTCAAAATATTTGGTCTTTTTGAGCGTGAACCCATCAAGTTGTGAACTGATGTCTTTTTTTAGGTAGTCGACATACAGATTGAGTTCATTGATGAATAAATTAGGCCGGGTAATTTCGAAATTGATGGCTTCTCTGCCATAGATATGGCTCACCATTTCTTTGAGTGAGTAGATTCTCGAAAAGTAACTCAAGTTTGGCCCAGGACAAATACTTACGCCAGGGTTCTCCTTAGCTTTGATCATTTTGTTTTTGAGATACGCAGAAGTGCATAAACCTTCGCACAGGCATATTTTTTCGGTAATTGCTTCAAACTTTTGCTGATGAAGGCTTGATTCTAGCTGTTTGTCGTCCAATTCCTTAAGCTTCAGGTGTTGATATTCCCTGGAGGCTGTACATATTGGCTTAGTGGTAAATTCTGTATTCGTTGATAAAAACTTTTTGATGCAGGGGCTGCCGGGTCTTCCTTTGGCTATGCGTTGCAGGCGCTGTTCTTCCATAGTAGATTTTCTGAAGTTATTGAACAACACCCCCAATGGAGAAGAATTGCTCACGTAAAAATCCTCTGGAGAGGCAGTAGCTAATGATTCTATTGTTTGTTCATCAACGTTGGTAGCTTCGGGAACCAGTAAAAAAGGGCTACCCCAGCCGGTGGCATCGAGCTGGTAGTAGCTCATCAGGAAATTGTGCTCCTCCGCAGTGCCAATTCCTCCCTGGGCGGTAACTTTTAATACTGGTCTATTCACAAACATTCTTTTTTCTGATAGTGCCTTCCTGTAGATGCCTGCAAGTTCATCGCTCAGCTCCGCCCGCTTCTGTTTAAACTCTTCCAGGATAGGCCCAAGCAGTAATCCTTCAGTCGCAAAGGCATGGCCGCCACAGTTTAAGCCTGATTCGACACGGAACTCGCTCACCCATAATCCTTTTTTAGCCAGCATTTTCGCCTGAATCATCGCCGATCTGAAATCACTCACCTTAAGTGTGATTTTTTTCAATATTCTTCCCGCAGCATCCGGATAAAAGTCTTTGCAGCTTTCCATGTAGGTATATAATCTGGGGTTTAAACCCGCAGAAATCACTACCGACGAGGTCAGCCTGCTATTTGCAAAACCCCGCATTGCGGCCAGTGCATCAGTATAATCATTCCCCAGGTTTTCATCTGCAGCGCTATAGTTGGCCTTGTCTACTTTAGACATGATATTGACATCTATATCGCCCGCCGTCATCTGCCGCCGCAATTCCCCTTGCAGGCCAATTTTCTCTTCACTTTCCGGCAGTGTCATCATGTGCCTGTAAATGCTTTTCAACCGCGAGTTTTCTGGCAGCAACTCAAAATAGGTTTGTATGGCATTACCGTCAGTAAAACTTTCCTGTTTTAGCTGCTCAAATTGCTGAATGACCAGCTGCTGCAGCAAATCAAGATAAGCGGTAATCCTTTTCGCCCTGCTGTCTTCATCTTCTTTTTTTATGAGATGATAGGATACTTGATTGGCTTCTGAATGAAATCTCCTCATCCTTTCCGTGAGTTCGTCGTCCACAATGGAGAGTACGGAAGAAATACCATATTTAGCAACTTTAAGCGGAGTATCTATAGAATAGCCTAGTCCTAAAACGGGGATATGGAAGGTATGGTTCATGCGAATTTGATTTATTTGTAGAGCGGCAAAATACCTTAGAAATTGTAGCTTAAAATATGACCATGATCATGTTTTTGAATGATCTATAAGTTGCGGGAAGGTGAGCGTCATCATGAAGAGGGGAGGCCGGTGTCACCATATTTGTATCAACAAAAACATAATATCATGGCAACATTAACTGCAACAACCGCCCCTTCTGTTTCATTGTGGAGCAAATACCTGACTTTTGCCGACGGTCAGAAAGAAAATCATTTAGGCTGGTTTTTAGTGTCTATCATTTTACATGCCACGGCGCTGGTGCCTTTAACCTTCGTTATTGTTTATTCGCTTGGTGGATACGTGCTACCCTGTCTGGCAGTGAGCATGACCATATTCTTTGCCAACATTGTAGCCAATATGAGTGGCGCCTCTACACGGGTAACCATTTTTGTTTTTGGGCTGAGCCTGCTGATACATGCAGCGATCCTCATCATGACTATAGCTGGCATTTAGCTATATTTGTGAAAAACGGAATAATGGAGAATGCAAGGTTACTGGAGGCAATAATTGAGACAGCAATTGATGGGATCATCACGATCGACGAACGCGGAATCATTGAAAGCCTCAATCCTGCAGCGCTGAAACTTTTTGGCTATAGTCCGGCAGAAGTAGTTGGCAAGAACATATCCATGCTGATGCCAGAACCTGATAAAGCTGCTCACGATGGTTATATTGATCATTATCACCACACCGGTGAAAAACATATCATCGGCATAGGCCGCGAAGTGAAAGGGCTGAGGAAAAATGGTTCAACCTTTCCCTTCAGGCTTGCGGTAAGTGAAGTTCAGTACGAGAACAGAAAAATATTTACGGGCTTTGTGCACGACCTCTCCCGTGAAAAAGAGGCCGAAGAGCAGCTGCGGGAATACGCAACCGAACTGGAAAACCTGGTAGAGGAACGCACAAAGTCGCTTAAAAAAACCGTAACGGCTTTGAAAGAAGCCAAGGAAGAAGTGAGTTTATCGCTGGAAAAGGAAAAAGAACTGAACCAAATGAAAAGCCGCTTTGTGTCTATGGCCTCTCATGAGTTTCGTACGCCGCTGAGTTCTGTTCAGCTGTCGGCCTCGCTTATTGAGAAATATGCCCATCCCTTCCAGAATCATCATATTGAGAAACACGTACATAAAATAAAAAATGCAGTGGGTAACCTTACCACCATCCTCAACGACTTTTTATCCCTCGAAAGACTAGAGGCGGGGAGGGTAGAGCCAGCGTTTCAACCTTTTGACCTGGTAAAACTCTCCGAGGAAATCACCGAAGAGATGCAGATGATCGCCAAGCAGGACCAGAATATAATTTATCAGCATACCGGACTCGAGAGCATGGTATCACTGGATCAGAACCTGCTCAAAAACTGCATGATTAACCTGATCAATAATGCGATCAAATATTCTGGAGAAAATACATTTATCGAATTCAACACAGAGGTTAATGACAGTCAGTGTATTGTGACTATCAAAGACAATGGCATCGGAATTCCGGATACGGATCAGAAGCAATTGTTTCAGCCATTCTTCAGGGCACACAACACAGGAAGTATTCCCGGAACTGGGCTGGGCCTAAACATCGTACTGCGTTATGTAGGTTTGATGAAAGGCGACGTGCAGTTCGAAAGCCAGATTAACCAGGGAACAAAGTTCACCCTGTCTTTTGATAAACAAGAAGAAAAGCAATCCTAACCCGAGGTAGCCAGCATAGTATAACACAATAATTGACCATGAAAACACAGAAGATACTTATCATAGAAGATAACGACGACATCAGAGACAGCACAGCCGAAATTCTGGAGCTGGCAAATTATGAAGTTTTTCAGTCTGAGAATGGCAAGGCGGGCGTAGAGCTGGCCAATACACATCTGCCAGACCTTATTCTTTGTGATATCATGATGCCCGAGCTGGATGGTTATGGCGTATTGTACATGCTCAATAAAAAACCAGAAACATCCGCCATCCCTTTTATTTTTCTCACGGCAAAAGCCGAGCGGATGGATATGCGTAAGGGAATGGAAATGGGCGCTGATGATTACCTGGTCAAACCCTTCGATGATGTAGAATTACTGAATGCTATAGAGAGCAGACTGAAAAAGAAGGTGCAGCAGGAGCAGTATTACAGCAAGTCTATGGCACAGTTAACCAATCTGGTGGCTGGCAATGCTGGTATCAGGGAACTGGATAAAATGATGGCAGAGCGTAAAGTACGCAGCATTAAGAAAAAACAGATCATCTATTATGAAGGCGACAGTGTTTCTGGTATTTACCTGGTGCTTTCCGGAAAAGTGAAAACAGTGAAGCTTAGTGAAGACGGCAGGGAATTGCTTACCGGCATGTATGGCGCGGAAGAATATTTCGGGATTCCCGCTTTATTGCTCAATGAACCTTATGCCGAAACCGCCGAAGCCCTGGAAGATACTACTATCTGTCAGCTTCCTAAAGAAATGCTCGAAGAATTGCTCAACCGCTATCCTGATGTAGCCAAACAGTTTATACAAATCCTGTCGAATAACCTGCTGGATAAAGAAGAGCAGCTGCTGCAACTGGCTTATCATTCTGTTCGCAAGCGGATGGCAGAAGTGCTGGTACGCTTATGCAAGCAGGAGAAAAAAGATGGACAGATTGATTTACGCATCTCCAGGGATAACCTTGCCGCAATGGCAGGAATGGCCACTGAGACGGTAAGCCGCATCTTAAGTGATTTTAAGGACGAAGGAATTATTGAAAGGAAAGGGAGCCAGATAGGTATCCTTGACCAGCTGAAACTGCACCAAATGAAAAACTAATTTAAGGCTAAAACTGATCAGCATCATATTTCTTGCTGATCAGCCTCATTCCCCTGGGGGTGATATCATGCTAATTTTGATGCTATCAAATCAATTTAGAATGAGAGTAGTAGCCTATAGCATAAAGTCCTCTGAAAAAGAGCCGCTGGCAATAGCCAACCACAAAAAGCATGATATTACCCTGATATCAAATTCATTGGGTCCAGAGACGGTGGGTTACGCCGCAGGTAAAGAAGCCGTTATCGTATTTACTGACGATATTGTCTCTGCTGCGGTAATCAACAAACTCGCCGATATCGGGGTTAAATATATCGCCACCAGATCTACCCTAACCTCCCATATTGACCAGGAAGCAGCCGCGGCACGCAATATCAAAATTGCCAATGTATCCGCTACATCGTTGCTGGCAATAAGTCCTGCAGAGTTGCCGCTCGCGCTGGCCAGGGAAACGATTATCAACCTCGACAGGTTGCAGCAAGATCGTTGTTTAGGAAGTGCATGTGTCTGCTCAAGAGCATGTGACCAGGTTAAACCTCAACAACCGGGACATGAACAATAAAGATCTGATCGCCAAATATCACGTAGCTGCGCCGCGCTATACCAGCTATCCTACAGTGCCTTACTGGAACAATGCAGATTTTGACAGCTCGAAATGGGCTGAGGCCGTCCGTCATTCTTTTACACATAGTAATGCTGCGGATGGGATTAGTGTATACATACATCTGCCATTTTGTGAAAGCCTCTGTACCTACTGTGGCTGCAACACACGCATCACCCGCAACCACAAGGTGGAAATCCCTTACATCATGGCACTGCTCAAAGAGTGGAAGGCATACCTCCGCATCTTTGGTGAAAGGCCAGTGATCAGGGAGCTTCACTTAGGCGGTGGAACCCCTACATTTTTCAGTGCAGACAATCTGCAGCTGCTGATTAGTGGTATCACAAGCCAGGCAGATCGTCACCCCGAAGCTGAATTTAGCTTTGAAGGCCATCCTTCCAATACGTCCCTTGAACATTTGCGTACGCTTTATGAATTGGGCTTTAAACGCATCAGCCTGGGAATCCAGGATTTTGATCCCCGGGTGCAGATTGCGATTAACAGGATCCAGACGGTAGCAGAAGTTGCGCTGGTTACCGCACAATCCCGCGCTGTGGGTTATACTTCTGTCAACTACGACCTGATTTATGGCCTGCCGCTGCAACAGGCAGAGGGACTGGCAGAGACGATCCGCGCAGTCTTGGCTTTAAGGCCAGACCGTATCGCCTTCTATAGCTATGCGCATGTGCCCTGGGTAAAACCAGGACAGCGCCGATATACGGAACAGGACCTGCCGGATGCTGCTACAAAACAGCAGCTCTATGAAATGGGACGCGAAATGCTGAAGACAGGTGGGTATATAGAGATAGGTATGGATCATTTTACACTCCCAACTGATAGTCTCTTCAGGGCTGAACTGGAGGGTAAACTGCACCGGAACTTTATGGGGTATACACATCAGTACAGCAGACTAATGATCGGTCTTGGTGTCTCTTCCATCAGTGACAGCTGGACGGGCTTTGCCCAGAATGTTAAAAATGTCGAAGAATACATTAACCTGATCAATGAAGACAAGATTCCTGTATTCAAAGGACATATTCTTGATCAGGATGATCTTGTTATCAGGCGGCATATCCTGAACATTATGTGTAAAGGAAAAACCTCCTGGGAATTGGATAGCGAGCGCAGTCCGGCCTTGATGGAGGGATTGGAGAGAATGACAGGCATTGCCGAAGACGGCTTAGTGGAGCTTGGCAACCATAACCTCAGGGTTACAGCAAAAGGCAAGCGCTTTCTTAGAAATATCTGTATGATGTTAGATGCAAGGCTATGGCGTGCACAGCCTCAAAAACAGCTGTTCAGTATGGCCGACTAGGAGGTAATGATATCCTTATGTCTAGATATCTTTATGTCCGGTTTACTTAACCGCAATTGCTGATCTGCCCTTGCGCAGAGGCCGGACTCAGATAAGGAATATTCAGTTCCAACCCACGTAATACAAACCAGATACCAAGGCAGAGCATGAAATATGGCACTGCCTTGTTCATTTTTTTTCTAAAAATGGCCGAAGTAAATCCAGTACTGATGCCAGCCAGAAACATGAGTGGCAGGGTCCCCAGTCCATACCAGCACATGTAACTGACGGCATTGACAATTCCTCCGGTATTTATTGCCCCGGCCATAGCCAGGTAAACAAAACCACAAGGGAGCAAACCATTGAGCATGCCTATTATCAAATGGTTAGCGCGGTGTTTTAGGGCAAGGCCAAATAGCCTGTCAAATTTTTTTAGGAAAATGGTTTCGGAACCTGCGAAAGAAAATTTGAAGAACCTGCAAACTGCTGCGGCAAGTATGAGAATGCCGCTGGCAATACTCAAGCCTTGTTGCAGTCCAGACAGCCAGAGTTGTTTGCCAGTTAAACCGATGAGTATGCCCAGCATGCTATAGGAGATAATCCTGCCAACCTGATACAAGAGTTTGTTAAAAACGAGGTAAAACCAACCCTCTCTAAAAGTTGGTACAGCGAAAGCCAGCGGACCGCACATGCCTACACAATGTATGCTGCCAAACAGACCAATCATAAAAGCCAGGTGATGATCACTCATTTGATTCTCTATTTAAGATGAATTTCCTTTTCAAAAACATAACTCTTTCCGCTGCTGCGCCATTCGGCAATTAGCCGCCACGAACCTTTTTCCAAACCCGCTACCGGGATAATCACCTGTTGATTGATATTGGTTTCCAGCTGATACTGGCGGTCCAGGTTTTTATCGGCCGTGCGCATTAGCTTAACTTTTCCACTGGCCTGCTCTTTAAAGCTCAGCAGGATCATTTGTGCATTAACCACAAGTTCGGGCGAGGCATGGTCTTGCACGGTCTGCTCGCGGCGCTGATATTCCTGATCATAGTTGATGCCCTTTTCATAATAATCGTTATCTACCAGCGCGTCTTTTTTACTATTGAACATCAGTAGCCCCAGTGTGATGATAAATATCATAAAAGAGGCCAGTCCCAACGCTATTTTAGTTCCCCAGTTCATGGTATCAGTTTTAGTCTTTTTCATAGGGTGGTGCAATAAAGGTTGTTTCAAAATGATCAGCAGCTTTACCATCCGCCATTAGCGTAAAACCTATGGCAGATTTATATTTGCGGATAACATAGGCAGGCAGAATCACAAAAAAAGTGACCTTAACGCTGCCGCCAACCTCCAGCTTTTCCTCTTTCTGTATATATTGAATCAAGGCTGCTTTATGGTCGGGAATGATTTCGAACCTGATCGGGTGACTTGTTTTGTTCACCAGTTCTGCATTGTAAAGGTTACTCACCTTTTGATCATGGTCGCGCAGCTGATATAAGGTGCCACCTGCCCTCAGTATAGTGGTTTGTACATCCGTTCTGCTGTAGAGCAAATAGGCTAGAGTTCCCATGAGAACGATCAGCACAGCGGCATAACCATATATTCTCCGGTTTAGATAAAATGGCCGGTGACTTGCGATTTCATCCTCCGATTTAAAACCGATCAGCCTTGTCGGCCGTCCAATTTTTTCCATTACCATATCACAGGCATCAATGCAGGCGGTACAATTCACACATTCCATTTGGGTGCCGTTACGGATGTCAATCCCGGTAGGGCATACCTGTACACAGATATTGCAGTCGATACAATCCCCGGTTTCCTGTGTTTTGGCTTTTACGATTTTGCCCCGCGGTTCTCCACGCTCATAATCGTAGGCCACTATGATACTCTGATTATCGAGCAGCACCCCTTGCAAACGGCCATAAGGACAAGCTACGGTGCAAACCAGTTCCCTCATCCGGGCAAAAACCAGGTAGAATACTATAGTGAATACACAGATAGAAATGAAGCCCGACCAATGTGCCGAAATGGGTTCTGTGATGATGGTGAGCAGCACATTGCTGCCTATGAGATAAGACAGGAAAATATTGGCAATGAAGAAAGACAGCAGGAGGAATATTCCATGTTTTGCTGCCTTCTTCATGACTTTTTCTGTAGTCAGCGGCCCCTCGTCAAGTTTTTTCTGTTTGAGATAATCTCCTTCAATCCAGTTCTCTATTTTGCGAAAGACCATCTCCAGAAAAATAGTCTGCGGGCATGCCCATCCACAAAAGACCCTGCCAAAAACCACAGTGAATAAAACCACAAAAACTATAAAAGTGAGCAAAGCCAGTACAAACAGGTAAAAATCCTGCGGCCAGAAAACTATGCCGAAAAACACAAACTTACGTTCCAGCACATTCAGCAGAACCAGCTGTTCGCCATTCAGTTTCACAAATGGGGCGGCGAAGAGCAGACCAAGGAAAAAATAGCTGACTGCAGATCTGTACCGGTATAATTTACCCTTTACGATTCTTGGATAAAGCCATTTTCTTTTTTTGCCATCATCCGTGACGGTGCTTATCTGATCTCTGAAATGTGCTGGTGTCTGTGCCATTTCCTTATTATTTTTTATCGCCCTGCGGCGCTTTTGCTCCGGCAGGTTTGCTGCCTTGCAGCGACAATACATAATTGGTCAGGTCCGAAATCTGTTGTGCGCTCAGAGATTTTTCCCAGGCAATCATTCCTTTTTCCGGAACGCCATATTTGATGGTTTTGAATACTGCACCAACTTTGCCGCCATGCAGCCAGTATTCGTCGGTCAGGTTAGGGCCAACCAGTCCTTCTGCATGTTCACCGTGGCATGGCGTACAGCGTGTGGCAAATAAGCCGGCACCGTTTTTTAATACCGCGGCATCTTCGCTCTGCACCACATTATTCTCATTTACGGCGCTCGCAGAATTGACAGGGTTGGCCAGAAAGGCTGCCTTGGCTTCGGCTGCCTGTTCTACTTCTGCTATATACTCATCGTCCTGCAATGCACCAAAACCAAATACATGATAGCTGAGCAGGTAACTTACAGCGATGATGATTGTGCCGTAAAAGAGTACCATAAACCAGGCTGGCGTGGGATTGTTCAGTTCGGCGATGTCATCGAATTTATGGTCCATCACCAGGCTTTCCTCTTCTTCGAGCGGTTTTAACTGCATGAGTTTCTCCCATATTGATGGTTTCTTTTTCTCCAGCGCCCGTTTTGCTTCTTCTTCCAGTCTCCGCTGGGCTTTTTCTTCTGCAGTGGCAAAAGGAGTGGGGTTGATGGACTCTTTAACATAGAACTTCACCACTTTGAGCATCAATATGGTCACACATAAGATGATCACTGACATGATGAGCATCAGGCAGATTACAATATCTGCCGATGTGCTGCCGGTAGACCAGCTGCTGTTAATAAGCTCTTTCATCCTGATCGTCGTCTAATGGTAATTCACTCATATATTTAATTTCGTCTTTTTTCATGGTCAGCAGGAGTATCGCTACGAGTATAAAAAATAGCATGAAGATGCCGAATGAGCTGAGCAGATACCCTTGGTTTCCATCAATCTTATCTAAAAATTGCTTAAACATGTTTTTAATTATTTTAGGTTATTTTGCTTTAATATCTGTTCCCAGGCGTTGCAGGTAGGCAATGAGCGCAATAATTTCTTTGTTACTTTTCACTTTGATGTTATTTTGCTGCAGGTCTGCCGAAATAGCTTTTGCCTGTTCGGCTAAGATGGTGTTGGCCCGCTGTTCATAGCCAGATTCATAAGGAACTCCAAGTGTACGCATGGCATTGATTTTCAAAACAGTAGTACTGGTGTCCAGCTGCTGCTCTGCCAACCATTCATAGGGCGGCATAATACTGCCGGGCGACATGGTCTGAGGATCTATAAGGTGGTTATAGTGCCAGGCGTTCCCATATTTACCTCCCTCACGCTGTAAATCTGGTCCTGTGCGTTTAGAACCCCATAAAAAGGGATGGTCGTACACAAATTCTCCAGCTTTGCTATATTCTCCGTAGCGTTCAGTCTCTGAGCGGAAGGGGCGGATCATCTGTGAATGACAATTCACACAGCCCTCGCGGATATATACATCCCTGCCCTGAAGCTCAAGTGGCGTATAGGGTTTTACCGTTGCGATGGTTGGAATGTTGGACTCAATCGTAAAAGTCGGCATCATCTCTATCATTCCCCCAATCAGGATCACGATGAGCGACAGCACCATAAATACCATCGGCTTGCGTTCCAGCATGCGGTGCAGTTTTTTGTCAGATCCCTGCGCAACATACACTTCTGGTAAAGCCATAGCTTCGGCCGCCTCATTAGCTACCAGTTTAGCAGCAGTCATGGTTTTTACCAGATTGTAGGTCATCACAATGACCCCGGCAAGGTATAATGCTCCACCAATTGCCCTCATTCTGTACATCGGTACAATTTGAAGCACGGTTTCCAGAAAGTTTGGATATTTTAATACACCTTCAGGAGTAAACTCTTTCCACATCAACCCTTGGGTGAAACCGGAAAAATAAAGCGGTACTACATAGAAAATGATGCCCAGTGTGCCAATCCAGAAATGGAAGGAGGCCAGTTTTTTTGAATATAATGAGGTCTGATAAATTCTTGGAACCAGCCAGTACAAAATACCGAAGGTTAAAAATCCGTTCCAGCCTAATGCGCCCAGGTGCACGTGGGCCACAATCCAGTCGGTATAATGCGCAATGGCGTTAATCTGTTTGAAAGCTAGCATTGGCCCTTCAAAAGTAGCCATCCCATAGCAGGTGATACCTACCACCATAAACTTAAGCGTTGGGTCCACTCTTACCTTATCCCAGGCACCGCGCAACGTAAGCAATCCGTTAATCATCCCGCCCCAGCTTGGCGCAATTAGCATCACAGAAAAGGCAACGCCTAATGATTGTGCCCAGCCCGGCAGTGAGGTGTACAGCAAATGATGCGGACCGGCCCAAATATAGATAAAGATCAGCGACCAGAAGTGAAGGATACTCAGTTTATAGGAATAGACCGGGCGCTCGGCCATCTTTGGCAGATAGTAATACATCATCCCGAGGTAAGGTGTGGTCAGGAAAAACGCTACTGCATTGTGTCCATACCACCACTGTACCAGGGCATCCTGTACACCTGCGTAGATATAGTAACTTTTAAAGCCAGAAATGGGCAGCTCAATAGAGTTGACAATGTGGAGCACAGCTACCGTTACAAAGGTGGCAATGTAGAACCAGATGGCTACATACATATGTTTTTCTCTTCTCTTGATGATGGTCCCAAACATGTTGATCCCAAACACTACCCAGATGAGGGTAATTGCAATGTCTATAGGCCACTCCATTTCTGCATATTCATGCGATGTGGTAAGTCCGAGTGGTAAGGTAATGGCCGTTGCCACAATAATCAGCTGCCAGCCCCAGAAATGGATATTGCTCAGCACCTCGCTGAACATTCTTGCCTTGAGGAGTCGCTGCAGGGAATAGTAAACACCCATAAATATGGCGTTCCCCACAAAAGCGAAGATCACTGCATTGGTGTGTAAAGGCCTGATCCTTCCAAAAGTGGTGTATTGGGAACCTAAATTTAATGCCGGCGTGAACAGCTGCATCGCAATTAAGAGTCCGACAGTCATGCCGACTATTCCCCAGACGATGGTGGCAATAGCGAAATTTCTGACTGTCTTGTTGTCGTAGTAAAATTTTTCAGTCATGAGAAAAATGTGTAATGTTTATGCCCGTAAAATTAGGTTTCGGGGATATCCTGAACAGTGATGGGAGTTAACAGGACTTGTGATCTTCATCATCTTTTCTGTGTATTTCCTCCTCTGGTTGATGCTCCTGCATCAGCTCGTCATCAAAGAGGATTCTTACACCAGGAGTGTAGAGGTCATCGTTCTGACCGGTTCTGCTGGCCCAGAAAAATGCCAGTAAAAAGACCAGTGCCAGCACAATACTGAAGCCGATCAGTAAAAAGATCATGTTCATAATAACTGGTTTTTACGGGCGAAATACCTTGCTGCAAGGCTGGTGAAAAGGATAATGGTTACTGTGCTTAGCGGCATAAGTATCGCTGCGATGAGTGGCGAAAGCAAACCCTGTACAGCGAAGAATAAACCCACAATATTGTATAACACTGAAATCACAAAGCTCATATGAATGACTTTTACCGCATCCCTCGATTGTCTGATGAACTGAGGGAGTTTTTGAAAAGAAGCACCATCAAGTATCGCATCGCAACCCGGTGAGAAATTGTTAATGTCATCCGTTACCGCCACGCCAACGTTGCTCTGACGGAGGGCTCCAGCATCATTTAACCCGTCGCCAAGCATCATCACTTTGCTCCGCTTGTGCTGAAGCGCTTGGATGTATTCCAGCTTTTGCTGCGGACTCTGTTTAAAGTGGAGCTGTTTTACACTGGCAAAAAAGGGGATGAGCTGATTGCGGTCATGGTCCTGATCACCTGAAATCAGGTGTAGGTCTGCCCATTGCCCAAGTTTTAATGCTATTTGTTTGAAGCCTGGCCTCCATTGCTGTGCCGACAAAAAGTAACCATAATAGGTCCCGTCAATGACGATGTGTACAGCGCTGCCCTTGCTCAGTTCAGGCAAGCCAATAAAAGCAGCGCTGCCAAGTCTAATCTTCTGTCCGTTTACCAGTCCGCTAATTCCCCGGCCAACTTGTTCGCGGTAATGATTTACCGGAAAACGCGGGTGTAGTGCCAGCGCCTTAACCAGTTCCCTGCTCAGCGGATGCCCTGAATTCCTTGCCAGGTCGCTCACCAATTGCTGCTTTCCTACAGAAAGCTCTCCGAACAATTCAAAGCCTTTGGCAGCAGGATTGGTAATGGTGCCCGTTTTGTCGAAGACGATGGTGTCAATCCTGGCCAGCTCTTCAATGACAGCAGTGCTCTTCAAATAAAATTTATTGCGGTCGAAAATACTCAGCACTGCGGCAAGGGTGAACGGTGAGCTTAAAGCCAGTGCGCATGGGCAGGCAATAATCAGTACTGCAGTAAATGAAGCTACCGCTTTGTTCAGATCTGTTGGCAGCCAGAACATAGCTGCCAGGGTTGCCACCAGCAGCAGCACAATACTGAAGTATTTACTCGCCCTGCCACTGAAGGTTTTGATAGGGTCTTTAGGACTGGCGAAAGCCTCGTTGTTCCAGAGTTTTGTGAGGTAACTTTGTGATACCGGTTTTAGTACTTCCAGTTCAATCGCTCCTTTCAGCTGCCGGCCTCCTGCATAAATAACCTCTCCCAAAACTTTATCTACCGCCATTGCCTCTCCAGTTACAAAGCTAAAGTCTAATTTCGCCTCTCCCTTAAGCAGGATGGCATCTGCGGGGATAATTTCATTGCTGCGGATCAGGATCCGGTCTCCCGTTTTAAGCTCATTTAGCGGTAGAGGAAACTCTCGGCCCTGATCAATGCAGGTTACCGCCACCGGAAAATATGACCTGAAATCGCGCTCAAAAGACAGGTAATGATAGGTACGCTGCTGCATCCATTTACCGATCAGCAGAAAGAATACCAGGGAGCAGAGTGTGTCGATAAATCCTGCGCCACTTTGCGTTACAATCTCTGCCACAGAGCGGATAAACATTACGGCGATGCCAAGTGCCAGCGGGAAATCAAGGTTAACGACTCCATTTTTAAGGTTGGTCCAGGCAGAAATGAAGTAATCCCTTCCGCTGTAAAGCAGCACGGGAATGGCAAAGGCCAGGTTAATCCAGCCAAAGAAATTCCGAAAGTTTTGTTCAAAGGCACTCAGCCCAAAATAATCGGGAAAGCTTAGCAGCATCACATTCCCAAAGCAGAAACCGGCGACGGCAATTTTTGTAATCAGGTTCCGTTCAGAATGATCCGACTGCTGTTTTTTTACCACATCCTGTAAACTGATTAATGGCTCATAGCCAATGGAAGTGAGCAACTCTGCCACTTTACGCAGCGATAGTTGCTGGTTATTGAAGGTGATGCTTACTTGCTTTTTTAAGAAATCTATCCTCGACTGCAGGATCGCCGGATTAAACTGATGCAGGTGTTCCAGCAGCCAGATGCAGGAACTGCAATGTACGGCGGGAATAAAGAGTGTAATCACCGTTAGCCGTTCGTCTGCGTAATCCGCCAGTTCTGTTGCAACTGTAGGTTCATCAAGATAATCAAAATGCTGTCTGGACTTTTTCTGCGAAACTCCGGGAACATCGTTATAGGCATAGTAGCTGGATAGCTGATGTTTTGAGAGAATCTGATAGACACTCCGGCAGCCGCTGCAGCAGAATTTTTTATCATCCGCTGGGAAGGGCCTGGCAGGCAGCTCGTCGCCGCAATGGAAACATTGTGTGGCGACAGCAGACTTGATTTGTTCTTTCATCATGATCTGTTAATCCTTCAAAAATCAGGTTCAGACAGGGCATATAAAATGATAGCAAAAGCAATAAAAAATGATATTTATCATTTTTATCAAAACAATACAATCGATTTCATTGATTTCGAAACAATTATTGTATGTTTAACGTATTAATAGGTTTATATAGATAAATAAATAAATATAGATTAAGGCTTTTAGCCTGAATGTTAATATGGACAAAGATAAATTACAGTCTGTCTGGAGAGATCTCATAGGCAGCAGCGAAACACATATCCTGGAAGCGAGGATATTTCACGTCACCTGTATTTTTACGATTCTCCTTTTTACCTGTAGCATTTTTTTCAATTATTTCATCGGTCTTTATGCCTTATCGATGATGCTTATTCCGGCGGTATTTGCAACTTTGTTTGTGTACTACCTGTCCAAATTTAAGTATAAACACAGCCTTGCAGTAGCCATTTTCTGTATAGCCGGGAACCTACTGTTTGCCGTTTTCTTTTTGAATAATTCAGGTATAAATGGCCCTTCCATGCTCATTTATGTCCTGTTTTTCTTTCTGGTCATGAGTATCGTTCCCGCAGGACAGCGGCTGAGATGGCTGCTGATAAATCTGATGGAGGCATTTGCCCTGATCTCCTATCAATATCTGCATCCCAGAGCGATTACCATCAAGTACAGAGATCCCCTTGCCCAGCACCTTGATGCAGGTTATGTTTATTGCTTTACTTTGCTGATCGTATACTTTATTATCACCAGTATTATTGATAGTTATAATAAAGAACGCTTGCTTTCTGAACAACGCTCAGAACTGTTGCAGCAATCCAACCAATCCAAGACGAAATTATTTTCTATTCTGGCACATGACCTCAAATCACCACTGAATTCCATACAGAACTTTCTGGAGATTTCCCTCGAGGTAGATATCGAGGAACACGAAAAAAGAACAATCAACACCAGTCTGCTGCGGGAAACAAAATATACCCGCCAGATGCTGGTGAACTTATTGTCATGGAGCAAAACCCAGATGGATGGGATGAACGTAAAACTGGCCAAAATAGACCTTCAGGATGTCCTCGAGCCCACACTCCAGCTGCAAACAAGTCTGGCCGAAGAGAAAGGGATTATGCTGCACAACCACATCCCGAAAAATATGCTCGTAGTGGCCGACAATGATATGTTGGAATTAGTGATCCGTAATCTGGTAAACAATGCCATCAAATTTACGCCCTTTGGTGGTGAAATCAACGTGTCGGCAGAAGTGCATGCTCATGAATGCTGGATAATTGTGAAAGACAGCGGGATAGGTATTGCTAAATCGAATTATCAACATATTTTTACCTTAAACTCAAAAAGTACTTACGGAACCAATAACGAGAAGGGAGTGGGCCTCGGACTGGTACTTTGTAAGGAATTTATAAATTTACAGCAGGGTAAAATATGGGTAAACAGCACATTGGGTGTTGGAACAACCTTCTTTATCAGTCTTGAGCTCGCCTCACATGCCGATTTGTTTCCGGTGAATTTGAATTGACCTGTTTAATTCACACCTTTGCAGCGTCAAAAAAATCCAATGAGAGTAAACATAGAGAATCAGACTGAGCTAAGCCGTTTTGGCCTAAACTTTACCGAGAGAGTAGAAAATGCACTTGAAGCTTTGAAAAAAGGTAAAGGTGTATTGGTAGTGGATGATGAAAGCCGGGAGAACGAAGGCGACTTGATTTTTCCTGCAGCGACTATGTCTGTTGCCGATATGGCGCTGATGATCAGACGCTGCAGCGGCATTGTATGTCTTTGCCTCACTGCTGAAAAAGCTGATTCTCTGGATCTCAATCCAATGGTACACGTTAATACCAGTAAATACCATACGCCCTTCACCGTTACGATCGAAGCAAAAGAAGGCGTTACAACCGGCGTATCTGCAGCTGACAGGATTCAAACGATCAGAACCGCTGTGGCCGACCATGCAAAACCTGAGGATTTGTCCAGACCCGGACATATTTTTCCGCTAAGAGGCAATCCTGAAGGTGTATTTGGCAGACGCGGCCATACAGAAGGCAGTATAGACCTGATGATTCTCGCAGGGCTAAAACCTTTAGCTGTATTGTGTGAGCTCACCAACGAAGACGGAACGATGTCACGTTTACCAGAAATCGCTGAGTTTGCCGAAGAGCAAAACACCACCGTTGTGTCTATCGAAGACATCTTCCAGTATAGACTGCAATTACAGGATTAAACAACCTTCGTAAGTTCTTCCATAAACAATAAGGCCGACTTTTTACGGTAAACTCCTTGCTGCCAAAGGATGAAAGCCTGTTTGAATAACTCTTTTCCAGAGATTGGAATTGCTGTGAGCGTGTCCCAGGTGATGATCGCTTTTTCATTAATGATTGTTGCCCAGTGACCAGACTCTACCATCGAAAGCAGAGAATGTACATCGTTCATCTCAATCTTTATATTTGGTACAATCTTATTTTTCCTAAAGATGTCGTTCAGCAGGTCTCTCGAACTAAAACCATTGCTCGGCAAGATCAGCTCGAGTTTCCCTAGTTCTTTTAAAGAGATCTTGGGTAGCGCGGCAAGCTTGTTCTTTTTTGAGACCACCATCATGATTCTTGAAGAAAACAAGGGTTGCATCTCCAGTCCATCACCATCAGATTGCTCATGGAATGCCAGGATAATATCCAGGTCTGCCATCTTCAATTTGTTTTCCAGTTCACCTGCTGTTCCGTACTCCACATGGATCATGATTCCCGGATACTTTTCCGAGAAAGGTGTGAGTGCCGGCAGTAACAACGAACTGAAAGCATAAGTTACTCCAATCCGCAATTCTCCGTTGATCATATTGGCCAATTCAAATATCGCCTGTTTTGACTTCTTGATGTCCAGGATGATTTGCCTGGCATGCAGCAGAAAGGTATTGCCAGCCTCGGTGAGCCTTACCTGTTTACCCACTCTGTCGAACAACAGCATACCCAGTTCATCTTCCAGCTGTTTGATCTGCTGGGATAGTGTAGACTGTGTAACAAAGGATGCCGCGGCAGCTTCCGTGAAATGAAGTAATTCTGCTGCCTTGATAAAATAATTTAGTTGTCTAACTTCCATAATCGATCGTTAAAACTAATCAATATCATTAAAACAATCAATTTTATAAATTGATTGTATATGTCGAAATTTGCTGTTGCAACACACATAATGACATGACAGTTTTCAGATCGCTCAAATCACGCAATTTTAAACTCTTTTTTTACGGACAGTCAATCTCCCTTATAGGGACCTGGATGCAGAAGACAGCAGTTAGCTGGCTCGTCTATCAGCTCACTGGTTCCGCCGTATTATTAGGGGTAGTGGGTTTTGTCAGCCTAATTCCTTCGCTGATACTTTCCCCATATGCTGGCAGCCTGGTAGACCGTCACGACCGTTTCCGTATTATGATGATCACGCAGGTTATTTCCATGGTACAGGCAGGCGCCCTGGCCGCAGTGATCTTCTTTGGTTACAACAATATTTTAGTCATCATCGCTTTGAGTCTAATTCAGGGTATCATTAATGCTTTTGACGTTACCTGCAGGCAATCGCTGATGGTAGAGATGGTAAACGATAAAGAAGATCTGCCAAATGCAATCGCATTAAATTCTACCATGACCAATTTTGCCCGTATTGCAGGTCCGGCCGTAGCGGGTATTATCCTCAGTACTTTTGGCACCGATGTCTGTTTCATCGGAAACTTCCTCAGCTATATTCCCGTACTCATCTGTTTATTCATGATGAATATCCATACGCCAGTGATTGCTAAGCCAGTAAAAAGCATTTGGAAAGAGCTTCATGAAGGATTTATGTATGTTTCTGGTGATAAAGAACTCAGTAGCGTAATCATGATGATTGGCATGAGCAGTCTATTTGTCATTCCTTTCAATACACTGATGCCAATCTTTGCCAAAGACCTCTTTCATGGCGATGCTAAAACCTTCAGCTGGTTTGAAAGTGCCGCTGGTTTAGGTTCCATTGTAAGTGCCATTTACCTCGCTAATCTCAAAAACGGCAACACACTCATGAAACTTATAATGATTGCCGGAGGAGTTCTGGGCGTAAGTTTATTGCTGCTCTCTTTTGCCCCACAATTGCCTATAGCCTTGTTGTTTATGACCTTTGCCGGCGTAGGTATGATGGGACAAAGTTCTGCCATCAATACCTATATTCAAACCCATGCTATTCCCGAAATGAGGGGCAGGGCAATCAGTTACTATGTGATGGCTTACCAGGGAATCATCCCTGTAGGTAGCTTACTGATTGGCTGGCTGGCACAGGCTGTTGGTCCGAGGCCAGCAGTACTGATAGAGGGACTTATCGGAGTAACTGCTACCGGTATGTTCATCTATTTGAGAAACAGACAGGTAGCAGTTAAAGCCGCATAACATCAGATCGCTAAGCCTCCGAACATGCTGAACAATATAATCAGCAGTACAATCAGGGTGACCACAATGTAAAGCCTGTCTTTCTCCAGCATAAAGGAAATTAGTGAAAACACGATGCGTATGATCGGCGTAGCAATCAGGATGACCACACCAAACTGTATAATCTCTGTGGCACTGCCAGAACCCAAGCCCTTAAGAATCCCTGTCAGGCTCGTAAAGCTGGCAGGTTCACCATTAAAGGTCCTGTAATCGGCAATGCCCGATCCCTTTTGAAACAGATACCAGATACCACCAATAATGGCGACAGTTCCAGATATCAATACGCCATACCTCAATACCTGGCCAATCAGCTGTTCGATATCGTAATCGGTTATTTTTTTATTTTGGTTGCTGCTCATCAGATTAGAATTTATGGTTAAGGCCGTTGTAAATCATGTTTAAGGCAATCAGGGTAATGGCCACACTAAAGATTAGTTTCAATGAATTGACATTGATTCGCATCAGTAATTTTGAACCGGTAAATGCTCCGGCAAGCACACCAATGATTACAGGAAAGGCAATTCCGGGATCAATGTATCCGCGCTGCAGGTAAACCACAGCACTGGCCGCAGCAGTAACACCCACCATAAAATTACTGGTAGTAGTACTAACCCGGAAAGGAACACGCATGGCAGTATCCATAGCCAGCACTTTTAAGGCTCCGGAACCGATGCCCAGCAGTCCGGAAAGCATTCCCGCAAGCGTCATAATGGAGAATCCACCGCCAATATTTTTTAGTTTATAGGCAACCGGACCATCTTTAGTGGGGTAGCTGCCATTTAATTTCAGCGCATAAGAAAGCTTGCTGCCCACAAGTAGGGCTGCCTCATTTTTCTTTCTCAGCGTCATCGCAGCAGAAAAAATCAGCATCACACCAAAAAGAATCGCAACCAGGTTTACAGGTGTATAAATCGCAAGAATGGCACCCAGTACCGCACCTGTTGTTGTGGCAATTTCGAGAAACATTCCCAAACGTACATTGGTAATCCCCTCTTTAACATAAGCACTGGCAGAACCAGAAGAAGTTGCAATGGAAGCTACCAGGGCAGCGCCGATGGCATAACGTATATCAACGTGGAAGAATAAGGTGAGTAATGGAATGATCACCACACCGCCGCCAAGGCCAGTGAGTGAACCCGCTAATCCTGCAAGGTAGGCACCTAATAAAAGGATTAGGGTAAAGCTTAAAATGGTCATATTAGTAATTGTTTTGTAGTATAGTTCTGGTCAGCTCTTCTGCCAGTTCCTGGTTTTTAGCTGAAATTGCAGCTGCCAGCGCTTCATGGTTTTGCTGATTGCCCGCAAATTGCTCAATATTTTCTTCTCTTTCAGAAAAGAAATCACGGATCACTGCCGTAAAGTTTTGATAGAGATCTGAAAGTACCGGATTGCCGGATGCTTTGGCAATGCCGATGTGAAAAGCAATGTCGGCTTCAGCACACTTTTTGGGCTGATGGCCATCAATTGCTTTCTGGCGCTGTACCAGCTGCAATTTAACGCGTTCCATATCTTCTGTCGTATGCTGCGCACAGGCGAGTTTTACAATCTCAATTTCCAGCAGTGAACGCACCGCATTGATATCGTCAAATTCTGCCCGCCGCAGCCGTTGCGTCAGTGATTCGTCTTTGATTTTTGAGGCGACAAAAGTACCCGATCCCTGCTGTACTTTCAGGATTCCCGAGATCGCTAATGTCTTGATCGCTTCTCTGATGGTGGAACGACCAACCTGGTAAAGATCCATCAGTTCGGGCTCAGCAGGGATTTTTTCGTTCTTTTTGAGTTTGCCGGAACTGATGTCTTTTTTTATGGCATTGATAACTTTATCGGATAGTTTCATTTGATTTATTAGGATTAAACATCTGATGTTTCAAAGGTGTGTAAAATAATTTAAACATCTGATGTTTGTAAGCTCATTGTGACAGTTTTCTGAAGTTTTGCTTTTTGTTACTGACTGATAAAATTTTCTTTTTCCAAATTAATTTTATAGGTTTACAAAAACTTTAGGGGTGCCTTGTGCTGAGATATACCCTTTGAACCTGATGCAGTTAGTACTGCCGAAGGGAAAAGTAAGAGCAACCCCTCAGGTTGTTTTTTCATTCCTGTTACAGGCTATTCCTATCGTTTCAAAAATTAGAAAAGAATGGAAATCACTGTAAACAATCAACCTTTAACATTACCTGAAACTGTCGCTGTAGACCAGCTGCTTTCTGCTGTATTGCACATTTCAACTTCTGGTATCGCCGTGGCCGTAAACCAGTCGGTAATCTCGAAATCTGACTGGTCCGCGCACATGCTGCAGGCTGGCGATAGGGTGGTGTTAATCAAAGCTACCCAGGGTGGTTAAATCCTTTCTTTTCATTTTTCCAATGTCAACCAGATTTAACCATAAACTATGAAAACAGAAAAAACTCCCGCTACAGAAGTGATCAGCAGAACACCCTTCCCCGCATCAAAAAAGATATTCGTCAGGGGCGAACTCCATGGTGTAGATGTGGCCATGCGCGAAATCTCAGTGGCGGATACCAAAATCCACAATGGCTTTGGCCTAACAGAAAAAAATCCGCCTGTTACCGTCTATGATACCAGCGGTCCATACACTGATCCCAGTGCGGAAATCGATGTTAAAGCCGGTTTACCTAGAATCAGGGAACAATGGATACTAAAAAGGGGAGATGTGGAAAAGTTAAGTTCCATCTCCTCCGATTACGGGGCACAGCGACTTGCAGATCCGGCCCTCGACCATTTGCGTTTCGGCTTCCAGCATCAGCCTCTCCGTGCTAAAGAAGGCGGCAATGTGAGCCAAATGCATTATGCTAAAAAAGGGATGATCACTGCCGAAATGGAATATATCGCCATCCGCGAAAACCAGCGTATAGATCTCGTTAACGAACAGTTGGGTGCTCACGCTGAAGTGATGAACCATCAGCACAAAGGTCATAGCTTTGGTGCAAACACCCCCCGGGGTTATATCACGCCAGAATTTGTACGGCAGGAAGTTGCCAGTGGTCGGGCTGTTATTCCTTCCAATATCAACCACCCCGAAGCCGAACCAATGATTATCGGCAGAAACTTCCTCGTAAAAATTAATGCAAATATCGGCAACTCCGCCGTGACTTCAAGTATTGAAGAAGAGGTGGAAAAAGCTGTATGGGCATGCCGTTGGGGAGCAGATACCATTATGGATCTGTCCACCGGAAAAAATATCCATGAAACCCGCGAATGGATTATCCGCAACTCGCCTGTGCCTATCGGTACGGTGCCGATCTATCAGGCCCTTGAAAAGGTAAATGGCAAAGCCGAAGACCTCACCTGGGAACTCTTCCGCGATACGCTGATTGAACAGGCTGAGCAGGGGGTCGACTATTTTACCATCCATGCGGGCGTATTGCTCCGTTATATTCCCCTCACGGCAAAAAGGGTCACAGGAATTGTGTCACGTGGGGGATCGATTATGGCGAAATGGTGCCTGGCGCACCATCAGGAAAGCTTTCTGTATACACATTTCGAAGAAATCTGCGAAATTATGAAAGCCTATGACGTGTCCTTTTCACTGGGCGACGGACTCCGTCCGGGCTGTATTGCTGATGCCAATGACGAAGCACAGTTTGCAGAGCTGGAAACCCTGGGAGAGCTGACTAAAATTGCCTGGAAACACGATGTGCAGACCATTATTGAGGGACCGGGCCACGTGCCTATGCATTTGATTAAAGCTAACATGGAAAAGCAGCTGGAGCATTGTTCAGAGGCCCCGTTCTATACACTCGGCCCGCTAACCACGGATATTGCCCCTGGTTACGACCACATTACTTCGGCAATAGGCGCCGCGATGATAGGCTGGTTTGGAACAGCAATGTTGTGTTACGTTACCCCCAAAGAGCATTTAGGTCTGCCAAATAAAAAAGATGTAAAAGACGGCGTTATCACTTACAAGATTGCGGCCCATGCCGCAGATTTGGCAAAGGGACATCCCGGAGCGCAGTACCGCGACAATGCATTGAGCAAGGCACGTTTCGAATTTAGGTGGGAAGACCAGTTTAACCTCTCCCTGGATCCAGATACCGCAAAAGAGTTTCACGACGAAACCCTGCCTGCTGAGGGTGCTAAAATAGCGCATTTCTGTTCCATGTGCGGACCCAACTTCTGTTCCATGAAAATTACGCAGGACGTGCGGGAATATGCCGCGAAACAAGGAGTTGAAGAAACGGATGCGCTAAAAAAAGGCATGGAAGAAAAATCACGTGAATTTGCCGAGAAGGGCAGCGAAATCTATTTATAATCAGCTGGCTATGCAGACGAAAACCAACATAACCCTGGATGTTAGCGTGCTTACCGCGCCGGCGTATCTGGAGGGAGAGGCGGCCGCAATTAACGGACTTTTTGACGCCGGATTGCAGCTGCTGCATGTAAGGAAGCCGCAGGAGGATGTGCAGCAGTTCAGAACATTGATGCTGAATATTGATCCGGCTTTTTACCCGAACATTGCCCTGCACCAGCACCATGAACTGGCCGATGAATTTAATATCACCCGTCTCCATTTCACCGAACAAAAGCGCAAGCTTAAAAGTCCTGCCCAGTTTGATGAATTTTTAGGACAGGGATATTTTCTAAGCAGCTCCATCCATGACTTAAACAGCTGTTCGGATCTTGATCATTTCGGCTACGTTTTTTACGGCCCCGTATTCGACAGCATCTCAAAGCGAGGTTACAGGACTGCGCTCCCCTCAGGCTTTGTAGTGCCTCCGCAGCGGTCAAAAGTGTATGCAGTTGGTGGCATTACTGCCGAAAAGCTGGCTGACATCAAAAATATGGGCTTTGAGGGGATCGGCCTGCTCGGTACCATATGGCATCAATCCGATGATCCGGTTGCTGCATTCAAAAAAGTAATCAAAACATTAAATCAATACAACTGATGGAAATCGGAAAAATACAATATATCTCACAGGCACCCGCAAATCAACCGCATTTGCAAGCTATCGAGAAAGCGCTTAAAACAGGCTGTAAATGGGTGCAGCTGCGTGTCAAAGAGCATACCGAAGCAGAAGTGCTGGTGATGGCAATAATGGCCAAACGAATCTGCGATCAGTATGAAGCCAGGCTGATTGTGAACGATTATCCCCAGGTAGCCCTGCGTGCCGGAGCATTTGGTGTGCACCTGGGATTGGATGATATGCCTATAGGCCGGGCAAGAGCTATTCTGGGCAACAATCACTGTATCGGCGGAACAGCAAATACCTTTGCAGACATACAAAGACGTGCCAGAGAGGGCGTAGATTACATTGGCCTTGGTCCATTCCGCTTTACCAGTACCAAGAAAAACCTTAGTCCGCTGTTGGGTATCGAAGGATACCACCGCATCATGGAGCAGGTTCATGCCGCGGGAATTAAGATCCCTATAATTGCCATTGGCGGCATCGACCTGCCGGATATAGGTCTCCTGCTGGAAACTGGTATTCATGGCATCGCCCTCTCAGGATTATTAACCGATAACCCTCATTTAAACAAAGAATTTTATGTTAACTATAGCAGGTAAAGTGTTTGATTCCCGGCTGTTTACGGGAACGGGAAAATTTAGTTCCGCAGCGCTGATGGAAGCAGCCTTGCTGGCCTCGGGTACGGAACTCGTTACGGTAGCCTTAAAAAGAGTAGACCTCAATGCCGGTGATGATGATATCCTCAGTCACCTGGAGCATAGTCAGTTTAATTTACTGCCCAATACTTCGGGGGTGCGCAATGCTAAAGAAGCGATATTTGCGGCTCAGATGGCCAGGGAAGCATTGGAGACCGATTGGGTAAAGCTAGAAATTCATCCTGATCCCAAATACCTGATGCCAGATGCGATAGAAACACTCAAAGCTACTGAAGAGCTGGCAAAACTCGGGTTTATTGTGTTGCCTTATATTCATGCAGATCCGGTTTTATGTAAAAGACTCGAGGATGCCGGAACGGCTGCAGTAATGCCACTGGGTTCTGCCATTGGCAGTAACAAGGGGCTGAAAACTATTGACTTCCTCCAAATGATTATCGCACAAAGCAATGTTCCTGTGATCGTTGATGCGGGGATTGGTGCCCCTTCAGATGCCGCTAAAGCAATGGAGATTGGTGCGGATGCTGTTCTTGTAAATACAGCGATAGCAGTTGCCAAAGACCCGGTCCAAATGGCCGAAGCATTCAAACTGGCAGTTGTAGCCGGCCGGATGGCTTATAAAGCTAGCTTAGGCAGTGTAAATAATCTGGCTGTTGCCAGTAGTCCTTTAACTTCATTCCTGGACGACTGATATGTTTAATCCAATTTTCAACAGCTATAACTGGACGGAAACCAGTCAAAGTATCTATGCGAAAACTGCACCTGATGTAGAACGGGCACTGACCAGCAGCAACAGAACGCTGGAAGATTTTAAAGCCCTTATTTCACCTGCAGCAGCCCCTTTTCTGGAACATATGGCCCAGCTCAGCCAAATGCTTACCCTTAAAAGATTTGGTAAAGTTATGCAGTTATATGTTCCGCTCTACCTTTCCAACGAGTGTAATAACATCTGTACCTATTGTGGCTTTAGCCTCGATAATAAGGTGAAGCGCAAAACGCTGTCCGCTATAGAAATTATGCAGGAAGTAGCGGCCATTAAGCAGATGGGCTATGATCACGTGCTGCTCGTTACCGGAGAAGCCAACCAGTCTGTGCATACCGCTTATTTTAAAAAAGTGCTGGAGCTGATCAGGCCACACTTTTCTCATATCTCCATGGAAGTACAGCCACTGGATCAGCAAGACTATGAAGAACTGATCCCGCTGGGTTTGAATACCGTGTTAGTCTATCAGGAAACGTATCATCGCGGAGATTATAAAAAACACCACCCCAAGGGAAAAAAGTCGAACTTTGAATACCGGCTGGAAACGCCAGACCGACTGGGAAAAGCGGGTGTCCATAAAATGGGCCTCGGCGTGCTGATTGGTTTGGAAGACTGGCGGACAGATTGTTTTTTCACTGCCCTTCACCTTGATTATCTGGAGAAAACCTATTGGCAGAGTAAATACAGTCTGTCTTTCCCAAGATTGCGGCCCTTTAGTGGGGGACTGGAACCAAAGGTTGAAATGACCGACCGCGAGCTGGTGCAACTGATCTGTGCCTACCGGCTTTGGAACCAGGAAGTGGAATTGTCTATCTCTACCCGGGAGACAGAAATATTCCGTGACAATATCATTCAGCTCGGCATTACGTCTATGAGTGCCGGTTCAAAAACCAATCCCGGCGGATATGCCGTAGCGCCTGAATCTTTGGAACAATTTGAAATCTCTGACGAAAGAAGTCCTTCTGTGATAGCCAGGATGCTGCGCAGCAAGGGATATGAGCCCGTGTGGAAGGATTGGGACATCAGCCTCTACAAAGGTAGTCGGGCATAAAGATCTGATATTCGATATGATCATTCCGATGAAATCTATATCTTGTAGGACAGAATTGCCTATGGAAATCTTATATCAATCAGCTGCATTCGTTTTTGCCAAAGACCGTATCCGTCAGGATGGCTTTGAGGCCATTGCCCTATCGCCGGTAGAATTGATATCCAACTATAAGAGTCCGGGGACAAAAGAAGACGCCACTAAAAACCCTGTAAAGATCAGTGCCTCCTGGAAGTTAACAAAAGATATTTCGGCTTTCCCTGTCTATCAGTCGGGAATCCCGTTGATGGACGCTGTTTATCAGCTGTCTCTCGAAGAAATGGTAAATGCGGTTGAACCAGATGGTACTTTTCGTACAGGTAAGGAATGGGCAGGGGTGTGGACCAGGGATATAAGCTACAGTATTATCTTGTCTATGGCCACCCTGCAACCAGAAGTTGCACAGAAAAGCCTGCTGAAAAAAGTCAGGAATAACCGCATCGTTCAGGATACCGGAACGGGTGGCTCCTGGCCAGTTTCTTCCGACCGCATGATCTGGGCGGTTGCCGCCTGGGAGGTATACAAGGTTAATGGCGACCGGCAATGGCTGTCCCGTGCCTATCAGGTCATTAAAAATTCCATAGAAGACGACCTTGAAAATATTTATGATGCCGAAACGGGGCTGGTAAGAGGGGAATCCTCCTTTCTTGACTGGCGCGAGCAGACCTATCCCCGGTGGATGGACTCCGCTGACATCTATGCATCTGAAAATCTGGGGACCAACGCCGTGCATTACCAGGCAAATAAGGTGCTGGCGGAGATGGCCGATTTATTGGACCAGCAAGCAGTAGCAGATAAACACAGACAGCTGGCCCTGCAGATCAAAAAAGGAATCAACACTCAGCTCTGGATGCCTGAAAAAGGTTATTACGGACAATATTTATACGGAAGATCCTTTCCGGTATTATCGCCGCGGACGGATTCTCTTGGAGAAGCCCTTGCGGTATTATTTGATATTGCCGGCGCAGAGCATCAGCAGGAAGTAATTGCCAATACACCTGTAACACCATTTGGGATTCCCTGCATATATCCTCAGATACCTGATATCCCGGCGTACCATAATGACGGTATCTGGCCCTTTGTGCAATCCTTCTGGGCATATGCCGCAGCAAAAGCAGGTCATGCTGAATCGCTCCTGTATAGCATCGCAGCTATACATCGCCCTGTAGCCTTGTTCCTTACCAATCAGGAAAATTTTGTTGGCACTACCGGCGATTATGCCGGAACGGAAGTGAATTCCAGCAATATGTTATGGAGCCTTTCCGGAAGCATTGGGCTCGTCCATCATGTTATCTTCGGCATAAACATTCAAAAGGATTCGCTCGTATTCAAGCCTTTTGTGCCCGAAGCTTTGCAGGGGCAGCGTAGCCTCAACAATTATAAATACCGCGACAGTGTTCTCGATATCAGTTTGAGCGGTTATGGCAATGTAATCCATTCCATTTTGATGGATGGTAAAGAATTACCCCAGGCGACTATTGACGCAGATCTGAGTGGTCGCCATGAGATTGATATTGTATTGGCAGATAATTCTTTTCTGGCAGTTAAACACAGGCTGGTGGAGAACCATTTTTCTGTGGGGGTACCAAAGCCGGACCTCAAAGGGGATAAACTGCAATGGGCCCCTGTGCCGGATGCACTGACTTATACCGTGTGGCACAATGGGCAGCCTTTGGAAAAGACTACTGCCACGGCTTATACCACCGCCAAAAATGGGGAATATCAGGTTACTGCCGAAGATGCGGCGGGTTTAACTTCTTTTGCCAGCGAACCTGTTTTTATTGGCCCGCCAGACGAAGAACAATGGATAGCTATGCATGGCGGGGCTGCAGGCCTCAATATCAGCGAAGCTGAAAACCTGCATCTTAAATTTTCCCTTAATATTTTGCAGGAAGGAATATATGCCTTGCGTTTCAGGTATGCCAATGGAAATGGCCCCGTAAGTACGGAAAATAAATGTGCTATACGTACCTTCTGGCTGGACGGCATACAAGCCGGAACATTTGTGTTCCCCCAGCGCGGTGAGGATAACTGGTCTGATTGGGGCTTCAGTAATATCCTGAAACTCGGCTTGACTGCCGGCACCCATCATTTGGGACTTTCCCTGGAGAACTGGAATGAAAATATGAACGGCCACACCAACCAGGCTAAATTAGATTACCTGTCGGTCATCAAAATTGGCTAACTATCGGGGCTCATTGACTGGTCTGCGCAGAAAAAAATAGTCCTGAGGCTGGTCGGCAAAGTGTTTGAAACCGGTCGACATTTCCATATCTTTAGGTAAAGACTTGAAGCGCTCCGGCGTTATAAACGTCCAACTCAGCCCACCTTCTTCTGCGGTAGCTGTTACTTCAATGGGGAAATTGAGTACTTGCTGACTCAGGTATTCTGTTTTTGCCTGCGTCCATTCTTCTGTACTGCCAAGGTTTCTCGGCCAGGTATAGAGTTTATGTGCTTCGATGAGTCTCCCATTGTCATCCCGGTAGGCAGCGGTTTTCAGGATCAGGTCGCTGATATTTACCAGCGCGAAATCCCCGTAAACCAGGCCATCTTTTTCCGTAATGGTGAATCCCTTTGCGGCGATGATGGGAACGCTTGAGCCCTCATTTTCTATCACTTCCAGATTTTCTGTGAATACATATCTGCCTTTTTGAAGCAGTATCGGTTCCTGCGCATCAGGATTTCTTATAATGGGGGGCATATTTTATTATTTTAACTGTAGATTTGCGGAAAAATCACCTGCTTGCTTGGATAAGCGATTTCTATCAAACCAAACATGACAAATTAATGTTTGGTTTTTTAAAAGTTAGCACATTTATTGCTGTTGGCAGGTTATTGGTAATAAATATCTGTTAATAATGAATCATACTCCAAAAAAAATTGTCATAGTAGGTGGTGGATTTGCTGGTGTAAACCTGGCGAAGAGACTATCCAACAATGAAGCTTTTGAGATTGTACTTGTCGATAAGAACAACTATAATTTCTTCCCTCCTTTAATCTATCAGGTAGCCACAGGTTATCTTGAAACTTCCAACATCAGTTATCCGTTCCGTAAACTTTTCAGAGGTAAGAAAAATTTCATGTTCAGACTTGGAGAATTGGAGCAGGTTTTACCGGAGCAAAAGAAAGTTGTGCTTTCTACCGGCGAAATCAGTTATGATTATCTCGTTTTTGCAACAGGTTGTATCACAAACTATTTCGGTATGGAAAGTGTGGAGAAAAACTCTATTCCAATGAAAACAGTATCTGATGCCTTGCAAATGAGGAATACCTTGTTAGACAGATTGGAGCAAGCCTCAAGAGAAACAGATCCTGAAAAAAGAAAGAGATTATTAACAGTCGTAGTAGCCGGCGGCGGTCCAACAGGGGTGGAGATCTCTGGTATGTTCGCAGAAATGAAGAGGAACATTATTGCCAAAGATTATCCTGAGCTGAAAGGTGCCAATGGAGAGATTTATCTTGTAGATGGATTAAAATCTGTGCTTGCACCAATGAGTGAAAAATCTCAGCAGTATACCTACGATACCCTGACAAAAATGGGTGTGAAAATCAGACTAAATGCCATGGTAAAAGACTTTGTGGATGATACCGTACATTTTGCAAATGGTGACAGCATCCCGTCTAAAAACCTGATCTGGGCAGCCGGAGTAACTGCCATTGTATTTAAAGGTTTGCCAGATGCAGTATATGGCAGAGGCAGAAGGATGATCGTAGATGAGTTCAACAGAGTTGAAGGCGTACAGGATATTTATGCGATTGGTGATACCTGTATACAGATGACAGATGCACCTTTTCCACAAGGCCACCCTCAGGTAGCACAGGTTGCTATTCAGCAGGGCGATAACCTTGGTAAAAACTTGATTAAAGCTGTTTCTGGCGAAGCGCAGAAAGCTTTCAGCTATTATGACAAAGGGTCGATGGCAATTATCGGCAGAAATAAAGCTGTGGCAGACCTGCCGAAACCTAAAATGTTCTTCAGCGGTTTCCTTGCCTGGGCGATGTGGTTATTCATTCACCTGTTATCACTCGTGAACTACCGTAACAGAATCAGAACATTATATAACTGGACTGTGGCCTACATTTCAAAAGATCAGTCGTTAAGGATGATCATCAGGCCAGCCAGCAAAAATATACATTAAACAATCCGGTATATCACCATTTACAACCAGGGTTTTTGATACTAATATTACATTAGCGAAGCAAAAGTAAGAGGGGATTACACCAGTTTTAGGTGATAACCTCTTACTTTTGTTTTTATGGATGATTTCTTAGCTGCCCGACTCCAGATGGCCTTTTCTTTAGGCTTCCACATCGTTTTTTCTTGTATTGGAATGGTCATGCCTTTCTTTATGTGCACTGCCCACTACTTTTGGCTCAAGAAAAAGGAGGCTGTATATCTTGACGTTACCAAAGCATGGAGCAAGGGCGTTGCCATCTTCTTCGCCACTGGCGCCGTATCAGGAACAGTATTGTCTTTTGAACTGGGATTGCTCTGGCCAAAGTTCATGGAACATGCCGGGCCCATCTTTGGAATGCCTTTTTCCCTCGAAGGGACAGCCTTTTTTATCGAAGCTATAGCCCTCGGCTTTTACTTATACGGATGGAACCGTTTCCATCCCTGGTTCCATTGGTTTACAGGAATGATTGTCGGGATCACCGGTCTGCTGTCCGGCATTCTGGTAGTCGCTGCCAACTCCTGGATGAATAGCCCTTCAGGTTTCGACTTTGTCAACGGGCAATACCTAAATATAGACCCTATGAAAGCGATGTTTAACGCTGCCTGGTTTTCGCAGGCCCTGCATATGTGTGTGGCCGCCTTTGTTTCTACCGGATTTGCCGTAGCAGGTGTGCATGCGCTAATGATTCTCAAAGGTAAAAACATCGCTTTCCACAATAAGGCCTTTCGTATCGCTGCGATCTTCGCTACCGTTGCCGCCTGTCTGCAGCCGCTCAGTGGTGACGTATCTGCCAAGGATGTAGCCAAAAGACAGCCCGCGAAACTGGCCGCCATGGAAGCTCATTTCCATACAGAAAAAGGTGCTTCACTGGTAATCGGTGGAATTCCTGATACTGCCGCCAAAACTGTTAATTATGCGATCAAGCTGCCTAAGGTGCTCAGCTTTATGGCCACGGGCGATTTTGATGCAGAAGTTACAGGGCTGGACCGTATTCCTAAAAAAGACCAGCCGCCAATTACCGTTACCCATTTCGCCTTTCAGATAATGGTGGGGCTTGGTATGGCCATGTTGGCCTTATCGCTCCTTTATTTCATCGCCCTGGTCAAAAAGAAAAGCTGGTCTGACAGCAAGTGGCTGCTGAAGATGTTTGTGATTGCTACGCCAATGGGTTACATTGCCCTGGAAGCGGGGTGGACAGTTACAGAGGTTGGACGCCAGCCCTGGATCATTTATGGCGTAATGCGCACCGCAGACGCTGTTACCCCCATGCCCGGCATTGCCTATTCATTCTATCTTTTTACAGCGGTATATATTTCCCTGGCGGTAATCGTTAGCTTTTTATTGTTCCGTCAGATCACAATGGTTGGTCAGTTATACGATTCTTCCACCGATCAAAAAAATCAATAGCCATGGTATATGTAGTGATTATCTTTTTATGGACAGCTATCCTGTTATATGTTTTGCTGGGCGGTGCCGACTTTGGTGCCGGCATCATTGAATTGTTTACCTCACGCGCCAACCGCCACCGTACACGTAAAAACATGTATGAGGCCATTGGTCCGGTTTGGGAAGCCAACCACATGTGGCTGATCATTGTGATAGTGATTCTTTTTGTCGGTTTTCCCAAAATATACACCACTGTTTCCATCTACCTACACATCCCGCTGGTATGTATGCTGCTCGGAATTATCGCCCGCGGAACTGCCTTTGTTTTTAGAAACTATGATGCCGTAAAAGACGAAATGCAGAAAATCTACACCAGGATATTTATCATTTCCAGCGTGTTAACCCCTTTTTTTCTGGGGATTATCGCTGCCAGTGTAGTATCGTCAAAAATCGACCTGCAGGCACAGGATTTTGTTTCAGCCTATATTCTCAGCTGGTTAAACTGGTTCTCTTTAGCGGTAGGCCTGTTTACCGTAACCATATGTGCCTACCTTGCTGCCGTATTTATTATTGGCCAGGCCGATGATGAGGAAGACCGCATCCGCTTCACTAAAAAAGCTTTTTATCTGATTTTTGTGGTAATGGGAGCAGGGGCATTGGTATTTCTGGCAGCAGTGCTGGAAGGTATCCCGCTGCTTACCTGGATCTTTAGTGACCTGCCGGGAATTATCGCCATCGTTCTGGCTACTATTTCTCTGGCCATCATGTTTTATTACCTCAATAGGAATAAACCGATCATGCTCAGGATTCTGGCAGGATTCCAGGTAACCATGATTCTCTTTGCTGCTACATACAGCCATTTCCCCGATATTGTGCTGCTGAAGGGTGGAGAAAACCTTTCTCTGCTCAGCGAAAGCGGCGAGGAAAAGACGGTGGAAGCACTTGGTTATGCCTTACTGATTGGTAGTGTATTTATTCTACCAGCCCTGGTTTACCTCATTTACAGTTTTCAGAAAAAATCCGATGTTCCCCTGGAACATTAGCATATTTTAATTTTATCATTTCCCAATAATTTATGGAAGAATCCAGTTTTTCAAAACTCAGCAAACTCACAGAAGGAGACTACGAAGCATTTTTATACGATTGTGATGGTACCCTCGCCGATAACATGCCGGCCCATGCGGCAACCTATGTAGCCGTTGCACAGCAATATGCAGTAGCGATGGATCCTGCAATTATTGATGAGCTGGCTGGGTGGCCGATTGCCAATGTGGTGGAAGAACTTAACCTGCGTTATGGTGCAAATATGGATCCCGAAGAATTCAGGTCGCGCAAGGCACAGTTATTTGCAGATGAATACATTGATAAGGTATTGCCGATTACCTACGTTGTAGAACACCTTAAAGCCAATTCAAAACGAGTAAAGATCGCTGTAGTGTCTGGTGGCGACCGTATAGCTGTGCAGCGGACATTGGAGCTGATTGGTGTTAGTGAATATGTTGAGGCCTTGGTTTGTGCCGGAGAAACGCCAAAGGGAAAGCCTTTCGCTGATCCATTTACGAAAGCTGCAGAACTTTTGGGCGCTGATCCTAAGAAATGTCTGGTATTTGAAGATGGTATTCCCGGTGTTCAGGCAGCAGAAGCCGCAGGGATGCACTGGGTGAGAATCGACCAGTTTAAATTTGGCTAAACCACTATTAGACCAGCCAGAGGATATACCGGGAGATTCCAGTCTCCAATGGTCTTGGCACAGATTGTGCGCCAGCTCAATATTATAACGTTTTTATGCATCGCAGCTACCTCGGTCTAAGCCTAATTTTTATTGTTTTCCTATTTTATGGCTGCGGGGTTCTCAAACGTACAAGGCAGACCAAACACCACGGCGTAGACGCCAAGGACTTTGATTTGCCGGTAGTTATCTATCCCTGTGCCGACTCTACCTCAAAAAAACTGCTTATCTTTTTTTCTGGCGATGGCGGATGGCTGGATTTTGAAGATCAGCTGTCGACGGGTTTTTCTGCTGAAGGCTTCAAAACCATTGGCTTCAACTCGCGCAGTTATTTCTGGACAGGACGCACGCCACAGCAAACCGCAGATGATATCATGTTGCTGATTGATAAATATGCTGCGGAATATAAAACGAACAGGATATACCTTTGCGGATATTCCTTTGGTGCTGATGTGGTGCCTTTTATCTATAACCGGTTGCGCCCTGCCATGAAAAACAAGGTGGTGGCCCTTGAATTACTTTCTCCTTTTGCCTCGTCCGACTTTATGGTACATACCTCCGATTTGCTCAACCTGGCAGGTGATGATAAACCTTACAAAGTGCAACCTGAAATAGAAGCTGTAAAGATACCCGTCTTTTGTTTTTATGGAGAGAGGGAAAATCCCAGACCCATGCAAGAAGTGGACAAAAGAAGTTTTAATCTTAAATTACTGCCTGGAGACCATCATTACGATACCCAAGGTTACACTGATATCCTCCTGGCCATTCAAGGGCTGAGAAGGAATCCATTACTTAGAACATACCGCTTATGGAAGCTATAGTTATTACAGAAAAAGGAGGCCCAGAGGTGCTCCAGTTAAAAGATATCGCACAACCCATTCCGCAGGGCAACGAAGTGCTGATTAAAATTCATGCTGCCGGAGTAAACCGCAGTGACGTACTATCCCGCAAGAGTAAGGCCTATGGAAACGTTGACCAGGAAGTACCCGGTTTAGAGATCTCCGGAGAAATTGAAGCTGTTGGTCCGGATGTAAAGCGCTGGAAAGCCGGAGACCGTGTATGTGCGCTAATTGCCGGCGGCGGTTATGCAGCTTACAAAGCTATTGACGAACGATTGTGTTTACCCATTCCGGAAGGCTTTTCTTACGAAGAAGCCGCTTGTCTGCCCGAAACTATTTTCACGGTTTGGTATAACGTTTTTAAAGTCGCCCGGTTTAAGGCTGGTGAAAGTTTTCTGATCCATGGCGGCACCAGCGGAATTGGCGTAACGGCAATTCAAATGATCACCGCGATGGGAGGGAAGGCTTATGCTACTGCCGGTTCTGCCGAGAAATGTGATTTCTGCGAAAAGATTGGCGCAGTGAAAGCTATCAATTACAAAACAGAGGATTTCGAAGAGATACTGAAACCTATAGGTATTGATGTGATTTTGGACATGACCGGTGGTGAAAATACACTCAAAAACCTCAATATATTAAATACTGAAGGCAGGTTGAGCTTTATCAATGCCATGAACGGTGCTAAGTCTGAGATTGATATTTTACAGGTAATGACCAAACGTCTGGAGATAAGCGGAAGTATGTTAAAACCCCGTAGTAACGACTTTAAAGCAGAACTTGCCGCAGAGATAGAACAGAACATCTGGCCCTTAATTGAGAAGGAGCAAATCAAACCTGTGATTTTCCGCGTTTTTCCACTAGCTGAAGCCGCAGATGCACAGCGTTTGATGGAAACCAGCAGTCATATTGGTAAGATTATTCTTAATTCGGCTAGTTCCCAAATCTTTATGTTGTAAATCCTCTAGAGAAAGTCAACTTTTTCAATATTCCAGTTAAAAACAAAGGATAGTTTATAATGGTCTTCATTTAAGCTATACATTTGCGCCCGGATATTAAATAACAATGAATCAACAAATCGAAAGAATACAGGCGGTTATTGAACCCCTGAGACAAGAAATAATCAATCACAAAGTATATTCCGTTATCAATGACCTGGATGATCTGAAAGTATTTATGCAGTATCATGTCTATGCAGTGTGGGACTTTATGTCTCTGCTTAAGTCTTTACAAATTGGCCTTACTTGTACTACTACACCCTGGTTTCCCGTAGGTAATGCAAACACCAGGTATCTGATCAACGAGATTGTTGCCGGTGAAGAATCTGATGTGGATGGCGAGGGGATCCGTAAAAGTCATTATGAATTGTATCTGGAAGCGATGGCACAATGCGGTGCTCCTACAGAAGCAATAGATGAATTTATTAATACTTTAAAAGAAAGGGGTTCTTTTGATGCCGCCTATGCAGCAGCAGATGTGCCAGTTGCCGCACGGAACTTTATGGATTTCACTTTTGAAATAATTGACGGAAAACAATCGCACCTGCAATCTGCCGCATTCACTTTCGGCAGGGAAGATCTGATTCCGAATATGTTTATTACTATCGTACGCGACTTAAGCGTCAAATTCCCTGATCAGATTTCACTGATGAAATATTATCTGGAACGCCATATCGAAGTAGACGGAGATCACCACAGTCACCTGGCTTTGGAAATGACGGCCGAGCTTTGTGGTGATGACGACGCTAAGTGGGCTGCTGCAGAAAAGGTGACCATTGCATCTCTTCAGCAACGTATCAACCTATGGGATGGGGCCTTCAACGAAATCATGAGCTTAAAGGCTTAATACTAATTGTCGTAAAGATAGGTCCGCTTTAATTTGAGGTCCGAAAGCTTTACGTAGCCGAAGCTATGTTTGCCGTTGGTCATTAAGGTTGCAAAACCCCAGTCTCCGGCAAACATCTCTTCAATATTCATTACCTGAGACTTATTGAAAAAGCCTTTCTTTCGGGATTTGTCATCAGGTTTACTGTAAAAATACGAGATATCGGCAACAGCCACATATTCCCCCGGAACGTTATCTGCGATCTTGGTATAGGTACCCGAGAAATCTTCAGGGATCATATGCTCCTCGCAATCTGTAAACCCAACCTGCAGCAGGCTGTCGTTGCTAAATTCCAGGGTAACGCGGCAGGATGTAGAATCTGAGTTTAACGTACATCTATTGGCCATCAGTGTGCCTGAACCGTTATATTCACCATAGGTGCCCAGTTTGCTGTTCCAGTTGGCAAGCACATTAACGTCAAGATGGTTGCTGGTCTGTCTTACAGAGATATTACTGTAAGAACCGTTTGATTTGTTAACTAATTTATAGGTGGCAGATTGAGCGAATAAGTTTGTACTACTGATCACCAGGAGTAAAATAATACCGTATTTCATTATTGTTGCTGACTAATTATTTGATACTTCAGCAGAAATATCATTTCGATGATTAATAACAGAGTTCAATAGTAATTGTTTGTAAAAAGCAGAGGTCCATCGTTTTAAGACGAACCTCCGTTAGTCTGTTATTCAGATAATAACCTGATCTCGTGGTCTCCGATCATGATTAGCCGCTCTTTGTAAAGCGCGCCGGTGGTTTTCTTGAATGCCTTTTTGCTGATCTTCAGCAAGTCGTAAATTTGTTCAGGAGTACTTTTGTCACCAATTGGCAAGAGTCCCTGGTTTTCTTCCAAAAGCTTGATCAACACCTCTTTCATATCAAGGATATGTCCATAACCCATTGGCTGAAGACTCAAGTCAATTTTACCTTCTACGCGGACTTTCTTGATCCAACCTTTTCTCTCCTCGCCTGGGTTAAGCTGGTCAAATAACTCGTTTGTGTATAACAGTCCGATATATTTATTGTCGATGATGGCATTATATCCCAGGTCACTGCGGTCCGCAATAAGCAAACTTACCTCATCACCCTCTTCAAAATTGATGTCTTCTTCTTCAACGTAGTTGGTAAGCCTTGATGACGCCACCATACGGTCGTTACTGTCATCCAGAAACACATAAACCACATGCTGTTCACCTCTGAACATCGGGCGTTTCTGTTCCCTTTCAGGAACATATACATCTTTATCAATACCAATACTCATGAAAACACCATTCTCCCCATCTTCAACAACAGTCAGGTAAGCGAAATCACCAACACAGGCAAGAGGTTTCTGCGTTGTAGCGTGCAGTTTTCCATCCTTGTGCATGTAAACAAAAACATTGATATTGTCGCCAATCTCCGCATCTTTTGGCACATGATTATATGGCAAAAGTGCTTCTTTATCGCCGTCTGACAGTATCAGCCCTGCTTCTGTCTTATTTGTAATTCTTAACTCGTTGTATTGTCCTATCTGTATCATTGGTATTAAACCCCTATTTCAATCCGCAAAGGTAACAATAACAGAACAGTAACACACATAGATCAGATTTCCTTTTAAAAATTTTAATGTACGGAGAACACTTTCAGGATAAAAACGTTAATCTATCCGGAGTCAACGCTATGAGCAAAACCGATATCACGCCACTGAAAACCGCCTTTCCGCCCATTGTTAATCAAGAAAGCAAAATACTGCTACTGGGTACTATGCCTGGCGACAGGTCATTGCAGCTGCAGCAATATTATGGGCATGCCGGAAATCATTTCTGGAAACTCATCTACACACTTTTTGACCAGCCCCTGGATCCAGGCTATGGTAACCGAAAACAGTTTCTTCTGGATCATCATATCGCGTTGTGGGATGTACTGGAATCCTGCACCTGTGAAGGTAGTTTGGATAGCAATATCAGGAATGAAGCTGTTAACGATTTCGCTGAGTTTTACAGCACTTACCCAGCGATAAGCCATGTGTTTTTCGACAGTAAAAAAGCCGAAGAGTTTTACCTGAGGCACGTGAAAAAAAGTGAAGATAAAGTGTATTACCTGCTGCCTTCCCCAAGTCGTGCTAACGCCTCTAAGTCTTTCGAGCAAAAGCTCGAAGCATGGAAAGAAATATTGCTCTATCTTGAGGGTTAAATCGTATTAAGGATTGATGCCGGATGCTTATCTTTGCGGCACCTATGACTGATCTCATTTCAAAAAACAAGCACAGGGTATTTTTAAGTACCTTTTTCTTCATGTCCGGCTTCACCTTTTCCACCTGGGCATCAAGAATCCCCACTATCAAAATGGCCTTCGGTTTCAACGATGCAGAACTCGGGTCGATCCTGCTGGCCATGCCTATTGGCTCCCTCATCGGACTGCCCATTACCGGATGGCTGGTTTCCAGGTATGACAGTCGGGTACCGCTAGCTGTAGGTTATGCCCTAAATTCCATTGCCATGGTTTTTATCGCTTTCAGCCCTAATGTCTACGGACTGGTTGCATCGGTAGTGCTTTTTGCATTCACGTCCAGAATTTTCAATATCTCCGTAAATACACAGGCCATAACACTGCAGAAATTATTTGATAAAAAGATCAATGGGTCATTTCACGGATTCTGGAGTACTGGCGGTATTGCCGGGGTTGCCTTCTCCACTTTGCTTCTGGCATTCAATGTGTCGCTGCAATTGCACTTTGTGATCGTGGCAGGCAGCACCTTGCTCGTTTCCTTTTATGCCTATCGTTTTCTGCTCAAAGGCGACCGCTCCACAAGCGGTAATAAGCTCATCATAGGCAAACCCGATCCTTATATTCTATCACTCGGGCTGGTGGCGTTTTTCTCCGCCATCTGTGAGGGAGGGATGTTCGACTGGAGCGGTATTTATTTTCAGCAGGTATTGGAGATCAAAATCTTCACCTATGGCTATCTGATTTTTATGGTGTTTATGGCATCTTCAAGGTTCCTGTCCGATCTGATCATTAATAAAATAGGCATGCAGGCCACCTTTATCATGAGTGCCCTGTTTATTGTTTGCGGTATCGCGATGGCCGTAGCCCTGCCGAATTTCTGGACGGCCATGGTCGGTTTCTCCCTGGTAGGTTTTGGTACGGCATCAGTAATTCCCATGTCTTACTCCCTTGCCGGTGCATCAACAAAATACTCTGCCGGCATGGCAGTTTCCATCATTGCCACCTATTACATTACCGGAATGTTGCTGGGACCCCCGCTGATTGGTTATATCGCCCATGGTTTCGGATTGAGGATTGCTTTTATCATATTTGGACTATGTGGCCTGATGCTGATACCCATCTCGCGGCTCGTGTTTAAACACAAGAATTAATTCCGTCAAAATCTAATCACTCCATATAATGAACCCTACTATTAACAACATTAAAAGTATCAGAAAGGCGATCCTAACCAGCATCAGCGGTTTGAGCACGGATCAGCTAAACGAGATTCCTGAAGGTTTTAACAATAATATTATCTGGAACTTCGCACACCTGATTGCTTCGCAGCAAGGATTGTGTTATTTCAGGGCAGGACTGGAAATGCCTTTGGGAAGTCATTTCGTTTCCCTGTATAAACCTGATACGAAGCCAAATGGTTACGTAGACGAGCAGGAGATCAGCCGTATCAAGGACTTGTTTACCTCGAGCATCGAACAATTAGAGGAAGATTACGAAAAAAAAATATTTAATAATTACCAGGCCTTTGTGAATCGTTATGGAATAGAATTATCTGATATAGAGGAGGTAATAGAGTTTGTTCCGGTGCATGATGCCATCCATTTCGGCTATATTATGGCTTTGAAAAGGGTTGTCTTAAAAAATATTTTACCGGGTACATAATATTTCAAATATCTCAGCGTCTATATATCTGAGAGCGTTAATTTAGATGGCGGGGATACTACGAAAGTAGTCATTCCCGCTTCTTTTTTACAGGAATTTAAGCCATTCCGATCTTGCGCTATATGTTCAGCGACCCCCTGCTGCAAACAAATGTTCACCTTACCTTGTTGTGCTCTAAAAAGATATCATGTCAAAATTCAACGAAATCATTAAATCAGATAAGCCGGTGCTTGTAGATTTTTCTGCTGAATGGTGCGGACCATGTAAGATGATGGCGCCCATTTTACACCAGTTAAAAGGATTGATCGGAGAGCGTGCCACCATCTTAAAGGTCGATGTTGATAAAAATCCTGCAGTGTCCAGCCAGTATCAGATTCAGGGTGTACCAACCCTGATCCTTTTTAAAAACGGGGTAATCAAATGGCGCCAGTCTGGAGTGATACCTGCTCCTCAGTTACAAAGCATCATCGAGCAGCATCTATAGCAAATCTACGCGCTGCCAAAGGGGGGCATCTCAACTATCCACTCCCCAGCTGCACCACGTTTCAAACAAGCCTTTTGTACCTGGGCTAAGTTGAGCTATTCGCTTTTTTCTTTCCGTCTTTCCGCTTCCGATCCATCTTCCGAGGTTCCGGCCTTCCAATAGGCATAGGCTGATAGTTCCTCACGCTGTATCCCTGTCTCTTTGAAATATCCACGCAGGCTCCTCACTGCATCTGCTTCTGCGGCAGCGAAAATATATTTAGTTTTTTCCCTCGGCAAAATCACATTGCTTACCGCCCCGAGCAACAAATGAGGCTGCTGTACATGATCTCCAAATAACCAGTTGATCTTAACTTTTGATGGAGTTTTGATATCCAGGATATCTTCCGGGCCCTGTACCTGGATAAATGCAAATCCTTCTGCATAAGCAGGCAATGTTTCCAAGATTACACTGATTACAGGTAAAGCCGTGTGATCTCCTGCCAGCAGATACCAGTCGGCTTCGGGGTAAAGCGGCGCACTCTTATCTTTCATTACCACTTCAATGGTGTCGCCTGCTACCGAATGAATGGCCCAGGCCGACGCCGGACCTTCGTCGCCATGTGCTACAAAGTCAATGCTCATTTCGCCAGCTTCCACATCAAGTGCCCTTAAGGTATAGGTACGGCGATATGGATTTTCACTGTCCTTTTTATTGGGGATGAAAAGCTTATTGTTTAGCCCAACTGTAACGCCTGAGAATAACGAAATGTCATCGCCAGTAAGTACCACCCTGATATAGTGAGGTGTTAAATACACCTTGTTTTTTAATTGTAATGTTCCCCGGATTATTCCTGTGCTCATAATTTCTTTTTTGATCCTACAAATTTTGACATTCATTAGTTGTAAACAGGGGTATAATTTCACTATTTTTAGGTACAATTTTATTATGCCGCATAACAAACAATTTGATGACCTTGTGATTGTTCAGGATACCGTTGAACGGGTAGAAGCTGTAGCGCACCACCATAACTATTACCAGTTTATTTTTATAAGGTCTGGCGCAGGAAAGCATCACCTCAATGATGAGGTGATTGATTTTCAGAGCGGTGACCTGTTTTTCATCAGTCCGCTGGATACGCACTATTTCTCCCTTGAACAAGCCTCTCTAATCTCCAGCGTGAGGTTTACTGAACACAGCAAAGGCAAAATTAAAAACCTGCAGAAAGCCTGGAAAGGGGAGTTCCCCGGCTTGAAAAGAGGTCGTTCGCCATTAAACATCAAGGTTACCTTTTCCTCGGCAGACCTGCTGGTAGTAACGCAGCTATTTGACCTTTTATACGCACTCAAAAATGAAATACTCGTCAACGAAGCCATTATTTATATCCAGCTTATTTCACTGGTATCTCTAATCGAGCGAAACTTATCCTTTAATGCAGGCTCTGTGTCCGAGCTGAATCCCTTAAACAAGAAAGCATCGCTGGAGATGATCTATGCCTATATCAACCGACACCTTCTCAATCCCGAGATGCTTAGCGCCACCAGAATTGCCGCCTGGCACGGACTGTCGGTGCATTACATTGGTCCCTATTTCAAACGGCATGCGGGGGTTACGGTAAAGGATTATATCAATAATTGCAAACAGCAGATTATCGCCAGAAAACTGGCCGGCAGCGAAACATCGATAGCGCAACTCTGCGCAGATTTCAACTACGCTGATATCAGTCATTTCAATAAAAGCTTTAAAAAGTACTGGGGTGTAAGTCCTGCCAAGTACCGCATGGAGGCGAAAAATAAAGCTACTGTCTCAGCTCCCTAACCCTGTAACGCCTAAAATCCACATCACAGACAGAGAAATAACCTAAGCTGTTTCCCGATATATTGCTTTTAACGTTTTCCGGAACCCCAGAGAACAGACCGTTCCAGTCCGTTTCGAGAAAAATGCCATAGAGGTATTTAGCATAAGCTTCGGAAAGAGAAATTTTATAAATGAAAATTGGATCCTCGGCATTGAGCACAAAGGTCCTTTTCAAATTGTTTAGCGGGTACAGCGAGTTTGGGGATCCTAAAAAGTGGGTATAGTTATAATACTCCGCCTGCTCAAATTTTTGAGGGCTCCACACTGGTATCTCCCCATAACTGATCCACCATTTATTGGGGTTAAGGTAGCCGAAAGTATGTTTTGGAATGGTGCCACTATAGGTTCCATCTGCGTTTTTTATTACCGATAAGGGCAAATAGTCGTCAACAATATTCACCATCTGTCGCAGGGTATCTACCGCAGTGTAGGTCTGATTGTTATACTTTATAGTCAGCGTGTAGGCGTTATTGTAGTTTGGCGGGTTACTGTTTACCGCGCTGTATACTCCCGGCACAATGGTTTCCCTAAATACCAGGTTAGCCTTCCCGTCATTTACCGTCATCTCTGCCTTCCGGATCGGCGCAGGTAAAGAATCAGGGCTCAATGCAGGTTTGCTCAGCCTGATATATTGTGTGCGCAACAGGGTATTGATGCCGCCCTCAACAATCAGGTCGTAAGGTTTCTGCGGTTTATCAAAAGATACCACATCAGACTTCTTACAGGAAACCAGCATCACCTGCAGCAGGCACAATAATACTATTCCGTTAATCGCTCTCATTTAGATTTTGAAACTATAAGCCAGCCATGGGTAAACTCCAAAGGCATATTGTAAGGCACTTTTCTGTGTGTCGGATGGATTGGTAGTCAGGTGGTAATACAATGGGTTTTTTCTATTGTACAAATTATAAATTCCTGCAGAAAAAACACTCGATAACTTACGTTTTTTTGCCAGTGCAGATTCCAGGTGATACTGTGCCGATATGTCCATGCGGCTAAAATCTGGAAACCTTGATGTATTGCGGCCCTCAAAAATCGGGACGTTGATCCCGTCATGCTGATAATAACCTGTAGGCAGGGTGAGGGGCCTGCCCGTTGCATAAGTGAAAAAGGACTGCACAGAAAAAGCCTTGCTCAGCTGGTAAGAAACGCTCAGTTTAAGTTCATGCGGCACATCATAATTAGCGGCAAACCTGTTGCCGTTGTTGATTCCGGCAATAGTCCGGAATACTCTTGAATAGGTATAGGCAAGCACACCTGTCAGTTTACCTTCCGTTTTGTTAATCTCTGTTTCTATTCCGTAGGCCTTTGATTTTCCCTCCAGCAACTGCTTCCTGATGTCCGGATTCTGAATGATCTGCGCATGGTCGTTCAACTCCAGCTGGTGGTTCAGTTTCTTGAAATACCCATTCAGTAAAAATGAATATATCCCCTGCGAGTAGCGGTAGCCGCCAGAGAAATGATCTGAATGCTGTGGGGCGATGTTTGCCGAAGCAGGAATCCAAGGTTCCAGCGACGAAAAAGCCAGTGTGCTTGTTTGTATCAGCTGCAGATATTGGTAATTGCGATTATAGGTTATTGAAAAGCGGTGTTTTTCCTTCAGCAGGTAGCTCAGGTTTATCCGCGGCTCCGGATTGATATAGGTTTTATATTCCTCCTTTTTCACCCGGTTGCCCTGCGGGTCAAAAAGGTTCAGCAGCTCCTCCGCATTTCTGAATATCCCCAGTCGCAAGCCATAATTGAGCTCAAAGGACTCTCCGAAATTAAGCTGCTGCTGATAATAGGCGGCAGACTCCAGGGAGCGGTCGCGGGCAATGTTAAACTGATCCCCGGAAGCGTTATTATTTCGTCCCGGTATAAAGCGGTGGTAAGTTGAAACCAGGCCAAACTTGATCAGGTTAACCGGACTGCGGTAGTAACTATAATCTGCCTTCAGGGTCATATCCCTCACGCCGGTACTCCACTGGCTTTTCTGAGAAAGGGTATCTGCATTCAGATCCAGAAGGTTGCTGTAATCACTGTAAACCGCCGATAGGTTGAGGAATAGTTTCGCATTAAAGATATGATTCCAGCGCAAGGTAGACGTTAAATTTCCCCAGGTGTTAGTGAAAGAGTTGTCTGCCAGCAGGTTGTCCCGACCGTTGTAAACCGAAAAATACACATTGTTATTTTTGCTCACCTGCAAATTTGCCTTCGCATTCAGGTCGTAATACACCGAACTAGGGTTAAATAGCTTAAACTTGTTGTGAAAAATATCGAGCAAACTCCTTCTAAAAGTCACCAGAAACGAGCCCTTGTCTTTAACAATAGGCCCTTCTGCGGCAATTCGTGCCGACATTAAGCTCACACCGCCACTAAGGTGATAGGATTTATTGTTTCCTTCCGCCATGCGGTTTACAATCACAGAGGAGAGCCTTCCTCCAAACTTGGCAGGCATATAGTCTTTGTAAACCTGCAGGTTATTCATCGCGTCTGGATTAAATACAGAAACCAGCCCATATAAGTGTGAAGGATTGTAAACCACCGCCTCATCCAGCAAGATCAGATTCTGATCAGAATTTCCACCTCTGATAAACAAGCCAGAACTACCCTCAGAAATTGCTTTGATGCCGTTTTGCATTTGCAGGGCTTTCACTGCATCCGTCTCACCTGCATAATAGGCTAACTGCTTTAGCTGACGCGGATTATAATTTTGTTCATTGCGCAACAGCGGATTAGGAGTAACCAGCTGGTTTATCTCCAGCTCCGGGAGCACCTTTGTTGTCGCCACCAGTTCTGCTTCCAGCTCTATATCGCTATGCAATGCGATATTCTTCTGCTCAAGCTCATAACCCAGACTTGAGATCTTGAGCTGATAGTCGCCCTCCACGGCACTGAGTGAGTAAAATCCATATTGGTTGGTAACCACACCAATTTTCAATTCTGGAATAAATACCGTTGCGCCAATCAGGTCTTCGCCACTGGCCTTATTATACACATGTCCGTGGATGGAAAATTTTTTTGGTTGTGCTGCACTGAGAACTATATCGTTCCCTACCTGTAAAAAATTAAGCGGCATGCCCTCAAAGATTTTGGCGAGTACCTCACTTAATGGCGCTTGCATAAATCGCAGAGCAGGGGTTTTGTACTTTCTCAGCAGGTCCGGGTCAAAGGAGAATCCAGTCCTGATTTTACTCTGCAGCCGCATCAGGTTTTTGATCAGAGAATCTGCCGGCAGGGTGATACTTACTCTCTTCTCCAGCACGCTGCGCTGCTGGGCAGAGGCATTACTGATCTGCAGCAGCACAAAAACAAAAAGCAGTGCCAAAATTCTCTTCACCATAAAACAGATCCCGGAAAGCCGGCAACAAACAAGGTAATCTAATTTTCAGAAAGTATGTAATGATCTTTTGCAGGGATGACTTTACATTGCAGTGTAGCCGCAATCACATTCAAAGCACTGTCTGCAGTTTGATAATGCAGGTGCGCAGTAAGCTTTCTTTTGCTCAGTAGTTTTCCTTTAACCACGATGGATGTGTTATAGGCGATGCCAAGCTCACTTGCAACTTCAGTAATCGGTGTTTCCACAAATACGAAGTCCTTGTCCAGCCACGACTTATAATTCACATCCTTATTTTTCTCGGTGCTGATTTTTCCTGTTACATAAGAATAGCGCCCTGTTATCCCTCCGGCAAGCATGGCCGATTGTCTTGTTTTAGGATCCTGAAGATGCACTTTTCCCTCTTTCACCGTCAGCGTAATTTCATCCTCTTCTTTACGGATATTAAAGCTCGTGCCAATATCCATAGCCTTAACATCCCCCATGTTTACAACAAAGGGATGACTGTCATCATGTACCACATCCACAAATACCTCTCCCGCCAAAAGGTACACTGTTCTGTTGGTATCGAACTGACGTTCAGTGTACTTGATAGTCGTTCCACGGCGCATGGCTATTTTAGTCCCATCAGGCAGGGTAATATTTTTGGTGGACGCATTATAGTCATTGCTGATCACCGTATAAGGGTTGCTGAACATGAAATAATAGCCGATGGAGCAGATCAGCAGGATCGACGCCGCGATACTACAATACAAGGCAGGGCTCATTTTTTTAACTACCGGCATTGACTCCTTATCCTGCAGGGCGATTTTTCTATCCAAAACGGCCCATGATTCTTCAGGAGTATGCAGCTGCTTTGCATACAGGTCATCTATATTGCGCTGCACATGAACAAAGTCCCGGTATGTTTTTTCATTCGAAGGATCCGACGCCCTCCACTCTTCAAGAATAGATCTGTTTGCTGTACTGATCGAATCATCAAGATCTTCAATGATCAGTGCGTAGATAAATTCTTCGTTTGTTTCAAATTCTTTCATGGCATATATGTTATTGGCCCTGGAGGTAAATATGGAGCAGTATCAGTAGTGTTAAATAGGTTTGCTGCTGTTTCTGCAGCTCTATCCTCAATTTCTGGAAACCATAAGTCAGGTGGTTCTTCACCGTTTTTACCGATATCCCCAGCTGTTCGGCTATTTCCTGTTGTTTCAACTTCCCAAACCTGCTCAGGAGCATCACCTCTTTACATTTGGGCGGCAATACGTCCATCGCCTTTTCCAGCTCACTAAGCATTTTTTCCTGGCGTTCTGTTTCTTCATCCTCTGCCTCCTGGTCTGGCAATACCTTCAGGTAACTAACCTGCTTTGCCTGCTCCACCTTACGTTTTTTTATATGGTTGAGCGATGAGTTGACCACTGCTTTACACAAATAGCCTATCAGGCTATACTGGACGGTGAGCTCTTCTGCTTTTTTCCAAATCTTTAAAAACGTATCATGTACGATTTCTTCCGCAACCTCATTCTGCTCTACATACCGCAGCGCCAAAGCAAACAACTGCTTGTAATAACGGCGGTATACCATTTCAAAAACCTTTTTATCGCGGCCCACAATTGCATCGATAATAACCCGCTCTTCGCTGCTCAGCTCGTTATTGCCCTCCATCTTAGTTCTGCTTCAGGGTAAGCGTCCCTGAAATCTCAGGGGTAGCAGTCTGTGTACTGATGGCAACAAACCAATAGCCTTTCAGCAAGTTTCTTTCCTGCAGGGGGCTAAGGTTAAGTGATCCTTTCAATTGCGGGGCAGGCACTGTACCTGTGTTTTTGAAAATCTCCCTTATCATTTCACCTGCGGTTCCTTTAGGGCCGCTTCTCAGCGTAATTAACGTAGGCGTTATGTTTTCATATTCCAGCGCGTAGGTTAATAACTTGTCCTCTTCATTATAGGTGCCTTTTAAAATCCCTGTTCCGTCCGAGTTAGAGTTTGTCCCTTTTTTATCTATCCTGGCGGTAATCATATAAGTTCTAACAGGGGGGATGATTTTTGCTTCTTCCTTTACCTCCTCTTTTTTGCAGGACAAGAAGGCCGCAATCAGCAGAGAGATCATTACCCATTTATACGTATTTATTTTGTATCTGGTTGCCTTCATTTTTTTTATGACAGAAGGCAAAAATAATAATAAATGCTATATGTTTTTAGAGCGGAAAGCTATATTGCATGGAGCGCTTACTGTAAAAGTTTTTGTAATATCCCCTGATAAAGAAAAGGATAGAACGGCCTATCTTTTTCTTTACCCATGCAATATCTCCTGGCTCCTCATGCGATATCTCAACAATGTTTAGCCCATGAATCTCATTTTCTGCCAGCGTTAGCGCATGCGTGTAGGGTCTGTAAATATATTTTATAGCCTGACGGTTCAACAGGTAGTTGGTGCCCGACAAACAATAGGTACTTTGCTGAATGTACTGGAAGTTATGATAGTGGTAAAAAACGACATCAAAACTACGCCCCGTAGCCGTTTCCAGTCCTTTGAGCTGGCCATTTTTGCTGCTGAACTCATATTGCTGCACATTCCATGGCGCTACACCACCGCCCAGGTGTTTCAGCGAATGTACGCAGTCGTAGCGCTCCATCCAGTCGTCCAGGTACTTCTGATCACCAAACTTGTTGTCTTCCTGACGGTTAAAACACCAGGTAATGCAAGAGTCTACCCACCAGTTTAACACCTCCATCCCCTGATCGGTATTTTTGAAGGTCATGAACTGCACACAGTAAATTCCACTCGTTGCCGTCTGGTCATAGGCTTCAGTATACCTGTGCTCGGTGATCAGAACAGATTTTTCTGCCATTTCGTCGATCAGAGCCTTAGGGTTACTGAAGAACAGCAAATCTGCATCGATATAGGTACAGCTGTCCAGCGCAAATGTTTCTATACAGTATTTGATGGACGATGAAGCACATGTCCAGCAATATTCACCGTCCGTGCGATCTCCCTTTACGGCAAGCAAACGGGCATTTTCAAAATCCGCCATACTGATGACGGTTACGTGTTTCAACGCCATATGCGATAGGATATCGAAACATTGGCTGTCAAATGCAACAACGAACAGGTGGAAATCTTCACAATGCTGCTTCAGGGAATTATACATTGCCAGTCCGCGTGAAAGATAGGTCGAATTGAAAAGTGTGCAGAAATTAAGCATATAATGAGGTGTTGATATAGTAAAATCCTTTGTTATAGCCCGCGGGCTGATGGTCTATCTCCATGATTGCTTCGCCTTCCACAAAGGGGAGAAACTCGCAGATCAGCTGGTATTTTTCTGAAAAATGGGCCATAAATTTATCCCTGTTGAAAAACCAGGAAGGGTAGGAGGCCTCATAAATTTCGGGTGGAACGATCTGTAAGGTGAGGCGGTCTTCCGTACCATGATGGAAAGCTGTACGGTCAAAAACCAGAAAATTGAAATTGTAATCTGCCAGCTGTTTTAAAAAAAGATGTGGCTGTGGAAGATATTGAACGGAACCAGAAATCAGGACCAGGTCTATTTTTTTATCTTGCAGGCAGGCATCAATCGAAGGGTAAAATTTAAGGTGGTCATTTTCAAAGTTTTCTTTGCCACAGGTCACATAATGTTCCTGCTCAACAATATTCCAGCTGGCACAAACCTCAGGGCCGATAAAATCCTTCACCTGAAAATATGTGCTGCCCAGGGAGCCGCCGAAATCAACAATGTTTAATGGTCTTTTCAGTAATGAGGCACTGCGAAACAGGCAGGATAGCAGCGGGAATGGATATTCCATCTGGTCAAATAACATAGAATCACGCTCATAGAGAGCAGTTCCGTTTTTAACCTGTAGCAAGGCATCTTTCGTCTTGTTAAGGATGTTGCCAGCATCATAACCCTTTGCAGATGCCATTACTTCCTGCCATGAAGCGTAATTTCCAAACCAGCCGTAGGGGGATTTTTTATTTTTGGATGAAAAGATTTTAAACATATAGGTTCTTCAGGAAATCAAGTCTTTAATTGATCGTTTTAGCCTGTAGACAACCGCTTATTCAAAAGGTCCTATATGGAAATAAAAAAAATGTTTAAAATAAAAATCCCCGGATCTGATGACCCGGGGACGCTGTTTTGCAATGGTATGGAAAAATTATTGGTAAGTCTGGTGAATAAGGATTTCAAAAGTTGCACCATGCTCTTTATCTGCACGGATCATGAGCTCTCCTTTCAGGTTTTCGATCAGTCGCCGTACCAGCGACAGCCCGAAAGCAAAACCTTTTTCATCGTCAATATCATCACCCACCACCTCCGGCGTAAGGTCATGATCTGTCAGTTTGATGTGGAGCATGTTATAGGTCGCCTCAGCCTTAAGGTCCAGCTCAACATCTATTGTGCCCTTTCTGGGTGTAAATTTAATGGCGTTATAAATCAGGTTCCCCGCAATCTGCAGCAGCTTATTTTTTGAAAAGGGTACATCCTTGGTTTTTTCGTTGATGGTCACCTTAAAGTCGATGTCCTTCTCCCTGGCTTGTGATACATAAAGCTGCTCCAGCTTGGCTTTAAAAATTTCCTGATTGAACTCCTCACTTTTCACAGGCTGCTCCTTATGCTCCGCAAGGATTTCGTTCGTAAGATCCAGCACGGTTTCGCCACTCTTATGGATCATACTGATAGATTCCATCACCTCATCCAGTTCGTTGGAGGTTCCCTGTTCATTGATCAGGCCTGTTAGCCCTACAATGCCGGCAATCGGACTCCTGAGTGCATGCGCAAGCGTTTTTTGTGCATCTCTGGCTTCGGTTAACCGTGATCTGAGCCGTTCAATGGTCTTCAGCGTCTGGAGCTGACTAACAATTTCTTCGGCTATGATTTTAAGCAATTCCAGTTTATCCTCCTGCAGCAGTTTAAATTCCGTATCCAGCACGCATAAGGCCCCGATGTTTAAGCCTTCGGGTGTGGTTAAGGGCACGCCCATATAATACTTCATCTTTAGCGGCCCCGTAACATAGTCCTTGTCTTTAAAGCGCTCATCCAGCGAAAGGTTGGGTACTTCAAAGTAATTATCATTAACAATCGTGTATTGACACACGGAATCCTCTCTCGGCATTTGCGTGATAGGGAGGCCGTGGTTGGCAATGGTCCATTGCGTAAAGCTATCGATCAGATTGATCAGTGAAATACTGGTACCGGTGATTTTTGCAGCTAGGCTGGCAAGGCCTTTGAATTTATTCTGCAACGTTGCATAATCCAAATCCAGGTCTGCAAGATTCAGTACTCTATCTAATTCATTTTCAGGTATTGGGAGCGATTTTTCAGGCATAACATTCTAGTCTTCTAAAAGCGTTTCAACAAAATAAACAATTCTATGTTTAAGTATTTTGTTCATTTTCCTTAATTCCTGTTCATTTTTAAATCTGTGCTGTTCATTTTTTTTGTCTAAATTTCCAATATCAATTTAAGCGGTAGATTTTAGTCTGCGCGTTACACAAAAAACCTATACCCATTATGAAAAAATTGTCTTTTATACTTTTAATTTTCGTGGCCAGTCTGGGGGCAACTGCACAATCCAAAGATGAAACCGCCATAGGCGCGGCAGTGGAAAAATTGAGAGCAGCTATGATCAGCGGTAATAAGGCAGAATTGTCAAGTCTGCTAACAGACGACTTAACCTATGCGCATTCCAGCGGTAAAATTCAGGATAAAGCCACCTTCGTTGAGGAAATCTCAACCAAAAAATCTGATTTTCTCACCATTGCCCTGAGCAACCAAATTATCAGTGTATCCGGTAATGTTGCAATAGTTACCCATACCTTAACCGCAACCACTAATGATGGTGGAGTAGCCGGAAGTCCACACCTCAATATCGTTTTGGTATGGAAAAAAGATAAATCTCAATGGAAGCTGGTAGCCAGAAGGGCCTTTAAGGTTCCTGCATAATTTACGGCTGATCAGTAGCCGCTGTTTAGCCTACTGATCAGTTCTGCACTTTGCATCCTTCCCTGATCCAGTCGATGCTCAAAGAATGTTTTGGCTTCATTAAAGTGCTGTTTGTAGCCATTGATGTCTCCGTAGCCGATTATCGAAGACCATTCTCTTACCGCGGAATGGAATTCCAGATCATCTGCACGGATTTTTTTATTATGTATCGCTGCGCTGAGCGACTCCTCCAGCAGTTCTTCGTCCCTGAACAGGTACTCCACGATGCCCAGCCTCAGTCTGAACGGAGGTGTTTGACAGATCAGGTTATCGTATGGATTGATTCCCAGATGGAACCATGCATCTGCCATACTCAGCAAGCTCAGGTGAGAATTTGGTGTTCGGGGAACACCGGTTCCTGATAGCGAAAACTCCTGCATTACCTTGTTGTCAAGCAATAGAAACTGCTTATGCTCCGGGAAGAGGAAATCTTTCACCTTTTTGATTCTTGCACGAAAATCTGTCTCATTTTCAGTGATCATCATTTTAAATAATTCTGATTCTGACTGTGCATATGATTTAATCTGCTGGCGTGCATAAGGATTCATGATAGCCAGTCCCGCATAAACGTGTGCTTTATAGCTGAAGATCCTCAGCATTGTCAGAATTTTTACATTGTCTATACCTCCCAGGTAAGAAGTGTTTTCCCATGGAAAGAAGCCTGCTTCCTTCCAGGCGGTGCCCATGCTTTCGAAACCCATATGGGTAACTGCCTGCGTATCGGCCACAATTTTATCATGCGCGTGGTAATCCGCGATCTCGACGATATCAGACTCCAGTACCGCCAGTAGATCAGTCATTCGCTGATAGGCAGCAGCATCACAGCGGTGAGGAATCACAATCAGGGTTTGGCCTTTGGGATCAAAGCCCGGACCATGCAGTGAATGGCAGGTGATGATGTTGACATCTTTAGGCAGGTACTTCTCAAAAGCTACGATCTCAGGATGTTTAACAGAGGTCTGCCCTGCAACGATGGCGCCGTATTTTGTGGAGCTGCCATATTTCTGCGCCACTTCAATAATCTTTTCGGCTTCAACTGCGTAAAAGATGACATCACATTTCCGCGACACGGCACCGCCATCTGCCAGTACCTCAATACCTAGCGGAGAAAGCTCTTCCTGCAGCTTTTCATAAAATGCCGGCAAGTCCGATCCACATACCTGGTATCCCGCCCTGGCAAAGCTCTTCGCATAAAGTTTGCCCATGTCACCCAGGCCAATAATTCCTATAAGCATCGTAATAATATATATGGCAAATAAGCAAATTTATGCGGGAAATGGAACGATTAATTCATTAAAATGACGTTTGGCTCTACATTAAAAGGATTTCTTTTAAATTTGCACTACATCAATAAGACCCATATGCATCAGCAGGAACAAGACATCAAATTCATAAGACAGGCCCGCCTGAATTCCAATGCGGCAATTTTGCGTGCCGATGCAGCGGGAGTGGCGCAATACTGGATGGATGATATGATTGTGATATCCGGGGAAGGGGGACAATATGTAGGGAAAAAGCTTTTATTGAAAGTTTTTAGGGAAATGTTCGCCGATGAGCCGCCTGTATTTGAGCGAAATCCTGAGGAAATCACTATCGGTGAAAGCGGAGTCCTTGCCTGGGAAAGTGGAAAATGGCATTACCATACCGCGCCTTTCAGAGGCAACTATTCAGCGATGTGGCGCAAAATTAATGGCGTATGGCTGATGCAGTCGGAACTGTTCGTTTCTCTCGACTAATTTATTTTATTAATTGAGGAGCAGGTTAAGCATTTCCTTAACTTCCGCCAGTTCCTCTTCCAGTTTACTTACACGCAGTTCCAGCGCTTGTGAATCCGGTGCTGCAGCAATTGTGGCCGTAACCGTAACTTCCTCTTCCTGTACTTCACCACCAAAGAGGTGCTGGTAACGTGCTTCTTTCTGACCGGCTTTCTTAGGCAGTTGTATCGTGTATGCAGGGCTGTCTGCCGCTAGTTTTTGCATAATCTCCTGTACCTCTTCTATTGTCTCAAATTCATATAACCTTGCGGAGTTACTGTTAATCTCACCAGGGGTTAAAGGCCCACGCAGGAGCAGAAGGCACAACACGGCTAATTCTGAAGGTAACAAGGGATATACTATAGCCAGGTTATGTTTGTATTTGATAGCCCGACTGCTGCCACCAGTTGCAGTGCTTACCAGCCCTTTTATCTTCAGGGTATTCAAAGTCAGTGTAACTGTTTCTTCATCATAGTCTACCACCGGATTTCTTGATGTCTTTTGGTTGCATGCATTTGTCAATGCAGAAATGGTCATCGGATAATAGTCGGGTGTAGTTTTACTTTTCTCTACCAAAACACCTAAGACACGCTGCTCTGTAGCAGACAACTGAAGCAAGATCTGATTATTATCCATGGGGCTAAATATATAAAACATCAGCTATATGACACTAATTTCTTCATATTGTAGACATATTCCACAAATTATATTTATCGTATAATTATATAATTGTTTGTTGTTCAGTGTATTGACTTTTAACGTCTCAGTCTGGCACTATATTGATACTATACTATTCAGATTACCAAATGAATTAAATGAATTATTAACGATGCTGGTTTGAGCAAATCGGCGTCAATATTAAAAACAAACATTATGAAACATTTCATTTTAACAGCAACAGTATTAGCATTAGCAGGAATATCTACAGCAAAAGCGTCAGAAGTTAAAACTAATCCTATCGTAGTCAACATACAACAAGACAGCACACAAAAAGTACCGGTAAAATTGGAAGAACTTCCTGCTCCGGTTACCACAACTTTAAAAGCAGACGCTTATAAAGAATGGTCGCCAACAACAGCATTCCTGGTGACTAATCCTGATAAAACCCAGTACTACCATATTGATGTTAAAAAAGGCACAGAAGTAGCTTTTATTAAAATCAACAAAGAAGGTGTAGTAGTTCAATAAGCCTCATTACATCAATTTCATATTACAAAGAACCGGGTATTTATACCCGGTTTTTTTATGTCTCAAATTTATGGTTATCCACAATTTTGGATAATGAGATATTTAACATATTGTTTGTCAGTATTTAAATTATCAGTTTGTTAACATACGTATGTTGGTAAGATGTGGATAGCTGATAATAACTTAGTCAGCAAATCCCTCATATGGCTTTTTCCTCAACCGTTAAAGTGCTGATTTTACGGATTGTGAATAAAAATGTGGATTACTTGTGAATAGCTGTGGATAGCAAGTTAAGAACTATAGCAATCCGGGGCAAGCAGTATGGGTCTGGTATGGGTTAGCTTCGTATACAGTTCGGGATGATGACCTATTGGAACCTGGTTGTAACCTAGTTGTAACCGTGTTAAATACGCCCCATCCACACTCCAGGCATAGGGCAGGTACACCCCATCTACGCCCCCAGGGGTGTAGATGGGGTGTACCTGCCCTGTTTGTGCGGCGTTTGTAGGGCCTTTCTGAGACGGTTACAACAGGCCAGCAACTAGGTTTTAACCAGGTTTCTTCCCGGACTGTACCCATACTGTACTCATACGGTTCCCGAATAGTTCCGAAAGAATGTAGATGAAAGCTGAATTAAAGGCATGCCTCGACCCCAGGGGAGAAATGGGAGGTGCCTGGCAGTTTCCGAAGGGTGACTGCTGTTAAACCGTAGGCGTTCTTCCCCCGTCAACCGGGATACTTGTGCCTGTGACATAAGATGCAGCTGGAGAGGCTAAGAATGCTACAACGCTGGCAATCTCTTCGGCCTTGCCAATCCTGCGCATTGGAACGCTTTCAATAAACTGCTGATCGATGTCGTCCTTTGTTGTCAGCTGTGCTGCTGCACTATTCTCTAATAGTTTTTCGTAACGAAGAGTAGCCGTTAGTCCAGGTAAAACATTATTTACCGTTATATTATCTTTTCCAACCTCACCGGCGAGGGTTTTAGACCATGATGCCACTGCCGCCCTTATGGTATTGGAGACCCCCAGATTTGGCAAGGGTGTCCGCACAGAGGTAGATACGATGTTAATTATCCTGCCATAACCAGCAGCTTTCATGCCCGGTAATACAGCAGTGGTTAATATATGGTTACATATAAGATGCTGGCTGAACGCTTCGCTGAAATCTGACTTACTTGCATCAGTAATCGGCCCTGGTTTTGGTCCGCCGCTGTTGTTAACTAATATTTCTATTTGATGCGTTGAAATGATCTTTTCGATGGCTTGTTGTACTGCTGAAGGATCAGAAAAGTCTGCCACGGCATAATCATGTCTTTGTTCCTGCGATGTAGGAAGTTCACTGACAGCCTTGCGCAAGGCATCTTCATTTCTAGCGATCAGGATACAGCATGCCCCCAATTGAGCTAATGCTTTAGCTGTTGCAAACCCAATTCCTTGTGTACTTCCGCAGATTACTGCAAATTTATTCGCCAGAGAAATATTCATGATGCAATATAAACGAAAAATGCCAGCCCTGTAACAGAGCCGGCATATTTTTACTGGTGTGTGTATTTGTTAATGGCTTCTGCCGTTGCCGCGGGAGTTGTTATTTCCACGGTCTTTGCTAATTTTAGTTACAGAACGGCTGCGGCTGGTCTGACGGCTGATAAGTTTTGTGTTCTTGCTGGTTGGCCTGCTGCTTCTTGCATTTGCATATCTGCTATCCCTGCTGTCTCTGATACTGACCTGTTTACCTTTATAGTTTTTGTATTTACTATAGGTTCTTAAATGGCTGTTGTGAGACAGATAAGGTTTTGGCGTATTCATTACTACCTTGTAACTGTTATATAAATCATAGCCACTGTATCTTGCCGGAAGTGAATTTCTCCATACCCAGCTGCCATTGTTTAGATATACATATTGTTTTGCAGGAACATTATAGTAGGCATCCACATCCGGCAGATAATAATAATCTACGTGATCATAACCCGTTGGACCCCATTGTGGCTGTGATCCTATATTGATGTTTACACTTACCTGTGCTTGTGTGCTGATGCTGGTTAACGAAGCTACCCCGAAAATCACAGCTAAAATTATTCTTTTCATTTGTTTCGTGTTTGTTATGATGTTTAATTCAATCCATGTGCCATCAAAGCTGCTATACTACCGTGTGGCTACGAAAGGGGAGAATCTGTCGACGAAGGTCGGGAATGTATCGCCTTGCCTAAGTTGCCAATATTGTTGACCCTGTCAGTATTGCCGGAATATGTATTGATTTTGATATTTTAGCGTCATGATAGATGTATCCTGCGCACTGATTACTGGTCAGAACGGAAAAGTTCTGGTAACGCAACGAAGTAGCTCAATGCGTTTACCGCTGAAGTGGGAGTTTCCCGGAGGTAAAGTTGAAATGGCGGAAACCGCAGAGGAATGCCTGCACCGGGAAATCTATGAGGAACTGGGAATAAAGATCGAAATTATCAGGTCGCTGACTCCAGCGGTATTTGATGATGGCAAAGCCGCGATACGCCTGATTCCTTTTGAATGTATAATCACTAAGGGGGATATTGTACTGGCAGAACATGCCAGCTTTATGTGGTTGGATCCGGCGGAGCTTGAAGCGCTGGATTGGGCACCGGCCGATATACCTGTGCTCAAAGATTTTCTGGATAAGCTTTAAATCAAAGCTGATATAAAAAGAAACGGGGAACAGCCAGGCGGCTGATCCCCGTTATCTAAATTAACGCTCTCGTATATAAGACGTCTCAATAAGCGTAATATTGTATGAGGTATATAAAAAATAACCAAAAAATGCCGGTTATCCTTTTGAATTTTGCAGAAGGCTGATTGTCAGGTTCAGAAAAGCTATTTTCAGCTTCATTCCGATAATATTTTGGAGTACTCCGGGCAGTTCCTATCTTTGTCTTAATAATGTAATAATAAATTATGGTGATCCTTCGACATGATGATCACGTATTATTCATATCAACCAACTATAACCATGGAAGCGACTGACCAACAAAACCTACGGGAATTATTCTATAGTACTATCAATAAAATTGAATTGGACTACAGTTTATATTTTGGACTCAAATCAATTCAAAAGGGGTTGAGCCATATTGAAAGTATCTATGATCATTTCAAGCTTGATGTAGAAACTTTGGAGTTTGGTTTTAAACTGGAAAGCGACCTGCCTGAGGAAATCAGATCCAGTGTATGCCATGCTTACGAAGATGTCTTCCTTGCCCAGAAAGTCGGCTGACTATAATACATTAATTAATTATTTTTTTTAATGTGCTTTTGTAAGCATTTCACTTTATATCTATGTCATATTTTTTGTAGATTGGGAATCAACTGCAGCTTTCTCCTGAAGAGAAAATTGCCGCTCCATGATCCTATATTTAACGAATACCTACAAAGCGTCTTTTTCTGGTTTAAGTCGTGAAACCTGGTTGCTAAGCATTGTAATGCTGATTAACCGGAGCAGCAGCATGGCTGTTCCCTTCATGAGTCTGTATATGACGCAATACCTGCACCGTCCGCCTTCAGATGCCGGTCTGATTATCACACTATTTGGAGTCGGCTCAATCCTTGGCGCTACCGCGGGTGGGAAGTTAACGGACATGGTGGGTTTCAGAAAGGTGCAGATCTTCTCAAGCATTGCAGGGGGGCTGTTCTTTATCCTGTATTCTACCATCATACATTTCAACGCCTTGTGTTTATTCACCCTCGTGATCAGCTTTTTTTCTGAGGCTTTCCGCCCTGCAAATTATGCTGCCATAACGGTTTATGCTGCGGAAGGCACAATCACCCGTTCCTTTTCATTGAACCGGCTTGCCAATAACCTCGGATTTGCTGTAGGTATCAGTCTTGGCGGCATCGTTGCCTCCTTCAGTTATCCATTGCTCTTTGTGGTGGACGGAACGGTGAGTGTATTGTCCGGGGTATTTATTTTATGGTTACTGCCCATAGCTAAAACAGCGCATCAGGCTTTGAAGGATCAGGCCGAAAAGATAGCTGTAAGAAAGCCATGGCAGGACTATTTGTTTGTGCGGTTTTTACTGCTCACCATACTGATGACCATGTGTTTTTTCCTGATGTTCAGGGTTGTGCCACTCTTTTTTAAGGAAGTATGGAAGATTAGCGAGTTATGGATAGGGCTAATATTGGGGCTGAATGGGCTGATCATAGCCCTTTTCGAAATGGTGATGATCAGCGCCATTGAACATAAACGTTCTCCCATCCACTTCATCCTTAGGGGCATAATGCTGATTGCGCTGTCTTATCTGGTGCTGATGCTGCCGGGGCTGAAGCCCGTTTTCCTGGCGTTGATCTCTATCGTCCTGTTTACTTTTGGGGAGATGTTTGCCCTTCCTTTTATTAATACTTTTGTGATGAGCCGTGCTAACGACCACAATCGCGGACAGTATGCCGCAGGTTATACCCTGAGCTGGTCAATCCCACAGGTGATCGGCCCATCGGCAGGTTTTTATATGGCAGAGAAATATGGATATAATACCTTATGGCTGGTGATTGTCCTGATTTTGATCGTTTGCGCCATCGGATTTAAGCTGCTTGAACGAAGTATGGATTAAATTTTGCTAGATTTCGGAATCATTAATTAAACTATCGATATGAAACGTAATGCAACAGCCGTTTGGAATGGCACAATCAAAGAAGGTAAAGGTCATTTAACAACTGACAGTACTGTACTAAACCAGACACAGTATTCATTCAACAGTCGTTTTGCGGATGGAGTAGGTACCAATCCGGAAGAATTGATGGCTGCGGCACATGCCGGATGTTTTACCATGAAATTGAGCCTGGACTTAACCGAAGCTGGTTTTAAACCTGAATCTCTGGAAACCAAAGCAGCGATTACCCTGGATAATGGTGTAATTACCACATCAAACCTGGTACTGAAAGCGAGTATTCCAGATATCACTGAAGAGCAATTTCAGGAAATTGCGGCAGGTGCAAAGGCTAACTGTCCGGTAAGCAAGGCCTATAACCTTGACATTACTTTGGAAGCAACTTTGGTATAAGCTTGTCAGAAGAATAAAATAAGAGCCTTCCCGACGGAAGGATCTTATTTATTCTTTAGGTTTTACGATGAAATTGCGAAGGATTAAGAACACAATAAAAATAGCAAGGGAGACGATCATAATTTCTGAGGTGCCGACGTTAACGCCGCCTAACATAAAAAGGAATGTGTTCATAGGATTGATTAAGGGAATTTTACTGTCTAACCAAACAATAACGTCTTTTGTTCCGTTTTGCATGTAGATTTCTAAAGAATTTAATTATGGACAGATTAGTTATAGAATCAATATTGGCAGATGTTGACGAGATATATTTATCAGATGATAGTGATAAGGCAGCATTAAACCCATCGATCATTCTGGGTTTTAAAGCAGCGAATGTAGATCAGGTGATAAGTGCATTTACAGCATTGAAGGAGCTTAGCCGCGGCAGTGACGTGGAACTGGTGATCTGCAGAACGCTGGTTTCAGGTATTTACGATCTGGAAATCAAAACAGGAGCCCTGGATGAGCCGATCAGGATTTTGAATAAGGCTATTCCCGATGGATTACTTGGAGATATAGAAGGGCAGTTACACCGCGATAAAAAGATTATTCTGGGCACCAATGTCTCTGAAGAGGAGAACTGGATTGAATTGAAAGAGGCGCAGGTGAAGGAATGCGCGGTAAAATAATAATTACTGTTTTAGAAGCTCCTTATGGTGCATAAAAAAAGCCCCATATGGAGCTTCTAAAAGGTTTTTTATATTTTAGAAAGAAAAATCATCACTATGGGCTTTACCTGATCCTTCATGGTTCTCAGAATATTCATAGCGTTTTTCAACAACTTCCTGATGATTTTTAATATAGTCTACAGTTTCGTTTAATCCTTCAGCAAATTTCTCGAAATCCTCTTTGTACAAAAAGATTTTATGCTTCACAAAAACACCATCTTCCAGTCTTTTCTTGCTCTCAGTCAGGGTTAAATAATAGTCGCCTGAGCGAGTCGCTTTAACGTCGAAAAAATATGTTCTCTTACCGGCCCTTACTTTCTTAGAAAAAACCTCTTCTCTCTCTTTGTTGTCAAAATCTCCCATGTTTGGTATTAAGTTGGTTTTGGTTCGGGTATAAATATAAACTATTAATCAGTAAAGATCAAAATAGAAATTAAAGAGATTTATTTTCTTCTTCCAATAACTGATTTTGATACATGTCTTCGTAAATGCCATGCATGTTAATCAATTCATCATGAGTGCCTTGCTCGGCAATGCGTCCATTGTCTAACACGAGGATTTTATCTGCTTTTTTTATGGTAGAAATTCTGTGGGCGATGAGGATGCTCGTCTTTCCTTTCATGACATTCCCCAGGTTGTTCAGTATTTCTTCTTCCGTTCTGGTGTCAACTGCTGACAGGCAATCGTCGAAAATCAGGATTTTAGGATTTTTAATCAGGGCTCTGGCAATGGATACCCTTTGTTTCTGTCCACCTGAAAGGGTAATTCCACGTTCGCCCAGCATGGTGTTAAACTGCTGTTCAAAGTCCATGATGTTATGGTACACGGCAGCATTTCTGGATGCGGTTTCCACTTGCTCATCAGTCACTGTATCCAGTCCAAAAGCGATATTGTTTTTGATATTATCAGAGAATAAAAACACCTCCTGCGGTACAAAACCCACCTGGTTTCTATAGCTGTTGAGCTGGATCGTTTTCATGGCCATGCCATCAATAGAGATCTGGCCACTGTCGGCATCATACATCCGCATGATCAGGTTGGCCAGCGTAGACTTACCGGAGCCGGTGCGCCCGATAATGGCTACAAACTGTCCGGCTTCAATGTTAAAGCTTACGTTTTTAAGTGCCTGGATACCGGTATCCTGATAAGTGAAGCTTACATTGTCAAAGCTGATATTGCCCTTTAAATTTTCTATGGTATTATTCCCTGAAAGGATATCTGGTTTGAGTTCCAGAAATTCATTAATCCTTTTTTGGGAGGCTGCCGCGCGTTGAATAAGCGTAGTAACCCAGCCCAGCATCGTTACCGGGAAAGTAAGCTGGTTTACGTAAACAATAAATTCGGCAATATTACCGGCAGTAATCGACCCATCCAAAACCTGTTCGCCACCTATATATACGGTAAGGATAGTACTCAGTCCCACTAAAAGCAGCATGGTGGGGTAGAAGAGTGCCTGCACGCGGACGAGGCTCATGGCATTGGTTTTGTAATCTTCGCTCTCACCGGCAAAAATTTTACGGGTATAATCTTCCCGGACGTAAGATTTGATAACTCTGATCCCAGAAAACCTCTCCTGGACAAAACTGGAGAGTTTGGACAATTGTTCCTGGATCTGTTCGCTTTTGTTGTTGATCTGTGTATTTACAAAATAAATGATGATGACCAGCACGGGCAGTGGCAGCAGGCTAAAGGTTGCTAAGCGGGGGTTTACCGCATACATGGCACTAATGATGAGCAGGAACAATACGAGGGTATTGATCGTGTACATAATTGCCGGGCCAACGTACATCCTTACACGGTTTACGTCCTCCGTGGCGCGGTTCATCAGGTCGCCCGTATTGTTACGCCGGTAAAAGCCGAGGCTGAGTTCCTGATAGTGGGCATAGATCTCATTTTTCATGTCATATTCGATATGTCGGGACATGAGGATAAGGGTTTGTCGCATGAAAAACAGGAACAGGCCCCGAACCATATAGAGTAGCAGGACGAGCAGGCCAAAATAGAGTAAACTATAGCTGAAAATGTCGTAGATGATCTGTTGTCTTTCAAATCCGTTGAACAGCCGGTAGATCTGGATGTTTTCTGTAATCAAATTGAAAGCATGACCGATAACCTGTGCGGGGATTACACCGAACACATTAGAAATGATGACAAAGAATACGCCCGGAATGATCCACCATTTATATTTATAGAAGTATTTGTTTAAAAAACGAAGGTGTTTCATGAACGGTAAAGTTAACCAATTTGAGGAGGATTTTTAAAAACTGTTTGGTTAAAACAATGTAATTAATCTTTTTTATCCTTAGTTTTGTGAACTGTTTGATAAACGAAAACATATGTCTGGGAAGAGTTCTGCTGTTACCTCAATTTTAGATCAACTAAGTGCATTAGGACATAAAAAAGTAGTGTATTGTAGTGACCCTGATACGGGCTTAAAGGCCATTATTGCGATTCACGACACCACACTCGGACCTGCTCTGGGCGGGACAAGAATGTGGAACTACACCACAGAATCAGAGGCACTGGAGGATGTACTTCGGCTGTCGCGCAGCATGACATATAAGTCGGCCATAACCGGTTTGAACCTGGGTGGCGGCAAGGCAGTTATTATAGGTGATTCCAGAAAGGGTAAGTCGGAGGCAATGATGCGGAGCTTCGGACGTTTTATCCAAAACCTCAACGGTGAGTTTATCACTGCGGAAGATTTGGGGACCACTACCCGTGATATGGAGTTTATCAGTATGGAGACCAAACATGTGACTGGGGTTCCTGAGTCTATCGGAGGTATGGGCGATCCGTCACCGACTACGGCCAAGGGCATTTATCTGGGCATAAAAGCCTGCGTGAAAGATGTTTTTGGCACGGATATGCTTGCCGGGAGATCGGTTGTTGTGCAGGGGATAGGTAATGTTGGCGAACATTTGGTAGATTTGCTGAGAAAGGAAAACGTTGAGGTGTTTATTAGCGACATTAACGAGGACCGTTTACAGCAGGTGGCGAGAAAATACAAGGCGAAGCCGGTATCGGCGGATAAAATTTTTGGGCTTGATGCAGATATTTATGCTCCCTGTGCTTTGGGAGCTACAGTAAATGATAAAACCATTCCGAAGATGAAGTTTTCAATCATCGCCGGATCGGCAAATAACCAGCTGGCGGATGAGTTGAAACATGGTCAGCTTTTGCTGGAAAAAAATATCCTGTTTGCACCGGATTACCTGATTAACGCCGGGGGACTGATCAATTGTTACTCTGAACTGACAGGTTACGGCAAAAAGAGGACTTTGCAGCTGACGGAGAATATTTACGATGCCACGCGCAATGTTATTAAGCTGTCAAAGGCAGAAAATATATCAACTATCCTGGCCGCAAACAGGATTGCTGAACAAAGAATAATAGATATAAAGAAAATAAAATCATCATTTTAATAACCGGTAAATTACCAACTCGTTCTTACATTCATGTTAAATAGAAGGCACTTAAGAATTAAAGCCCTGCAAAACATTTTCGCTTGGCAAATGACAGAGAAAAAGGATCTACTTTCTGCTAAGAAAGAATTGATGCTCAGTATTGATAATGTTTATGAAATGTATGTCAGGATGCTGGCACTACTTTCTGAAATTACAGAATACACGGAGATCGATGCCATAGAAAGATCCAACAAACACTTCCCTACAGCGGAGGATTTGAACCCCAACAAGAAATTATTACACAACAAATTTATCGTATTGCTGCAGAACAATCCTGAGTTCAAGGCGGCGGTAAACAAATATCAGATCAACTGGCATGCAGACCCGGAGTTTATCAAAACTATTTACAATAAGCTTAAGTCTACACCAGAATATGCTGCTTATCTGGCGGATGCTGATTACAGCCTTGAAGGATCTAAGGAAATCATTAAATTTATCTTTAGAAAAATTATCCTGAAAAGCCAGAACATTATTCAGGCATTTGAAGATAAGTTTATCAACTGGTCTGTAGATAAAGAGGTGATGCAGGGAATGGTAGCAAAAACACTGAAGAATTTTACTTCTGAAGATCCATTCAAAAACACGCTTACACCAATCAGTGCAGACTGGAAAGAGGATGGCAAGTTTGTGGAAGACTTATTTGTTTACACCCTTAAAAATAACAATGCTTATCAGGATCTGATTGCAGAGCGTACTAAAAACTGGGAGTCGGAACGTATTGCCTTAATGGATACCATCCTGATGAAAATGGCTATTTGTGAGCTGATGAATTTCCCTTCCATTCCGGTGAAAGTGACGATCAACGAATACCTCGACTTATCAAAAGATTACAGTACGCCGAAAAGTAATTCGTTTATTAACGGTATATTGGACAAAATTTTAAGCGACCTTAAGCGTACAAACAGTATCAAAAAGATTGGTCGCGGATTAATAGAAGAATAAGCATGAAAAAATTATTTATAGTGGCTATTGCAGCAGTTTCCCTGGCTGCCTGTCAGCAATCGAAAACTACTACAGTTACTACCGATAGTACCGTTACAGAGAGCCAGAGCGTAGTGGCTTCACCAGATGCCGCCGTGATCAGTTTTGAACAGGGCATGTATAACTTTGGAAAGATTGTACAGGGAGAGAAAGTAAACCACGAATATAAATTCACAAATACGGGAAAAAGCCCGCTGATTGTGACCAATGCCACGGCAACCTGCGGATGTACTATTCCTGAAGTGCCAAAGGAGCCTGTTAAACCAGGAGACAACGGCGTGATCAAAGTAGTATTTAACAGTGCAGGTAAAATGGGAATGCAGGACAAAGTAATTACGATTACTTCTAACGGAAATCCCTCAACAACTGAGGTTCACCTGATTGGTGAAGTACAGGAAGTTGCTGCCAAATAAATTTATTCACACACACAAACAATATGATATCTACAGTAATTTTACAAGCCGGCGGAAACAACAGTATGTTAAGCACACTCGTTCCAATGGTATTAATCATGGTGGTATTTTACTTCTTCATGATCAGACCACAGGTTAAAAAAGCAAAAGACCATAAAAAACTAATTGGTGACCTTAAAAAAGGGGATAAGATAGTTACGACAGCTGGTATTCACGGACGTATTATCGACATGAATGAGCTTACTTTCCTTATTGAAGTTGAAGGTGGAACAAAAATCCGTTTTGACAAGTCTGCAATTTCCCTGGATGCTACTAAAGCATCAACGGAATTGCCTAAAGCTTAATCTATTATAGCAATTTAGAAGCCGCACCAGTATTTGGCGCGGCTTTTTTGTTCTATTAAATTTGCTTAATTTGCCGGCATGCCATTTATCAAATTGACAAAGATCGAACGTAAGCGTTTTGTAGCGTTGATCACCTGCCTGCTACTGGCAATAGGTGGGTGGCTTTTTCTGGCACTCAACAATAAGTATGTTTATACGGCAAAAACGGTATTGATCTATAAGAATTTTCCACAGAAAAAGGCCTTTCATCCACTGCAGTCGGATACGGTTGATTTGCAGGTGGAGGGAACAGGCTGGCAGCTTTTATTCGCGCGTTTGCGTGTAAGTCCACCTTCCATTAACATCAGTCTGGAGAAGCTAAACAACAGGAATTATATTCTTTTCTCGGAACAGCTGTACAATGTAAATGCACAGCTGGAAACTTCGCAGAAGATCATTTCTATCAAGCCTGATACACTGTACTTCGATTTTTCTAAACGCACGGTAAAAAGAGTGCCGGTGAAGCTGGTGTCGAACCTTACTTTTGCGCGGCAGTATGGTATTTCGGATGCCGTAGAATTTACGCCCGACTATGTGACGGTCTCTGGTCCGCAGGAGGAAATCGGCAAAATTGAGGAATGGAAGACAGATACGCTGAAGGTAGAAAATATCCAGGGCGCCATTGTTTCGCGGATAGCGATGCAGCATAACCTGCAAAAAAATGTGAACATTTTCCCGGCTAGCATAGAGGTAAAACTGCCTGTGGATGAATTTACAGAAAAAACGCTGGAGGTGCCCTTGAAGGTGCTGAACAATACGGATTATTATGCGGTAAAGTTGTTCCCGAAAAAGGTTAAGATCACCTTTATGGTGGCCTTGTCGAGCTACCAGCAGGTAAACGAGGATTTTATTGAAGCCTCTGTAGACTTAAATGAATGGAAAGTGCAGCACCATGAACAGCTGACAGTTAAGCTTACACGCTTCCCGGATTATTGCCGCAAAGTGAGTATAGTACCTGAGAAGGTAGATTTTATCATAGAGAAATGAAAAAAATAGGGATAACCGGCGGGATTGGAAGTGGGAAGACTACGGTTTGCCGGGTATTTGCAAGCTTCGGAATTCCGGTATTTTATGCCGACACGGTAGCTAAAGAGATAATGGTGACTGACAGACAATTAATGGAGGGTGTACGTACCACTTTTGGTGCGGAGAGTTATGATGAGGATGGCCGCTTAAATAATAAACATATTGCCGGGATTGTATTTAACAACAGTACAGAGCTGGAGAAATTGAATGCCTTAGTGCATCCGGCTGTTTTCAGGGCTTTCGACGAGTGGGTAGCAACAGTCCCGTCTACAGTTCCTTATATCCTTAAAGAGGCTGCCTTATTGTTTGAGAGTGGCTCTTATCGTACGTGCGACAAAACGATAGTAGTAACTGCTCCCGTGGCGATGAAAACGCAGCGCGTGGTGGACCGTGACGGACTTAGTGCCGAGCAGGTAGCTGCGAGAATGGCGAAACAATGGAGCGACGAAGAGAAAGTGGAGCTGGCGGATTTCCTGATTAACAACGACGGGAGCCGTTCCCTGATTCTCCAGGTGATGGGACTGCATCAACAATTTTTAAACCTTACCGATTAGATGATAATAGATGATTTTTTAGTGCCAACTAAAATTGGCCTTTTTTGTGCGTATGGAGGTTTTTACCTTGATCCCAAGGAAATTGTAAAAGAGGCAGTGATTTCACATGCTCATGGCGACCATGCCATTAGTGGTAATTTAAAAGTGTACTGTACGGAGGCTACTTCGCTGTTTATGAAACAGCGTTATAAAAAATTTGCAGCAGGTGAGTTTGAGATTCTGCCCTTTCACCGTACATTTATGCTGCAGGAGGTAAAGATTACTTTTATTCCTGCGGGACACATGCTGGGATCGGCCCTGGTGTTGATGGAATATAAGGGGATACGGTATTTATATACGGGTGATTATAAACTGCAGCCTGATACTACCTGTGAACCGATAGCGTTTGTGCAGGCCGAAGTATTGATTACAGAAACAACATTTGCAGATCCAGATACGAGTCACCCTGATGCAGAAACGGAAATTCTTAAGTTGAACACCACTCATACCAACATTATGCTGGGCGCCTATGCATTGGGTAAAAGTCAGCGTTTGATTCGGCTGATTAATGACCATTGTCCGCAGAAACGGATTTTGGTTCACCATAATATTTTGCCTTTTGTAAAGATATATGAGCAAATGGGCATAGATATGGGCAATTATGAGGTTTACGACCGGAAGGTGATGAAGTCGAATTTAACTGACATGATATATTTGGTACCACCATTGGTGTACAGAAGTTACATTCGTGCCGTAAATGTGATCAGAGTATTTGCCAGCGGATGGAAGCATTTGCAAACAAATAACGGCTTGCAGCTGCTTATTTCGGATCATGTTGACTGGGATGATATAATATTAACCATAGATAAGGTTAAGCCTGTTGAAATTTGGACTACACATGGGAGTGGAAATCGGTTAAAAAGTTTTTATGAAAACATTTTAGTTGTTAAATTGCTTAACTGATGCTGGATAATGCAGACTTCTATTTGAACGGAGAGGGTTTAATGGTGTTTACGGAAGCATACCACTTTAAGAGGGGGTATTGTTGTAAAAATAAATGTAAAAACTGTCCCTGGAAATATGGTCAGCAAAAAAACAAAAATAACCAGAAGAAAAAGTAATTAACGATATATTGAAAATCATAAAATGTTGAAAGAACCTAACGCTCCACGCTATGAGAGCACATTCCACGAAGCCATGGTGAATGTGTCTTTTACGCATAACTGGTGTATTGATAAGATCAAACAAGCGGTTGTGCCTTATGATATCACGTCTCAGCAATTCAACGTGCTGAGAATTTTGCGGGGGCAATTTCCGAAGCCCGCAACGATTAATCTGATCAAGTCTAAGATGCTGGACAAGATGTGCGATGCCAGCAGAATTGTAGACCGGCTGGTGCAGAAGGAGCTGCTTGAAAAGTCCATCAATGGCTATGATAAAAGAGCGGTAGATATCCTGATCAGCGAAAAGGGGCTGATGCTGCTGAATACGATGGATCAGGAGGTGAACCTCTCGGCGATACTATCAGCAACCCTGACGGAAGCAGAAGCAGTACAGTTGAGCGACCTGCTGGACAAACTGCGCGGGGGCTTTTAATGTCCCCCGTGATTCCCCGTAAGGTAAAATCCTGCGAGTGCGATGCTGATGCCGAGTAATACGGCGAGCATTTTACGTTTGGAAACTTTATGGTCTACGCTGGATTCAAATAAAATGGTGGTGGAAATATGCAGGAAGATTCCGATGACGATACCCATCATTTTATTGAAATAGAGTTCAATACCTCCTATAGATCCCGTGCTGATGCCATAGCTTACCAGAAAGCCCAATGGTGCCATGACGGCGAAGATCAGCAGGAAAAAAACAATTCCCTTAAATTTAAAATGATTCTGTACCAGGATGCTTGCCAAGGCAAATGCAGCAGGGATGTGGTGCAGTGATATTCCGAATATCAGGGCGTTATTGTGGTCTGTAGCGAGGGGCATCCCTTCCAGGAAAGCATGCAGGCAAAGGCTTACCATAATGCCATAGGGGAAACGATGTCCCTCGTGGTGTTTATGAATATGTCCGTGTTCTACACCTTCAGAAAATTGCTCCAGAAAGATCTGCAACAGAAAACCGATGAGGATGTAGATACCAATTTCTGCATGGTCTGGCCCGCTGTAGGCATCAGGAATGAGATGCAGTACGGTGATGGCAAACAGATAGGCGCCACTGAAGGACAGAATGAGTTTGAGCAGGGCAGACTTATCACTTTTCACCAGAAAGATGGACAGACCGCCGAGGAAAGCACAAAAGAATAAGACCAGAAGCTTCCAGATTTCCATTATGATGCTGCTTGTAGTTTTTTATAATAGCTACCGGTAAGCAGGCCTAAGGTAGTGCCCAGTACTGCGCCAGCGAGGGTATCGATGGGATAATGCACACCGACATAGATTTGTGAGAATGAAATAACGAATGCCCATGCCAGGCCAATTGGGAGCACGGGTTTCCATTTAGGGTAAAAAACCATGATCAGGAAAACGGCAATTGCAAAATGGTTGGTTGCATGTGCCGAGGGAAAGCTGTAACCGCTGCCACAAGGCACACGATGGATAATCAGATCAGCAAGGCCAGGATCATTACATGGTCTTAAGCGTGCTACAAAAGGTTTGATGAGCCTTGAGGAAATCAGGTCGCCAAGGGCAAAGGTAATCAGCACGCCACCGATGATAGCCCATCCACCTTTTTTATATTCTTTGAAGCAGAAAACGATGATGAAGAGATATAGCGGTGACCAAAAATAACGATTGCGCATCAGCGGCAGCAGCCAGTCGAAAAACCCGTTGGAGAGGCCCCGGTGGATTTTCAGAAAAAGTTCTGCATCAAAGTTATGTAGGCTCTCTATCATATTTTCTTGCAAACAAGTATGAGTCGGTCAGATTTTACGGCATCAAAGGGGTCAAGGTTGTAACTGCCAAAGATGTCTTTTATTGCCAGTCCGCTTTTTTCCAACATGCGTTCAAAATCCTGCAGTGTGAAAGCCTGTACCCGTTCTTCAAAGGCAAAGTCTTTGTTTTTATGTTCAAAATTGATGTGTTTGATAATTTTTCCTTCAGCAACAAACTTGTGGATATTGAAGGTAATCCCTTCCATGGTTTTGCTTTCCCTATGGGTAAGGTTGCTGAGGATTTTCTGGGTATTAAAGTAATCAATCACCACGGTGCCGTCATCTTTGATACTTTTGCGGAAAGATTTCAGCGCATTTACGTGTTCTTTTTCCGTATCAAAATAACCAAAGCTGGTAAAAAGGTTGAGGGCGATATCATAGTAGTTGATATAGCCTAACCTCCGCATGTCGTGAACATAAAAATGAAGGTGTTTCTGCTCGAACTGTCTGGCGTATTTGATGTTCTGCTCTGCCAGGTCTATGCCGGTTACGTCGAAGCCTTTTTTATTCAGATAAACCGAATGGCGGCCTCTGCCGCAGGCAATATCAAGGATTCTGGAATGTAATGCAGGCTTAAGGTATGCAGAAAGGTTATCAATTAAAAACTCTGCTTCCTCGTCGTTTCTCTGGCTGTAAAGAATATGATAATAAGGGGAATTAAACCAGAACTGGAACCACTTGCGCTGCATAAATATTGATAGATTCTTTAAAAAAAAACAAATATAGTGATTCCAAATGCAACGCAGTGGATATTTAATATCAATTAGTTTATTTGGGTTCCCTTCTTAAATTTTAGTATTTTTGAAAAAATAAATTCATAGCATTTGACACTCATAAAATCGATCTCCGGAATACGAGGAACCATTGGCGGCGTTGCCGGAAATGGGCTGACCCCAATTGATATAGTGAAATTTACCGCGGCTTATGGCTCTTGGGTAATACAGAATACACAGATTAAGAAAATTGTGCTCGGTCGCGATGCCCGGATATCTGGTGATATGGTAAACAATTTGGTGACAGGCACCTTACAGGGGCTGGGTATTGAGGTGATAGACCTTGGTTTATCAACTACACCTACGGTGGAGATTGCCGTTCCTATGGAAAAAGCTGGTGGAGGAATTATCCTTACGGCGAGCCATAACCCTAAACAATGGAATGCCTTGAAGTTGCTGAATGAGAAAGGTGAATTTATCAATGATGCGAATGGCAAGGAAGTATTGGAAATAGCAGAGGAAGCGGCATTTTCTTTTGCTGAGGTGAACGACCTGGGCAAGGTGAAATATGATGACAGCTACCTGCAGAAACATATAGACGCTATTCTGGCGTTGCCTTTGGTAGATGTGGAGCTAATCAGGAAGGCCAACTTTAAGATTGCCATTGATTGTGTGAACTCTACCGGGGGGATATTTATTCCGGCACTGCTTAAAGCATTAGGCGTGAAAACCGTTTATGAATTATACTGTAATCCTGATGGTGAATTTCCGCATAACCCGGAGCCTCTGCCCGAAAACCTGACAGAGATTGCCAAAGTTGTGGAAGCGAACAATGCGGATCTTGGGATTGTGGTAGACCCTGATGTAGATCGTTTGTGCTTCGTTTGTGAAGATGGATCTATGTTTGGAGAAGAGTACACGCTGGTTGCTGTAGCGGATTATGTATTGAAAAATACACCGGGCAATACGGTTTCCAATTTATCATCTACACGTGCACTAAAGGATGTTACCTTGAAAGCTGGCGGCAATTATAACGCGGCGGCAGTGGGAGAGGTGAATGTGGTGAATCAAATGAAAGCTACCAATGCTATTATTGGCGGTGAGGGCAATGGGGGGATTATTTATCCTGAGCTGCATTACGGCCGCGATGCGTTGGTTGGCATTGCACTGTTTTTAACGCACCTGGCACAGTTTGGTAAATCTGTATCGCTGTTAAAGAAGAGTTACCCTGCATATCATATTTCAAAGAATAAGATTACGCTTACAGAAGGAATGGACATCGACGCACTTTTAGTGAAGGTGCAGGAGAAATATAAAAACCAGCCCAGTACAACTATTGATGGGCTGAAGATTGAATTTGATAATGAATGGGTGCATTTACGTAAGTCAAATACGGAACCAATTATCCGTATTTACAGCGAAGCGGAAAATGAAACCGTTGCGGAAAACCTGGCAAAGAAAATCATATCAGATATCAAAGAAATTTTAAAGTTGAACTAAGACAATGAACAGGATTTATTTAGACAATGCTGCAACAACCCCGCTGGATCAGGATGTAATGGCGGAGATGGTGAATGTAATGGAGAACTATTATGGCAATCCATCATCCATTCATGCACAGGGACGTGAGGTGCGCACATTGATCGAAAAAGCACGTAAAACTGTTTCGGGATTATTGAATGCGGCTCCTGCGGAGGTATTTTTTACTTCGGGCGGAACTGAGGCCGATAATACGGCTATCCGATGTGGTATCGCTGCATTTGGGTTGAAACATGCCATCACTTCGAAAATTGAACACCATGCGGTAGAGCATACCCTGGAAGAACTCCTTAAGGCCGGGGTGATCGATAAGCTGAGTTATGTAAATATTGACGGTAAGGGGAATGTTGATTATGCTCATCTGGAAGAATTGCTGAGAGATAATCCGCGCTCTTTAGTATCACTGATGCATGCTAACAACGAGCTGGGTACATTGAATGATATGCAGCGTGTGGGAGATCTTTGTGAGCAGTATGATGCGATTTATCACGCAGACACGGTGCAAACGATGGGCCATTATGTGCATGACGTGAAGCAGCTGAAAGCTCATTTTATTGTCTGCGCGGCACATAAACTTCATGGGCCAAAAGGTGTGGGATTCATTTATGTAAACCACAGAATCAAAATCAACCCGCTTATTTACGGTGGTGCGCAGGAGCGCAACATGCGTGGGGGAACGGAAAATGTATACGGTATTGTTGGGTTAGCGAAGGCATTGGAAAAAGCCTATGCGCATATCGATGAACACCAGGCCTATATTCAGGAGCTGAAAACCTATATGAAGGATAAGCTGGTAGCGGAAGTTCCGGGTATTGATTTTAATGGGGAAACCGACCCTGCGAAAAGTTTATATACGGTATTGAATGTTTCCTTCCCTGAAATGGATATGTCAGACATGTTGCTGTTCAATCTGGATATTAATGGAATCTCGGCATCGGGCGGTAGTGCCTGTTCTTCGGGTTCAAATATAGGTTCCCATGTTTTAACTGGTATCGGTGTAGATCCAAACCGTCCTTCGGTAAGATTTTCTTTCAGTAAATACAATACGAAGGAAGAGATTGATTATGTAGTGGAAAAAGTAAAACATATTGTTGAACAGAATATTGCCGTTTAAGGCTGGCGATCTGCAGGCTGTGATATCTGGCAAAACAATAGCATAGGTCAGTTGTTTATATAGTAATCTACTTATTTACTATTAAAAACAACGATTATGATAACTCCAGAAGAACATAACGAAGACGAGAACAAAAAAACAGTATATAAAGAAACGACAACAGATGAGAATGAGGAGCTGACTCCGGGTGAGACTTCTTCTACCACAGGATCAGGAAAGTCTGCATTCTCCAATTCACCGGAGAGAAAAAATACTCCGCTGGGTTCAGGACATGAACCAGGTGTAACACCGGGAAGAGATTTCTAATTGATAAAACAGGATTTAACGAAATCCGAATTCATAAAAAACGCCAGTCTTTTAATTTAAGGCTGGCGTTTTTTTGTCAGGGATTTTTTTATTTTGATGTAGTTATATCTTGTTGATTGATTATTTATTTGTTTTTATTTTTTATTAGAATTAAGTTTTACTGTTTTATTAATGTTTTGAACCCTTTTTATGGTGGTGAAATGAAGGACGAATCAGCAAATGATGAAATTTCCAATGAAGTTATCATCAACAAAATTTTATATGTCAGGGGGCTGAAGGTAATGATGGATAGTGACCTCGCCGAATTATATGAGGTAGAAACTAAAGTACTGAATCAGGCTGTCAGCAGAAATGCTTCAAGATTCCCCGAAGATTTTATGTTTCAGTTGACTGAAGATGAATGAACCAACTTGAAGTCACAATTTGTGACTTCAAGTTGGGGCGGCAGAAGAAAGCTGCCTTATGTATTCTCCGAGCATGGTGTGCTGATGTTATCGAGCGTTTTAAAGAGCAGCCGGGCCATTGATGTCAATATTCAGATCATGCGCATATTCACACAATTGAGAAATATGATTCAGGAAAACGCTGCGATGCGACAGGATATTGATCATATCAAAAGCAAGCTGAAGAGCAACGATGAAGATATGGGAATCATTTTTGGTTATCTGGACAAGTTGCTGGATAAGGATGGAGATGACAATAAGCGCAAACATGTGGGCTACAAATCTTTTGAAGGATAATTTTTCGGTTGGCTGCTGATGGGGCATACTATTGATAATTGTTTTTTGGTTAAGTGATAGTACAACTTTATCCCGAAAATATTACTGGATTAATTTGTGTGTTAATAATTTCTACATTACATTAGAGGACGCAATAAATAACTGACACCAGTAATTTTTACTTACGCTAAATCGTTTTTATAACTAACTATAATGATGAACAGAACTTTCTCGCGGGCATTATTTACGGCCTGCTTACTATCACTGGCATCTTCAACCGGGTTATTTGCCCAGGAAAAGGATGTATTCAAGAAAAAGGGACTTGTTTTAACTTTTATTAATCAGGATCCATCGTTTTCACCTTTGATCAAGAAACAAATGGTGGAGACATTTTTTCAGGTATATCCTTTATTAAAAAAGGAATATAATGCGAAAACGGCCACTGAGGTGACCTTTGTAATTGATACTGCTTACAAAGGGGTTGCGGCAACTTCTGGAAAAATAGTATCTTTCAGTCCTGTTTGGTTTCAAAAGCATCCCGAGGATATTGATGTGGTTACGCATGAGGTGATGCATATTGTACAGGACTATGGATCTGGTGGCGGGCCCTGGTGGGTGACTGAAGGTATTGCAGATTATGTACGTTTCAAGTTTGGCGTAGCCAATGCCGCTGCGAAATGGACGCTGACTCCTTATAAAGCGGGGCAGAATTATGACAATGGCTACCGGATTACCGCAAGGTTTTTAGCCTGGCTGGAAAAGAATGGTTATGACGGGTTGGTAAAGGTTTTGGATGCCAGTATGCGCAATCATACCTATAGCGAGGGTTTATGGAAAAAGGAAACCAAGAAAACTTTGCAGGAACTTTGGGCTGCTTATACGGCCGCCCCGGGACTTTAACAGAGATATTGAATTTTGAACATACAACTTAAAACAACATAAAACACAAACAAATGATGAAGCACTTCTTATCAGTGTTGATGCTCGCTGCGGCTATGCCGGTGATGGCACAACAAACAGATAAGGTTACTGATCCAGTAGACTGGATTAACCCTTTAATGGGTACAGCAAGTAAACCTGATTTATCTAATGGTAACACCTATCCTGCGATTGCAGTGCCATGGGGAATGAATTTCTGGACGCCTCAGACGGGTAAAATGGGTGATGGCTGGGCCTATACCTATGACGCTGATAAGATAAAAGGTTTTAAACAAACCCATCAGCCTTCTCCCTGGATGAACGACTACGGTCAATTTTCGGTGATGCCGGTAACCGGTAAGATGAAGTTTAACCAGAATGAGCGGGCGAGCTGGTTCTCTCACAAAGCAGAGACAGCTAAACCTTATTATTATAGCGTTTACCTGGCCGATGCAGATGTAACAACAGAGATTACACCAACAGAGCGCGCGGCACAATTCCGTTTTACGTTCCCAAAATCGGATAGTTCATATGTAGTAATCGATGCCTTTGATAAAGGATCTTATATCAAAGTGATCCCTGCAGAGAAAAAAATTATTGGTTACAGTACGCGTTATGCACGAGGACCACTGCCTAATTTCAAAAATTATTTTGTCATCTATTTCGATAAACCCTTTACTTCTGCCAATACCTGGCATGGTAACAGCCTGGCGAAAGATACGCTGGAATTGCAGAGTGATCACTCAGGTGCTATCGTAGGTTTCAAAACCGCTAAAGGTGAAAAGGTAAATATGAAAGTTGCCTCTTCATTTATTAGTGTGGAGCAGGCAGATATCAGCTTAAAGAGAGAGCTCGCAAACGATTCTTTTGACGCTACAGCACAAAAAGCCAAAGCTGTATGGAACAAAACATTGAGCAGGATCACAGTTGAAGGTGGTACGGTTGATGAAACGCGTACTTTTTACTCGAGCTTGTACCGTACACTGTTCTTCCCGAATAAGCTGTATGAAATTGATGCGAGCAACAAAATTGTTCACTGGAGCCCTTACAATGGTAAAACACTGCCGGGCTATATGTTTGCCGGAACGGGATTCTGGGATACTTTCCGTGCATTGTATCCATTCCTGAACCTGGTGTATCCTTCTATCAATAAAGAGATGCAGGAAGGCTTGATCAACGATTATAAAGAAGGTGGATGGCTACCTGAATGGTCGAGCCCGGGATATGCAAACATTATGGTAGGTAATAACTCTGCTTCCGTAGTTGCTGATGCCTATATCAAAGGACTGCGTGGTTATGATATCGAAAAGTTATATGAGGCTTTGAAACATGGTGCCAATAATGAAGGGCCGATTGAAGCTGTAGGCCGCGCGGGAGTTAAATATTACAATACGCTGGGTTACGTTCCATTTGATGTGAAGGTTTCTGAAAATGCAGCCAGAACGCTGGAGTATGCTTATGACGACTTTACCATTTACCAATTGGGCAGAGCATTGAACAAGCCTAAAAAGGAGATTGCAATTTATGCTAAAAGGGCAATGAACTATAAAAACCTTTTCGATCCTTCACATGGTTTGATGCGTGGAAAAAATAAAGACGGTTCGTTCCAAACTCCTTTCAGCCCATTTAAATGGGGTGGTGCATTTACCGAGGGTAACAGCTGGCACTATTCATGGTCGGTGTTTCAGGATATCGACGGCTTGTCTAAGTTAATGGGCGGTAAAGAAAAGTTCGCCAATAAACTGGATTCAGTGTTTTCATTGCCACCAATATTTGATGAAAGCGAATATGGCGGTGTGATTCATGAGATCAGAGAAATGCAGATTGCCAATATGGGTCAGTATGCGCATGGTAATCAACCTATACAGCATATGATTTATTTGTATAACTATGCTGGTCAGCCATGGAAAACTCAATACTGGGTAAGAGAGGCGATGAACAGGTTATATAAAGCTACACCTGATGGTTATTGCGGTGATGAAGATAATGGTCAGACATCTGCCTGGTACGTATTCTCTTCAATGGGATTTTATCCTGTAACGCCAGCAGTTGATCAGTATGTGCTTGGTGCACCATTATTCAAAAAAGTAACCTTAAACCTTGAGAATGGTAAACAGGTGGTGATTAACGCACCAGCTAACAGTGCGGATAACCGTTACATCCAATCGCTGAAAATTAACAGCAAGGATTATTCTAAAAACTGGTTAAGCCACTCAGAATTATTGAAGGGTGCTACGTTAGATTTTGGAATGACTGCTGAACCGAACAAAGCGAGAGGTACTGCAGAAAGTGATTTCCCATATTCATTGTCTACCGAGAAGTAATTCAGGGAAGATTTCCACGAAATAAAAAAGGGATGCCGTATTTTACGGCATCCCTTTTTTGTTCAGGCAAAAATTCCTGAAGGTATGTTTAGTTTTTCACCATTTTGATGAAGGTAGCCAATTTGGCTTTCATCGAGCGGCGATCTACAATAAAGTCGAGGAAACCATGCTCCTGAACAAATTCAGCAGTCTGGAAGCCTTTTGGAAGATCTTTTTTGATGGTTTCTTTAATTACCCTTGGTCCGGCAAAGCCGATCAATGCTCCCGGTTCTGCGATATTTATATCACCCAGCATCGCATAAGATGCAGTTACGCCACCGGTAGTAGGGTCTGTTAATAAAGAGATATATGGGATTTTAGCCTGACTTAGCAGCGCAAGTTTGGCAGATGTTTTGGCCATTTGCATTAATGAAAATGCGGCTTCCATCATTCTTGCTCCACCTGATTTAGAGATCATCAGGAAAGGGATTTTATGTTTAATGCTATAATCGATTGATCTTGCGATTTTTTCACCTACTACTGATCCCATGGAACCGCCAATGAAGTTAAAGTCCATACAAGCAATCACCAGGTCTTCACCTTCAATTTTCCCTACACCCGCACGGATAGCATCTTTGAGTCCCGTTTTGTCCTGTGTATCCACAAGGCGATCTGTATAGGGTTTGCTGTCTGTAAAGTTTAGTGGATCTCCGGAGCTAAGGTTAGCAAAAAGTTCAGTGAACTCGTTGTTATCAAACAATACCTGAAAGTATTCTTTTGATCCTACCCGTAAGTGATAGTCACAATAGTGACAAACATATTTATTTTCAATTAGGTCTGCGCTGTGTAATGCCTTTTTACAATTAGGACACTTGTTCCATAAGCCATCCGGCGCTTCTTTTTTTTCTTCTGTCAGCGTGCTGATACCTTTTTTTTCTCTCTTAAACCAAGCCATGTTATTCGTTGAAAAATGCGATTACAAAGAAACAAAAAAAAATCAGAACAGTTTAGCCTTCATTAATGATAAATGCGCTAAAATGTTAGCACACTTGTAAGTGTGTTTTAGCTGATTTATACTCATATCGACTTGATTTAAGAAGATAAGCACAGCTATTGGTTAAAATAGTGGGGCTTAGGTTTGCCCGATGTGATATTTTTCCTAACTTCGGCACATACAAAATCTAATAACAATGAGTTTAAAAGGCTATAAAGGCGTAATTTACGGAGATGCCCTTCAAGAATTATTTGAACAGGCTAAAAAACATCAATTTGCATTACCTGCAGTAAATGTTACCGGTACAAATACGATCAATGCAGTTATGGAAACTGCTAAAGCGGTGAATTCACCAGTGATGATTCAATTATCTAATGGTGGCGCGCAATTTTACGCGGGCAAAACATTAAATAATGACAACTTAAATGCATGTGTGCTTGGTGCAGTATCTGCAGCGAAACATGTTCATTTGTTAGCTGAACATTATGGTGTTGCAGTTGTATTACATACAGACCATGCTGCTAAAAAATTATTGCCATGGATTGATGGTCTTTTAGACCACGGAGAAAAATTCTTTGCTGAAACTGGCAAACCATTGTTCTCTTCGCACATGTTGGACCTTTCTGAGGAGTCAATTGAAGAAAACATGGAGATATCTGCTAAATATTTAGCTCGTATGGCTAAAATGGGCATGACTATCGAAATTGAATTAGGCGTTACAGGTGGTGAGGAAGATGGTGTTGATAACAGCGATGTTGACAGCTCTAAATTATATACTCAGCCTTCTGAAGTTGCTTATGCTTATGAAGAATTAAGTAAAGTAAGCGATAAATTTACTGTTGCTGCGGCATTTGGTAATGTTCACGGTGTTTACAAACCAGGTAATGTGAAATTGCAGCCGGTAATTCTGAAAAACTCTCAGGACTTTATTAAAGAAAAATATAGCCTTACTGCTGAGAAACCAATCAACTTTGTATTCCACGGTGGTTCAGGATCTACTCAGGAAGAAATCAGAGAAGCAATTTCTTACGGTGCTATCAAAATGAACATTGATACAGACATGCAATGGGCATTATGGGAAGGCATCCTTGATTACTATAAAACAAACGAAGCTTACCTTCAGGGCCAGATTGGAAATCCTGATGGAGAAGATAAACCAAATAAGAAATTCTACGATCCACGTGTATGGTTACGCAAAGGTGAGGAGACTTTTGTTAAACGTTTAACTCAGGCTTTCGAAGATTTGAATTGCAGAGATGCAAGCGACAAATTGTAAAAACGAATTAATGCTGAAAAGCGCTTCCTTATGGGGAAGCGCTTTTTTTTTGGTTTTTGATTTCAAAAAATTGCAAGAAATAAGATAAAATTGCGGGATGTATCGTTATTGATTAATCTTAATTCAATATATTTACACAATTCCTCGACATCGGGACAATGTGTATCATGTGGTATAAATTTAAAGCAGCTCTGTTTGGCATTCTGGCCTTATGTCTGTTTTCTGCAATCGGCTGTAAAAAGAAAAGTAGCGCTCAGACTGCGTACTATTACTGGAAGACTGGTCTTCAGCTCAACAAGGCTCAGCAGGCCCTGTTACAGAATACCGCTTCAAACCGCCTGTACCTGAGATTTTTTGACCTGGTATGGAACGAACAGCGAAAGGAAGTTATTCCAAATGCAATGGTTTCTGTTAATATGCCACTGCAGGACTTCAGGATTTGCCCAGTAATTTATATTACCAATAAAGCTTTTGAACATACACAGCCTGAAGCTGCCGAACAGTTGGCACTCAAAGTTTCTCAGCTGATTGAGAAAATGGCAGTTAAATACGGGATCAGCTATCAGCAGGTACAAATGGATTGCGACTGGACTGTGGCCACGAAAGAGAGTTACTTCAGTTTTCTGAAAGCCTTTAAAAAACACAGTAAGAAACAACTGGAAGCCACCATACGCCTTCATCAGGTTAAATATCCCGAACGTACCGGGGTACCCCCTGTTGATAAGGGTTTGCTGATGTTTTACAACATGGGTAAACTTTCCGGGGATCCACATGCACCGAACTCTATTTATAATGCTGCCGACGCTGAGAAATATGTAGCTGCCCTTGGCCATTATTTTCTCCCGCTGGATATCGCTTTGCCGGTTTTCTCCTGGTCTCTACAGATCAGAAATGGAAGGCTGATGCAGATATACGGGAAAATAGACAGGACACAGCTGGATGTAAATGCTAATTTCGAGCGGCTGGACAATGGCACCGTTTATCGGGCCCGTAGAAGCTTTTACCTGGAAGGCATTTATGTAAAAGACGGTGACCTGTTTAAACTTGAAGATATGGACAGGGAAAGACTGGAAGAAGCTGCCAACCAGGCCTCGAAATACCTTACACCTTTAGAAAATCGAAACATCATATATTATGAATTATCATCAGTCAATCTATCATTACTTAAGGAAGAAGATATCAAAGAAGTTTCTGCTCGTTTTTAGCTTGGGGATGCTCTCTCTTGGCGGCATTGTTTGGGCATGCGCCGATGGGGGGTGGGATAACACCGAGGCCTCAAACTTTGCTCCGGAAGCTTTTGTAGCCAAAGAGTATTCTCCTTTTTTCTATACCAGTTATGTCTCGTACTATAATTTGGGATATGATGATAACAATACAACGCGATATAATGATGTTGTGCTTAAAGAATGGGATAGCTATCTAGGCCAGGGCCTGGCAGATAAAGACCTGAAAGTTCTATTATTTAAGTCCAGCTATGGTGCCCTGGATTCTATTTATCGGTACTATGACGGAAAATTGAATGTATTGCCCAAAGGCATGCCAGACCTGAAATCGTCTAAACTCACCAAAAAACAGGTTGATGCACTGATGTCATACCTGCTATTGGCCAAAGAATGTGAGACGTTTGCGGTGTCTGATATTATCAATTACTGGGATGTTAAACCTGTGGGCGTGGTACCGCCTTCAAATCTTGAGGAAGACTTATCGAAATCCCTGGATCAGTCCAAAGACACTTTCATCAAGCAACGTTTGTGGTTTCAACTCGTTCGGTATCATTATTTTGCTGAGTTGCCAACAATCAAGCCCGATAGTTTGAATATGGAAAAAACTAATCCTTCGGCTATAGTTTCTGCCTTTGATAAATATGAATCAAAGTTTCCAAAAAACAGCATTTACTACAGGGCAATGGGTTATGTAGCCGGACATTTCTATAAGACGAGAAATTACGCACAAGCGAATTATCTGTATAGCCTATGTTATAATTCTGCTACAGAAGCCAAGATATCAAGTGAGTGGAGCTTTCACCCGCAGAACGAGTCGGACTGGCAGAAAAGCCTTGGTCTGGCTAAAAATACAGAGGAAAAAATCACACTCTGGCAATTGCTTGGCATTAATAGTGATCCGGGACGTGCGATCGAGAAGATCTATAGTTTAAATCCGAAATCAGAAAAACTTGATCTTCTGCTAAGCAGATTGGTGAATATCGCTGAAATCCCAACCTACGGTCCTTATGCCTGGGAAGAAAATGATGCCAAACAAAAAACCGCTCTTGCGGAAAGTACAACGCTGGTTAGCAAGATTGCGGAGAAAGGCAATACCAACAAACCGTACTACTGGAATCTGGCGGCTGGATATCTGCAAACTTTATCGGGTCACAATGACCTTGCGAAGGGTTTTTACAGTAAGGCTAAGCCACAGCTACCTGCAAATGATCCTTTGATTCTTGCGCAATACAAGTTATTAGACTGGACGCTGTATCTATCTACACTGAAAACGATTGATGCGAAAGCGGAGAGTGAAATGGTAGAACCTATCAACTGGCTTGCCGACTTGAGAGATCGAAAAGATACAGTGGCAAATTTGAGATACTATAGGGCAGTGGAGCATAGCATTAAAACACTTGCAGGTTTATATAAAAAACAAGGTAACCTGCTCAAATCTAACTGTTTCGAGTCCAATACTGCTTTTTATGCAAATAATACGAATATTGAGAATTTAAAGGCGCTTATTAATAAGAGCAGTAAAACACCTTTTGAAAAAGCAATGCTGCGCTATTATCACCTCACTGCCGAAGACCTGAACTATCATCAGGGACTGATGCTGGTTTACCAGGAAAAGACCGATCAAGCCATTCAATTTATGGATAAATCTGGCAAACTCGGAGAATTTGTATTACCAGGGAACCCATTTTACATGCGCTTGAATGATTGTCATGATTGTGATTTCGAAGCTGTTCAAAAGAAGAAATACACTGCCCTGGGATTTGTAAGTACAATTAAAAACATCAAATCTGAAATTGTAGCAGGAAGGAATTTATATGCTAATACCTATGCGCTGGCAAATGCTTATTATAACATTACACATTATGGTAACGCCCGTACTTTTTATCAGACGGAGATCACAGGCTCGAACGCGACTTCATCTCTGGATATCAGTCCTGTATTCAGGGTTCAGTTTACCTCTTCAAAAATTGCGGAAAAGTATTATCTGATGGCACGTAATTTCGCAAAAACACCAGAACAAAAAGCAAAATGTACATTTATGGCTGCCAAATGCGAGCGCAATGGAATTTATAATAAAGTGTTTGAGCAGGATACAGCAGCGAACAAGTATTACTGGAGTTTTGATTTTGATAAGATCCCAACCTGGGGGGCGCATTTTGCGGAACTGCGTGCCAAGTACAGCCATACGGAATATTATAAAGAAGTTTTACGGGAATGCGGTTATTTCAATACCTATTTGTACCGGGTCAAATAATCTTTATAAATTGTGAGATTGGTGGTATTGGCAAACAAGAGTGCAATGTTCATTGTTCAGATGCTATAGATGCCACGGCTGATTTTAAGCTGCAATCAAAACATACCTGTTAACCTAATTAAAGAACACAATGGACCTACTGCAAGTCATTAAAATAAAATCTCAGGAAGAATTGGAAAGCGCTTTTGCCATACGCAGGAAAGTGTTCGTGGAGGAACAAGGGGTAGACCCCAAGCTGGAATGGGATAAGGAGGAGGTCTGTACACACTTTCTGGCCTTGCTGGATAACAAACCTTGCGGTGCCTGCCGTTACCGTAAAACGGACAATGGATATAAGCTAGAGCGTTTTGCGGTACTTAAAGAATTTCGCGGAAAGCGGGTAGGGCAGGCGATGGTGGCAGCTGTGCTGGATGACATTCCAGATAGTGCTGATGCAATTTATTTGAACGCGCAGGCGGATGCGGTAAGCCTGTATGCAAAGTTTGGATTTGCTACCTACGGCGATCAATTTGAAGAAGCCGGCATCATGCACTATAAAATGGTGAAAAAATAAGTTATGAAAAAAATACACAGGTAGAAAGTAACTGCGCCTCATGCCACCTATCAATATTGAGGTTCAAACTTTCTCCCTGTTGTTCTAAATAAGAAATGAGCTCTTCTGTGGCCATATTGCCGGTAAGACTATCACTTGCCATCGGACAACCCCCAAGCCCCATTAATGCACTGTCAAATCGTTTACATCCGCTTTTGTAAGCTGCCTCAATCTTTTCCAATCTTGCTTCTGGTGTGCTGTGCAAATGCAGGCCTATTTCTGTTGTTGGAAAACTGCTGCTGAGGAGCGGCAATAACTCTTCGATTTGTACCGGTGTGGAGACACCTGTGGTATCTGACAAAGAAAGGATTTGCGTTCCCCGGGCCACGAGTTCCGAAGCCCATTTAAGTACAATGTCGCTATGGTATTCATCTCCATAAGGATTTCCAAAGCCCATAGAAAGGTAAATTACTGCAGTCTTTTGATGCTGATCACAAAGGTCCAGCATTTTTTCAACGGTGATCATTGACTGTGCAATGCTGGAATTGGTATTCCGTTGCTGAAAGGTCTCTGAGATAGAAAAAGGAAAACCTATATAATCGATCTCCGGAAACATGACTGCTTCCATCGCTCCGCGAAGGTTGGCTACAATGGAGAGAAGTTTAGTATTGGTGTTTGTCAGGTCAAGTTGAGATAATACCTCTTTTGTATCCCTAAGCTGGGGGATAACATTCGGTGATACAAAGCTGCCAAAATCTATAGTGTCAAAACCCACCTGGAGTAAAAGATTGATATATTTTGCTTTGAGGGCAGTAGGGATAAAATCATGAATGCCTTGCATGGCATCCCGCGGACATTCAATGAGTTTCATAGCCGGTTGGATATTTGGTGTATAGGTTAAATAAACTTAGCCAAAAATAGGGATTTAAACCAAATCTGCCTATACAAAAAAGGCACCTGCAAGAGGTGCCTTTAAATAATATATGGTGTTACTTAGTTCAACTTTGGTTTCTTCTGACCCAGATCGATTACGATTGGTGTAGAGATACACAATGAAGAGTATGTACCAATGATACGTCCGATCAGTAAGGCGAAGATAAATCCGCGGATACTTTCTCCACCGAAGATGAAGATGACAAGCAATACAAAGAATACCGTTAACGAGGTTAAGATAGTACGACTTAATGTACTGTTTAAGGCGAAGTTGATTAATGTATTGCGTTCTTCACCGTAAAGGTCATCTTTATTTGCTTCAGCAAGTTTCTCACGGATACGGTCAAATACAACAACTGTTTCAGTCATGGTGTAAGACATTACCGTTAGGATCGCCGCGATAAAGTCCTGACCGATCTCCAGAGAGAATGGCAGTACTCCATCAAGGATGGTATAGAATGACAATACCAGCAATACGTCGTGGAATAATGCGATTACAGCACCAAGACCGTAGTTAAGTTTCTTAAACCTTACAATGATGTAAATAAACATCACCAAACAAGAGAAGAGGATGGCACCGTAAGCGCTGTACACTAAATCGCTTGCAATGATAGGTCCTACTTTCTGGTTACTTTCAATGGTATATTTCGCACCTGTTTGCGCTAGACCAGCTTTCAGGGCATCTTCTACCAATTTATCTGCACCAGCATCCTGGTCAGTGATATGGTAAGTTGTAGTGATTTTTAACTCATTGTCGCTACCAGCAGTTTTAACCTGCAATTCTTCGTTTTTGAAGTTTGGCGCCAGCTTGGTTTTAACATCTTCAGTATCCATTCCTTTGTCGAAATGAACGATGTAAGTTCTTCCACCTTTAAAGTCGATACCTAATCTTAAACCACCGTTTTTGAAGTAGAAAACGATACCTAAAACGATGATGATGGATGAAATTGCGTAATAGATTTTTCTACGTCCTACGAAATCAAAAGCGATGTTTTTGAAAGCGTGAATTGTAGCGCTGTTACCAAAAGTGATCGCTGCATTTTTGTTTAACAATCCTTCGAACACTAAACGTGAAATCAGAACTGCACAGAACAGTGACGACAGGATACCGATACATAAGGTAGTTGCAAAACCCTGTACAGGACCGCTACCGAAAACATACAGGATAACCCCTAAGATTAAGATGGTAACGTTGGAGTCAATGATTGACGGCATTGCATGTTTGAAACCTTCCCTGATGGCAGCAGCAGTGCTCTTACCATGATTTAACTCTTCTCTTACACGTTCGAAGATAAGGATGTTCGCATCAACAGATAAACCGATTACCAATACGATACCGGCGATACCAGGCAGTGTTAATACAGCGCCTAATGATACCAGGATACCCATGATGAAGAATAAGTTGATCACCAGGGCAAGGTTAGCTACCCATCCTGCTTTGTTGTAATATAAAGCCATGAACACAAGGATCACGACAAAGGCAAGTACAAATGAAAGCAAACCATTGTCAATTGCAGTTTGACCTAATGAAGGACCAACCACAAATTCACCAACGATACGTGCCGGAGCTGGTAATTTACCTGCTTTTAAGATGTTCGCTAAATCCTGAGTTTCGTTTACTGTGAAGTTACCAGTGATAGACGAGATTCCGTTAGGGATTTCATTCTGAACAGTAGGAGCAGAGTAAACCGCATTGTCCAGGACGATAGCGATAGATTTTTTGTTGTTTGGATCTGCAGATGCTTCGGCAGTAATTTTTTTCCATTTCTGTGCACCTTCGCCAGTCATGTACATGGTCACCTCAGGTTTACCTTTCTGATCGTAATCATGACGGGCATCGCTGATCGCCTCACCGCCTAAATCTGGTTTACCGTCGGGGTTCACAGATTTTATTGCGTACAATTCAAATACTTTGTTAGGCATACCATCCATTGCTCTTACGCTCCACATGAACTTTAAGCTCGAAGGAACAATAGCAGCAATTTCAGGGATTCTTAAGAAAGAGTTCACTTTCGCTGTATCTTTTTGAGCTACCCATCCAACTGTCGGACCCGGACGTAATGAAGGCTGTCCGTTTTCGCCAGGGTATGTAGGGATGCTTAATACTGCAAATAATGGATTGCTTTTAGCAAGGGCTTCAGTTTTTGCAGAAGTAGAATCTTTGCTGTTTGATTTTTTTGCCAGGTTAGCCAGTGCACTGGTGCTTTTTGCGGCAGTGTCATTAGCGGCTGTAGCAGTAGTATCTTTCAATACAGAACCCAAAGTTTTGTTGATGTTCTCCATGATCGAGTACACCTCTTCATTTTGATACACTTGCCAGAACTGTAGTTCTGCAGAACCTTGCAGTAATTTATGCACCCTTTCTTTATCCTGTACACCCGGCATCTCAATAAGGATACGGTTAGTACCTTCTTGTTTCTGCATGTTAGGGCTCACTACACCAAATCCGTCGATACGGCTTCTGATGATAATGAATGAACGGTCAATAGCGCTGGTTGCTTCTTTTGATAAATAGCTTTTTACTTCGGCATTGCTCGCATTCGCTTTAAGCTGCGTTGCATTGTCCTGATTAGAGAAATAATCTGCAAGTTTTACGTTAGGGCTGATTTTTTCGAATTCATTTACAAACAGGCTGATGAAGTCTTTTCCACCTGCATTCAGCTGAGTTTGTGCGCTGGCCAATGCTTTGTTGAAATTAGCATCATCGGTGTTGTTGGCTAAAGATTTTACGAGTTCACCTAACGAAATTTCCATCGTTACGTTCATTCCACCTTTTAGATCCAGACCCAAATTGATCTCTTTGCCTTTGCAGAACTGATAGTCGAATCCGAATACCGGGTAAACTGGAACAGACGACATAGAGTCCAAATAAGCTTTTTCTTTAACCACGTCACCTTTGGCGAACGTTTTTGCATCTTTCTCTACCTTCGATGTTACGAGGTTGAACGAGAGCGAGTACACGCAGACAATACCTAGGAGTATTGCCATAAATTTAATGAAACCTTTACCTTGCATTTTTTGTTTGTAATTATTTGTCTATGCTGTATATATTTTTCAACAAGTCGGCAAATCTAATTAATTTTTTAATTAATAGTCAGCCTTCTATAATTTTCATTTCAATATAATTGATTTTTATTGGTGATGAAGCTTGGATAGGCAATCTAATCTTTTTAGGGCCTGCTTATCGAGCGCTTACCTGCGATTGGGGACTATTTGCGGATCAAAGTTGAGAATGTGTATGCCCAGGTGTTCTTTTCATCAGCTTCAAAGCTCTCTACTGCTGTTTCTGTCCAGTTTTCTGTATCGATAGGCGGGAAAAAGGCATCGGCATCGAATGTGCCTTTAACAACTGTAAGATAAATTTTGTCAGTAAGTTGAAGGGCTGATTTATAGATCTCCGCACCGCCAATTATAAATGCTTCGTCCTGATTATCACAGAGATCGATAGCCTCCTGAAGTCCGTGCACGATTTCTACTCCCGGAATGTCCAGATTTGTATTTCGTGTAATCACAATATTACGTCTGTTGGGCAATGGACGACCGACAGATTCATAGGTTTTGCGGCCCATGATTACGGGATGACCGGTTGTAATAGTCTTGAAATGTTTCAGATCTGCGGGTAGGCGCCACAATAATTGGTTGTCTTTGCCTATGCCGTTATCTTCGGCAACCGCTACAATGATGGAAAGGATCATACGGCTACTTCTCCTTTGATATGTGGATGCGGATCGTAATTTTTTAGTGTGAAATCATCAAACTTAAAGTCGAAGATATTTTTCACATCTGGATTGATCTCCATCACCGGCAGTGGTCTTTCGTCTCTGCTAAGTTGCAGCTTTGCCTGTTCCAAGTGGTTATTGTACAAGTGTGCATCACCAAGGGTATGGATGAAATCGCCATATTGTAAACCGCAAACCTGGGCGACCATCATGGTTAGCAGCGCATAAGAAGCGATATTGAAGGGTACGCCCAAAAATATATCCGCACTGCGCTGGTAAAGCTGGCAGCTTAATTTCCCATCGGCAACGTAAAACTGGAAAAATGCATGACATGGTGGCAAAGCCATCTGATCAATATCGGCAACGTTCCAGGCAGATACAATAATCCTGCGTGAATCAGGATTGGTCTTGATGGTATTGATGATCTGGCTGATCTGATCGATATGTCTGCCATCAGGGGTTGGCCACGAACGCCATTGCGATCCGTAAACGGGACCAAGGTTTCCGTTCTCATCTGCCCACTCATCCCATATTTTGACGTTATTGTCTTTGAGGTATTTTATGTTGGTGTCGCCGGTAAGGAACCAGATTAATTCGTGAATGATAGACTTGAGGTGTAGCTTTTTGGTCGTTACCATAGGAAAACCCTCCTGAAGGTTGAAACGCATCTGATAGCCAAAGACGCTTATGGTTCCTGTTCCTGTCCTGTCGTGTTTCTGTGCACCATGGTCCAGCACATGCTGCATTAAATCCAGATATTGTTTCATCTGTTTATGTATAATTATATGTTTTGTTTGATGAAGACTTCGATGGAAAAATAATATTGCCCTGTGGGTTTAATCATTATTTTACTCATGCCGGGTTCATGTTAATCGATAAGCATTTTGCTTAAGGTACAAAACTAAGTTAAAATTATTCTAAGTTTGCCATTCATATTTTAAAAATATACAATGCTTGCATTCGCAAATGCTAAAATCAACCTGGGTCTGAATGTGACCGGAAAAAGAGCTGATGGTTACCATAACCTTGAAACAGTTTTTTATCCGGTAAGGCTATCAGATGCCGTAGAAATTACCGAAGCTGAGCATACATTTTGTGAAGTAAGGGGCATTGAAGTACCCGGTGATACCGGAGACAATATTTGTTTGAAGGCTTATGAGCTGCTGAAGAGGGATTTTAGTTTACCCGCGCTCCAGATTACTTTGCTGAAAAATATTCCGGTAGGCGCCGGCCTGGGTGGGGGATCTGCTGATGCTGCATTTTTGATTAAACTGATCAATACAAAATATCAGCTAGGGCTTAGCGTGGATAAGATGGAAGATTATGCCCGGGTGCTTGGTGCCGACTGTGCATTTTTCATCAGGAATGAGCCAGCCTATGCAGTGGAGCGGGGAGATCATTTTGTTCCGCTATCAATTGACCTTTCGGCCTGGTATATGGTGCTGGTGAAACCACCGGTGCATGTATCTACCGCTGACGCTTTCGCAGGCTTGAGTCCGGCGGCTCCGGCAGCCCCTGTTAGCGAACTGATTCACCTGCCGGTGACGGAATGGAAGGGGAGGCTGGTAAACGATTTTGAGGGCCCCATATTTGCAAAATATCCAGAGATAGCGGCGATCAAAACAGCGCTTTATCATGCGGGTGCAACATTTGCATTGATGAGCGGCAGTGGCTCGAGTGTTTTTGCGATATTTGATAAAGCGGTTCAGCTTAAGGAACTTGAAAAAGAGAACAAGGTATTTTATAATATTTAGATTTTATGGAGATCAACTTAATTCGCAAGAACGATAAGTTTAATTTTGAAGCGGTAAATACAGGCGGACAGACGGTAGAGCTTGATGCAAATCCATCAATAGGTGGTGAGGGTAAGGGCTTCAGACCAATGGAGATGTTGCTTGTTGGCCTTGGTGGCTGCAGTGGAATTGACATGGTCAATGTCCTTACTAAACAAAAGGAAGTATTAAAAGATATAAAGATCAAAATCAACGCTACCCGCAGAGAAGAAGAGATCCCATCGATATTTGAAGTCATTGATATACACTTTGACTTGTATGGAACGCTGAATGTGCAAAAGGTAGAGCGTGCACTGGCTTTAACTTTTGAAAAGTATTGTTCAGTATCCAATATTATTGGACGCTCAGCGACGATCAATTTTGCCTACACGATACACGAGTAGTTGTTAAAGAATATTACGGCAGCCAATTTTCGAAAGGAAATTGGCTTTTTTTTTAGCTGATATATTCCCTGTCCTCCTCAGATAAACCGTCCTTCGGCTGCGCAGGAAGCTGACCCTGACCCGAGCCCTGACCCTGGTCAAATTTATCATCATATGTGCTGATTACCGTTTTTGGCCGGCCTGCCCAATAACCCAGGATAAAACCAAAAAGTGTACATACCCCAACTACAACCAACTTCGAAATTTCTCCTTTGCCGAATAGGTAATTGAATTCTACTGCATCGGTATTGAGCATCAGGAAAACTGTAATGAGTACGGTAAAAATAATGATAAGTAAGGTTCTGGTTTTCATATTCTTAAAATGTATAGTTTACGAGCAGCTCAAATATAGGATTTTGATTGTAGCTTCTGTTTACAAACACAAATCTTGTACCTAAATCAAGCACTGGTGAATACCGAAGAATATTCATGTTACTGCGCAGCTCAAAGCCATAGGTTTTTGGCTGGCTGAGGTTGTTTTCGTTTCCGAGGTTTTCGTAATGACAGAATAAACCGCCCCTGACATTTGTGATGTAGGCCAGGGGGCCAATCTCGGCGTCGGGAAACGCAATTGGGAAACGATAGTTGAGCAGTAAAGTATTCCGGAGGATACTGCGGGCAGGGATATTATTATATCCGTACACGGTATTGATCTCTGAAGTAAAACGTCTGATACCGCTGGATTGCTGGTAATTGAAATTGGCCAGCAGGGAATGGTTTATGGCCAGGCCGGGGAAATAGAAAAACCCTTCGGCGGCGAATAAATTACCGGCAAGCTGCTGGTCAAATGGCTGTGTGAGATAGGTGAAACGTACAACCTGTGCCCATCTTGGAGCTATATCACGCTGTGCGGCACGAATGCTATGCGAAAAGGTAAAGCCGGTTTCTAAGGGGAAACGAATGGAGGTCACATAATTTTCGGGCATGTTTTCCGGATCATAACGCTTGGTATAACTTGTTCCTGCATTGAGGGCAAAGCTGAAGAAATGGTTTTGAGTGGAAAAACTTACAGGTACCTGTGCATGGAGCTGTATGTAGTTTTCCCTGAAATCTCCTTCTTCGATCCCTCTGGTGGTTTGGTAAAATGTCTTCCGGGGCCGGTTTCTATAATTTAAATTAAAAATAGGATACAGGCTTTTGAAGCTAATGCCGGCATTATACTCAAACCGGCGCAAATCGCTCATATAATCTACACCAACATAAGTATCGAAGGTATTGAGCAGGTTGCTTGATTTGAGCTGCACGCCTCCCTGGTAACGGTCCTGGATAACTGGAATTACACTGTGGAAATTAAATACCTGGCCTAAGCGTTTATAAGCAGTGGAGCTGAAAGTGCTGTCGGGTATATTCAGAAATACATCCCCAGTCTGTTCTTGTTTTTCTGCCGCTGCACCGAAGTAGACGAAGTTGTTTTTTCCGGGTATAGAGTGTTCTATTCGTGCTTTTGCAATCTCATACCCATAACTATTGAAGTTGTTAAATATGATACTGTCGGTGCCCTCTATTTTTGTGGGATTAAATGCCCCGAATTCTGAGGCACTCATCGCATTGATTTTTCCTGTTGTTTGATCTACAGCATAAACATTATCTATGCCGTTGTAATGGGCGTTGAATGCAATCTGGGAATTAATAAATACTGGCCTGCTTAATTGCTGTGGAGTTTCTTTAATGATTTTTTTTGCTTTGCCATTTTGGTCTACCGTCCACAATGCCTTGCCAGCTTCAGCTACGCTGATATAGGTTATCATTTTGCCGTTTTTACTGTAAGAAGGTGTTTGAATCAGCAGGTTTTGCGGATTGGGCAAAAAACGGATGGTTTTTCCAGTTGTGGCATTCATTTCTATCAGCTTTACCTTATTGCTAAGGTCTATCTCTACAGCAACAATCTTTGATCCGTCTGATGCGAGGGAAGGAGAGAAAATTCTTGATCTGTGGGTGAGGCTCCTGACTTTACCAGTCCTGAGGTCATAGCTATTAAGAACGCTGTAGTTTCTTCTGCGGAAGCGCGGGTCATACCTGATCTCGTCCCATACTACTTTTCCATTAGCATAAGAGAACCAGGGTTGTTCCTGCTGGCCAATACCAATGAGCCTTTCTTCTTTTTTGTTTTTATCGATCAATACCAATGCCGGCGCTTCGGCTTTGCTTTGTTTTAGGGCGAGGATCTTTCCATCCGCGAGCTGTACCGGCAGGTAATAGTTCGTTTCATATCTTGCCTGGCGGTTTAAGGCTGTGTAGCTTTTGGAAGGTGTGACTTTGGCCTGGTTCTCCCAGTCTGCCTTTAGTTGTGTTGTGCTGAAATCATACCATTGTTTGCTGGTTTTTCCGGTGTATTTTTTGAGGCTTCCGGAGAAAGGATATAATCTCAGGGGACGATTTTTAATATCTGTGAGCACACTGTCAATAATACCTTTTCCTCCTGCCTTACGCAGTTGGGAAGTTAGCAGGTAGCCTAGCTGGTAATACCCCGGGGTAACATCTTTATCTGAACCAAAGTTTGCCTTGGAGTAGGAATATTTTTTTCCGCTAAGCAAGGCTGCGCGGTAGGGCATGATCCAGTTGGGCTGACGACCGCGGCCGGCGTGTGTAAGAGAAGTTTCTATGCTCACGGCATCTCCTTCAAAAAACCACAGCGGTAAGCTTACACCCATCCATGCGAAATACACTTCTTCGGGGAAGGGATGTGCTCTGCCACCGGTAAGTTTATCGAACTGGGCAACATGGCGCAGCTCGTGCACGGCGAGATTATTTAGCCAGTCCTGACTATCAAAATACTGTGGTGGGGTGGCAAAAAACTCAGATTTTTTAGGTGCAAGCTGTACGAAACCGTTCGCTACTACACCACGGTTTTGGAAGACAATGGGGATGCTTGTTTTTTTGACGCCCAGACTGCCGCCTACATAAGGAAATATATGCGGGATTGTGCGTGCCATCCGCTGTGCTTCGGTTTCGAGCTCAACAGGGTAAATAAGCTGGAAGCCTGAAGTGTTGATTTGCCTCCATTTTACACTGAATGGGTTTTGTTCCGCATCATAAACCTGAGCAAAGGTTTTGTGAGTTGAGCTAAGAAATAATAAAAGTAAACAGCCAATTAATAAAACTTTGTGATAGGTATTTCGATGCATTATCCGGGCTTGCTAAAATATCAGGTTATTTTAGTGTCTTTTTTAGGTTATCCAATAAAATCGTCTTTATGCTAACGCCATTATCGGTTCAAATCACATACGGCGATTCTCAAAATCCGGATGAATATAAGAATAATTAATAAAGAATATATTTTACTATTCCTTGCCTGAGAGGCTATTTAGCTTTTGCTCTTTCGTTTTTTATACACAGGGTATAAGAATACGGCTCCCAGTATGAGCGCAGATCCGAGGTAAAAGCCAGTTGACATGGTCTCTTTAGTTCCGAAAAATAGAAAGGCCAGGAGAATACCATAAACAGGCTCCAGGTTGCTGATCAGGGCAACACGAAAGGCAGATAGTGTGCGCATCACAGAAACGCCGGCAATATAGGCCAGGGCTGTACAGATTGTACCAAGGATCATCAGGTATAGCCAGTCGGTGAGGCTTAAAGCGAATGTTTCCTGCAGCAGGCTCCCGTCTAGCAAACGGTAAATTGTGATCCAAAAGAAAGCACCGGAGAGTTCATAAAAGCCAATGACTTTGGCATCGCTTTTCTGCGCAAAATTGGAATTCATAATGGAGAACAAACTGGACGCTACTGCTGCCGATAGTCCGAGGATGATCCCTTCAGTATAACCGGATTCGAATTTGAATATGAGATAGATGCCCAGGATGATTACGAGTCCGACAAAGATATCGCCTGGCTGGATAGCTGTTTTCTTAATCAGCGGCTCCAGAATTGCAGTAAACAATGTAAAGGAGGAGAGGCACACCAGTGTAACGGAAACGGTTGACACCTTGATAGCCTGGAAGAAAAGGATCCAGTGGAGGGCAACAATGCTTCCGGTAAAGAAAAACTGAAGAAATTCTTTGCGTGTGACCCTTAGGTTTAACCCGGTGACTTTAAAGTAGCAGAACAGTGTGACACTGGCAATTAAAACCCTGTACCAAACCATTTGTACCGCATCAACAGAAATCAATGCACCCAGGATTCCGGTGAAGCCCCAGATGAATACGGTAAAGTGAAGGATGAGTAGATTTCTGTTAACTGGTGATGAGGCGTTGTTGGTCATTACTTTGGTGCTTTTTTTAGCAGGTATAAGCCTAATAATCCGAAAAAGATGGTAGGGATAAGTACTGCGAGCAGAGGCGGTATACCTCCTTTGATAGAGAACATTTTAGCGAACTGGTTCACTACAATATAAATAAAACTGATGAATATTCCTATTCCAAGTGGCAGTCCGACACCCCCTCTTACCTTTCGGGAAGACAGGGCTACGCCAATCAGTGTGAGTACAAAGGCTGAGAGGGGCTGGAACCATCGTTTATATTGTTCAAACAGCAGGTCGTTCCAAATGCCGGTACCTCTGGTTTTTTCTTTCTTTATTTTATCAGATAATTCGGTATTGCTCAAGCTCTCGTAAACATTTTCATAAGCAGAAAAGTCGTCGGGACGCATATCAAGCACAGTATCTTTAGTTTTTGACATACCACTTACCATGGTTTCTTTGAGGCCTTTTACATCCCTCACAGAGAAATTGGTAAGCTGCCATTTTCGCTTGAGTGAGTCCCATTTGATCTGATCGGCAATCAGCTTTTTAGTCAGTACATCACCATTAAAATTGTCTAATGAAAAACGGTAGCCCGACTTGGTCTTATTGTCGAAACTTTCCATGTAGATATAGGTATGATCATCCAGCTTCATGTGAATATTATTTTTGCTGGAGGGATCGTTTTTCTTGATGTAAGTGTTTTCGAAGCTGTTTTTTAGTTGGTTGGTATAAGGGAGTACATAAAGATTGGAGCCTAGGTTAGCTGCAAAGATGATGAATGCCGATACAAAATAGGGCAGAAGGAAGCGGTTAAAGCTTACCCCACCGCTGAGGATAGGTACAATTTCTGTCTGATCGGCCATTTTTGCCGTAAAAAAGATAACGGCGATAAAGTTGATCAGGGGCGAAAGCATGTTCACATAGAAAGGGATTGATCCTGCATAATACAGGGAAATCACTTGCCACAGTGTAAGGTTATTACCGAGAAAGTCATCAAGTTTTTCAGATAAATCAAAAATAACGATGATGACCACAAATATACATAGCGTGTAAATGAAAGTACCGAGGTACTTTCCTATGATATAACCGTCAATAATCTTTAACCTGCTTTTCAGAATATTCATTTATAATTTATTCCCTAATATAGTCACCATTTTATTCTTCCAGGCGTAAAACTCGCCACTGATGATCTTTTCCCTGGCTTCTTTAACCAGCCACATGTAAAAGTGCAGGTTGTGTAAAGTTGCAATTTGTGCACCTAGCATTTCTTTGGAATGCATCAGGTGCCTGAGGTAAGCCTTTGAATAAACCTGATCAGCATAGAGGTCGCTTTCCGAATCAATCGGGGAAAAATCATCAGCCCACTTTTTGTTGCCGATATTGATAATTCCGTTTCTGGTGAAAAGCATTCCATTTCTGGCATTTCTGGTAGGCATTACACAGTCGAACATATCTATGCCCAACGCAATATTCTCTAAAATATTGATAGGTGTACCTACTCCCATCAGGTAACGTGGTTTTTCTACCGGTAAAATATCGCAGACCACCTCCGTCATTGCATACATTTCTTCGGCAGGTTCTCCAACAGATAATCCCCCGATGGCATTTCCCTCACGGTCCATTTTTGCGATGAATTCAGCAGATTTCATTCGTAAATCTTTATAAACGGAACCCTGAACGATAGGGAACAGTGTCTGATCGAAACCGTATTTAGGCTCTGTAGTGTCAAAACGTGTACAGCAGCGTTTCAACCAGCGGTGTGTCATGTTAATGGAGTTGGCCGCATACTTATAATCACATGGATATGGGGTACACTCGTCGAAGGCCATTATGATATCCGCCCCAATGGTACGCTGAATATCCATAGCGTTTTCGGGGCTGAAGAGATGTTTCGATCCGTCGATATGTGAACGGAAGGTTACACCTTCTTCCTTGATCTTATTCACTTTACTTAAGGAATATACCTGATAGCCACCGCTATCTGTGAGGATTGGCCTGTCCCATCCGATAAATTTGTGTAGTCCGCCAGATCTTTCGATGATATCCAGTCCGGGTCTGAGGTATAAATGATAGGTATTCCCTAAAATAATCTGGGCATTGATATCATTTTTAAGTTCACGCTGGTGCACGGCTTTTACTGTTCCTGCTGTGCCCACGGGCATAAAAATAGGAGTTTGGATATCGCCATGTGCAGTGGTTACTGTTCCTGCCCGTGCTTTAGACTGTACATCGCTGGCCTGTAAGGTAAATTTCATAAATGTGTGTAGGCTTCAAAAATCTCGGCAAAAGTATGAAAAAACACCCGGTTTACCGTTTAAATTTTTTATCAACAAAGCGGTGCATTACAGATTAAAAATCAGAAATTTGTACAATCAAAATTACGTCGTGGAATTAACCTTATTAGAGAGCTGCTTGCTGGCCGCGCTCACTCTTTGTTTTGCCGTTCAGCTCTATTACAGCCTGTTCATACACCTAAAACTTGCTTTAGTTAAAGTAGATGATTTGCCGGGTTATGCCCGAAAACCAATAAGCGTGATCATTTGTGCGCGCAATGAGGCCGAAAACCTGGCCAAATACCTTCCGGCTGTCTTGCAGCAGGATTATCCGAATTTTGAAGTAATTGTGGTAAACGACCGTTCCTGGGATGGCACGAGAGAAGTGCTGGAAGAATTTACCAGCCTCTATCCGCAGCTGCGTATTGTTACTGTGGCCGAAGGGGAAAAGTTTATCGCGGGGAAAAAGTTCGCGGTAACGATGGGTATCAAGGCAGCAGTACATGAATGGCTGGTATTCACCGACGCGGATTGTGAGCCTGCCTCCCCTAACTGGCTGATGGGGATGCAGCAGCCAGATGATGAAAAGATTGATATTGTGCTTGGTTATTCCCCTTACCTGCGCCGACGTGGTTTGCTCAACAGCCTGATCCGATTTGAAACATTTTTTACTGCAGTAAATTACCTGTCTTTTGCTCTTAAAGGGATGCCTTATATGGGAGTGGGCAGAAATATGGCTTATAAGAAATCTCTGTTTTTTAAAAATAAAGGCTTTGCGTCGCACATGCATATCCCCTCGGGAGACGATGACCTGTTTGTAAATGCACACGCTACCCCTTATAATACGGTAATCCGCATGAACAGACACACACATGTATGGTCGGTACCAAATACATCCTTCTCAGGTTATTTGAAACAGAAAAAAAGGCATTTTGGCGCCGGGAAGCTGTACAAACCCAAGCATAAAATCGTATTGTCTGTACAGGTGATTTTCCAATTCTTATTCTATGCACTCTTTATTGCGGCGATGTTTTTTACGCCGGCCAATTTTATTGCAGGCGGGATTTTTATCCTGAGCCTGATTATCAGAAGTTTCATCTATCCTCGTTTGCTGAACAGGTTAAGTTATGCCGGTTTAAAGTGGTGGTTTCCCATTTTAGACATTCTCCTGTTCATTTTCTTAGTGTTTAATGGCATTCTGTCTATATTTGTTAAAAAAGTAAAGTGGAAATAAGCTCAGCCCTCATTCAAAAATATTTCAAAGATTTAACTGCAGATCAGATTGCTCAGTTTGATCAGTTATTTGAATTGTACAGTTTCTGGAATTCGCAAATCAATGTGATATCCCGTAAGGATATTGAGGAATTGTACGAAAGACACATTTTGCACTCCCTGGGAATTGCGAAGTTCTGTACGTTTAAGCCAGGAGAGAAAGTTCTTGATGTGGGAACCGGAGGAGGATTTCCGGGTATTCCATTGGCTATCTTATTTCCTGAAACAACTTTTCACCTGGTAGATTCTATTGGTAAAAAGATCAAAGTTGTTACCGAAGTTGCTGCGGCATTGGGCCTGAATAATGTAAAGGCATCGCACCTGCGTGCAGAACAGGTTCCTGATAAATATGATTTTGTAGTTTCCAGGGCTGTAACGCGGCTGATCGATTTTTACCCATGGGTAAAAGGAAAGTTCAATAAAGATTCCAAAAATGCAATACCCAATGGAATTTTGTACCTGAAAGGCGGTGAGCTTGCGGAAGAGATTAGTGAATCCAGGTTGAAGGCAGAACTTTATCCTTTATCGGAGTATTTTGAAGAGGAGTTCTTTGCTACCAAATACGTAGTCTACATTCCTCAGTAAAATAAATTACCAGAAATTCATGGCTATATATTAAGTTAGCCAATGAGTTTACTACATCAAATTGCATTAACCCTTATCCCAAATGTCGGGCATGTACTTGCCAAGAGTTTACTGGCCGAATTTGGGACGGCAGAAGCTGTTTTTAGGGCAGATAAAAAACAGCTGCTAAATATTGATGGCATAGGCGAAGTCATTGCCGGCCATATCTTGGGCAATAACGCAGTCCAGCTTGCCACTTTACAATTGGAATCTCTCCGAAAGGCTAATATCGAAGCCTTGTTTTATACAGATGACCGGTATCCACAACGCCTTAAAAATTGTTACGACAGTCCGGTAATTTTATATTATCGTGGAACGGCTGACCTCAACCATCCAAAGATAGTTAGCATCGTGGGCACCCGGATGGCCACTCCCTATGGCCTGTCGATCTGTAAGCAGTTGGCCGAGGTGCTGCAGCCTTACGATGTGCTGATTGTAAGCGGCCTGGCCTATGGTATTGACGTAGCCGCACATAAGGAAAGCCTGCGCTGCGGTATTCCGACTGTAGGAGTGCTGGGGCACGGACTTGACCGGCTTTATCCTTCGGCGCACCGGCATACGGCAAATGAAATGTTAGGTAAAGGGGGCTTGCTTACTGAATTTCCACTTTCAACGGCGGCGGATAAGGAGAATTTCCCTAAACGGAACCGGATCATTGCGGGGCTGGCAGATGTGACTATTGTAGTGCAGGCGGCATTAAAGGGTGGGGCTTTGATTACCGCTGAAATTGCCAATTCCTATAACCGTGATGTTTTTGCATTTCCGGGAAGGATTACTGACGAGTTTTCTCAGGGCTGCAACTTTCTTATCAAGACTAACAGGGCTGGGTTATTAAACCATGCAAAGGATCTGGTGTATTATATGGGCTGGGAGCTGCAAAATAAAAAGCAGGGACTGCAAACACAAATTCCGCTGGGTCTGAGTGGCACAGAAGCGTCTATTTTAAGCTTGCTTGGCCAGGGATCTTTAAGGATTGACGAGCTGGCACTGCGAACGGATTTAGCACAGAGTAAATTGGCAGTACAGCTGTTGAACCTGGAGATTAAAGGTGTAATCGTCTGCCTTCCGGGTAGTGTTTACCAGTTGGCCTGAGATGATCAGGTCCTCAAGACCATATTTTATTAACTCCAGGTCTCAATTCACCCGGGGTATTCAGAATATAATTTCATGGGGAGAATGATTTCGAAATTTGATTATGAATGTTTTATTTATCATAAAATCTAGGAATCAAGTCGTATTTTTGTTTCATGTGGTATAACAATATATTAGAGACTATTGGGAATACTCCCCTGGTAAAGTTGAATAACATTACCAAAGAGATTCCGGCAACTGTGCTGGCCAAGGTAGAGACAACCAATCCTGGTAACTCTATCAAAGACCGTATGGCAGTAAAGATGATTGAAGATGCTGAGAAGAGTGGAAAGCTTAAACCGGGTGGTACTATTATCGAAGGTACTTCAGGAAATACCGGGATGGGGCTGGCTATGGCTGCAATTATCAAGGGCTATAAGTGTATTTTCACCACAACCGACAAGCAGTCTAAAGAAAAGGTGGATGCTTTACGTGCCTTTGGCGCAGAAGTAATTGTTTGCCCAACTAACGTGGAACCTGAAGATCCGCGTTCTTACTATTCGGTATCCTCACGCCTGGAGCGGGAAGTACCAAATTCATGGAAGCCGAATCAATATGATAACTTGTCAAATTCACAGGCACATTACGAGCAGACTGGTCCCGAAATATGGGAACAGACAGAAGGAAAAATCACCCATCTGGTTGTTGGTGTTGGTACTGGCGGTACTATTTCTGGTACAGGTAAGTACTTGAAAGAGAAAAATCCAGACATCAAAGTATGGGGAATTGACACCTATGGTTCCGTGTTCAAAAAATACAAAGAAACTGGCATTCTCGACAAGAATGAAATTTATCCTTATATCACAGAGGGTATTGGTGAAGATTTTCTCCCTCAAAATGTGAATTTTGATATCATCGACCTTTTTGAGAAGGTTACAGATAAAGATGCAGCGCTGATGACACGTGATATTGCCCGTAAAGAAGGAATTTTTGTAGGTAATTCTGCTGGTTCTGCAATTGCGGGATTGTTGCAGCTGAAGGATAAATTAAAACCCGAAGATGTGGTAGTGGTAATTTTTCATGACCATGGAAGCCGTTATATGGGCAAAATGTATAACGAGGATTGGTTGAGAGAACGCGGGTTCTTGAAAGACGAAAAACTAACTGCCAAGTCTATCCTGGCTAAAAAGGAACAAACAGAGATTTTTACGATCGACTGCGAAAAGACTTTGGTTGAAGCGATCAATACTATGAATACGCTTAATATTTCGCAAATTCCGGTTACCCAGCAGGGAATGATTGTAGGTAAGCTGGCTGAAAGTGATATCCTGAAAGCGCTGATGGAAAGCCCAGCTTTGAAGTCGGCTTCAGTGAAGGAAATTATGTCGGTCACCTTCCCGTTTGTGGACTTAAATACATCTATTGACAAGATTTCTGCACTGATCAATAAGGAAAATAGCGCTGTGCTGGTAGAAGACGAGCATGGTAAATTTGAAATTATCACTCAATATGATATCATCAATGCGATTTCGGGTTAATCATAACCGAATTGCTGACTAACAAAAAAGCCACATCATAAAATGTGGCTTTTTTGTCTTACTGATTTATTTTTTAGTGACCGGGACCAGAACCGTCAACACGCTTAATTTGTGCACCCAAGGCACGTAAGCGCGTGTCTATATCCTGATAACCACGTTCAATCTGTTCAATATTATAAATTGTGGAAACCCCTTCCGCAGATAAAGCTGCGATCAGAAGGGAAACTCCCGCACGGATATCTGGTGAAGTCATGCTGATTCCGCGGAGTTTATACTGTTTGTCGATACCGTTTACCGTAGCTCGGTGCGGATCACATAAGATAATCTGTGCGCCCATTTCGATTAGTTTATCGACAAAGAACAGGCGGCTTTCGAACATCTTCTGGTGAATTAAGACTGAACCTCTGGCTTGTGTAGCTACAACCAGCACGATACTCAACAGATCTGGCGTAAAGCCTGGCCATGGGGAGTCGGCAATGGTTAAGATGGAACCGTCAATAAAGGTATCAATGATATAGTGTTTTTGAGAAGGGATAAAGATATCGTCACCCCTAAGCTCAAAATTGATTCCTAATTTCCTGAATACATCTGGGATTACTCCCAACTCATTGTAACATACGTCTTTAATGGTAATCTCTGATTCCGTCATTGCCGCCAAGCCAATGAAAGAGCCGATTTCGATCATGTCTGGCAACATTCTGTGTTCTGTTCCGCCCAGTTTGGTTACCCCTTCAATGGTCAGCAGGTTAGATCCGATACCGGATATTTTGGCTCCCATGCGATTCAGCATTTTACATAATTGCTGTAAATAAGGCTCACAGGCTGCATTGTAGATTGTAGTGGTTCCTTTAGCAAGAACAGCAGTCATTACAATATTTGCGGTACCTGTCACAGAAGCTTCATCAAGCAATACATATGCTCCCTGAAGGTTAGTTGCATCTACATTAAAAAATGATTCTTTAGCATCGTAAACGAACTTTGCACCTAATTTCTCAAATCCCAGGAAATGCGTGTCCAGTCTTCGGCGGCCAATTTTATCGCCTCCCGGTTTAGGGATAGCAGCTCTACCGAAACGGCCCAATAGGGGGCCTACGATCATAATTGAACCTCTCAGACTTCCACCCTTTGACTTAAAGGTATCTGACTTAAAAAATTCAAGATCAATGTTTTTGGCTTCAAAAGTATACGTATCTTTTGATAAGCGCTCTACTGAAACACCTAAATCCCCTAACAGCTCAATTAATTTATTGACATCTTTAATGTCCGGGATATTGCTTACTGTTATTTTCTCCTCTGTAAGTAAAACGGCAGATATGATCTGCAGGGCTTCATTTTTTGCTCCCTGTGGATGGATCTCGCCTTTTAACTTCTTCCCGCCTATAATTTCAAATGCGTTCATGTGCTCTTAACCTATATGATTGATATTGCTGATTAGTGTCTTTGCTTGGGATTGTTATTGCTGCGGGGACGGTTGTTGTTGTTGTTGTTGTTGTTTTGTCTTCCTTTGTTATTGTTGCTACGGCCACGGCTTGTGTTTGTGGACGTCCTTGAAGCTGCAGGCCTGAATTCTACCTTGGCCAGGTTTACATTTTCTTCCAGTTCCAACTGACCGCCAGATAGCTCACGCAGATTTTTGAAGATTGTTTCATCAGCTACGCTATCTTTATTCCAGGTAACATAGGCCATCTTCATAAAGTTGGCGATGCCCTGAACCATCGCTGCTCTGCGTTCTGGTTCGTCTACAGCTTTGGCTCTCTCGATCAGTACTTCTACGGTTTTGCCATAGTGTTTGTATTTGATTTTTTGCTGCGGGTAGCCAATATGTGCGGGTTTAACCAGTGCTGCCTCAGGTGTAGGCTTAGGGTAAGGGCTGTCCACCTCAATCTTATATCCGGAGATGATATGTAGGTGGTCCCATAATTTATGCTTAAAATCTGCAACGTCTCTGAGGTGGGGGTTTAAAAAACCCATCAGATCGATCACCGCTTGTGCATATTTATTGCGTTCTTCTAAATCAGGCAGCTCAATAATATACTTCACCATGTTCTGTACATTACGGCCGTATTCTGCAAGAATTAGCTCGTTTCTTGTGGTATTATAATCGAAATTCATTCTATATATTTCTATGGAATTGGCTAAACAGGTGATTTATCCCTATTTAACGATTCGCAATTTAGCAAATTTTAATAACAATTGCTTGTTTCCAAGTCCCTGGAAAAATACCGTTGCTTTTACGTCTGGCAGTGTTCCTTCAAGGTTCACGATTTTTCCAAAACCAAACTTCTCATGCTCAACTTCCATGCCGTTCTGAAAGGCGCTGGCCACATCTGGCGCAAAACCAGGCGTAGGAATATGCGCTGTCGGAAGCATGGTGTTTTTAGGCCTTGGAGCCGATGAAGTGCTTGTACCAGAGGCGGCCGGTTTTGGCTTGCTGAAACTGTCTCTTTGCTGCGACCACGAGCGGCGTTCACCATCGAAACTATCGGACCCGATACTTGTTTTTGGCGCTTTTACCGTTTCGAGTTCCAGGTATCGGGCATTGATTTCGCTGATAAAACGGCTTGGCTCACAGTTGGTGAGCGTTCCCCAGCGGTATCTTGATGTGGCATAGGTTAGTGTGAGTTTCTTTTCTGCGCGGGTAATAGCCACATAAAATAACCTGCGTTCTTCCTCAAGGTCTGTTCTGGAGTTAAGCGACATTTGTGAAGGGAACAGGTTCTCTTCCAGGCCTACGACATAAACGTTTTTAAATTCGAGTCCTTTAGCAGAGTGGATGGTCATCATCGACACTGTGTCTCTGTCCTTCTCATCGGCCCTGTCATCATTAGTCAGTAAAGCAATGTCCTGCATAAAGATCGCCAGGCTGCGGTCTTCAATGTCTTCACGCTCTGCAAACTCTTTGATACCGTTTAAGAGTTCCTGAATATTCTCATACCTGCTGCGTCCTTCAATACTATCGTCTGTATGTAATTCCTTCAAGATTCCAGAGTGCTGGGCGATATATAAGGCAGTTTCATATGCATCCAGTTTTTTTGACTCTGCTGCGAAACTTTTAATCAGCATTGCAAAGTCGTTCAGCTGGTTGGCAATACGTCCTGCAATATAAGTCTGGGGCTCACAGATGACCTGCCACATGGTCACATCATGCTGGTCGGCCGCCACAATAATCTTATCAACTGTGGTATCGCCTAAACCTCTTCGCGGATAATTGATTACCCTTTTAATCGCTTCCTCATCACTAGGGTTAAAGGTAAGGCGGAAATAGGCAATAAGGTCTTTTATCTCTTTGCGCTGATAGAAAGACAGACCGCCATATATTTTATACGGAACGTTTAACTTTCTTAAGGATTCCTCCATTGCCCTGGATTGGGCATTGGTGCGATAAAGGATAGCAAAATCATGGTAGTCCAGCCCCTGAGACGTTCTGTCCTGCACGATAGATTCTGCAACAATCTTACCTTCCTCATTATCAGTAAATGCACGGGATACTTTTATCCGGTCTCCCGACTCATTTTCAGAGAACACATTTTTCTCCAGCTGATTTTTGTTGTTGGCAATGATACTGTTTGCCACTTCAACAATATTTTGGGTAGAGCGGTAGTTTTGCTCCAGTTTATAAACCTTCAGGTCTGGGTAATCCTTTTCGAAATTGAGGATGTTCTGGATGTTGGCACCCCTGAAACCATAGATACTTTGCGCATCATCACCCACCACACAGATGTTCTGGTAGGCTGCAGCGAGCTTTTTCACGATGGTATATTGCGAAAAGTTAGTATCCTGGTACTCATCTACCATGAGGTACCTGAATTTCTGCTGATACTTGTTCAGCACATCAGGGTGATTTTTTAGCAGCACGTTAGTTTTGAAGAGCAAATCGTCAAAGTCCATAGCCCCGGCTTTAAAACAGCGTTTGGTATAGGTCTCGTAAATTACGCCCAATAAGGGACGTTTGTTGCTCACATCTTCTGCCTGGATCTCTGCACTTTGAAGGTATTCCACATGGCTAACCAGGTTGTTTTTAGCAGAAGAGATCCGGTTATAAACAAAATTGGCATTATACAACTTATCATCAAGCTGCATTTCGCGCAGGATTGCCCTGATCAGACTTTTACTATCGTCAGTATCGTAAATGGTGAAGTTAGAAGGGTAGCCAATTTTTTCTGCTTCTACACGGAGGATTTTTGCGAAAACCGAGTGAAAGGTTCCCATCCAGAGATTTTTAGCTTCGGTACCTACTACCTTGGAAATACGTTCGCGCATATCCTTGGAGGCTTTGTTGGTAAAGGTCAACACTAAGATATTAAATGCATCTACACCCTTTTCTATAAGGTGAGCCACTCTATATGTAATTACCCTCGTTTTGCCTGAACCTGCACCGGCAACAATCATTGCTGGTCCCTGGGTGTTTTCTACTGCTGCGCGCTGCTGAGGGTTTAATCCTGCTAAGTAATCCAAATTGGCTCCTGTTTTTGTTGATTAAAAGTTTCAAAAATAACAAATCTCTATCTCTTATTTATAGATGTTGGTAAAATTGCATAAAGAACATTTGTCCTATATTTGTCCAAAATCATTCTGTTATGCAAGAGATAAAAAAATACGTAGAAGAAAATAAGCAGCGTTTTTTAGAGGAGTTGTTTGAACTGTTACGATTCCCATCGGTAAGTGCCGATCCTAAATATAAAGCTGACGTTTTAAAGACGGCCGACTTTGTAGCTCAGAAGCTAAAGGACGCAGGTGCTGATGCCGTGGAAGTATGTGAAACGGCGGGTTATCCAATTATATACGGGGAGAAAATCATCGACCCTGCCTTACCTACAGTTTTGGTTTACGGACATTATGATGTGCAACCCGCCGATCCACTTGAATTATGGCACACACCACCTTTTGAGCCTACACTGAGAGACGGAAAAATATATGCACGTGGTGCCTGTGACGATAAAGGCCAGTTCTATATGCATGTGAAAGCCTTTGAACTAATGATGCAAACCAACACTGTGGCCTGCAATGTCAAGTTTATGATTGAAGGTGAAGAGGAAGTGGGTTCAGCCAACCTGGGTCTATTTGTAGAGGCCAATGCAGCGCGGTTGAAGGCCGATGTTGTATTGATTTCGGATACGTCTATGATTAGCATGGAAAACCCTTCGATTGAAACCGGACTTCGTGGCCTGGCTTATATGGAAGTAGAGGTTACCGGTCCGAACAGGGACCTGCACTCTGGTGTATACGGCGGTGCAGTTGCTAACCCGATTACCATTTTATGCCAGATGATAGCTTCTTTGCACGACGAGAATAACCACATCACCATTCCTGAGTTCTATGATAAAGTGGCGGAGCTTACTGAAGCAGAAAAAGGAGCTTTAAACTCAGCACCCTTTGACCTGCAGGACTATAAGAAAGATTTAGCTATCGATGCGGAATGGGGTGAAAAAGGATATTCCACTTTAGAGCGCACGGGTACCAGACCAACATTGGAAGTGAATGGTATCTGGGGAGGCTACATAGGTGAGGGGGCAAAAACAGTATTGCCTTCGAAGGCTAATGCCAAGATTTCGATGCGTCTGGTGCCACACCAGACATCTGAGGAGATTGCCGCTATTTTTGAGAGACACTTTAAAAATATCGCTCCGGAATTTGTGAAAGTTAAAGTGACCACACATCATGGTGGAGAACCTGTAGTTACACCAACAGACAGTGTGGCTTATCGCGCAGCGGAAAAGGCAATTGAAGATAGTTTTGGAAAAAAACCAATTCCTACAAGGGGAGGGGGCAGTATTCCTATTGTAGCTTTGTTTGAAAACGTTCTGGGAATCAAATCTGTATTGATGGGTTTTGGATTGGACAGTGATGCACTGCATTCGCCAAATGAAAAGTACGACGTTTATAATTACTACAAGGGCATTGAGACTTTGCCATTGTTTCATAAGTACTTTGCAGAATTGAGTAAATAATATCTTATAATTATTTTAGAAAGGGCGGTCGTTAGGCTGCCCTTTCGTATTTTTACCCCGTGCCTCCACCAATTAAAAAGAAACCAACCGAGCTGTTGAAAAGAGCTACAGCACCTGAGAAGCCGGCAACTGCCAGGGCATCGAAAGCCAGGCCTGCCCAGCGCAGGAAGAAACCGCCTGTGAAGAAAAAAGGGCTGCCCTTGACGGTGAAATTTCTCCTGGCGGGATTATTACTGATCTTATTCTCCCCACTCTACTATGGGTATGTACTCCGGGTTTTTACGGCCACCACAAGGTGGGTAATGGATATCGGGGAAGATCCCAACTACCGTTCCTATAAAAGTTTTGCGATCCGCATCCCCAAAAAGTACAGTGTCCATGGTATTGATGTCTCTTCTTATCAGGGTAAGATTGACTGGAAGATGGTTAAATCTATGCGCGAAGACAGTGTGCATATCACATTTGCTTTCATCAAGGCCACGGAGGGCATTTCAAGTGTAGATGCTTATTTCCAGCGTAACTGGCGGGAAGCACCTAAAGCCGGGATTGTATGCGGCGCCTACCATTACTTTATTCCCCGTAAGTCGGGCTTATGGCAGGCGAGGTTTTTCCTGCAAACGGTGAAGTTTGAAGAAGGCGATTTGCCGCCTGTGGTTGATGTTGAAGATCTCAGTGGCCAGTCGCCCGAGAAAATGAGGGCTGAATTGAAAGATTTCATTCAGCATGTAGAAAAGAAAACGAAAGTTAAGCCGATCATTTACTCAGGACTAGTATTCTACCGAGATTACCTGAAAGGACATTTTGACGGTTACCCGCTCTGGATTGCCCATTACTACCAACAAGAACTGAAAGCAGGGGCAGGCACCAAATGGCAATTTTGGCAGCACTCTGATCGGGCACGGATTAACGGGATCAATCACGTGGTAGACTTCAATGCCTTCAAAGGAGATAGCTTAACTTTTCAGCAGATGCTGATCAGATAAATGGAATTACCTGGAATAAAAAATCACACATTCAGGAACAATTCGCAGACTCCTTTGTTAAAATATATTGAGGCATAAAGACAAAAAATCTATATTTGTCCAGATAAATCAAGCCAGCTAATAGAAATTTGAGCTGGCATATGGAAAAAAATAACAAACTAAATAAGATTCCAATGAGTATTAAACCCAATACAGTAGTTTCATTAACGTACGAATTGCATACGACTAATGAAGAAGGACAACAAGTTTTCGTAGAAAAAGCTGATGAGCAAAACGCATTGGTATTCTTATACGGTACTGGTATGATGTTACCTAAATTTGAAGAGCATTTGGAAGGGCTGAATGTTGGTGACGAATATAAATTTGAGCTGACTGCAGCTGACGGATACGGTGAAAAAGATCCTGGAGCTTTTGCAGACCTTCCTAAAGAAATGTTTAAAGAGGTTGATTTACCTAATGTTGGTGATGTTATTCCTTTACAAGATAACGAAGGAAATCATTTCAGAGCTGGTGTAACTGCCATTCATGAAGATACAATTTCAGTTGATTTAAACCACCCAATGGCTGGTAAAAACCTGATTTTCGCTGGAACTATCCTTGCTGTACGCGAAGCTACAGAAGAAGAGCTGAGTCATGGCCACGCACACGGTGCTGATGGTCACTCTGGACACTAATTTCCAGCAGTCAGACATAAAAAAAGGTGCAGCTTATATAGTTGCACCTTTTTTTATGTCGTTAATTTTTAGGTTTTTTGATGACCTTTATTAGTTATCCTTGACCAATTGACTGCATTTTTCACAGATCCCATAGGCAGTAGTATTCATTGTGGTGGCACTAAATCCTTTAGGCATCGTAATTCTAGGAACAGTTACCTCCAGACAGTAGATCTTTTCACAGTTGGTGCAGTTGAAATGCACATGTTCATCATGGTGGTGTTCTTCGGAGCAGGCAGAGGAGCAAATGGCATAATTGGCAGTGCCATTCATGTCCATTATCCTATGTAAAATCCCTTTGTCTTCATAGATATTCAAAATCCTGTACAAGGTTACCCTGTCAATTTCCTTCCCTAATTTCTTCTCCAGGTTTGGCTGTGAGATAGCAACAGTATCCAGGGCAATCTCTTCCAGCACACGAACACGTTGTTTGGTATGTTTTAAAGAATGATCTTTTAATATATCAGTTGGATTGATCTTCATATTGAATAATTCTAAACAAATATACCAATAGATAGGCCCTTCTCAAATAATTTGGCAGGATTTCTAAAGATATGACGGAGGATAAATGCGATGTGATTGCATCACCATACAGGTTGTAAACTTGACCTTCATGATCTAGATTAGCAGAAAGCACTTATAAGGAATTCATCACTCCTTATAGTGCTTTCATTTTTTAATAATCTGCCGGAGAGTTACCATCCAGGTAGGCCCTGCCTTTTTCTGTAATCGTTGCTGAGGGATGTGCATCATCCTGATGGATAATAATAAAACCCATCCTTTCCAGCTCTTCATAATTTTCTTCCATTCCTCCGAGAATAGAAGAGCTCACCGATTGTTCTATAGACGCCAATAGCGTTTTAATTTCTTCTCTTTCCATGGTTATTGATTATGCTGTATAAACAAAATGGGCATGATAAAGTTTACCATGCCCATTGATATTTATTTTGCTTCGCTGCTTATTTATACATTTCTGCTCTCAACTGCGCTACGTCTTCGCTATTGATATACTCATCGTAGCTCATCATTTTATCAATTGATCCATTTGGCGTCAGCTCAATTACTCTGGTAGCAACAGATTCTGTAAGTGCATGATCTCGTGAAGTAAACAACACGGTACCTTTGAAATCTTTAAGTCCATTGTTCAATGCGGTGATTGATTCCAGATCAAGGTGATTCGTTGGCTCATCGAATAACAACAGGTTGGCATGTTTAAGCATCATTTGGGAGAACATACAACGCATTTTCTCTCCTCCGGACAATACTTTGCAATTTTTCAAAACCTCTTCTCCGGAGAACAGCATTCTTCCAAGGAAACTTCTAACAAACTGCTCGTCTTTATCAGTATCTGAATATTCTCTCAGCCAGTCTACCAAATTCATGTCTTTACCTTCAAAATAGGCTGAGTTATCATTTGGAATATCTGCAGTGCTGATGGTAATTCCGTATTTGAACTCACCTGTGAAGTCTTTATCACGACCGGTTAACACATTATAAAATGCGGTAGAGGCTAAACTGTTCTGAGAAACAATAGCAATTTTATCGCCTTTATTCACCATAAAGTTGGTGTTTTTGAATAACACCTCGCCATTCACAGATTTAGATAGGTTTTCTACCTGAAGAATCTGGTCGCCAGCTTCCCTTCCAAGGTTATTAAACATAATTGCCGGGTATTTACGGCTTGAAGGTTTGATCTCTGTAAGGTCAATTTTATCGAGCGCTTTTTTACGGGAAGTTGCCTGTTTGGATTTAGAAGCATTCGCACTGAAGCGCTGGATGAACTCCTGTAATTCTTTTACTTTTTCTTCCAGTTTCTTGTTTTGATCGCTGCGTTGTTTCAATGCCAGCTGACTCGACTCATACCAGAAGGTATAGTTACCAGAGTAGATACTCATTTTGCTGAAGTCGATATCTACGATATGTGTACATACCGCATCCAGAAAGTGCCTGTCGTGAGATACCACTAAGACGATGCTTTGATAGTCTGCTAAAAAGTTTTCTAACCAGGCGATAGTCTCCATATCCAAATCGTTGGTTGGCTCATCCAGTAACAGGATATCAGGATTACCAAAAAGCGCCTGTGCAAGCAGTGTACGTACTTTTTGCTTACCATCGAGTTCTTTCAGCTGTTTATGGTGAAACTCCTCTTTGATACCTAAGTTGCTGAGCATCGTTGCGGCGTTGCTTTCCATGTTCCATCCGTCCATTTCTGCAAATCTGTTTTCCAGTTCACCTGCACGCTCACCATCCTTATCTGTAAAGTCTTCTTTCAGATAGATGGCGTCTTTCTCTTTCATGATGTCATAAAGTTCCTTATGACCAATCATTACGGTTTCGAGCACGCTAAATTCATCGAACTCATAGTGGTTCTGTTTCAAAACCGCCATACGTTCGCCGGGAGTAAAGGCTACACTTCCAGAAGTCTGGGTAACCTCACCAGAAAGAATTTTTAGGAATGTTGATTTACCCGCGCCATTCGCTCCAATTACACCATAACAATTGCCATGGTTGAATTTGAGGTTTACATCTTCGAATAAGGTACGTTTTCCGTAACGCAGGGATAAATTAGAAACTGAAATCATATTGCACAAAAATAAGCCGCAAAGGTAACGATTATTTAATAAAATGCTTTGTGGAGAACAGATTCATTAGTTCGCACATTAATGTTATTTTTGTTTTTTTACAGATTATGGAAAGCGAAATAGATATCCTCAGTTCAATTATACAGCGTCGCCGGAGTATTTTTCCGCCGAGCTATACTACAGAAGAAATTCCTGACGACCTGATTAAGAAGGTACTGGAAAGTGCTAATTATGCACCTACACATAAACTAACTGAGCCATGGCGGTTTATCGTACTGCGTAAAGAAGGAAAACACAAATTTGGCTTAGAGCTCGGTCGCTTGTATAAGGAGGAAACTCCGGTCGATCAGTTCCTTCAGAAGAAATACGAAGCCCTGATTGCAAAAGCCGATCAGTCGAGCTGCATTATAGTACTCAATGCACAGCTTCATCCGGGTGTAATTCCTGAATGGGAAGAGATTGCGGCCTTTGCCTGCGCGGTACAAAATATGGCACTCACTGCCGAAGCTTTAAATATTGGGGCTTACTGGAGCTCCCCGGGTACCATCGCGCAGCTTCCTGCCTACTTTGGTATGGAAGAGAATGAAAAATGTTTCGGTTTGTTTTTTATGGGCTTTCATAATGAAACACCGCGAGCTGCTAAACGTGGCCCGATTGACAATAAGGTGAGGTGGGTAGAAGATTAGTATGGAAAACTTGAAATCAAAATTGTATCAGGGCTGTATGGACTTTGTGATGCAGCGCATCAGTACGGCTGAGATCGCATTACAGCAATCTCAGGAGGCCAGTAATGATGATACTAAAAGCAGTGCAGGGGATAAGTTTGAAACAACCCGTGAAATGGTGTCGCAGGATATTGCCAGAACCAAGAGCCTGCTCTTTGATGCCAGGCAGAACCTGCAGCTACTGACTTCACTGGAACATGTTCCCGCAAATGGGGATGCCGTTAGAAACGGCAGCCTGGTGCTGACCAATAAAGGGATGTTTTATATCATCATCAGTGCCGGACAGCTTAAGGTTGACGGCCAACTTGTTTTCGCCATTTCACTGGCATCGCCAATTGGGCAACTGATGAAGGGCAAAAAAGTAGGGGAGTCTTTTACTTTTAACCAAAACGCATACGTAATTGAGCAAATAGTCTAATCAGCATTTAATAAAAAATCCCTTCAGGTCTTATGAAGAGATTTTTTATTAAATGCTGATTCCATTATCTAGAAGCTATTTTTAATGCTGTTGCTTAAGGTTTTTGGTGTCCAGTAACCACTTGCAATAATTCTTCTGATGGTGAACAAAGGATCGTTCTCATCACGTTTAGTAGATAGAATGAAGGCACTCTTGAACCCTCTTTTCTTTAACTCAGGAATTGCTTCTGGATTCCACAAACCAAATGGATAGGCAAAATGGTCAATCTTTTTGCCAGTAATAGCCTCGAGGGTTTTTGTGGGCTTATCAATCTGAATTTCCCAGTCTTTACCCTGATACTTTTTCACATTGTGATGGTCCCAGGTATGAGATTCAATCTCGTTTCCTTTATCAGATAAAGATTTGATTTGTTCTTTGTTCATGTAATGTGGCCTGCCAATAGAAACAGTCATCACAAAATACACGCCCTTGAAACCGTATTTTGTTAGGGTAGGCTCGGCAATCGTGAACTGATCAACGTCAGTATCATCAAAGGTCAGAACGATAGGTTTGCTTGGCAACGTGGTTCCGTTGTTCAGATAGTCATATAGCTGATCTGCAAGAATAGTATGGTAACCACTATCGGCAAGCATTTTCATTTGTGCTTTAAACACTTCAATCGGCACGATATAATCCTTTGCAGTCTTAGAATCTGTTGCTTTCCAGTCGCGGATTTGGTGATAACATAAAACAGGTACCTGTTTACGCGCCAAAATAGTTTTTGCGTCGGCCACCTTCACTTTAGAAATATCTACAGATTTAGCAGTAGAGGTCGCAGAAGTAGTTGTTGTGGTGGTGGAAGTGCTGTCAGTAGTACTGGTAACGCTGGTTTGTGATTTAGACTGGCAACCTGCACCCAGCAAAAGCGCCGCCGCAGATAGAGATAATATAAAGTGTTTCATTTAAGATGGTTGATATTTGTATGTTGGCTGCAAAACTATGAAATAGGAAATTAATTTTCCCATAAATTTTTACGATTTATTCGCTGCAGCTATCTTATTTATTACAGTGCTTATCCGTTATTTATCCGTCATTTGAATACTTTTGAGACCTTTATTTTTATTGATTAACTATGAGACAAAAATACCTGTCATTATTATTCTTCGGCCTGCTCAGTAGCAGTGTTTTTGGTCAGTCGAAAACATTCACGCTAACGGAGATGGCGGCCAATGCACCTAAAGCCAATTATCAGTTAGCCTCCAGGTTCTCGCCGAATAAACTAAAAAAGATGGTCTATTCGCTAACCGTAGACCCACACTGGTTAAAACTTAGTAAACGCTTCTGGTATGTTTATGAAAGTCCGCTTGGAAAAGAGTGGTATCTGGTAGACCCAGCGGCGAAAACTAAAAAAACACTTTTCAATAGCACACAGTTAGCTGCTGAAATTACTACGATCATGCGTGATCCATTTGATGCCCAGCATCTGCCGGTAGAAAATCTAAAATTCTCGAAGGATGAAAAGAGCATAAGTTTTGAACTGAAAAGCTCCATCGATGAACTGAAGAAGGACAGGAAAGATAAGAAAGCAGCAGATTCCATGCAAAAGAAAACCTTCTTTTTTAATTATGATCTGGCTGCAGCGAAGCTTACAGAAGTGAAGAATTATGAGAAGCCTAAAGCGAAACCAGAGTGGGGCGCGGTGGCACCCGATTCTTCGGCAATCATCTTCTCCAGAAATTACAATTTGTACTGGATGGATAAGGCAAACTACCTGAAAGCGGTAAAAAATGAAGACGACAGCACGATTGTAGAACAGCAGCTTACAAAGGATGGTGTGAAGTTTTACGCCTATGGTGATGACGGAGACGGAGAAAACAACGAGGAAAATGAGAAGAAAAACAAAAAGCGACGTTCCGCACGTGTACTCTGGTCGCCAGATGCCAAACATTTTGTACTTAACAGAGTAGATTCCAGAAAAGTGAAAGATCTTTGGGTAATTAACAATGTGGCTCCCGGCCGGCCAACGCTGGAAACTTACAAGTATGAGATGCCAGGCGAGAAGAACTCACCCATCGAAGAAATCCTTTTGTTTGATTTTGCTGCCAAAAGCTTCAGAAAAATAGATATTTCGGCTTTTAAAGACCAAAGTATAGGCCTGTGGCCTGCACCGCAGTTGCAGAGAGATCGGGATAACGAATTTAGGCCATCATTATGGCTTGGTAACAATAGCAAGTTTTATTTCTCCAGAACCAGTCGTGATTTGAAACGAGTGGATATCTGCACTGTCGATATCAATACAGGTGGGGTTAAAGCCGTGATTGATGAACGCTTCAATACCTATGTAGAAATCAACCGTCCGGGAATAGTTAAGGGAGGCAGTGAAATCATTCATTGGTCTGAACGTGATGGCTGGGGGCACTTCTATTTATTTGACGGTGCTGGTAAACTGAAAAACCAGATTACAAAAGGCGCTTTTCATTGCGAAAGTATCGTTAATATAGATGAGAAAAACCGTGTGCTATACTTCACAGCAAATGGGAGAGAGGCAAAAGAGGACCCTTATTACCTGCACCTATACAAGATCAGTTTTGATGGATCTGGAATGAAACTGTTGAATGGTGGCGACTTTGATCACCAGATCAGCATGAATGATGAGGCAACGTATACTGTAGACAACTTTTCAAGAGTTAACACTGTGCCGCAATCTGTATTACTGGATAAAAACGGCAACAAGGTCATGCTACTTGAAAAAGCTGATCTTTCTCTGCTGATGACTGCCGGTTATAAATTCCCTGAACCTTTTAAAGTAAAAGCTGATGATGGGATTACGGATATCTATGGTGTAATGTATAAACCGTTTGATTTTGATCCGAAAAAGAAATATCCAATCATAGAATATGTTTATCCAGGCCCGCAAACCGAAGCGGTAAATAAAGCTTTCAACAAAAGCATGGACAGAACAGAGCGATTGGCACAATTTGGCTATATCGTAATTACCGTAGGTAACCGCGGTGGAAATCCTGCCCGTTCCAAATGGTACCATACTTTTGGTTATGGTAATTTACGTGACTATGGTCTGGCAGATAAAAAAGCAGCTATTGAACAGCTAGCAGATAAATACAGTTTTATTGACGCTTCAAAAGTAGGGATCACCGGACATTCTGGTGGTGGTTTTATGTCTACAGCAGCCATGCTTGTTTATCCTGACTTTTTTAAAGCTGCCGTGTCCAATGCCGGAAACCATGACAACAGCATTTACAACCGCTGGTGGAGTGAAAAACACCATGGTGTAAAAGAAATCGTCTCAGCAAAAGGAGATACTACCTTCCAGTATTCAATTGACAAGAACCCTGATCTGGCACGCAATCTTAAAGGCCACCTGATGTTAATGACTGGCGATGTGGATAATAATGTTCACCCTGCCAATACCATCAGAGTTGCTAATGCGCTGATGAAAGCAGGAAAAAGATTTGAGTTTGTAATCATCCCGGGTCAGCGCCATGCTTTTGGCCCGATGACAGAATATGCTTTCTGGAAACTGGCAGATCATTTCAATAAATACTTGATTGGTGATTTCTCACATGCGGATGAAACCAATATCGTAGAGATGGACCGTGAGGTAGAACTCAATGGTAAACCATAAGCGGTAGGTGTTTAGACTGAACCTATCGCTGATTAAAAGCTAATGAATAAAAAAGGCGCGGCAAATTTGCCGCGCCTTTTTTAGTAATGCTCCACTGTTTAAGCAGAGACATTCATCTTATAAGTAGAATTGAACGCCGATGTGTGGAGCGAAAAAGTTTGCACCAATATTGAAGTTTTTGTTGCCACCAATTTTGTTTCCGTCAGCATCTTCAACACGGTAATCATTGTAGCTGATTCCGTTAACTGAAAACTCGATACCGAATTTTTTGCTTGGGAAAAATGCAAAACCTGGAGATAATGCTACGCCAACATTGTTATTGTTTCCAACTTTAACAAAGTTATCGCCATTGGCATCACCAACTTTATTGTTACCGAAAGACATTGGAACAGATAATTGTCCAAAGAATTTAAATTGCTCGTTAATGCCTTTGTATGCACGTGCAAATGGTGCAATTACAAATGCAGAAGATTTAGCGGAAGCCAGAGTGCTGTAGCTTTTCGCAAACTCGTAACCTACACCTGTACCAATTGCCAAATCATTAGTAATGAAATAACCAACACTTGGAACAACAGAGAAGTTAAGGTCAGTTTTTGAAGCGCCATCATTTTTGCTGGTATTCAACTCAACGTTACCACCTACCATAAAGTTACCTTTTTCAGTTTGAGCTTGTGTTGTAAATGCTAATCCTGCTACTGCGATTAATGATAATAATACTTTTTTCATTTTGTTGCTTTTTTAATTTATAAATGAGCCAGATGTTAAATTCAAAGTCTGACTATGTTTGGCATATAGTCAAGACTGGTGCCAAACAATTATTTGCTTTGTTAGCTGAAAATCACGTTTTTCGTAAAACCTTATTTGATAGTGAGATAAAATGTTTTAGTTTTTCCTTTGTTATTTTGCAATGACAATTCACATTTATTTAACAAAAAGTTAACCTGACAAGTATCAGGACAGTTTGACTTTATTTAAGGGATTGTCAGTTTTTATTTGTGGTTTTTGTCAGTTTTTTTAATCCAATTTTAATCTGGTGACTGCTGATAATTCTATCATTCATCACTGCCTGAAGGAAAAAACTGAAATTATTCAAACCTTTATGCCTGTTTAAGATGTTAATGAGTCATGAGACTACTGATAGAACGAAAACCAATCAAAGTGTATCCAGATCCGAAACGCGTGATCGCCAGGTTTTTTTTTAATGGAGACGAGAGAGCCAAAGAGGTAATCAAAAGAGTCGTGGCTTTACCAGAACACGAAGTTTTTGGTCTCATATCTCCCATCCTGCAGGAATACTCCAAACGGCATCGGAACATTACGAAGATCTTAGCGAAAAACTGTAAGCGTATCAAGTACTTCATGGATGAGCAGGGCATAGATTACGAAAGCCTCAGTAAATACCAGCGACTTTTGCTAGGCTCTTATTTTACCCATGAGTATTCTATAGAATCAGCGGCCTTTTTCAATCCTTCGGTAGTAGAAGATCCCGACCAATCAGAATTAGTGGAAGGTGAAAAGCGACTCATTATCAGTTTCAGAGCCGTTGGAGAGGGGCATATTTCCTCTGTAGTATTCCGAAGGGCGCTGGTAGACAGCAAAGGGAATATTACAGTTAACCCTGCTGGAAATTACATTGATGAAGCAGAGATTGTAAGAAACGCGGTCTATAACAAAAAACTGTTCCTGAAGAAAGCAGCAGATTCAAAAATAGACTTAAATATACTGGATGACATCGGACTTAAGCTCGAGGATAAGTTTGACTATACCATTTTAAGACGGATTATCCTGGATTCTAAAAACCTTCAGGAAGATGATATCAAGAAATTGGAATACGATAAGATACTCTGGCTCTCGGATACCTATCACGAAATCAGCTTTTCCAGAGATACCGATATCTCTGACCGGGTAATCTTTCCTATCTCGGAATTTGAGAGAAAAGGTATTGAGGATGCGCGTTTCGTACGTTTCATCAAAGAAGATGGATCGGTAATCTATTATGCCACATATACAGCTTTCGACGGGGCGATGATTATGCCTAAACTGCTGCAGACAACAGATTTTTACGATTTTAAAATCAGTCCGCTCCATGGTGCAGGGGCAGCGAATAAAAACCTTGCCCTTTTTCCCAGAAAGATTAATGGTAAGTATGCCATGATATCACGTATAGACGGATGGAATAACTATTTGATGTATTCTGATAAACTAACCGTTTGGGACCATCCTGTTAAACTTCAGCAACCAAAGTTTCCATGGGAATTCATCCAGATTGGAAATTGCGGATCACCAATAGAAACCGAGGCAGGATGGCTGATCATCACACATGGTGTTGGGCCAATGCGAAGATATTGTCTCGGCGCCAGTCTGCTGGACCTGGAGGATCCCTCTAAAGAGATAGGACGATTAACGGAGCCTTTAGTAATTCCAAATAACGACGAACGTGAAGGTTATGTCCCTAATGTATTGTATTCATGCGGGTCAATTATTCACAATGGTGAGCTGATTATCCCTTATGGATTGTCCGACTACTGTTCTTCATTTGCGACAGTAAAAATAGACCTGTTGCTCGAAAAGCTGCTTAATTCAGGCGGCACAGCAACCGGACAATTATAATCACAATATTTTATGGTAGAGGGCTATGTAGTCTTCTACCATTTTTTCTTTGGAGAATTTCTCTGTCGCCCAGTCCAGGCATTCTTGTCGGTTGATTGATGCTATGTTATTAACCACCGATGTCGCCTCTTCTACATTTTTAACTAAAAATCCTGTCAAGCCATCCTTAATCAGCTCGGGCATCGAGCCTTTGTTGAAAGCAATTACCGGTGTGCCACATAACATCGCTTCAGCAACGCTGAGTCCGAAAGGTTCATGAAAACTGATAGGGTGAAGCAGGGCATAAGCGTTCCCGAGTAATTCATTACGTTTGTCCGGTCCGGCCGCGCCAATGAAAACAATATCTTCATTCAGATGCGGCTCAACTTTTTCCTTGTAATAATTTTCATCCTGTATGATCCCCGCAATTACCAGTTTCATTTTACTTTTTTTAGCAATCTCAATTGCCTCCGCCGTCCCTTTATCAGGATGTATCCTGCCAAAGAATAACAAATAATCCCCTGCAGTAGGGTAGAAGTTAAACTGCGACGTATCCAGCCCATTGTACACTGTGCCAAGATAGGTTAGCAGACGGTGCCGATTAGCATCGCTGATAGAAACATAAGAACTGGTAGGATTATACTTTTGATACACCGGAACTATTTGCTCTGAAGAAAAACCGTGTATAGTTGTGATCATTGGTGTTTGGATTAGCCTTGAGTAGGTTAGCGGCAAAAAGTCGAAATGATTATGGATCAGGTCAAATTCAGCTGCCTGTTCCATCAGGTTACTGATATGCAGGCATTCTAAAACTTTTGCATCCTGACCCTTTTCGTCCTCGTAGCCTTTGGCTACTACACTTTCCAGCCTTGCTGCGGTCTGTGATTCTGCTGTAGCAAACAGTGTGACCTCCATGCCTGCAGCCACTAAACCTTCGGTCAAGTTTGAGGCCATCTGCTCCCAGGGGCCATAGTGGCGTGGAGGCGTTCTCCAGGCCACTGGTGATAATACAGCTATTTTCATTAACTGATGGTTTCAGTAACACCATCAGCCGCTTTCGGCCCACTAAATTCGTATTCAAATTCCAGTGATTTCAATACCGTAAGATGAGATATCCAATAAGCCAGTGTGCTTTCTGCACCCTGATTTCTGTTCACCCCATAAGTTTGCAGTCCATCACCACAGCCTTTGGTTTCATAGTCATAAAGTGGAAGTCTTAAACTATTTTCACCGAGGAACCACTGATAGCTCAGGTACATCTGTTTGATGTACTTGATATCGTGGGTAATCTCATAAGCCTTAAAATACATCAATACCATAGCCATTGTCTCAATAGCCTGCTGATCGTAAATGGCCATATCTTTATCACGATATAACCATCCATCATTACCCACCGGGTTTAGGTAACCGCTGGTTAGGGTTTTTGAGGTCAGGTAGTCCATACTCTCCAGGCCTATAGTCAGAGATTCCTCATTATGGGTGGTCTGATAGTGTGACAATAATGCCAGTGGCAAAATAGCGTTGTCATAGGTCAGCTTTTCTTCAAACCAATGCCAGTTATCTCCTTTGGTTCCGTAGTAGGCAGCCTTTAATGGAGCGGCAAGTTTGTTCATTTCCTGAATCATACCCTCATCATGAGGATGTGCCTTGAGGTAGCTGCTTAGCCCAATCATTGTATTCGCGATGCCTCTCAGATGTTTCAGGTCCTTAAAATGTGGAATTGATTTGATAAATAGCTCACTGGCAAACTCCCTGTAAGAGTTATTAGGGGCATTGTTGATCAAGTACCCCAGGGCCCATATGGTGCGGCCAAATGAATCTTCTGTTCCAACCTCGTCCAGGTATTCTCTGCGGAAACTCAGGAAATTTCTGAAGTTACCATCATCGCATTGCATATATTGGATATAACTCAGGTATACCGGTAAGAGCTCCAGTGCTACCTTGCTTTTGTTCTGCTGCCAGGCCATCGTTGCCATCAGCAAAGCCCTCGCGTTGTCATCAACACAGTATCCTTCTTTAAGATTTGGAATCCCATATTTTGCATGCTGAACAATTCCGGTATCATCTGTGAGCCGTTGCACATGTGCCAGGCTAAATGCAGGCATCATGTCTGGATCAACTATAGGTTTAGTCTCCTCGGCAACGAGACCTGCCGAAGTTATGGCCGACTGGAGCGTAGATATAAATACACCGCCGGTTTTTGGCCAGCGCAAATGCAAGCCATAGTTGTAGGCGTTTTCTTTAAGTTGTTTGAGTTGTTCCTCGTGTTCAAAAAGCGTGTTAACAATATTTGCTAAACTTTCAGAATCTTTGAAATCGAATAGTTTACCCCTATTCTCGGCCAGGAGTTCCTGTGCATGCCAGTAAGGTGTAGATATTACAGCAGCTCCAGCACCTATAGCATAAGATAGTGTTCCGCTGGTTATCTGAGCCTCATTGAGGTAGGGGGTAATATACATGTCTGCAGCGGTCAGGTAATCATACAGCTCCTCTTCAGAAACAAACTTATTGATAAACACAAGGTTGTTTTCTACATTTAACTTTTTTGCCAGGCGCTTCAGGCTGTCCCTATATTCTTCACCAGAATTTCGGATAACTCCCGGATGTGTGGTTCCCAGGATAACGTAAACTACATTCGGATTCTGCGCCACTATTTTTGGAAGTGCCTCGATTACTGTTTCCAGGCCTTTATTCCGGCTAATCAATCCAAATGTGAACAGCACTTTTTTACCTTTAAAAACCTGTGAGTTTTTTACCTCATTGTTTTCTTTGGGCTCCAGATCAGGAACACCATGTTCAATAAGCTGAATCTTATCTTCATGGATGCCATAAATGCTGGTCAGAAAGTCCACTGCACGGTTACTCATCACCACAATCTTCGATGAGTATTTAGCAACCTCCCTGATGATCGTGAGCTGCATATAGGAAGGATCTTTTAAGATCGTATGTAAAATCGTAATCAGCGGTTTTTGTAAACGTGCAATTAATGGTAAAATATAAACCCCGCTCTCGCCACCATAAATCCCGAACTCATGTTCCAGAATGCATACGTCAGTCAGACTTGTATTGATGTAATCTGCAGCCCTTATATAGTCTTTTTGGTTCTCCTGTCTGATCACATATTCAACTTCTTGTGGATATTCATAGGTAGCCAGATGTTCCGAGTCTGTCATGGCTACAACGAAACTATCTTCAGATACAGCTTGGCTGTCATGTCCAATAGCTTTCAGTAAGTTGTGATTGAATGTAGCGATGCCACATTCACGGGGAGGATAAGTCGATATATACGCTATTTTCATTGATGAATTATTAATTTTTTAACTTCCTGAGTCAGCATTAATTTTCGAATTTTAAATTGGTTAACGTTGTAAGTTCTAATCAAATATTTAGCCATATTGTTTTAACTTTCATCCCTTTGAGACAGTGGGCTTATGCTAAGATTCTGTACATCAATTTAATATGTTTTAGTCTTTAATTCTCGTTAAAATATAATCCATAAAAAAGCCGGTGATCACTGAGAACACCGGCTTTTATAGTTTAAAACCATTTATCTATTCAGCTTCTGCTTTTTCCACAGCATTGTTTAGGAACACGAAGTTGTGATCAAACATGTCCAGCCTGATCTTGCTGTCCTTATTGATATTTCCTGCAAGAATCTCTTTAGACAGCTCGTTCAAGATCCGTTTTTGAATTACCCTTTTCAGCGGTCTCGCACCAAATTGTGGGTCGTAGCCCAGTTCGGCTAACCAATCCAGCGCTTCCACTGTTGCTTCAATTTGCACACCCATTTCTGCCAGTGTATCCTGCACATGCCTGAACTGTAGCTCTGCGATGTTTCTCACTTCACTTCTGTTGAGTGGAGTAAACATGATCAGCTCATCAATCCTATTCAGGAATTCTGGCCTGATGGTTTGTTTCAGTAATTCAAACAATTCATTCTTGGTTTTCGCTACAATCTCGTCGCGGTTAAGCTCATCCAGGTTTTTAAAGTTATCCTGAATCAAATGAGAACCGATGTTTGATGTCATAATGATAATGGAATTCTTAAAATTTACCAACCTGCCTTTGTTGTCAGTCAGCCTGCCATCATCCAGCACCTGTAGCAGAATATTGAAGACATCTGGATGCGCTTTCTCAATTTCATCCAGCAGCACCACTGAATATGGTTTTCTGCGCACGGCTTCTGTAAGCTGTCCCCCTTCATCATAGCCCACATATCCCGGAGGCGCGCCGATTAAACGGGATACCGCATGGCGCTCCTGGTATTCACTCATATCGATACGAGTCAACGCGTTCTCGTCATTGAACAGAAACTCCGCCAGTGCTTTCGCTAACTCTGTTTTTCCTACCCCTGTAGTTCCCAGAAAAATGAAAGACCCAATAGGCTTACGTTTATCCTGAAGACCCGCTCTTGAACGTCTGATTGCATCGGAGATAGCCTCTATGGCCTCATCCTGACCAGCCACACGTTTGTGGAGTTCATGCTCCAGATTAAGCAGTTTCTCGCGTTCGCTGGAAACAAGTTTTGTCACCGGGATGCCCGTCCAGCGCGCCACTACGCCAGCGATATCATCTGCCGTTACTTCTTCTTTCAACATGCGGCCTTCGCCTTGCTGACTTTCAAGCGTAACTTTCAGCTGTTCTACTTTGTCCTGCGCTTCCTTAATCTTTCCATAGCGGATTTCCGCAACTTTACCGTAGTCTCCTGCACGCTCCGCCTGGTCGGCCTCCAGTTTAAAGTCCTCAATCTCCTGCAGCTGATTGTTGATGCCATCCACTACATCTTTTTCTCCTTGCCATTTGGCTTTAAGCTCATCACGCTCTGCAGAGAGGTTTGCGATTTCTTCACCCAGTGATTTAACTTTTTTATCATCATTCTCCCGCTTGATCGCTTCTCTTTCAATCTCTAACTGCATGATCTTACGGTCCAGCTCATCCACGTTTTCAGGAACGCTGTCCATCTCCAGGCGAAGCTTCGACGCCGCTTCGTCCATCAGGTCAATAGCTTTGTCCGGTAAAAAACGATCGTTGATATAACGCTGAGACATCTCCACCGCGGCAATAATTGCCTCATCACGAATCCTCACTTTATGGTGTGTTTCATATCTCTCCTTCAAACCCCGAAGAATAGAAATGGCATCCTGTGTATCCGGCTCATCCACTACTACTTTCTGGAAACGGCGTTCCAGCGCTTTATCTTTTTCCAGATATTTCTGGTATTCGTCTAATGTAGTTGCTCCAATTGCGCGCAACTCTCCTCTTGCCAGAGCTGGCTTCAGGATGTTTGCTGCGTCCATGGCACCTTCTCCACCTCCTGCACCAACAAGCGTATGGATCTCGTCAATAAATAAGATCAGGTCGCCATCACTCTGTGTTACCTCTTTAACAACCGCTTTAAGTCGCTCTTCAAACTCACCTTTATATTTGGCACCGGCAATCAAAGAACCCATATCCAGCGAATAAACCGTTTTGGATTTCAGGTTCTCCGGAACATCGCCTTTTATAATTCTGAAGGCGATACCCTCAGCAATGGCCGTTTTACCCACACCCGGCTCGCCGATTAGGATAGGGTTGTTTTTTGTCCTCCGTGAAAGAATCTGTATCACACGGCGGATCTCCTCATCACGGCCAATAACCGGGTCGAGTTTTCCGGAAGACGCATATTCATTGAGGTTACGTGCATATTTGTTCAAGGCGTTGTATGTTGCTTCGGCATTCTGGTCCGTCACCCGGTGATCGCCACGCAATTCCGCAATAGCTTTTTTCAGGTCCTTCTCATTGGCTCCCTGTTCTTTTAGCAACTTTGCGGTACTATCGTTCACAGCAAGCAGGCCCAATAAAAGATGCTCCACAGAGACAAACTCATCTTTAAACTCTTTTAAATACGACTGAGCTTTCTGCAGGGCAGAATTTGTGCCCGAAGAAAGATATACCTCGCTGCCGCTAACTTTAGGGAATTTCTGGATCTGCGTTTCGAGCTGTGTATTTAGAATATTAAGATTTACGTTAAGTTTCTTCAATACGTAAGAAACCACATTTTCATCAACAGTAAGCAAACCTTTGAGTAGGTGTGCTGTCTCAATTGCCTGTTGCTGGTTTCCCTGGGCAATTGCTGAAGCCTGTTGAATCGCTTCCTGGGCTTTTATTGTAAAGTTATTGAAGTTCATGTCTCGAACCGAACAAAATAAATGCCATCCTGTGCAAAATACACAGTTCGGAAATTATGTCGTGTTAAACTAAAGCATAACGACTAAATGTCTGATGAGTAGGTGTTTGTACTGAAATCTTGTCATTAGAGGGCTCTTTACTTAATCCATCAGACCTTCGTCAGCGAAGGAAGTGTAAGAATCTTTAGCAATAATAAGGTGATCAACCACGGCCATATCCAATACTTTTGCCGCTTGTCTCATTTTATTTGTGAACGCCATATCAGCTGGTCCGGCTATGATTTCGCCCGAAGGATGGTTATGCGCAAAGATCATATAGCTGGCACCTGATTTCAGCGCTATGCCGAAAATGATTTTTGCATCACCACCTACCTGGGTCATACCACCCGAGGCTATCTTGCTAATGCCAATTAGCCTGTTACCATAGTCAATGGCCTGAGATTCAAGAAAGGTAAGACTTTAAATAAAAGTATTATTGTTTGTGTTTATTTTACTTATTTAATCATAAGCGAAAATAAATAATTGAAACGATAAGTGGAAGTAATTTTATTACTATTTTTTCTAGATGTTTGTATATTTACTTAAATATAGACTTTGAAAGGCCTATCAAGCGAGGGACTCTGAAATGTGCGCTGACGAATTCAGAAACGTCATGCGAATAAACTGGATCAGCATCTTCCACAAAACTGAGTAAATTTCTTACTTAAATTAGATGACGCAAGCTTCTATCTCATATACCAGTTTAGCGGCATAAGTGGGTTTTTTTGCTTTCTATTTTTCCATCCATGATTCATGGGAGTAACTACGCTAATAATACTAGCGAACGTCACTATAATCACTCTTGAAGTTTGCTTAATTCTGACTGCACCATTTTCGAGGGTTTGGCTTCATCGAGCGATAGCAAGAGTTAATGAAGGCTAGTATGGAAAGGAGTTGCAAAGGGGGTTCAACCGTGATGCAGCCGTGTAAAATGAACTAGTTGAAAACACTACTTAGCAACACGGGAGGACGGACCGAGATCCCAGATTCTACCTACAACCTCACTACTTTTTGCCTAGTCCTACATAGCTATATGTGTAATTTAAGGATCTTACTCCTCGTCAATCAGTATTTTGGGGTGGTCAAATTCGGTCATATCCGGTCACGTGACCGACTGACTCTTAATTTTTGCAATCGGCTTATTTATATTTGTTGCTCACAAAAGAGAAAATCATGGCAACAAGAAGAGGAAAATTTTTAACTGGGATTCTGGGACCATTAATGCTCAGAAGACTAAAACGGACAACAGATCGTATCCGCCCGGCCAGACAGAAGTAGGGTGAAACAGACTTAACGGTCAAAAATAGCAATCAATACGTTCTGATCGGTCATTAAGCCTGGTAAGCAACTCAGGATTTTGTTTGCACCCTGGATTGAGGTTTTATATGATGATCACATGGTCAATCGCTTGCATAGCGCGTTAATGAAGAGTTTGGTTCCTTCAAGAGACCTGGATTCAGGATCTTATGAGTTTGATGAGGAAAGCTTCAAACATGTGAATGGCCTGGAATTAGATCTATACCCATGCTACTTTTATGAGGATGAAGGAAGACCATATGCTAAATGGACAGCTTAAACCTGTTTTTCTGTCTTCGCAAATATCAAACAGAACCACGGTTTTAAGCGATTCACGCTCCGTGGTAAGCAGAAGGTTGAAATTGAGTGGGGATTATTGGCAATAGCACAAAACCTAAGAAAATAGGCAGCTTAGGGAAGCTGCATTATGTTTTTTGCACAGAAAAAGCAAGGCTAAAACCAAACATTCAAAAAATCAAGAAAAACCAGGCAGAAAGATATCAAAAAAAAGAGGCTGATCATTATGTCAATGATACAGCCTCTTCACTAAATTAAAAATATTCTATTTCAATACTTCAGTCAAACGTTCAGTTTGGTGATCGGCAAGTTTTTTCAGCGGACCCGAAGCCAGCATTTTCATCATCATGTTCAAATCCGCAGTAATGATATGTGTAGCAGTTGTTGTACCATTACCATTATCTTCTACCGTCCATTTAAGCTCCACTTCAAAGGGTGCTTTTTCGGTAGGGATAGCAACAAGTTCTTTGTTTTCGATGCGACTCGAAATTTTTATAGCCAGTTTCGCCATATTCTGGATCGTAAAACTAGCTTCATCTGTAGTAGATTCCCAGTTGTAGATGTTTTCAGGCATTAGCTGCTGATGATTGTTCAGGTCAGCTAAAAACGTATAAACTTTCTCTACCGGCTGGTTTATTGTAGCGGCACTTTCAATAACGGTCATAAATCTCTTGTTTTATTTTTGTCCCCATTCAGATGGGTTTCTGCGCCATTGGTTTAGAATATCCACATCACTCTGTGCGATAAAGCTATTTTCTGCGGCATATTCTATTAACGTATTGTAGTTGGATAATGTTGCGAAACGGCATTTTGCCTCTTTAAAGTTTTCTTCAGCAACATCAAACCCATAGGTGAAAATAGAAACCAGTCCTGCAACTGAAAGGCCTGCATCTTTCAAAGCGTTTACGGCCTGCAGGCTGCTTTTTCCCGTAGAAACCAAGTCTTCTACAACTACTACACGCTGACCTTCAAAAATCTCACCTTCAATCAAACTGCCGGTGCCATGTTCTTTTGCTTTAGCCCTTACATAAGCAAATGGTAATCCCAATTCCTGGGCTACAAGAACCCCCTGGGGAATTCCAGCGGTTGCCACACCTGCAATCAGGTCTACAGACCCAAATTCTTCCTGTATCAGCTGGGTAAGTTTTTGTCTGATGTATGTTCTTATTGAAGGATGGGAGAGCGTTACCCTATTGTCGCAATAAATAGGTGATTTCCAGCCTGAAGCCCATGTAAACGGGTTATTCGGTTGTAACTTTATTGCTTTAATTTGAAGTAAAAATTCCGCTACCTTTAATTCAATATCACTTTTATTATACATGAGGCAAAAATACTTAAAATAATAGCTTTATCACATATGAGTATAGTTCTTTTTTTGCCACCAATTGATACTCAATGCGATAAATAGAAAGATGGTTGTTTTAAGCGAAATTTTAAGGGTTTACTGCTGGTTACCCTCAGAATTTTTATACTTTTATTTCGGTAACTAACCGGGCCTGGCCATATGCTACCGCATTTTTTTAAAATATCAACTTAATGAAAACATACAGGATTTATATTAACGATAATACGCTGATTATTGCGGATAAATTGCCAGATGAAGCAGAAAATGTACAGCAGCTGGAAGAAAAAGATTTTAACTTTAAATCCTTTTATGAAAATCTTGGAAAGCTGTCTGCAACGCAATACGCACTCATCAGTGATGATCCAAAGGCACTGTTCAAAGAACTGAAAAAGAGCTTCACGATCATCAAAGCTGCAGGGGGACTCGTTCAAAATGCCAAAGGCGATTATCTGTTTATTTTTAGAAATAAAAAATGGGACTTGCCAAAAGGGAAAGTAGAGAAAGGAGAGGGGATGAAGGAAGCCGGACTGCGCGAGGTTGAAGAAGAATGCGGTGTTAAGATCCACAAGAACGGCGAAAAGCTATGCAAAACTTACCATGTATATGACCTTCCGAATAAACTGGTATTGAAAAAAACCAACTGGTACAGCATGACAGTTAAAGGCGTGCCGAAGTTGATTCCCCAGAAAGAAGAAGGGATTACTAAAGCAGAATGGTTAAGCGGTGCAGACTTAAAGCCAGTAGTGAAAAATACATATCCATCAATCATGGATGTGCTGAAAGCCGGAAATCTAATCAAAGAAAAAGTTTAAAGATAAGCTAGTGCTTCTTTAGGCAGAAAAGGAGTAACATCACCATGGTTCCGGAGAATATCCCGAACTATGGTGGAACTTATTGCAGAATACTCTGGTTTGCTCAGGATAAAGATTGTCTCCATCTCAGGCATCATCGTCTGGTTGATCTGTGCAATGGCCCGCTCATATTCAAAGTCACCAACAGAACGTATCCCTCGGATCATATAACTTGCCTTGATTTTTTTGCAATAATCAACAGTAAGGCCTTCATAACTTTCCACTTCAATATTGTGATAGCCAGAAAAAACAGCACTCACAATATCCTTACGCACCTCGCCAGACAAGAAACTTTGTTTAGAGCTGTTGAGCCCAATTCCGATAATCACCTTGTCAAATAAAGGCAGGGCACGTTTAAGAATATCTGCATGTGCAATTGTGAGTGGGTCAAATGAACCTGGAAATAAAGCGATTTTCATGATTTATGGCGTATAGTTAAAAAAGCTGAACGATGAATTTCCATAACGACGGGTTTCCGAATATCCTGGCTGATCGTTTAATTTAAGCATAGATGGATGCTCAACTACCAGCACACCGTTTTCTGTCAAAAGTCTATTCTTCGCTACCAGCTGAGGAATCAGGGGTATATTGGAAAGGTCATACGGAGGGTCAGCGAAAATAATCTGGTAAGACTTTTTATGCTGTTCCAAAAACTTAAACACGTCCGCTTTTTGTAATTCTATTTCCGTTAAATTATATCGGTCCGCTACCGATTTAACCCAGTACACACAGCCAGAATGTTTATCTACTGAGGTCACTTTGTTTATTCCTCTGGAAGCAAGCTCAATGCTGATGTTGCCCGTTCCGCAGAATAAATCCAGCGCATCGCAGCTTTCGAAATCATAAGTGTTGTAAAGGATGTTAAACAGCGCTTCTTTCGCCATATCTGTTGTAGGTCTTACAGGAAGGCTGGCAGGCGCACTCATGCGGATACCTTTAAGTTTACCGCCAATTATACGCATAGGTCAAGGGCTAATAAGCTGCTATAATAATGTGCCGGCATATCATCTAAGATCGTGTGGTCAATATCATCCGCAGGTGGAAGGTTAAAATAGATAGTATTAAAATATTTGTTCAGGCACTGATAAATTTCGTCGTTCTCATGAACGATGCCACTCAGCAATAGTGTGATTTCTTTGGTCTCCAGCTTCAGTTCCTGGATTAGCAGTAAAAGGTAATAATTAAACTCCTCTGCGTTAGCTATACTATAGCTGTTTTGAAAGATCACCCTTTTAGTATCCAGCAGCAGTGCATTAAAAGATCCTGCTGTAAAGTCCAGCAGAAGCGAATTTCCATTAGCTGCCGCACCTAAAGCCAGTACTGGTGCATTTTGCTCATATTTGGCGGCATTTGCCAGGTAACTGTCCAGTGTTTTTTCTAAAAACTGTTCCAGGCTAAAAACTGAGGTAAAACCAAACTGGGCAAATGGGCGTGCGTGCAATTGTTCTGAGGCATCCTCTGGAAAAAAGTTGAGGTAAGCCTTAATCTCCTGAACATTGAAGATATCATCGGGAACGGTGATCGTGTTCGGTGTATAAACAGAAACCTTGACCTTGCCGAATGGTAAACGCAGGTAACCGTCATTTTTTAATGCAGCAGTAAGCTCGGCAACTGTATCTTCACATTCCTGCTGGTCAAATACCGCTTTAAGCTGCTTGCTATTTTTATCAATTACTGCATAAGAGAAACCATCCCCAGCAATTTTTAATAACAAATGACAGTCAGGAGCAGTATTGGGATCAAATTCCGGATCCACTAAAAGGATACTGTTTTTACTATTGTTCATCTTAGCAAAATTAAATCTTTTTTCTATAACCACACCATTGCATATTTGTAAAATGGATAAAGCCGCTATTATTGCACAGTCTTATCAGTTTCAGCCTACCGCCGAGCAGCTTGTTTTCTGCCAGCAGATGGCGGGTTTTCTTTCCGGAAGCCTTGATAATGCATGTTTTATACTTCGGGGTTATGCTGGTACTGGTAAAACCACATCGGTTGCTGCGCTCGTTAAAGCTTTACCCGCTTTTAGGCTAAGGGCAACGTTATTGGCGCCAACCGGTCGTGCGGCAAAGGTAATGACCAATTATGCTAACCGTACCGCGCTCACTGTCCACAAAAAGATCTACCGAAAAAGGTCTGCAGTTTCCACAGAGTTGAGCTTCCAGCTTGCGCCAAATCTTGCGGAAAATACCCTTTTCATTATCGATGAAGCTTCTATGATAGCCGACGAATGGAATACGCAAAATGGGTCGTCTTTCCTCAAAGACGTAATGGAATTTGTTTATAATGGAAAAAATTGCGGACTCCTTTTTGTAGGTGATACGGCTCAGTTGCCACCCGTGGGCAGTTTGGATTCCCCAGCCTTGAACAAAGACTATGTGGCGCAAAACTTCGGCTTAAAGGTAACCGAGACGGAACTGAAGGAAGTTGTACGTCAGGGGCAGAAATCCGGCATCCTGGCCAATGCCTCCATGTTACGCAACCTGATCAATCAGCATATATCATTAGTAGAAGAGGCAGGGGAGGGAGCTAAAATCAAACTGCCACATTTCATTACAAAGGGTTACAAAGACATCTTTCGCATGACAGGCTTAAAATTGGTGGAGGGATTGGAATATGCCTATAGTAAGTTTGATATAGAAAATTCACTTGTTGTCTGCAGGTCCAACAAATCTGCAAATGTCTATAATCAGCAGATCCGCGCAAGACTGTTATACCGTGAAGAAGAACTCACTGGCGGCGATCAGATTATGGTTGTGCGCAACAATTATTTTTGGTTGCCCGATACAGAATCTACCTCTTTTATTGCAAATGGTGATATGGCCAGAGTAGTCAGGGTTAGAAATGAGGAAGAACGTTATGGTTTCCGTTTCTCGGAAGTACAGCTTGAGTTTCTTGATTATCCAGATGCGGGACACGTAACATGCAAGGTTATGCTGGATACCCTTCAGGGAGAAACACCTAATCTCGCCTACGAAGACAGTAAAAAGTTATTTGAGGGTATTTCCGAAGACTATGAGCATATCAGCAATAAAAGACAACGGCTGCTGGCTATCAAGGAAGACCCGTTTTACAATGCACTGCAAATTAAGTTTGCTTATGCAGTAACCTGCCACAAGGCACAGGGTGGGCAATGGGATGCAGTTTTTGTTGATCAGGGCTACCTGACCGACGAAATGATCGATCTGGAATTCCTCCGCTGGTTGTATACAGCCGTTACCCGTGCAAAACAGGAGTTGTTCCTGGTAAATTTTGCACCTAACCTTTTTGCAGAAGCAGCTGAGGAAACCTTTTGATCATAGCTGTTCTGTTCAAGCCCGGTTGTGGCACGACCAGTGAGGTCAATGCCCGGCAGCCTAACAGAAATTAAAATCCTTAGACTAGTGATGACCTTCTTCCGCTTTTTTTCCTCCGAATGAAAGAACAAGAGCAGTTACTATGATAACAAAAGATAATGCTAAGACGATGATAGTTACTTCAGTGTTTGACATGTGATTTAAATTAATGTTTTTTAATGAAAATAGAAAAGGGATGTTTCCCGATTCAAAAGTAACAATTTAAGGGTATTGTTGAGAACAATCCGGGCAAAAATATCAACAGATTTTTAAGTCCCGTTTTTAGTTAATATAGCCCAGGTTTTCTTCAATTGCCCTTCCAATAGAAGTTAATGGCAGGCTCAGCATTTTATTCGACTGAATCAAAACCTTCCACTTTCCGCTGTATCTATTCCTTGTAATCTCAAAGGAGCCTGTTTGATGGGATATTTTGTATATATTGATACTAGCAAAGGCCTGTTCCACTTTATAGTTCTGCTGGTCAATATTGATGTTGATGGTTTTCATAGCTCTGGATTTTAAATGCTTGATAATGATCAGGTGTGCAGTAATCCTGCCATGATTTCCAGCGGTGCCAAAGCATAAAGACTCAGGATGTTTTTATTAATTCATACAATATTGTTAACTTACACGAAGCTTTGATCGGATATTATGTAACGAATAAATACCGGTTATAAATTAAAGCGTTAAATTATACATTGAGATTTTTTCATCTATATATAGTCCTGTTTTTCATTGCATTTCAAGCATTTGCCCAGCCCGCTTATATCATGAAAAATGATAAGAAGTATCTGGTCAGCGTAGATCCCAAAACTTATCAGGTGACCTTCAAAGCTGAGGATGGTACTACTTATTCGGGATTGCCCGACTTAAATGCTATCGATTACAGTCGGGTATTTGATCAATCCAAATTAATCTCCGGTCAGTCTCCAGCAATACAGTCTTCCATCGCGGCACAAAAAACGAACTTATCAAATGATACATCAGCAGCGGGGGCAGTGGAAGAATTCAGCAGTATGGGCGAGGGATCAGGCATATTGAGATTGGGTAAACTTAGTCATCAGCGTATTAAAATTAAACCCGGCATTTATGAGTATATCAACATCACCAGTGCCAACCATGTAAGAATAGATGCCAGGGGTGTGATATTAAAAGGGGGCAAAGTTGATGTAGAAGATGGCCTCAATGATGTTGAGTTCTGGGGACTAAGAATCGAGGATCAGAAGCTCAGGGCCTTTGAAATTATGGGCTTTAGCAATAATGTTTATCTCCACGATATGGAGTTCGAAAATATCGGCGATATCGTGATCAATTATCAATACCATGGGATATATGATGGCACTCCGGCTTCGGCATCCAAAAACTTTAGATTAGAACGATTGCAGGCAAAAAACGTCGGTCGCTTTGTCAATATAGACGGTGGCTTTAAGTCGGAAGGCATCATGAACCTGATGCTGAATTTCAAAATGAGCAACTGCAGGATAGTTGATAGTCCCGATCTGGGAAGTGTACTCTGGATCGCGGCGGCGCAGGATTTCGATATTCACCATAACTATGTTAATCACGTCAACTACCATTTTCCGGATCCCAATGCACCAAATGGTTACCACAATGGGATGTGGCATGTGGTGGGGAACGGGGCTTTCCATGATAACATTGTCACCAATCACCAGGGCAATGCGATCCGTTGCTGGGCAGTAAGTTACGGCAGCGAAATGAAAACGGTCAGAATTTACAATAACAAGGTATGGAACAGCCGCAAATACAGCGCTTTCGAAGTTCAGGCTACACCAGAAATTCAGGAATACCTTGTTAAGTATCCAAAGCGCGTACGCCCGGTTAGGACCAAAGTCTATAACAATACTGCCGGAAAGCTGAACGTAGCTGGTGATTGGGAAGGTCAGCTGCTTGATCTTTACAATACAATGGGGCCGGTAGAATATTACCGCAATCTTGGCTTTCAGCTGGTTAGGGTGGGGCAGGCCACAACAGATATGATCAATTACAATGGTTCGGGTACAACGATGAAAATATATGGCAATGTGTACCAGAAATCTGCCAGTCAGGCTGTATCAGATACTGTCAGGTTTAAATCGAAATTTAAGGGTGTTGGCGCACCTTAATTGTTTTTATATGTTGTCTTCGCTATATTTGATAATACCCGTGCTTGGAAGAACCTAAACTCTCTCCTTTTTCTTATTCTAAATTGTATTCCATGGCTCAAAAAAATGCTCATCACGATCTTCGTTTTATGCAAGGCGGAGGTATGGCAGGTGCTCAAATGCGGTCCATCAACTGGTCGCTCACGCCATTGGGCGACCCTACATCCTGGCCAGAATGCATCTGTACCATTATCGGCATCTGCCTGAACTCTAGCTTTCCAATGTCCGTTTACGTTGGGGACGACTATTACCTATTCTATAACGAGGCCTACATCGCTATTGCGGGGGATAGGCATCCGGATATTATGGGCAAAACCAGACAAGAAGCCTGGCCAGAGGTGTGGGAGCAGCTGAAGCCACAGTTTGACGCCGTATACTATTACGGAGAATCATTCCGTAAACAGGACCGTATGATCATGATCAAGCGGTATGGGATCATGGAAGAGTGCTATTTTGATTATACCCTATCGCCCGTGGCAAATGCCGATGGACAAATATGTGGGATATTTAATGTAGTGATTGAAAGTACCGGCAGGGTGATCAGTGAAAGGCGCAACCAATTGCTGCAGCAGCTGAATATGCAGTCGCACGCCTTTCAGACCGAACAACAAGGTTTCGAAGAAGCCATTTCGCTTATGCATTCCTATAACCAGGATGTACCCTTTGCCCTGCTTTATCGTTATGATGCAGCAAGTGCAAGCTACAGCCTTAGTCAAAGCACCGCTTTGGCTCATCACCAGATTCCCGAGCTTCGGGGATGTTTAAACGAGGTAGTGACATCCGGCCATGCTATACTTTTTCCCCAGAGTTTGCAGGAGCAATCTGAATTGCAACAAATGGCTGAGCAGCAATTGAGGTTAATGCCGCTGCTGAATGCAGAACGGCAGGTTATTGGCATCTTGGTTACGGCTATAAATGAAGGGATACCTTATTTGAAACCCTATGAAGATTTCCTAGATACAGTAGCTTATCATGTAGGCGTATCCATCCATAACGGCGCAAAGTTTGAGCGGGAGAAAATCACGAGTGACAGAATAAAATACAGCGAAGACCAGCTTCAGTTCGCCATAGACGCTGCGGAGCTGGCAACATGGGATCTGGACCCACTGACGAATCGTTTCTCTGGCAACAACAGGGTTAAAGCTTGGTTTGGACTCCAGGCTGATGATGAAATAGATTTATCGGCCGCCATCAACGTTATCGCAGAAAATGACCGTTTACGGGTAATAAATGCCATACAGGAGGCCATGAATTTCTATTCCGGTGGAAATTACGACATAGAGTATACAATTATCAATCCTGCGGATCAGCTGCCGCGAATTGTAAAGGCCAAAGGCAAGTCGCTATTTGATGCCAATCAGCAAGTTGTCCGCTTTAGTGGGACGCTGCAAGACATTACCAAAGAAAGAGATTCTCTGAAAAAACTGGAAGAGAGTAACCAGCGGCTCGAGATTGCTCTGGAAGCAGGCAAGTTTGGCTCATATGATCTTGATCTGACTACTGGCGAAATGCAGTGCACTGCACAATGCAAAGCAAATTTTGGACTGGCCCCGACTGCCGTGTTTAACTTTCAGGAGTTGCTGGCGGTTATTTTACCAGAATACCGCAATCATATGCAGCAGCAGGTAGAACGGGCGATCAAAGATCATACAGTTTATCATTCTGAATACCAGATCCGCTGGCCTGACGGTTCCCTGCATTGGATCAGCGCCTTTGGCAAACCTCGTTTTAATAATGCAGGCAAGGCCCTGCAAATGGTTGGGGTAACCTACGATATTTCAGATCAAATCAATTCCCGACTGGATTTGGAACGTGCTTATGAACAAGGCCGCTTAGCCAGGCAGGCGGCGCAGCTCGGCACATTTGATATGGATCTTATCAATGATACCATGGAATGGGATGAACGCTGCAGGCTGCTATTTGGCATTTCTCACAGGAACGAAGTAAGCTATGAGGACGATTTTTTACCTGGCCTGCATGAAGATGACCGTGACCGAATCACCGAAATTATCAAAAAGGTGTTGATCAAATCAGAAACCGATGGTAATTATGATGTTGAATACAGAACCGTTGGAATAGAAGATCAGCAGCTGCGATGGATTAAGGCTAGAGGAAAAGCATTTTTCAATGAGCACGAAGAGCCAGTGAGGTTTATTGGTTCCGTGCTGGAAATCACAGATCAGAAACAGAATGAAATCCGTAAAAATGATTTCATTGGCATGGTGAGCCACGAGCTTAAAACACCACTTACGTCTCTGAAAGCTTATGTGCAGCTATTAAATGTACGCGCGAAAAAGCAGGATGATACTTTTGTCATTACCTCATTAGGCAAGGTGGAGCTTCAAGTAAATAAGATGAGTAACCTGATCAATGGTTTTCTTGATGTTTCCAGGCTGGAATCCGGTAAAATATATCTGAATATGAACAACTTTAGACTGGATGAACTGGTTGCGGAGATTGTTGAAGACATCGCTTCGGTATTAGTGAGCCATGAGATTGTTTTACTGCCTGGACCGGACCTAACAGTTCATGCCGATCGCGATAAAATAGGTCAGGTGATCAATAATCTAATCAGTAATGCTGTTAAATATTCTCCGCGTGGAAAATTAATAGAAATAGGCTGGAGACAATTGGATGGTTATGCACAGCTGAGTGTTCGCGACGAAGGAATGGGTATTCGCCCGCAAGACAAGGATAAACTGTTCGATCGGTTCTATCGTGTGGAAAGTGCACATACTCAACATATTTCAGGATTTGGAATCGGACTTTATCTTTCTGCCGAGATTATCGGACGCCACGGTGGGCAAATCTGGGTGGAAAGCGAAAAGGGCGTTGGCTCCACTTTTTTCTTTAACCTGAAACTTCCGGAAGCTTCATAATATTCTTTTCTATAGAATTGTGGCATAATTTTAGTAAATTTGTAGTCCGATGGCTGGAAAGGATTAGTTAACCTCAGCGCATCGGAACGTTACTGGGGCCGTTTTGGATTTGACAGGGTGGAGGTACGTATGTTAGCATGTAGTGCGTTGTACGGAGAGCACTTTAAAGAGAACGTTCACACTTTGATTGGCGAAAATAACTACGCCTTAGCTGCTTAATTTAGAATTAAATAGCTTTTGTCTCTCTGGTTGCTGCGTTTTTAGGCCAGAATATGAGGCATCGAAATAAATGACGCTGGCTGTTGTAAGGTACGGTACAACGGCGAGATAAAGTACCTAAGGAGAAAGTCAAGGTAGGTTTCCGGCCCGGCTGATCCCGAAAATTAAATGGAAAATAAACATGTAGAAGGCATAATTTGCCACACAACTGGACAAGGGTTCGAACCCCTTCGGCTCCACTTGAGGGGGTTTCATCTGATGAAACCCCTTTTTCTTTGGTGAAGATTATGTGTTTTTGGTGGTTAGAGGGCTGATTATTGTTGAAAGGGTTCGTCTAAACCATCCCAATTTACACTATTAAGTCTTTGATAGTCAGCTATATTAAAATTACAGCTGACCAATTAACTGACAAAACTGAGAATTTGAAAACTAAATCGGAAGGCCCTTTTTTATATGAGCCTAGTGTAATTAACAATTATAATTTACGGCTGCATTTACTATGCCGAAGATGTGAATGTTCTAAAATGGCAGTTCGTTAATAGCAAAAGCATAATTACCAGTATATCTAAAATGCTTTTTTAACCAATCTGATGTAATTTTTAGAGCTTTTTTATGATGGGTTAAAAACTCAATGAGGGCTTCAGAAGCATTTAACTCGATGACCCACAGCTCTTTCTTTGTGTCGTAATTAAAATATGGGTTGTCAAAATCATCGGCTGCCAGTTGTACTTTATCACGCACCTCCCATTTTAGTGAGTTCATCAAACCCTTGGCCTGATTTGAAAGAATAATTTCTCTGGCTTCCCAGGCATTTATAATGTCTTTTGAATAGAAAGTGTTAATCGCGTTAAAAATTGTTTCACAATTGGCTTCATGCAGTATATTATATTCTTCCACAATGTTTGGTAATTCCGTAAATTTGCAAAACACAATCCGACTGCTATGTTCTCTTTTGTTTACCAAAAATCGGTTTACGTATTTAATTCTACTAATCTCCTTTTCCATCAACTCTGCTTGATCACACCTGATTTCTATAAACTTTGCAACATCAGCGACGGTTAGCAAGTTGATATTATAGTAAGATAATTGATCTTTTTTTCTCAGAGGTAAAGATTCCAGTTCGTATGCTTGGGATTTAATTAGGGTAATAATGCTTTCATAAATCCCAGTATCATTAACCAATTTGTCACCCTGTTTTTTATTATCATATTCTCTAAATCCAAATACTGTATTTTCATAATCAAATAAGTTATTCAATTTAACGAGCAATTCCTTTGAACAATATTTCAGATCCAAAAATTTAGCTTTTTTCATTTGGAAGTTAACAACTTCTGAATTAGTCCAATACGTGAAAGGAACAGTATCAACATTTGTTTTAGTACCAATAGCATTCCTAGTCAAGAAAATCCAATCTTTAAATTCACTCTTTTTACAACTTATGATTAGAGTAGTGTAAACCAAAATATTATCAATTTCCCTAACTTTATAGACCAAAAGGTCTATCTCTCGCTGCGCAGCCAGAACATCATCAAGATAGAATCTATTATGAATAACAATCCATCCTTGTTGTTCCAGTAATGTAGCTACATTATGCTCAAGTATAAACCCCGTACGATCCTGAATCTGTTCGGCAAGACTTTGTTGCACTTTTTGGGACTTACTATTTTCCATATTGGATCTTTCTTATCTAGATCTTCTTAAGATACAGGTTAATACAATCTATATGACTCAAATTTTATTTTACTTGATTTGTCTCGTCGTGAAAAAACCTTTGCTTTACAATCATCTTAGATCATCTAAATTTACGGTATAAGGATGTAACTTAAGATAGGAAATCCATGCCGCCAGTTTTTCAAATTGTGGAGAACCCGCAAGTCTAATTTGTCTAAATAATCTTTTAAATCTTTGATCCGATTTACTATTCAAAGTTTTACTTGCCTTTTTTAAAAGATTAAATTCAGTTGGAAGATCGAAATCCTCTAAATTCACTCCAACCTGCCCAGCGCACTCCAAAATGAAACGCTCTATTGCAGGAGAAATTTGTATAATATAATGGTGCTTATTCCTGTGTTTATGTAAAATTAATGATCCGTCTTGAATTAATGAATCGAATTCTTTTAGATAGTCCACTGTGACTTTGTCTTTATCAATGATACCCAGTGCGAAGCGATCAGAAAATTTTTCTTTCATGACCTTAGTTACAGTTCCACAGCCCTTCTGGTGATTATACTGTCTAAGTGGTGGCACTAATGTTTCTATTAGATTGGTGTCTACATAACATTCAGGGATGACTGACTGATCCATCAGATAAAGCTTTCGTTATTGGTGAAGAGATCAATTCCATTTTGTAAGACCTCATGTAGTTCTTTTTTTGACATCCGCTTAACTACTGTAGCATTGTCTTTATAGTCCACAATGAAGACGGCAAGTTCATCCATGGCATTTTCCAACAAATCATTTAAAATAAAAGGACTGTGAGTAGCCACAAAAAACTGGTTATCCTTTTTATAAATCATCTCTTGGGTCAAATGCGTCATGTATGGCGGGAAAGAATGTGCTTCTGGTTCTTCGAATAATAGAATGCTATCATTATTGGAGGCTATAGCTGCTTTGTAAAAAATTATTCTCTGGAGTGTGTCGGCAATAGAATTATAAGGTATCAAAAAAATCTCACCGTCTTTATATTGAATTATCTTAATAGTTTGACTTGCCTTGTCAAACGCAATTTCCAGATGATAATCTTTGAAAAAGCTGGTTACTTGTTGTTTAAGATCCTGATAGTTTTCTATGATTGGCAGCAAATTTGAGCCAAATGGTGGTATTAGATATTTTGCGTGAGATTTTTTGTATTTCACGTCTGATTTGTAAACAAACCGTTTAACTGGGGGTTCAAAAAAATCATGGCGAGAATTATTTTTGACGTTCAAATTTGCATCAACTTTTAAAAAATAGTTATCGCTAAAGAAATCAACGTTAATTTGCAATCCTTCCTTTGAATGATAATCCAGTTCACATTTACCTATGGATGTTGTTATAGAACACTCTCTTCCCGTCTCGCCATTGTAGAAGATTTCACTTTCATGTTCAACCCTAATAAGATTAGATAATTTTTTTGAAGTATTTTCTCTTAAATAGGGTAAAGTAAAAAGAGAAAGAGCTTCCAGAATATTGGATTTACCGACATTCGGACGTCCGATAAATAAGTTAATTCTTTCACAATCATCGATTTTACAATGTCTGATTGATTTAAAATTGTTAATATCAATAAAGTTGATAAAATTTCTCATTCCTTGGTGGGTATTGATATCGCAAAATGCAGCTACCTTATTTACAAAGATAATAAATCGGCGAGAGTTTCACTATAAGCGAGCTGACATGTGTTTCCTTTAGTAGAATACTTTTTTATCAACTAGGGTTTTTAATCCCATATTTTAATTCATTACCTATACTTTACATACAAAGTAGAGTTTCATATTATGAAGAATCCATTGGTCAGAAATAGGTTCGTTACCATCCCCTTTACCTCTCAAATTCGTCAAAATTCAATTTCCTCTTCAACCTCTTTCACCAAAATACTTTCCTCATTAGCCGCCCTAACCAGCATTAAAAGCCGTACAAAGGGTTCATCTAATTCTTCCTCAGCTCCACACACGCCTCTGAGATCATCTCAGAGGCCTTTTTTTATGCATTTAATCAGCATGTGGATGTATAAATTATGCTGATGTTGCTATAAATCTTGTTTGTATAAGTTCTTAGTGTTCTTTAATTTTCGACCAATTTGTAATTCGGCTTCTAGGGTAGCTTTTTCTTTATTGGCAGTTGTCAAGCTTTTTTCAAGTTCTTTGATTGCATCAATATTACTTTGCTGTTCTAATATTGAAAAGTCACGTTTGCTTTCATTATAAATTAAAAACCACATGTAACTTTTGATATTATCTTTAGGATAATAATCGCCATCGCGATATTTGATGGCGAGTGTTTTTCTCGCGCCTGTTATAATTCCGCTTTGCTGTAGATTATCAATATCAGGTAATGAAGCAAGTCTGATTGTCCAAATTGCTGCACTGTCAAGGTTTTTGGCTGTTCCCATTCCATTAGAATAGCACGCAATAACATTATTCATACACTCTGGGTCTTTCTGCTCAGCACATTTAACGGACCAATAAAGTGCTTGATTATAGTTCTGTTTTATTCCACGTCCCGAGGCATAACTATAAGCTATTTTAAATTGGGCGTTTAACCAGCCATGTTCAGCAGATCTGATCAACCATGTGTTTGCAATGCTATCATTCTTTTCAACTTCATTACCTTGCTGATAACAATATCCTAAATTGTATTTTGCCTCTGGTTGTCCCATTTCTGCAGCTTTCTTTAAAAGTGGAACAGCATTCTTAATGTCTCCGTTTTTAAGAAAAAAATTGGCTTTTTTGTTAAGTTCGGTGGCGGTCTGTCCAAAGGTTGCCAAAGTTATCAAGATGAAAATAATAGCTAAAATTGTTTTGTTCATTCTTGTGTTTTTGATAGAATAAGATTATTTGTTTATCTAATTTCTCTCAACAGAGCGAGAGTTTTGAGTATCTTTAAATAGGATATGAAAATTTTTGTGATATAAAGTGCTATTTATTCCTGCATAAGTATATTAACCTCCGATTTTAATTTCGGTAAATGGTTCATGACTACACTCCAAATAACAATATCATTTACGTTGTCATATGCATGGATAACTTTGTTCCTAAGATCAACGATCTGTCTGGCATATGAAATTTCGATAGCGGGGTTAATTTTTAACAACTTGTTTACGGCTTCACCAATAAATTCAAGCTCTCTTTCTACAGCTCTTCTTTTCGTTTTGTTCTTAATGTATTCTTCAAGAACTCTACGTCCTTCAGATGGTCGTCAATAGACGAAATGCCTACAATAATAACTGTCAAGAGTTTCTTCTCTTCATTCGTCATAAAACAGCGATCTTTTGCTTGTTTATACTTTGAAGTAAATATGGGTTGGTAATAGTCTCTTCTGCAACAAGGTCTACATCTTTTTTAAGAAGGTTTTGTAGTGCATAAATTAGCTGAAAGTAATTGTTACCATAATCCGTATAACTTAAATCAGGATTAAAGCTTACCATAAAGTCAATATCACTGCTATCTGTCATAGTTCCGTTAGCTGCACTGCCAAATAAATGAGCTCTGATGGCACCATATTGGGTCATTAAAGCTTTTATTTGTGATAAATTTGATTTGACTAAGCTGTTCATATTTATTTTCCGGCGAGATGATTAATTCAAATTTACGATTAATAGTTTTAAAACAATATATCTTGAATAAATGCTTTTCTGAAGACTATCGTAAATCCATTTACGATAACCTGTACATTTAATTTTTAAAACAGTTAACGTTCAAAATATCCGATAATATCCAGTAATATTCGATAAATATCCGATAGCTAGGTTGCGTAAAGAATTAGGCATACAAAAATTTATACTTTGTAAATGTATTTGTGACTTAGTGCCTAACGCAGGAAACTATCATGTATAGATTTCTGAATTTTCTATACATGATAGGGCTCTTATGTATAAACTCTTTACATGATAAATTTAAGTGATCCATAATTTTAAAAAATAGTGTTCAATAAAACCCCTCTTACCTCTCAAAATTCCTCAACATACAACTTCCTCTTCAACCTCAGGCAATAGCTTTAATAACAAAATTTGATCCCAAAAATATTAGACAGGACATCACTCTCTTTTATGACCTTCTTTTTGATACGGTTGATTATGAGGGTGTTGAGGATTACGACGCTTATTGCTATAAGATTCCGGCGATCCATCGAAAGGAAAAATCGATGGGGTAAATTCAGGTAGCTTGCCTAAAAGCCTCACCTGTCAAGGCATCTTTATTATAACGGTTTCGATATTCCAGAGGCGATATGCCTGTAATTTTTCTAAACACCTCCCGGAAAGCTTTTACATCAGAATAGCCAACTTCATACATCACCTCATTAATGGTTTTCCGACTGGTTTCAAATGCTTTTTTTGCAACTTCTACTTTCACACGTTGAGCATATTCCGTAGGAGTATTTCCAGTGGCTTTGATAAAGCGCCGGTCAAAGTTGCGTCTGCCAACGGAAAATGTAGCAGACAGCTCTTCAATTGAAACTTTCTCTTCAGGTCTGCTCTCTAAATACAACTGTGCTTTTTTGACGAGTTCATCACTATGTGATCTCTGCCCGTTGAAGATGATGAAAGATGATTGACTTTGCCGGTCTATTTCAATCTGGAATACCTTGGCGCAATAGATGGCTGTTTCTCTGTCGTAATACTTCTCTATGAGGTAGAGGATGAGATTCAGGAACGAATAAGCACCGCCATTGGTATAGATACCGTTCTCATCTGTAATTAGCTGATCAGTTTGAAGGTTGATTTCCGGATAAAGATGTTTTAATTGATTGGCAGCCGACCAATGCGTCGAACAGCTTTTCCCATTTAATAACCCCGTAGCTGCCAACAGATAAGCACCGGTACACATGCTGGCAACACTCGAGCCCTGACGGTACTGCCGGGCTATCCATTCTATCATTTCTTCATTTGCATGTAAAGCTTGCTCATAATTATGGTTTAATGAGGGTATAATAATCAGGTCGGTTTTCGCAATAGCTGAGATATGCTTGTGAGGCCTGGCACTAAATAATCCCCCATAAAAATTCACCTCGCCTGATACACCTGCAAGTTCAATGCGAAACACCTCTCTTTTGCCTGCATCCTTGTAATAAGTGTTGGCACGGGTAAATATTTTGTAGGCACCCACAATACTGCTCAGATTGTTCTCGCCGTCGGGAACGATGATGGTTAGCTGTTTCATAACTAATACTTTACAATAAAGGTAAGTAGTTGTCATGTCTAAATCAACCCGTCAGATTGTCTAATTCACACCCCGCAAAAGCAATTTGTGGATCATATGTTTGTCTTAATTATTTGATTTGAAGAAATTATCAAATAAGCGGTTCAATGGAAACAAAAATAAAACAGTCATGACTACAAAACATGGTATTCACCAAAAATCTCTCAGTTTTACGGAACGGGAATACGCTATACAGCTTTTAAAAAATACGCAGACCAAAGTATTTATCGCAACGGGCGGTTTAAACGTGACGCAAACCGCATTTAAGACTGATACCGATAAATGGAGTATAGAAGAATGTGTAAAACATATCGCAGCAGCCGAAACAATTTTGTGGGCAATGGCGGTTGCCTCATTAAAACAAGCGGCAAACGCTGAAAAAAGAGCAGGGACGGTATTTACCGATGAGGAATTGATCAATGCCGTTGAGGATCGGTCACAGAAGTCCACAACGATTACTGCCCTTGAACCCACAAATTCGCCCTACAATACTATGGCAGATGCACTGGCATCATTTAAACAAAACCGCGAAAAACTGATAGCGTTTGTTAAGGATACAAATGACGATTTACGCAACCATGTATCGGTAACACCTATCGGTACCTATGATGCTTACCAGTTTATACTGCTCATTTCTGCCCACTGCAATCGGCATATACAACAAATTGAAGATGTAAAATCTGCTAAGGATTTTCCAGTTAGGTGATGGCCTAATTTACCCCACTTCTTTGTCTCCCTGTACAGCACTCGGCAAATCTTCAATCTGCGCGTCGTCGGTTGTGATTTTCCTTAGAATGAATGACAGTACGGTCTCAAAAACCACGTAAACCACAAAGATAAAGTATCCCGGTTGCAGAGATGTATCATTCACTGTAGTGGTGGTCAAAAAGCTGTTTTTGATATTTAAATTTGACAACTGACTCTGCAAAATACCATTAAGACCAATGTAGGTCATCAGGATCCCTACCACCATCACATCTGCCATATCCCATTTGCCCAGTTCAAAAGTCAGGTACCTAACTACCTTGTTTTTAGACATCGTGTCGCCGCTCAATACATGAATTCCCTTAGCAATCAAGCGTAAAATTGGCAGGATGATAATAAATAACAACATCAGTACCCCAACTACAATTGCATCAGGTTTCGGTTGTTGAATCAGCACGCGCACAATGTCCAGTATGCTTTTGCTTTGGAAAAACAATACCTGATTCTCAAAGGCTACTTTCTCGCCCAGCAGCATGAAATTTAATGTCTGAATGCGCGCATCTACTTCTATAATAGATACCGTTACACCCACCGTGAGCAGCACAAAAGCAAACAGGAGCGACATCACAAATAGGGTTGCCTGTAGTTCCACGTGTTTTCTCATCAGCCACCACAGACCAAGTGCCAGCACCACGCAGCCCAGCATCGCATATGCATAATTATAAGTTACCGTCCTGATGGCTGCCAGCCGAGAATTGATCTGTTTGTCAAATTCTGCTGTATTTTTAACATTATATTTCTTGTACAAGTGTTTAGTTACTGCAGTTTTGGCCACGCCAGTGCTGTCATAAGTCTGATCTGCTAGCTGGTCAATCTTACTCGTAGCAATGCTTTTGAGCCGCTTATGGCTGGCCGGACTGTTCACTTTATCAATGATTGTCTTCGCAAAGGATGGTACCTGAGCCTGAATGTCATCGGCATCTACAAAGCTGTTAAAGGCAAACTTCTTAAGCTTACCACCAATGGATTTTTGCGGTTTGTTGATCTCTGCAACGGCTTTGGTAATCAGCCCATGTAGCTGCTCTTCCACCTCCGCACGTAGCGCTTTCTTTTGTTCGGCAGTCATGCGGTAACCTTTAACCTGCCGGTTAACCACATCCGTTATTTTGTCGCGCCACTGGTCAACCGAAAACAGCCCGAAGGTGATGTTGTTCGACATGCTGTAATCTTCTTTGATCTGCTCTTGTTCCCTGGAATCTCTGTGTAATTGATAGCCAAAATAGGCTTCACCACAGAGCAGGATGCTTAGTCCAATGATGAGTATGATGCCGGGCAGACTAAACTTTTTAGCGGTCCTATTATTTTTCTGTGTGGCCAATGTCTGTATATGTTAGTTGGTAATTTGAATAAAGATTTGATAAAATTCTAGTGGGTATCGTATGGAGTGATGTACTTCAGGATAGTCGATAAAGTCAGTCCATACAATACAAAAGCAATAAATATGATATAACCCGGCTGTAAAGCTGTATTGTTCGTCGTAATGATCGTTAACGAGTCGGTAGCAATGTTGAGGCTCGATAGCTGATTTTCCAGCAATCCGTTCAGCCCAATGTAAGTCATCAATATCGCAATAACAATCACGTCTGCCATGCTCCATTTGCCCGACTGGAATGCAAAATACTTGATGTACCTGTTCTCTGCCAGCTTCCTTTTACTCAATAAATGGATGCCCGTAGAGCTCAGTTTCATGATCGGGAACAAGATACTAAACACAAGAATCAAAATGCCCACTGCTATAGACTCCACTGCGGGCTGTTGCACCAAAACCTTCACAACGTCCAAAATGCTCTTACTTTGGAAAAACAGTACCTGATCCTTGAAAACCACATGCTCCCCCAGTAACACAAAGTCGAGCGACTTTATCCGTGCATCTACCTCGATCATTGATGCTGCCAATCCGACGGCTAGCAGGATGAAAGCAAACAGTAAAGACATGATAAATAACGTTGCATGCAAATCTGTTCGTGCACGGAATATCCACCATAGAGATAAAACAATAACAATGCAGCCAAGCATGCCAAAGGAGTAATTATAGGTTGTAGTTCTTATATCAGCCAGCATAGAATTCAATTTGGTATTAAACTGATCCCGGGAGGTCACGTGATATTTGGCGAACATCTTATTCAGCTCTGCTTTGTTGGCAGTAATCGTACTGTCTATAGACCCACTCTTTTCCACAGCCGTAAACTTTCCCATCGCCATCGTGCTGAGCTGTTTCTTATTAGCCGGGTTGTCTATTCTTGCAATAATATTCTGCGCAAATGAGGGAACCTGTGCCTTGATTTTGTCTGTGTTTACAAAAGTTTTAACAGCCAGTCTTTTGATTTTTCCGCCAACCGACTTCTGTGGCTTTTCAACCAGGGCTTCAGCTTTGTTGATCAGCGCAAGAATGATTTCTTCCACTTCGGCCTGAAGCTGGCGCTTTTGCTGTTTAGTCATCTTAAAATGACGTACCTGATGGTTGATAATCCTCACCACTTCATCATGCCACTGGTCTATAGAAAATAGTCCCAGGGTGATGTTATTGGTTTCTGAATAGTCTTTTTTAATCTCTTCCTGTTGACCAGAGAGTGTATGCAGCTGAAGGCCAAAGTAGCCTTCGCCAACCAAAAGAAGTCCCAGACCCAGGATTAGTAATAATTTGTAGACGTTAAATCCCTTAACGGCATTTTGTTGTTGTGCAGCGGCCAAATCGGTTTAGAATTAAGTATAGGAATATTCCTATAACTCTAAGGTGTGCTGAAATGTTTGACATCTGAGATCTAAAATTTTTAACCCATATAACGGACTTCAATAGCTAGTTGCGATTGCCGCTTCCTGCCTGGCGAACGTTCTGGTTTTCTTTCAGATTCAACCGGTAAACAAGCGTCAGCCGATAGCGCCCTGCATTGGGGATATTAGTCTGGCTGATAAGATAATCCACTCCTGTGGTCTTACTCTTAAACTTGCGCAGTTCAAACAAATTGCTCACGTCAAACATCGCCGTCGCCCTGTCCTTCCAAAAGGTTTTGCTGCTGCCGAAGTCGATGCTATTCAAGGTAGCCGAACGTGTTTGCGCAGTGGCATTGGCCCCCCGGAAATTATAAAGCGCCTGAAAACTAAGTTTATTCCTGAGTTTCAGTTGACTGCTTAAACGGGCAGTAAAAGTATCCCCAGAATTAGCAAATGACTGTTCCCGATAGTTGCCCGTTTGCGCATAGTGAAATATATTGAACTCGCTGTTTACCTGCAACCATTTAACCGGGTTGTATAATAGCGAAAGTTCAAACCCCCGCCTGATCTCGCGATCGATATTAACTGGCATGGTGATAAACAAACCTGCTGCATCTCTGTAAGTATAATCCTGAATCACTGCATTAGTGTTTTGATAATAGAGGGATGGATTGAGCGTGAATCCCTGCCAGTTTTGAAGAAATGCTAGTTCAAATACATGAGCATAAGAAGGGTTTAGGCCTGGGTTCCCCACATACCTCGTGCTCAAATCTGTTAGCTCATTAAATGGATAGATCATGGCCAGCGATGGCCGGTTAATCCTTTTGCTGTAACTGCCTTGTAAACTGGTGTTAGTACTAAAACGATAGTTGATGTTGGCCGTAGGAAACAACCGACTGTAATCTTTCTCGTTGGTATAGGTGCCCAGGCGGTCTTGGATGCCAATGTGTGTCCATTCTCCCCGAAAACCTAGCTGATATGCCCATTTCCCCGTCTTGCCAGCAAACTGTACGAAAGCGCTGCTAATCAATTCTTTGTATAACAAATGGTTGTCTATCTGGTCTACGATTTCCCAGTCTGCACCCTGCTGCTGCTCAGCAATAAAATCACTAAGCACTCTGCGGTCTTCGGCTTTTAAACCAAATTCTAATGTTGAATTACTATCCAGCGGCTGCAGCATATCTGTTTTAACCATCAGGTCCTTGCTGCTTCCCGCTGAGCTGGTTCTGATCGCCGGTAAAGTCATCGCCACTGGCAGGATCCTGCTGGTGTTCAGGTTCCAATCCTTATCGCTGTTCCAGAAATCGTATTGCAGATCAGTAGTAAACTTCTTGCCTTCCTGTTTAAAATTGCGGGTGTAGTTTAGTTCCAGCTGACTGTAACTCCGCCGCTCCCACGATTCGCCACTACGGGTCAAACTGCTGTCCAGGCTGCCACTGTCTCCCGAGTACAAATAGTTCAACCTTGTTTTGTCGTGGTCATTCGTGGCGTTCCGCAAAAAAGCTGCGGTCAAACTGCTGTTCGTATTAACCTGATAATCTGAACCAAAATACAGTAATTGCGCATTATCGTGTCGGTCCTCATCCTGCCTTTGGTCCAGTAAAACTGGTGTAGCCAAGAGTCCTGTCGACTGCTGCATGGTGTAACGCCCTACATAATCTGATATCCGCAGCCCATAAGTCGCAAATACATTGAGGCGCGTCGATTTATAATTTAAGCTTGGGCTGATGCGCGTTTCATTCGGAATGCCACCTACCATACGTAGCTGTCCGCTGAATCCCGCCTTTTTATTTTTTTTAAGGATGAGGTTGATGATCCCTCCGGAACCCCCGGCATCAAACCTGGATGAAGGATTGGTGATAACTTCCACACGCTCTATCTGGTCTGCCGGAACCTGTTCCAGCGCATTCCCCTGTGTCAATCCGCTGCGTCGCCCGTCAATTAATACCAGAACATTGCTATTGCCACGCAGGCTGATCGACCCATTGGGGCTAACACTTACCGAAGGAACAAGGTTTAGCAAATCCGTTACAGCACCCGACTGGGATAGTACGTCTTTACCCACCTCAAAAACCTTTTTATCCAGCTTGAGACTCACCGAGGCACGTTCAGCTGTTACTGATACTTCATTTAAAAGCTTCGCGTCAGGATGTAAAATCACTGTCGTCAGGTTGCCCGACATGTTAGGATTGATCTGTAACGCCTTGCGCAGAGTTAAGAAGCCTGTATAACTATATTGCAGAGCAAACTTCCCAATCGGTACAGCATCCAGCTGATAAACCCCTTTATCATCGGTAATTGCTGCGGCAATCAACCTGCCTGTACTGTCTTTTACTGTAACTGCTACGTAGGGAAATGCCTTCAGGTCAGGCCCTTCCTGTACTATGCCTGTTAACCTAACATGCTGCCCTACAGCAGGAACTACTAGCAGCAGAAATAAAAAACTCGCCAAGATTGTTTTCATGACACAAGTTTAGTTGCGATACAGACTTAGCTGTAGTAAAAACATGTGAACAACTCTATAAGCTTTCAAATGGTCATAAGGATTTGGCGCACAGGTAGTATATTTACGTTATGCATAATCTATTGTTATTGTTGATGTTACTCGGGTGGTTAGACCAGCCAATTATCCGTAACAATGAGCCGAATCCTGTATATCGTGTGGGGGACAATCCCGCCTGGGCGACTAAAAACTATGCTGATGGAGATTGGTCTCCGCACAGAGGCAATACCGCGGACAGGATATTCTGGTCGCGAACACAGCTCGACCTGCGTGAGGTAAAAAAAGAATTGTTACCCCTCGGACTTCAGATAGAATCTTTCGGTGCTTTTGAGGTGTACTGGGACGGTGTGTTGATTGGTAAAAACGGTCAAGTCCCAAATAATGGAAAACTAGAAATACCAGGCACTGAAAACAGCTATTATCCCATCCCTGATAGCCTGACTAAAGCAGGGCCCCATACTGTTGCGTTGCGCAGCTCGCAGTCTTTTTTACCTGGTGTACAGCGTAGCATCGGATTCGGAATATATAACTATGCTGCCATGATAAGTCGGCCATTGGTTACTATGTCTTATATGAACATAATGGCAGGAGCTTTTTTAACTGCGGCGCTTTATTACTTTTTTCTATACCTCAACAGCAGTCGCAGACAGGCAGATATATTGGTATTCAGTACTATCTGCTTATTATTTTTTGCTACGTTGGTTATGGAATATCTAAAGTTCCATGTTGTTATTCCATATTCACAGTTTTTTATTCGCCTGGAGATCATAGGCTGGCTAACTTTTGCCAATGCACTCTTGGTACCCTGGTATTTTATCATCCAGTTTAATTTTAGAAAGGGCACCTGGCTGATGTCTATATTGCTACTAAGCCTGCTTTTGCTCTACGTGATCAACTACAGACACTATGACCTTACCGCCCGCCTTTACAGCCTCGCCATGCTGGTGGCTGCATTTATTGTGGTAGCTAAAGGTACCATGCAAAGAGAAAAAGGAGGCTTTATCGTGCTTGCCGGACTGTTAAGCAGTGCCCTCGTCAATAATTATATCGTCTATGATTACGGACTGTTCATCAGCTTCACTATCATCGTATTGTGCATGCTTTATCTGCATTCAATCAGAACAAGCTTTATTGAAGCCGAACACCAGAATGCAGTTGTGCTTTCGTCCAGACTTAAGCTGGAGCTCCTCAAAAAGAACATTCAGCCACACTTTCTCAGAAATACGCTAACCTCCATGATGGACTGGGTAGAAGAATCTCCCAAAGAAGGTTCTCGATTCATCCAAGCATTAGCTGCTGAGTTTGACATCATGAACGAGATCTCCGAAATGACGCTGATCCCAATAGGGAAGGAGCTGGAACTTTGTCGCCAGCACCTCTCAGTAATGGGATTCCGTAAGGAGATTAACTATTCCTTTGAGACGATTAATATCGACGAAGCACAGCTGATTCCTCCGGCAATCATACACACGCTGTTGGAAAATGGCATTACGCATAGTGCCCCACTGCCGGGAAACACCGTAAAATTTATCCTCCTTTATACCTTAACGAAAGAGATGCATTCTTATATATTTCAAACCATAGCAGAGAATCAACAACATTTATCAAACCGGACGGGTGGGAATGGCTTTAAATACATCCGCGCGCGTTTAACAGAGAGCTATGGCGCAAACTGGGCATTCGATTCGAGCGCTACAGGAAAGGGATGGCAATCTACTATTCAAATATATCGACGATGAATATACTGATCATAGAAGATGAAGCCCGGATTGCCCGCCGATTGCATCGCATGACTGTGCAGTTTTTTGGAAATAAACCTGCCGAGGTTACTATATGTGATTCCCTGAAAAAGGGGCTTGACCATATCGCAGGCCATGTACCCAACCTTCTGTTGCTCGACCTTAACCTGAATGGCGACAATGGCTTTGAAGTGTTGGAACAGATGGTAGCTGCTCCCTTTCATACCATTATTGTTTCGGCAAATATTGATAAAGCCATTACCGCTTTTGCCTACGGTGTACTAGATTTCGTTCCCAAACCTTTTAATGAGGATAGGCTATTTCAGGCTTTTACAAGATTTATAAACCCCGCAGTCAAATCAAATGAGGGCATAAAATACCTGGCTGTAAAAACAGCTGGACAAGTACGACTGATCAGCATCGATGATGTGGTTTACATTAAAGGGGCAGGTATTTATACTGAACTGCACCTGAAAAATGGAAAACAGGAATTGCACGATAAATCAATGGAACTATTGCAGCAGCTCATGCCTGACGGATTTGAGCGTATTCATAAATCTTATCTGGTCAACCTCGGGCAGGTAGAAAAAATATTGGTCAATCCAGGCAGCCGGTATAGTATGCTACTCAAAACTGGAGAAGTATTACCAGTAGGGCGTTCAAAATATAAGGAACTCAAAAACAGAACTGCCTGATCCTCATGATCTGGCCAATTCTTAATTCTATTAGCTATTCATTATAAGTTTACATCTTAACAATAATATCACTATTTGTTGATTTTGAACTAAGGATGAGTTAATACATAAGTAACAGCTTTGTCTCATAAACAATTTCAAATTAATCATGATAAAAAAGTTACTCTTTGCAGTATTATTGCTGAGTTTTTGTGTTAAGAATCCCCTTCTTGCACAAACTACACAAGCCTCAATTTTAGGTATTGTGTCCGATCAGGACAAAAAGCCTATTCCGGGCGCTTCAGTGCAGGTTAGAAACAACTCCACTGGCTTTACCACCAGAACCTCGACAGGTACAAATGGTGAATACACATTTAAAGAACTTCCATTGGGAGGCCCTTATTCAGTAAAGGTAATATATATGGGTTATGGTGAACAAACCAGAAGCGGTTACACCTTAAACTTCGGCGACGTGATCAGGATCAACGTAGGCATGCAAGAAAGCTCGCAAAACCTCGAAGCTGTAGAAGTTGTGGCCTCGGGCTTGCAAAATAAAGTTAAAAACTTTGGAGCCTCTACAGAGATCTCAGCAAAAACAATGAACCAGTTGCCTGTCAATGGCCGTAACTTCTCCAACCTGATGGATTTATCTCCATTAAGTCGTGGTAGTGGAATCTCTGGTCAGCTGGCATCGTCTACAAACTATACCATCGATGGGATGAGCGCCAAAAACCCAACATCTTCGGGAAGTACAACCAGCCGTAGCGGTGCACCTTACTCGATTTCAATCGAGGCAGTGCGGGAATTTAAGGTGGTGACCAACCAATATGATGTTACTTACGGAAGAGCGGGTGGCGGATCAGTTACTGCGGTAACAAAATCAGGAACAAATACCGTTAGCGGAAGTGCATTTATGTACGGAAGGGCCGACTGGTTGTCTAGTCCTTATGATATCAGAGGGATTAAACGTGATAACGATTTCTCTACCTACCAGTATGGTTTCACATTAGGTGGCCCGATTATCAAAGATAAATTACACTACTTTGTAGGTTTAGACCATCAGAAAGAATCACGTCCGCTTATTATTGCAGATATCAACGGTGCAGCAGATGAAGCAAGGTTCCGCGTAACTGATGCAACGTTAACAGACTTCTTAAATATCGCCAGAACTAAATATGGCGTTGCAAATACTCCTCAATATGGTACATTCGACAAAAACCGTGGTAGTGATGCTGCATTTGCCCGTATCGACTGGCAGATCAATGAAAACAACCTCTTAACCGTTCGTGATAACTATACCAACGATAGAAATCCATTAGGTTTAGCTGATAACACAGCTATCAATTTATATGAAAGTTATGGTAACGATAAAAATGTAGACAATAGTTTACTGGCTACCTTACGCTCAACCATCAGCAGCAAGCTTACCAACGAATTGAAAGTTCAGCATTTATATACCTATCAGGCAAGTACACAGAATGATGAGCTTGGTTTTGCAATTCCAAGAGCAGTAGTTAAAAACATCTCATCCAGACTTTCAGATGGATCTTCAGCCAATACGGATATACAGATTGGTGGACACCGCTTTGGTCAGGAAGGTTTTACCAACAACGTTTTTCAATTAGTTGATAACATTTATTACAATACAGATAAAATCAAATACACATTTGGTGTGGATGTGATGTATACACGCGCTACCTCGCTTTACGGTAGTGAAGTAAACGGCCGTTTCGAATACACTAACACTACAGCGGGATCATCTTTAGAAAATTTCAACAACCTGCTGCCTAACAGATATTACCGTGAGGTACCTTTGGTTGCAGATCCTACAGTAAAAGCAGGCATCTGGAACACGGCTATCTTCGGTCAGATGCAAACAAAATTAGGCAGAGGACTTGACTTCGTCGGAGGTTTACGTTTGGATTACAGTGCTTATCCTACCTCACCGCTTAACCAGGAATTGCTGGATGAAGTTGGCGTAAGAACAGATAACAAACTGAAACAGTTCCTGATCCAGCCAAGGGTTCAGTTTGACTGGGATATCAACGAGAACAGAACAGACTTCGTTCGTTTCGGTGCAGGTATTTTCGGATCTGATGTAAACAACTACGTTACCATTAATAACTTAACCTTTGATGGTAAACATCTGGCAACAGTTGACGTGATCAATACAGACGTTCCAACTCCAAATTTCATTGGATACAGAAACGGTACAGCTACAGCGCCTACTTTAGAGGCTCAGCAATTGCCGATGATCAATACCTACGCAGAGGATGCAAAAATACCGGTAGTTTATAAAGCCAACTTATCTTATAGCAGGTTAATTAGCGACAGGTTAAAAGTAGGTGTTACAGGTTACGCTACACTGGGACGTAATAACTATATGTATGTAGACAGAAACATGTCTGCGACGCCATATTTCACTTTACCAAACGAAGATAACCGTGGGGTATTTGTTCCTACGATGCCTACAAATGGTACAGCCGATTGGAAAACCGGTCGTATCAGCAATAAATTCGGCCGTGTACTGGAACTGAACAGTAAAGGTAAAGTAAACCAGTTTGCCGTTGTGGTAGACGCAACCTGGAAATACTTTAAAGATGGAGAGATTTCTGCAAGTTATACCTGGAATGATACCAAAGACAACACGTCTTACAATGGTAACGTAGCAAACTCCGCAACTTTATCTCTTCCGGTAAAAGATGACCCAAGAAACCTGAGCACTATGACTTATTCTGATAACCAGTTCAGAAACAAAGTTGTGCTTTATGGTACATTGCCAACCTTTGCAGGTGTAACTATCGCCGTTCGTTATTCTGGAATTGGTGGTACACGTTACAGCTTATTATCTGGCGCAAACAACAATGGTGACTTTGTAGCAACCAACGATCTTGCTTATATCTTTGATAAAGACAATACCAGCGTTCCTCAAAATGTACGTACAGGTTTACAAACCATCTTAGACAACCCGAATGCAAGCCAGTCTCTTAAAGACTATATCCTTAAATATTCAGGTCAGATTGCACAACGTAACGGCGGAGTAAACAACTTTTATGGTGTGGTTGACCTTAGGGTGAGCAAAAAATTCAAGCTTCATAAAACACATACACTCGAAGTCTCCGGAGATATCTTCAACTTTGCCAACTTGTTAAACAAGAAATGGGGAGTTAACGAAAGTCTTGGTACCCAGGCATTGTATGCTTTAAACGGAACAGCACGTGTTCCTGCAACAGGTACAACTCCAGAGATTCCAGCTGTTCCCAACTATGATCCTCTGACAAGAGCATTCAACTATAAAGTTAACAATGCAGGTATCGTGGTTCCTTCAGGAAACCCATACCAATTTCAGATCGGACTGAGATACGGATTTTAAGCGACTCTCAAACAAGTTTGTATAATTTTTTTTAATCTCAAACCGTCTCGTGTTAATTCACGGGACGGTTTTGTTTTTAGGAATGGTTTTGTGTTGAGGGATAGTTTTGTTTTGAGGAATGGTTTTGTGTTGAGGGATGGTTATGTTATGAGAAGATCAATCTCTTGTTTTTAATCTTTAAATAACAAACTGCCTGCAGTGAAATGTTAACAGGGGTATTGCTGTTATAACACTGGTAAAGAGTGATTTAAATTGAATGTGTTGATGCGATTGCAGAAAAAATAAATTAAATTTATGTAAGTCGTTCATTCATCTAACCAAACTTATGAATATACAAAACACATCTACAAGAACTCTCTCTATCGATATCTTACGTGGCCTTGTCATGATCATCATGGCCTTAGATCATACCAGAGACTTTTTTCACCTCACAGCCATGACGTCAGATCCTCTCGATCCGGCAACCACCACAGCTCCTTTGTTCTTCACCAGGTGGATCACGCATTTTTGCGCACCCATATTTGTTTTCCTCTCCGGTCTTTCCGCTTACCTTTCTTCGCGCAACAAAACCCGAAAGCAAGCAAGCGCGTTCCTCGCAAAGCGGGGGCTTTGGCTCATCTTTGTCGAAATTATATTCATCACCCTTGCCCTAACATTTAATCCTTTCTACAACTTGATTATTCTTCAGGTAATCTGGGCCATCGGATGCAGTATGCTTTTGCTCAGCCTCTTTATCAAAGGTTCATTAAAACTTATCCTCATTACTGGATTGGTTATTATCCTTAGCCATAACCTGCTCAACCTGCTGGCCTTGCCACCTAACGATCCAGTTACAGTTGTCATTAAAGTTTTCGTAAACGCCTTTGGTACCTTTATTCCGGTAAGCCCAAATTTCCAGATCTGGGTTTTATACGGAATTCTTCCCTGGACAGGGATCATGTTTCTGGGTTATGCAATAGGGAGATGGTATGACAAAGATTTCCCGGCCTTGGAAAGAAAGCGCAAGCTTATATATAGCGGACTGGCGATGATTGGACTTTTTATCGTGTTACGTCTGGTCAATCTTTACGGAGACCCTTCTCCAAGAAAAGAGTACGGACAGCTTTTAGCCAATTTCTTTTCCTTTTTGAATGTCAGTAAATATCCACCATCGTTAGAGTACACTTGTCTCACCCTGGGCCCCGCACTGTTATTTTTATCTTGCACTGAGGCACTGAAAGGCTGGGTTCCCCGGATTGTTGCGGTTTATGGAAAAGTGCCCTTTTTTTACTATGTCCTGCATTTTTATCTGCTGCACAGCCTGCTCGTTATCTTCTTTTTTGCTGCGGGAAATGGAGCAGATCAGATTGCTTCCTTTCCATTTTTCTTCAGGCCTGCAGAGTTTGGTTATTCGTTAGGAATCGTTTACCTGATTTGGATATTGGTAGTAGTCGCTTTATATGCCCCATGTAAATGGTTTGTCAAGTATAAAAATACCCACCAGCACTGGTGGCTGCGATATATATAATTGAAAAAGGAGCGGCTGTCTCAAAATATTGAGATAGCCGCTCCAGTTCCGCACTTCACACACCTAAGCACATATTATTAGTTGTTTGCAATCAACTCAATTCTCGTAACCCGGATTTTGCGTGAGCTTGTTATTGCTTCGCTGAATCTCTGCAAAAGGCACGGGCAATAAGTACATCTTCGCCAAAAACCTGCGGTCATTGTCAACAACACTTGTAAGGTTATACTCAAGCGTATTTCCATCTTTAGTGATACGCGCTCCCAAAGCTGGCTTAGAAAATACCTCTTCCAGTTTCCAGCGGCGGATATCGTTAAAACGGTGTTGTTCAATACTCAATTCCACGCGTCTTTCGTTTCTGTATCGCGTGGTCAAAGCTGCACCGGCCTCTATAATGTCTGGCATCTGATATCTGGTTCTTATGAGGTTTAAAGCTCTTCTTGCTTCTCCCTCGTTACCCAGAGCTATCTGCGCTTCGGCATAATTAAGATAGAATTCCGACTTCCGGAAATATATCCAGGGACTCAGGTTTTCCTGATCACCTTTCTGTTGTGCCTTTTTACCTTCATCTACAAACTTTCTAAAGTTATAGGCAGTGGGAGAGTTGTTCCATGGCTGGTTGGGTCCTCCTTTACCGTCAATACCATTTTTGGAGAGCGTAGTGGGATCATTTTTATCGTAGAAATATTGCATTGCGCGCACTATACCCTGCTCCGGATCAAAAATCGTTGCTCCCTGGTACAGGATTGTTTTTGCAAATCTCGGATCTCTGTTGATGTAAGGGTTCTGGGGCTGATAACCTGATGTTGGATCGGCAGGCAATTTACCATTCGTTAACTCATAGCTGTTCACCAAATCCTGTGTGGGCACCAGCGTTCCCCATCCATTCATTGATCCCGGATAAAACCACATATTTACACCCCATTCCCCGCCGCCATGGGCATTGTTCTGTGTAAAGCTGCGAGAGAGTATCACGTCTTTAGCACTTTTCCCATTAAATACGTTGCCATATTCATCGGCATTGGCAATATCAGAAACTGAAGATAGATCCATCACCAGCTTATTGGCATCACGTGCCGCAATCCATTTATTCTGATCATTTGTAGTGTTAAATAAGGGGCTTGCCGCATACAATAACGTACGTGCTTTCAAAGCCATTGCTGCTTCCTTACTAACCCGGCCGTAAGTTAAACCTGCTAAAGCTGGCAGTTTGTCTATTGCCTCATCACATTCTCTCACTACAAAAGCAGTTACCTCGTCCACGGAGTTCCTAGGTCGGTCATAAGTCTGTTCACCCAGCGCAAATGTCTGGTCGATAATGGGAACTCCGCCATACCAGATCATCATCTTGGCATAGAAAAATGCCCTCAGGAACTGCATCTCTCCTGTCATCACCCGCAGTTTTGCAGCGTCAATGGCAGAGCCCTGTGTTTTTTCCATGAACAGGTTTACTCTGCGGATGTAGATGTAACTGTTAGACCATAGATTGTCGTTCACTGATTCTCCCTGATCGCGACCGATGGAACCTGATGTATAATTCCTGTATTGAATGTTGTGCTGACTATAGCCATCGTCGGTCATGCCCTCAATAAATTTATCGCCCTCTCCGCCATAGGGATGGCCCATTCCACGGTAGGTGCCGTCAACAAACTGTGCAAGCAGGGCAGGATCAGTAAATACGTCGGCGTCACTGAAACGATCTAATGGTTTCAGGTCCAGTATATCCTGTTTACAGGCAGTCAAACTGCACACCAATGCAAACAGTGCATAAAGTATATATCTTGTTTTCATGTCTCAATCGTTAAAATGTTAAATTAGCTCCAAAATTGAGGCTTTTGGTCAGCGGATAGCGCCATCCTTTTTCGTTGGCGTTTTCAGGATCTGTCAGCCCTTTTTTCTTCAGTCCGTCAAAGGTTAACAGGTTGTATCCATTCGTATAGATGCGTAGAGATTTGATACCTACTTTATCCAGTAGTGATTTTGGCAGGGTATAACCAAGCTCTACATTTTTTAACCTTACATAAGATACATCGTGTAAGTAGGAAGTATTCAGTGTCAAAATACTTCTTCCTGCGCGCGCAAGCGAATTTTCGGTAGCATCGGGGCGCCAGGCATTGTTCAAAAAATAATCCGGACCGTTGTTACCTGCAGAAACTGTATAGTCCATATAGTTTTTTGCCTTTGCCTGCCCCTGAAGTAAAGCCACAATGTCAAAGCCTTTATAGCTCAAGCCCAGGTTCAAACCAAATTGTATCTGTGGTACATTGGACTGCGGAATACGAATCTGATCGGCACTGTTTAACACACCGTCACCATTGGTGTCGTCGTAGATATAATCACCCACTCTCACACCGGCAAGTCCAGGGTACGCAGTAAGATCCGCCGCATTCTGGTAAATGCCTATTACATTATACAACAGAGGTGATCCAAGAGGTTTCCCCTCAGCTTTTTGGTAGCTTTCGGGATAGGTATTACCTTCATCTACAAATATTACTTTGCTCTTGGCAAAAGTAAAATTACTTCCGATGTTGTATTTCACCTCATTCCATGAGCCGGTATAATTCAAAGCAAGCTCAATACCTTTATTGTCTACCTTTCCTATGTTTTCATCTGGCAGGTCAAGCCCTGTATACTGTGGTACTGTTATATTTCTTGGCGCCTGTATTTGCGTACGTTTATTTAAAAATAAATCGGCCTCAAAGGTCAGCTTGTTGTTTAAAAAACCAGCTTCAATACCTATATCTCTGCTCAGTTGATTTTCCCAGGTAATCAGTGGGTTGGCCGCAACACCCGGGTTCAGTGCCAAAACATCCTGTCCGCCAAATACATACCCACCTGTTCCATATGAAAATGCGTTCAAGAATTGGAAAGCCGCGATTCTGTCGTTACCAGATTTACCCAAGGAAGCACGCAACTTTAAGTTTGAAATCACTGAATTATCTTTGAGGAACGACTCTTCAGAAACTACCCAGCCCAATGATACACCAGGGAACATTCCGAAGCGTTCTCCTTCTGCAAAAATCTGCGATCCATCATAACGAAAATGTAGCTGTACCAAATATTTACTGTCGTAAGCATAGCTGAAACGACCAAAGTAATTCTGACGCGCTGTTTCTATCGCGGTACCGGCATTTTGCATTGTGCCCGTGCTGCCTGCAAACAGCTGATCCACCTGACCAGAGGCAAAGCCGGTTCTTGATGCATTAAACAAGTCTTGTCTGGTCTGATTCTGCTCGTAAGCCAGAAATCCGGAAACATCGTGTTTACCGAAGGCACGCTTGTAGTTTATTTTTGAGTTCAAGGTAAGTGCATTATTACGCACAAATAATTGGTTTAAACCCCGGGCAGGACCAAAGGTTGTTGGTACCAGCACATCACTGCTATTCTTCGTGTAATAGGTCCAGGGTTGCGCCCAAATCTTCTGGAAAGTCTGCAGATAGTCGTACGCTGCATACCCATCCACGTAAAGCCCTTCCACGCCAGGAATGTCGTATTTATAACGAAGTGTACTGTTGATAACGTTTCGCTCTGTTTTATCATATCCGGTACCTTCTGTAATTGCAAGGGGATTGTATCCCTGCCTGCCTGCTGTAGGGAAACCATCAATTGTTGCCGGTATGGTAGGATCAGCCAGTAAAGAACCTTGAAAAAGCAACTGCTGTTCTACCTGCAGGAAATTCACATTTTCTCGTCTGCCCGCCAGATCTAATCCTATTTTCAGGTTTTTAGATGCCTGTACGTCGATGTTAGAGCGGAAATTGTATTGTTTGAAATTTGTAGTCTCATCTTTCTTGAACAAACCATTCTGGTTGGAGATCCCTGCTGAGAGGAAATATTTTACCTTCTCCGTTCCGCCATCTACCGTTAAACTGTGTCTGCTTTGCAAGGAGTGATTTTTCAATACCTCCTGCTGCCAGTTGGTGGTTGGAAGTTCACCACTGTTAAACCTGTTAAGCTGATCCTGACTAAAGCTGAGCGGTGTACGTCCTGCCTGTAAATCAAGATCGTTGATGGTTCTGGCATACACATTAGCATCAGCCATCTTCATCAAGCGCGTCGGACTCACATAACCCTGGTTAAAGGAATAGTTAAACTGTGGCTCTCCGGTTTTTCCGCGACGAGTAGTAATCAAGATAACGCCATTTCCTGCCTGTGCTCCGTAAATACCTGCCGAGGCGTCTTTCAATACCGTGATTGTCTCCACATCATTTGGATCTATGCGTGAAATTCCATCCCGGTTGGCAACCCCGTCTACTACAATCAGGGGGCTGTTATCTCCCGTAGTGCTTAAACCACGGATATAAATGGTAGCCTCATCACGTCCCGGTTCACCATTACGCTGGTTCACGATTAATCCCGGTACACGTCCTGCCAGGGAGTTAGAAATAGCGGGAGCAGAGCTTTTGCGGATGTCTGAGCCTTTCACCTGCGACACTGCATTGGTTACCTCCTTACGTTGCTGGGTTCCATAACCCACAACTACAACCTCGTTCAAGCCCTGGTTAGCCGTCATCAATGTAAAGTTGATACTCGTTCGGCTGCCAACTGTTGCTTCAATTGGCTGGTACCCGATGTAATTAATCAAAAGCACATCCGTTGCAGATGCCTGGATGCTATAGGCACCCTGAGAGTTGCTCACAGTTCCCCGGTTGGTGTCCTTAACTTTAATGCTTACACCCGGAACTGCATTACCGGTTTCGTCAATAATTACACCTGATACCATTTGCTGATTGCCCACAGGTTTGATGATGATCAGATTGTTGGCCATGGGTTCAAAAGTGTAACCGGTTTTATCAAGCATCTTTGCCAGTACTTCCAGCACAGGCTGGTCAACACTGTTGATGTTTACTTTCAGCTGGCTGATCATTTTTTGTTCGCTGTAAACGAAATAGAAGTCACTTTTAGCTTCTATTGCAGAAAGTGCTTTTTTGAGATCAACGCCCTCCAGGCGTAGTGAAATCTTGGTTTGAGAATAGACGTTTGCAAGCGATTGGAAGCTCAAACAAACGATCAGAATGAGTGTTAACTTCATGGTGATTAATAGTTTTATCAGCCAATAGTTTTCCTTTACACCATTACGGTGTTAAAAAAAATCATAATTTTACGATCTTAAGGTACATAGATACTGCAGTCCTGAGAAACTGCAGCTGTTGATTGGTCTTAAAAATGAATCCGATGAGGCGGCCCGCAGCCGTCTCATTCCTTAAGTCTGTTCTGGATAGTAGTTGTTCATCATGTTTGTTTGGTTTTTGGTTGATTAATCGGTTAATTGATATAAACTTTTCCCTCTTTGAATTGATAGGTGAATGGGGAACCTGTTCTGCTTAATATATATAAGACTTCCTGTAAATTCTCCTTGGTGAAAGTGCCGTTAAAGCGGTGTTTTCTAGCCTCTTCCGATTGAAATACAATTGATGTATGGTATCGCTGTTCCAGCTGTGTGGCAAGACTTTCAAAAGACTTGTCCCGGAACACGAGATGACCCGACATCCAGGCTGTTTCCACAACTGCTGCCGTATCTGTGCTGTCATAATGCTCCAGCTTGTCGAGTTGTGCTTGCTTAATCCCCTTGTCTATTGTCAACCTGTCATCGGGCCTCAAATAAATGACCGTTCTCTTAGCATCGTGAAGCGTAACTTTGATAGACCCATGAATCAGTGCCGCCTGCTGTTGCTCGGAAGGATATGCACTTACATTAAATTCAGTTCCTAATACAAGAATATCCATTTTGTCGGTGTGTACCATAAATGGTCTTTTACGATCCTTAGTCACGCTAAAGAATGCCTCCCCAACTAAGGTAACCTCTCTTTTCTCGGCAGTCATCCGCTCGCCGCTGATACTTGATTGTTCATTAAGTGTGATCACCGTTCCATCTTCCAGCCTAATCGTCCTGCCTCTGTTGTTTGCTGTCGTGGCCCTGCTTATAGAAGTGATCTGCTCCGGAGCCGAACTTTTAAACAGGAGGAGCGTTGAGCTTACCAGTACAACAATACTTGCTGCGGCAAAGTACACCCAGGGTTTCGAAGATTTACGGACAGCTATAGGCTGCCTGTTTTCTTCAGTCGCTATTCGACTGGATAGGTCATTGAACAAACGCTGACTGTTGGTATGGTCTGCTTCCTGATTGTTCCAGTACTCTAAAAAAAATCTGTACTGATTGGCATAAACTTCATTCGAATTGATAGCCTCCTGCAATTCCTTTTCATCGGTTGCTGAGATTGAGTTATTGAGCTTGTCTAAGATTAAGGCAGAAAATCTATGTTGATCCATTCAGATACTGGTAGTTAATGCTTAGACAGCAAAAAAGACAGAATTGCCTAGTCAGAAATGATAAAAAAGATAAAATAATTTTAAAAGGGTACTATAGGTTGGGAATTAGGCTTTTGAAGAGCATAACTAATAAAAAACTTTCCTTTATCGGATAACCATTTTTCTCAAAATAGGAAGACAGGCGCTCGTTTAACTTAAGTATCGCTGTAAATAGATGGTTTTGAACAGTGCGGGGCGAAATACCAAGCAGCTCCGCTACTTCTTTATACTTTAAGCCGTCTTCTTTGATCAATTTAAAGACCATCCGGCATTGAGGAGGGAGCCCGTCAATAGTTTTATTTAAGCGTGCGATCAGCTCTTTTTTTTCCATTTGCACGTGAGGGTTGGAAACATCTACCAGCTCATAATTATTATCCTGATCGAGCTCTACCATCACGATGGAGGAGTATTTTTTCTGGTAGTTTAAGGACTGATTTTTTACCGCAGTATAGAGGTAGCTTTTTGGATTTTCTATCTCGCAGAGCGCTGCGCGTTTCATCCAGCATTTTAGAAATACGTCGACCACTATTTCTTCCGCTACTTGCCTTACATGGAGGTATTGTTCAGAGAATTTGATCAGCTGGCTATTTAATAAATGAAACAATATCTCATAGGAGGCATTGTCATTCTTGCGGCAAATGTTTTGCCACAATACCAGGATTTTCTGATCATTGCTTTCTACTTTCATTATTGCTAATCCGCACAAGAGGTCGTGTATTTCAAATTAACAGTATTTTTTTTGTTTTTTTATTCCTATGAAAATATTTCTTTGATCAAGTTAACAACGAGGTAGGCAGATAAGAAAAAATAGAGGAGAGGCTGATCATAATTTATGATTCAGCCCTTTCTCCTGATTATTTCAGATCAAACCTGTCCAGGTTCATCACCTTAGTCCATACAGCTACAAAATCCTTCACGAACTTTCCTGCGGCATCTGCACTTGCATAAACCTCAGCTACTGCTCGCAGTTCCGAGTTGGAACCAAAAACCAGGTCTGCACGTGTAGCCGTCCATTTGATTGAACCAGTGCTGCGGTTACTGCCGATATAGATCTCCTTATCGTCAGACATTGCTTTCCAGGAAATACCCATGTCCAGCAGGTTCACAAAGAAGTCATTGCTCAGTTTTCCCGGATTTGATGTAAACAGACCATGTTTTGATCCGTCAAAATTGATGTCTAATACCCTCAGACCGCCAAATAATACCGCCAGTTCTGGTGCGGTCAGCGTTAACAGGTGTGCTTTATCAACCAGTAGTTCTTCGGTAGAAACGCGGCTTTTGGAATTCTTGTAATTCCTGAAGCCATCGGCAGCAGGTTCCAGATAGCCAAACGACTCCTCATCCGTTTGTTCCTGCGAAGCATCCATGCGTCCTGGAGCAAAGGGAACCTTAATGGCGTTACCTGCATTTTCAGCAGCCTTTTCCACAGCTGCAGTACCTGCCAGTACAATCAGATCTGCAAGGGAAACCTTTTTGCCCTCAACAGCGGAACCGTTAAATTCCTGCCGAATGACTTCAAGTACATCAAGCACCTTTTGCAGTTGCACCGGATTGTTCACCTGCCACGACCGTTGCGGAGCCAGACGGATACGCGCTCCATTTGCCCCACCACGTTTATCAGAACCACGGAAAGTAGAAGCAGAAGCCCAGGCAGTAGAAACCAATTCAGAAACCGTCAGGCCAGAGGCCAATATGCTCGATTTTAATCCTTCAGCATCACTTTCGCTAATCAGTGCATGATCTACCGCAGGGATCGGGTCTTGCCACAGCAATTCCTCCTGTGGAACATCCGGGCCCAGGTAACGTTCCTTCGGACCCATATCACGGTGTGTCAATTTAAACCAGGCGCGTGCAAAAGCATCCGCAAAGGCGTCCGGATTCTCAAAAAAGTGTCTTGATATCTTTTCGTATGCCGGATCAAACTTCAGCGCAAGATCTGTTGTCAGCATTGTCGGTAAATGTTTTTTTGAACTATCATAAGCATCGGGGATAGTCGCTTCCGCATCTTTAGCCACCCACTGATGGGCACCAGCCGGACTCTTAGACAGCTGCCACTCGTATCCAAACAGGTTTTCGAAAAAGCTATTGCTCCATTGCGTAGGAGTAGTGCTCCAGGTTACTTCCAGTCCACTGGTTATGGTATCTGCACCTTTTCCTGAACCATAACTGTTTTTCCATCCCAGGCCCTGCAGTTCAACATCCGATGCCTCGGGTTCTTTACCCACATGATCTGCCGGGGCAGCACCATGTGTTTTACCAAAGCTATGTCCGCCGGCAATCAGCGCAACGGTTTCCTCGTCGTTCATCGCCATACGGCCAAAGGTATCACGGATATCTTTGGCTGACAGAATAGGATCAGGATTACCATCAGGACCCTCAGGATTTACATAAATCAATCCCATTTGCACTGCTGCAAGTGGTTTTTCCAGGTTGCGCGTATGCACGTCACCGTCGGCATCATCATCAGATACCAGCACACCATGGCCTTCCTCTACGCCCGGGGATCCATGCGCATAACGCAAATCGCCACCCAGCCAGGTATTCTCCGAGCCCCAGTAGACAGATTCATCTGCCTCCCAGACATCGGCACGGCCACCGGCAAATCCAAAGGTTTTGAAACCCATAGATTCCAAAGCGATATTCCCGGTGAGGATCAATAAATCCGCCCAGGAAATCTTCTGTCCATATTTTTGTTTTATCGGCCACAGTAATCTGCGGGCCTTGTCTAAGCTTACGTTATCTGGCCAGCTGTTCAAAGGTGCAAAACGCTGCAGTCCGGCACCCGCACCACCGCGGCCATCGCCAACGCGGTAAGTTCCCGCACTATGCCAGGCCATACGGATGAATAAGCCACCATAATGGCCAAAATCTGCCGGCCACCAGTCTTGTGAGTCTGTCATCAGCGCATGAAGATCTTGTTTTACCACCTCAAGGTCAAGGCTGTTAAAGGCTTCTGCATAGTTAAAGTCCTCGCCGACCGGATTTGATAAAGCGGAATGCTGACGAAGGATGTTCAGCTTTAATTGTTTCGGCCACCAATCATTATTGCGTGTACCCCCGCCGCCAACATTGTGCTTCATGCTGCCATTGTGAAAAGGGCATTTACTGATGTCATTTGATTCGCTTTCCATACTTGGTTTGTTAGAGTTGAAATTCTGTTGCATCAATGATATTGATATTATAAATTTAGGATATTGAATGTGATAATCACAATCGATTCTCTCTATATGCAAACAGTCATAATCTATGCTATATCCTGGCAGCGAGTGCAGATCGTGGAACGATGAATAAGCGGGGAGGGGATTTCAATTTGTGCCTGTCTTACCCATGCCGTTTTGCATGGGTAAACAGGGCTTTTTCAACCTAAACCAACAACCAAATTGATTTTTCTTTAATCACCTTTCCGGTATAGAGAAGATCTCCGGTTAGGTAGGGATTACCTCACAAATGTAAGTTATTAATAATTATTCTAAATAGTATTAAGAGTCTATGACATTAATTTTACAATTGATGTTACATCCTGCCCTTGATATCATCACTGCTGGTCTGCCGCTCTGTTGCAGGGGCCACCTTTCCGCCAAATTTATAACTGAAGGATAACTGAGCATAACGGCTGTCCGCATTTCTGCGGCTCTCTACACGTATATTTTCATAGGTCATCACCTCACGAATCCGGTAACCCCTGAATATATCATTCACCATCAACTTCAAACTGCCTTTCCCTGCCAGAATTTCTTTTTGCAGTCCGGTAGAGATAATACTGTAAGGACGTGTGATACTGGTACCCAATACTTCGGTGCTGCGGTAAAATGCACTAACTTCTGCTTTCCAGCCCTTAGAAAGGTCGAGGGTGTTCTGGGAGTTCAGGCTAATGGTATTCCCCGCATTGATCAGGGGCTCACCGCTGCCGTTGATCTCATAGCGGTTGCGGTAGACGTTCACAAACTGACTGCCGGTCCACCATTTGACAATCCGTGTCGAAGCGGTCATACTCAGTCCGATATTGGTAAAGGAACCCAGGTTCTCCGGACGCTGAAAGGAGATATTGCTATCCCCCAGCTGCCCAATCTGGCTGGTGATCACATCGCCGGTATGGTTATAACTTAAGGTGGCAAAATAGCGCGACTTTAAATTATACCCCAGCTCAAAGGCGTTAACCATCGCCGGTTTTAAATATGGATTGCCTTCATAAAAGGAAAAAGGGTCATCGTAAACACGGAAGGGATTTAAATCCCAATACCCCGGACGTTTGATCCTTCTGCTGTATCCAGTTTTAAGCTGATGATCGGCATTCAGATCTTTGGTCACAATGAGACTTGGGAAAAAACCTATATAATCCCTTTTGAATCGTTCATCGGTAGTCACCTGATGTCCCTCAGTAGCTGTATATTCACTGCGCAGCCCTGCCTGTATGGCATAAGTGCCCAGTGTAGTATTAAAATTCAGGTAAGCTGCTTGAATCTGCTCCTTGTAAACAAAATGATTACTCGTGCTGGCATCGTAGATATAATTCCCATTCTGTAGCGTATCATAGCGAAGGTTATTTTCGGTAGGTACGTCGCTGCCTTTCCAACCTATCGCAAGTTTTGAAACCTTAGATAATGGCAATGTATAATCTACTTTTGCCGCATAAACATCATCATTGGAGGGAATATCACCCAAGCGGGATGCAGGTGCTCCTATAGCGTTACCGTTGCCATCTGTATAACGTGTGTCCAATTGCTGTTTCATGCTCGAGGAGTGGTAGAAATAATCCACATCCACCTTAAGCTCATGCCCGTCCTCATTAAACCGGTGCACATAGCCAATGTTATATAACAGATCCGTCCATTTCTCCCTGTCAGTTGTCTCTGTCTGGGCATTCCAGATTACAGCGCCTGAAGCATTGCTGAGTTGACTAGTATTTGGATGTGTAGTGGGATATTTTCCTATCGCACCATTAATAAGGAAAGCCAGGCTATTTTTCGCGTCGAGGTTTACATCTACTCCAGCACGAAAAGTATTCGAGCGCATGTGGGCATACTCGGTACTCTGCTGTATCATACTTTGTCTCAGCACGCCGCCATTTTCTACTGCGCCGTCAAAAAACTGTCGTTCTGCCGTACTGTGGCTTTCCAGATTATGGTTGGTCGCATTAAAGTTCCCATAGATGTTAAACCTGTCTGTCCTGTAGTTCAGACTCATCCCTTCTGCATGCCTGAATCCTCTTCCCGCACCTGCGGTTCCGGTCACTGCGCCATTAAAGCCATTCAGGCTGTTTTTCTTCAACACAATATTCACGATACCCCCACTTCCTGCGGCATCGTATTGCGAACCCGGACTAGCCATAATTTCGATGCGAGAGATAGATGATGAGCTGGTACCTTTCAACAAGTTAGCGAGCTGATCGCCAGATAGGTAGGTGGGTTTTCCGTTAATCATTATCGTAGTGCCCGATCTTCCTTTCAGTGAAATATTTCCACCATCCACGGTCACCCCGGGAGCCTTACTCAGTAATTCCATCGCGGTATTACCCTCTGCCAGCACGCTCTTTTCAATGTTCATCACAGTTTTGTCGATACTTTGTTCGATCAGTGGACGCTGGCCGCTTACCGTGACGGTATTTAGTTGCTTACTGTCCGCACTCAGCCTGATTTCCTTTAGGTGATGCTGCTTGGTTGCAGTTAAATCGATCATCCCGCTGTAAAAATCAGCATAGCCGATATAACTGATTTTTACGACATACCTGCCGGGCTTCAAGTCATGAATCCTAAAGTTCCCGGCAGTATCTGTCATTACACCCTTCATCTTTGAAGAATCGACATGTTTTAGCAACGTTACCGATGCAAAGGGAATCTCCTGAGCATGTTCATCCACTATTTTTCCGGATATGGATTGCTGCGCGGCTGCCGCAAAAGATAGCAGGCACAGCACGATTACCGTATATATTTTTGTCATTTCTTAAATTGTTAAAGCAGGTTTCGGTGCTTTCTTTTTTCTTTTTTTGCCCCACCAGATATAAAATCCCGTGATCGGCAAACTCGCACAAACCAGGCTGCATATGAAATAAATGATCTTTGTGGTCATCCCACCAAAAGCACCTACATGAATGGCATAGTTCAGTTTCCTTACCTGATCCGGAAAAGCCATGTCCTCCAGCCTTTTGCCACTCCGTTTTGAAAGCTCCAGCGTTGCCGGTTCAAAGTACAGGTCGCGCCAGAAACCTGCAAACATATCTGTGCAGGCATAAATCAGCTCATCCGGTTTTTCCGGAAAGTGTATAATGATATTGTTCTTGTTATGCAGGGCGATTTCATTCCGCACCTTATAAAATATCTGGTCAGCATCTTTAAGCGCGCTGTTTACCGAAGGTGCAAATACTTCTTTCGGCGGCCGCCTGCGTTCCATTTTCTCTCCCCCCGTTACCCAGTACATGCTGCGCGAAAACCAGGAGAAACTCATCACCAACCCTGTAACGGCCATTAATATGGCAATCAGCATTGTATAGAAACCAAGCACATTGTGCAGATCGTAGTTTACACGCTTAAAGGTGGCCTTCCACTTGATCGTAAAACTTTGCTCCCGACTCCGTTTATTCCACTTTTTGGGCCACCAGAGTACCAGACCACTGAGCAAGAGGAAGAAAAAGATAAAAGTAGCCCAGCCCACAATAGGTTTCCCAATCTTACGTCCCAGCATCAGGTTGCGGTGCAGGTCGTCAATGTCATGGAAAAAATCTTCCTGGGGTTTAAAGGCTACTACTTCGGCAGTGAATGGATTTACATAAACAGTAGAGTCAGAATCCAGACTGAATGCTGCGGTTTTATCCAATCCATAATACCATACCGAATGTATTTCTTTCCCCGGAACAGCCGCCGCAACGGCCTTGTACAGCCGGGAGGGGGGGAGCAGCTTGCTCTCGTCCTGCGGACTGATATTTAACTTCGCATCTAGCATTGCGGTAATTTCGTGCTCAAAAACAAGGATGCAACCGGTAATGCTGATAATTACGACAATGATACCAGAAACAATGCCCAGCCACAAGTGCAGCCAGGCATTGATCTTACTCAAACTTTTTTTAAAAGTCATGGAACAATATTTTAGTAGTCAAGCTTCGTGAATGCGCTAACATCCGTAATTCCTACCAAATGCAAACCTCTCGTAGCTGTTGCAGTCTGCAGGTTGATCACATATACATAAAATTCGCCCGCATCATCCTGTAAAAGGTAATATGCGGTTTTACCGTCTTTGTCTACGTACATTTTGTTGTTATAAGACGACTGATCATGTGTCGGCACACCTGACACGCTGGTCAATGTCTTTGCTTCCACATCAGCTATAGCCAGGTTTACTTTACCACCCGCAACGCCGCCTGTGGTAGTACCTGAATACATCGTCATCAGGAATTTATTACCTGTGATATGGTTACCGCGCGCAATTTTACCCTTACCCAGCGCTTCAACATCAAAGAAGTAACTTGCATCAAACGCATCCGTTCCGCTTTTGATACGTAAAATCCCCGAATGATTGGTCGGTACCAGTCCGGCTTCTGTCGTACCAGCGGTAAACCAGGTGTAAGCATCGCCATTATCAGCCAGGCCAATTCCCTGCTGACTGCCCCAGTTGCCGATAAAGCTACCACGGTCATCGCTGATGTTCTTGATATGCTGTAATCCAGGGTAGCTGAAAATACCGATTGTAGCCTTATTCACTTCCAGAATATTTCCGCCCCAGGTGCTTGATCCATCAGCAATCTGATAAGGGATATAAATTTTATCTCCAACCTGAAATAAACCCGTCCAGATAGCCATTCTGCCATTACCCGCAAGGGTGGTAGAAAGGTTCACGGTATTCTGCGACTGAATGGAGAAGCTCTCCGAGCTATAGTTCATCAATGTAGCCACCGGATCATTGATATTTCTGTTGGTAGAACCCAGAATGATATTTTTATCACCATAGGTTCCGTAAATACCCGCGCGCATGGCGTTTACCGTTTTATCTTCATGACGCTTCAGTACGCCTGTTGCATCCAGACCGTATGGCGTAATTGGTCCCTGGTTACCGTAAACCAGACCAAAAACATAGTTATTCTGCACTACGAAAGACCACTCGCTTGAAGATATTCCTTTACCTACAATGCTCAGCGAGCCGCTGTTTACATTATCCGTCGCCACTACATAGGTGCCAGAGCCTCCGCCTTCTTCGGCAGCCTCGCTTGTTACCACAAATACATAGTTCTGATTGGCAACGGTAGGCTCAGAAGAGTCTGAGCTTTTTTTGCAGGAAATCATGCCTATACTAAGCAGTCCGGCAACAAGGATTGTTTTAAAAAGAGTTTGCTGTGTTTTCATTTGATTTAAATTGATTTTTAAGGATTTGAAGCCGGCATAAGGCAGTCGCTGCCAATGAGCGACTGAACCCTATGCAGCATTCACATTATAATAGAGGTGTGTGTATTAAGATTTATTGATGAAGTATCTGAGTTTCAGGTTGAAGCTTCTGCTCGGTTTCTGCAGGGCAAAATTGTCGTACCTGATAACATCCGTCAGGTTATTACATTCAAAGGCAATGTTGTATTTGCCTCCTGCCAGCGAGTAAACCACATTGGCATCATGTGAAATCTGCTGCGGAATGGTAAAACGCTCAGCAGGTGTGCCCAGACTTGGCCAGTTTAGGAAAAACTCATGTACGTAAAGCAGGTTATAGCCCACACTCAGCACATTCCCTTTTTTACCCACATTTGGCAGGGTAAGCGTAGCGTCCGCATTGCCAAACATGTAAGGGATATTTGGCAATCTGTCTTTATATATACTGCTCTGAACAATTTTGCTCGGTTCTACCTGTGTGGTATTAATCAGATTTTGGTAGGTGATATTTCCACCCACAGACAGAAGGTTTTTATAATAGTACCTCACATTGGCATCCACACTATGGTTGGTGACACTTCTCAGGTTTTCGAAACGATAAGAGCGACTGCCATTAGATGACTCTGCACCCAATACAGCGCGGATGTAATTACTCGCGTCGCGGTATACATAGTTTGCATCAATGCTAAAGCTATGTTCGCGGGTCACTTTCTTAAAGAATGATAAACCGGCATTGATGTTATTGCTGCTTTCTGGTTTCAGGCTCGGATTGGCAGTCTGGTTCACCACATCACCAAAAAGTTCATTGTTCTCCGGTAGCCTGTATGCCTTTTCATAGGAAACCTTAAACTGAAGGTCTTTGTATAAAAAGTAAGAGGTGGCAAAACCGTATCCAGTCTTGTTGACTGTTGTTTCGTTGATATAATATACCTCATTCAGATAGTCGTGCGACACACTTTTCTGGTTATATTGCTTCACAAAAACATTGGTGTTCCACTTTTCGTTCCAACTGATGCGGTATCCGAGTCCGGTGATGTTTTTGGTGGTCTTTTTAGGTTGCTTATTCGCTATGTCGTCCGGAAAATAAGTATCCTTTCCTTTTCTGTTGAAGGTAGAAAACTGGTGGTTGAGCATCAGGGCATGGCGCTCCGATATATTATAATTGGCATTTGCCGAGAAAAGCCCATTATTATTCCTGTATTTATAATCCGTCAGTGAGGCTTCACCACCAATGGTACCTGGGTTATTTGGGTACTTGGATATGCTCTCGCCAAACCAGTTAAAACGACGTGGCACGGTATCAAGACTACGTTCCTGGCCCAGGTTAAAGCGTCCGTTTACACTTACATCCAGCCCTTTGAGAAATAGGTCTTTTTTGCGGTATTTGATGCCCGGCTGCAGGATGCTGCCCTGTGTAAGTCGGCCGCCATACACATCTTCCATAATGTTGCCCGTTTGTATTTCCGAAGCATTACGTCCCACGGTAAGTCCCACCAGCAACTGATCCGCATAACTTTTATTCGATACCCCAACATTTGCTACTAGGGTTTCGTTATGGTAATTGTTGTGGAAACGTTTCACACGTTGAGGCGCACTATACTGTCCTGTTACCAGATCGGCCACTTTAACCTTCACCCAGTAATCGTTATCAGAGTAATTCTGAAAAGCATTCAGTTGCACCGTTAGTCCGCTTTTATTAATAAAACCCGCATTGATATTCGTTTTATGGGTATTAAAAGAGCCAAAGGAATAGGAAGCATCAAGGTATTTCGACTGGGTAGTTTTAGTAACGATATTCACCGCACCGCCAAGAGCATCACCGCCAAGCCATACAGGTACTACGCCACGGTAAACCTCTACGCGTTCTGCAAAGTTCACCGGGATATTGTTCAGCTGAAAGGAAGAACCGAAGTTATCCATGGGCAAGCCATCCAGAAACATCTTCACCTGGTTGCCGGAAAAGCCATTTAGCGAAAAGGTCATATTGGAACCCACACCGCCAGATTCGCGTAAACGTACGCCAGACACGCGATTTAATGCCTGCCCGATATCCATGGTGGTATTGTAAAGCTTTTTCGCATCGATGGCCGTTACGTTGTAAGCCTGCTGGTTTATCTCCTTGGTTTTGCTTTGCCCCAGCACGGTAACCTCGTCTATCTCTCGTCCGTCCTGTTCCAGCGTTAATCGCTGACTGTAAGCCTGACCTTCTTTCAGTTGGATGATTACATCTTTGCCTCGGTAGCCCAGTGAGCTAATCTGCAGGAGATAGCTCCCTGCCGGAAGATTGCTGAATTGGAACTTCCCCTGTTCATCGCTAATCGTGAGCCGGTTTAGCGGTAAAAGTTTAATTGTAGCAGCGGAGAGTGGCTGCGCATGAGCATCAGAAAGCTGTCCCTGAATGCTGCTGTGAGTCGTTTTTTGTCCTTGCGCATAAAATACCCGCGCGCATAGCACGGCCATTAGCAAGATTTTCTTAATTTGCATTACTTTTAAATGTTTCGATTTAGGAGTAACCCTTTTCAGGGCCGGGTCATGCAGGTACGAACTGTATGACCCATTTTATAGTAATTCTCATAAAGAAGCATTTACCCCTACGCTATTTAGATTATATTTAAATAAATCTTATTTGTTTAGAGATGGTCGATGTGCAGGATGGTTCCTTTGATTGAGATTCCCTTACTGAGCTTTCCGCTTTGATGGTCGTATTGCCAGATCTGGCTCTTTCCATTTTCTTGATATACAGAGATGTAGGCTTTGTCCCCTTCCTGTAGCGTATTGATAATCCATTCCAGCGGAACAGGGGGGAGATCAAGTTTGATCTTTTTCTGTTTTTCCAGATCCAGCAGCTCATAACGTGCCACGCGGTTCACCATGTAATTTCTGAAACTGTGCACCTTTGAAAGATCCACTACAGAGCTGAGTGCCATGCCATGCCCCAGATCATGCAGGGTGTATGCCTCCGCGGATGCCGGCCTGGCCACTTCCAAATAATAATCCGGATCGAACGTATTTGTCGCAGGATCAAGCTTCAGCACTGCCGAAGGGAGTGCTGTATGATTGCCGGTTCTGCCACCGGGTTGCCCCAGACTGTAGATATCACCTTTATAAACCAGTGATGCCGGCGCCAGAATAGTATAACTGCCCGGCCAGCTGGTGCGGGAATCCTTTGTCACATCCTTCAGTTTCATCTCAGGATAACTAAAACGGGCAGCGTAAAGGGTATCATCACAGGGCACAATATGCTGTCGCATCAGGCCCTTCTGGAAAGTATATTGAACAACAAGATCATCATTTACCAGTTCTGCCGAAACACCAACGTAGAATTTATCTTTTGGAGCCGGGGGCGGACTAAGCTCACCCAGGCGCTGGACAACCATCTTCTCCAGGTCTATTTCAATATAGTTGAACTTGTTATTATTTACGCTGCCCAACAATAGCATTCTCTCATTTACATGGGTAACCCACGACATATAGGGTTCCCATGGGATATCTTTCATGTTGATTGAACCGTTAAGCTCCAGTCCCGAAGCCTTAACTCGATAACGCAGCAACAGCTGATGGTCTGCATCCATCACATAATAATAATTGTTCCGCTGGGCCAGCAGCCATCCACCAAGGTTAACAATAGCCCCCGGTGTGACTTCTGTAGTATCCATCAAGTGACGGAGGCCTGTAAAATGCACCTTATTCTCCAGACTGTCATAGGTAATCAGACCGTAGCGATAATTTTCCGGCTTTGCCCGACTGTTGCATGACGACCAGGAGGAGGCGGCCAGACCAATGAAAAAGATTAACCAAAGGGCTTTCACTTGCTGGCGTTTCATCTGAATTAAAGCTTAAATGTTTGTCTCATTGCCATCGCCACTGCAGGAGGGATATCCTTCAAGCGCTGCTGATCCACCATAATCAGTTCCTCTTCCCTGAGGTTGATATAGCTCAGCAGGTAACTATGCCCTTTCATTAGCCTGAGATTCCTGTGGTCCTGCCCCGGGGCCGAGGAGTTCACCACAATATGCTGATCTTCCTCTGTATCGTTATGTAAAAGAATTGAGCCCAAAAAACGCAGGTTAATCACTTTTGATTCTTCCTGCTGCAGGCTCACTTCACTATTTTTTGCGAGTTTAACAGTGATTCCATTGAAGTTATTCTCTATCAGGCCTTTTTCTTCATCGTATTTGAACACCTGCGAATGCTGTACAAATGGCCTATGGGCGGAAAATAGAGAAAAGTAAAATATAGCCAGCAGGCAGGCAGCCGCGCTTGCAGTATAAGTCACCAGTCTTTGCTTTTTGCTGATTTGTTTCTTTTTCAAACTGATGTGGGTTAACATCCGCTGGCCCACAAGATCGTCGGCTGGGCTAGATGTTTCCTCCGGGAGATTTTCATTATCGCCGCCGTCAAGCCATAGACGATACTTATCCATTTCAGAATCCGTTGCTTTGCCAGACAAACACTTTTTTAATAATTCCGGATTCATAATTTGTTCAGGCTACATTATCATATTATCACATCGGGCAGAATACCCCCACGCTATGACTAATTTCTCGGATATTTTTTTAATCCTTTTCTCAAAAAGCTTAAAGCCTTGGTTAGCTGATTCTCTACTGTTTTCTCTGAGATGGTAAGGTTAATGGCGATTTCCCTGTTTTTTAGTCCTTTCAAACGGCTCAGCTCATACACATCCCTGCAGCGTTCCGGAAGCATATTTACCAGTTTATCCACGTCCCTTTTCAGAAATTTGTAAAGAATATGGCCTTCCGTTGAATTATAGTCAGGTGAAGCCTGCTGCTTAAGCTGCTCAATTTTTTCTGTTTTGCGGACTTCGTTGCTGTAGATTTTAGCAATCCTGAACCTTACAGCGCGCACCAGATAATGTTCAACCGTGGTTCCGTCCAGTATCAGGTTATCCCTGCGCTGCCAGAGTGAAGCAAATAACTCCTGAACCACCTCTTCCGCCTGGTAGCTGTCGCCCACATATTTCAGCGCTATCTGGTAAAGTTTTTTCCAATAGAATTCATACAGCTGAAAAAAAGTCTTTTCGTCTATTTTGAAGGATTCTTTTACCGGAAATGCTGATAGGTCTAACATTTGGGAGTGGAAAGGTAGACAAATATAAAGTTATTTATAACCGATCCAAATAATTTACTTGAAAATCAAAATATTGAAGAGCACAAGAAACAGTAAGCCCCCATGAGTTTTTCAGCTCATGAGGGCAATCCTAAACGATGACGATAAATTTGCCGTCTTTTATTTTAAGTTCTTACTAAAAAAATCAATACTGCGTTTCCAGCTGAGCTCAGCAGCAGCTTTGTCATATCGTGGAGTAGTATCATTGTGGAAGCCGTGATTCACATTTTCGTAGACAAAACCCTCGTATTTTTTGCCGTTGGCTTTCAGTGCCGCCTCATAGGCCGGCCAACCTTCCGTAATCCTGGTGTCCAAAGATGCATAGTGCAACATCAGTGGTGCTTTAATCTTTGGGACATCAGCAATTGCAGGCTGACCTCCATAATAAGGAACCGCTGCGGCTAGTTCCGGAATCCGCACAGCCATCATATTGGAAATTCCCCCACCAAAACAGAAACCTACCACACCAACTTTTCCATTGCAGTCTTTATGGTTCTTAAGGTATTCGTAGGCGGCGATAAAATCTTCTTCCATTTCTGCCTTATCGCGTTTGCTTTGCAAGGCACGGCCTTCATCGTCGCTGCCCGGATAGCCACCCAATGGCGTAAGTGCATCTGGGGCGAGGGATATAAATCCTGCCAAGGCTGCCCTGCGGCCTACATCTTCAATGTATGGATTTAAACCACGGTTTTCATGTACCACAATGATACCACCCAATTTCTTTTTGGTATCAACAGGTTTTGACAATAAACCTTTGATCGTTCCTCCGCCTTTAGGCGAAGAATAATTGATATATGTGCTATTTAACCGTGGATCATCTGCTTTGACCTGCACATTGCCCTGGTAGTCTGGCATCAGGAAGCTCATCAAACCCGGCACGGTTAAACCGCCAACAGCATAGAGTGATAGCTTTTCTACAAATGAACGTCTGTTTAGCCGGTCGTGGGCATAGTCGTCGTACAGGTCAAATACTTCCTGTTTAATATCTTCTTTATTGATCTTTTCCATTTTGGGGGGCTTTACTCAAATATAATGATTCATCCCGTTAACGCTACTCATAAAACGTTAAATTTTAGCGAGGGCTGAAATTTTGATTTAACACATAATCATGTCTATATTGCTCTATGGAACAACATGATAACCGCGTAGATGCCTATATCGAGAAGAGTGCAGACTTCGCCAAACCGATCTTAAAACACCTCCGGGAGCTGGTTCATAAAGCATCGTCAGAGATCCAGGAAACGATGAAATGGAGCTCACCGTTTTTCGATCTCAACGGACCTGTATGCCAGATGGCCGCTTTTAAGCAACATGCCGCTTTTGGTTTCTGGAAGGCTACTTTACTCAATGATCCGCATCAGATCCTAAATCAGGAGCCTGATACCGCGGGCAGCATTGGGAAAATTACCAGCCTCGGCGACCTGCCTGATGATGAGATTCTGATCCGATATATCCAGCAGGCAATAAACCTGAACTTACATGGGATCAAGGCGCCATCTAAAACACCTGTAAAAATGGAAAAAACAGCTTTGCTAATCCCGCTTTATTTTAAGGAGTTGCTGGCAGGTAATCCACTTGCCGATGAGCATTTTAACAAGTTTAGCCCCTCACAGCAAAAAGAATATGTCAGCTGGTTGGAAGAGGCCAGGACCGAGGCAACCCGGGTCAAACGTTTAGAGACTGCACTGGAATGGATCAGTGAGGGGAAAATCAGGCACTGGAAATATAAATAACAGCATTTTGGTTGTCTTTGATAACCATTCTTACAGTGCTCAACAGCTTTACTTGTCGCGTTTGCCCATTCACAATGTCCTATATACGTATCCCGATCTCTATTTGAATAGCTAACTTTATGATGATCAAATCTAAAGCTATGAACGTTAAAGAAATCATATTCTCCCTCATAGAGGCATTCGATAAAAACGATACGGAATTAATCCTCAGTCATTTTACTGAAGATATTGAATGGGAAATCATCAATGAGGCCAAGTTTTCTGGCAAGGCCGAAATCCGGACATTCTTTGAGGCCAATCCTGACATGGAAATGTTCGCTTCCACCAAAGACCATGTAATTATTGATGGCAATCAGGCTATGGTAAACGGCGAGGTGCAATGTGGCAACAAATCGAAAGAGATTTATTACGACATGTACTATTGTGATATTTACGACCTGGAGGGTGATAAGATCAAAAAAATGACCTCCTTTACCATCAACAAAAAGAAGGATTAATTCTTAACGCGGAGCAGCAGGAGAGACAGAAGCATTGGTAAAGTAATCCCATGCTGCCCTGCTAAGCTCGGAAATCATCATATCACTCGCTTTCACATCTGCATTGGTCATGGACACAAAAACAGCAATGGCAAAATGTTTTCCATTGGGAAGGCTAACAATACCTATGTCATTTGTAGCAGCTGTTAATCCCTTTTTGTCTGCCCCGGAATATCCTGTTTTGTGCGCTACGGCTGTGCCGGAGGGTAGCAAGCCTTTTATCTTCTGTGGACCGGATGGGCTGTCTGTCATAATTTTCCACAGAAAATCCTGCGATGTTTTTGAAAGCAGCTGCTTTGCGTAGAACAATCTTAACAGGTCGGCGGCCGCCCCTGCAGTAGTCCAGTTTGTAAATTGTACCTTCCAGTCCTGATGCATCTCATTTTCCGTCGCAGCAATGTTGATTTCTTTAATTCCCAGTTGATGGATATAGGCGTTTACCCTCGCCGGCCCGCCTGCTATGCCAAAGAGGATATCGCAACCATTGTTATCACTTTGAGATACCGTAAAAGATAGCAGCTCTGCTAACGGAATTTTCACGCCGCCGTTTGGGTATTTATCCCTCAGTGGACTCCATGTATCAGGTTTCAGATCGCTCTTTTTGATCAGTATTTGCTGATTGAGCTGTATTTTTCCCTCATCCACCTGATGTAATATCGCCAATGCAAGATGAAACTTATATACGCTTTGCATTGGCAAATGCAGGCCACCATTAACGGAAATCGTATCCCCGTTTTGCAGGTTGGTAATTGCCAGTCCTATAGTTGCCGGATAACTTTTGACCATATCCTGCAGCTTCTTTTTGAAGTCATTTTGCTGTGCAAATGTCGGTACACTAGCAGCTAGTAGCAGCGCGATACAAATGATTTTCTTTAAAAAAGCACGTAGGTTCATTACACAAAATTAACACATGTTCGGTGAGTATTGATGGTTAATTGTAAATATTTATCGAGTTTTGGTCGCCGTGGCAGATCTGCAGATCTCGCTCAGCAGTCGGCAGATCTGCCGGGACAGATGAGCAGCAACTAGCCATGAAATAACATTGATGATTGAAAAGGCTTCTCAACTCAGAAGCCTTTTTATATTTGCAGAAAATATTACTGATGAAAAACAACCTGCAGCAGCTTTATGGCAATATAGATATCTACTTATTTGATCAGTTATTAAAAGGCCGTTTTGATGATTGCAGAAAGGTTCTTGATGTAGGAACGGGAGGGGGGCGTAATTTGCCCTATTTCCTCCAGAATGGATATGAGGTATTCGGCATCGATCCCAATCCATCAGCGGTTGCAGGTGTGAAAGCTTTATCTGCATCACTGGCTCCAAACAATCCGCTCGAAAACTTTATAATGGCTACAGCAGAAGAACTACCTTTTGAGGCTGAGCATTTTGATCTGGTTATTTGTAGTGCTGTCCTTCATTTTGCTAATGGACATGCCCATTTTGATGCAATGATTCAGTCGATTTGGCGCACATTAAAACCAGGTGGTTATTTCTTCGCTCGCCTGGCCTCAGCTATTGGCATTGAGGAGTTAGTGCAGCCACAAGGCGATGGACGGTATTTTCTGCCGGATGGTTCAAGCCGTTACCTGGTCACAGAGGAAATTTTACTGCATTATACAGCTGTTCTCGGCGCGGAAATATTCGAACCTATCAAAACGACTAACGTGCAAAATCTTCGTTGCATGACAACCTGGTGTATAAGGAAATGAGGGTTATATATTTAAATTTGGAAGAAAGAAAAAAACAGCAAAATCACATTCAACAAAACTGAAGGATGTAAAAATTAATTCCGGTTAAATCAGGTCTAATTCATAGGGATTTGAGATCGTTTTTTGACCAAATCGCTTTAATAGTTCCAATTCATTTGATTCATCTATATTTTCTTTTTCCAGTATTTCTTTAACTGCAGGCTGTTTAAGCCCTGGTATGCGGGTTTGAAAAAAAGGCCACAGCGTTTCATTTTTATATATCCTATCAAGGTTTGAAAATCCTGCGATGTGACTTTATTTATTACGAACACTTTTGAACTCGTCAGTATACTGAAAGGCCCATTCGCTATTTTCGCAGCGCAAAGTTGCTACAACAAGATGATCAATCTTCAACTCAAAAATGGCATAAGCCTCTTTAGGTAGAACAATCTCAACATCGTTTTCTTGTGTTGATTTTGACAGGTAACGCTTGATATAATTTGTCATCTTTATCTTCGCTTATTCCGCGTAAATCCAGAAGATATCCCAAAGCGCATATAGCCGTATTTATCCTGAAAATAGATATTGTAAGGATCTTCGCCATAATAACCTGCGGCGGCCATTAAAAACACATTGTTCATGAATGGAAAGGCATAGTGAAACGACGTTTCCACATTCAGCCTTTTTTTAACGCCTGTCAGATCGTAAGCTGTCATTTGGTTGATGGCATAGTTCAAGCCCGCATTTAGTCTCCAATTTTCCTTGTCTTGCTGATATTTCCGCAGCGAAAAGTCGTAGATGAGCCTCGTAAAGCCATAATCTCCTTCCAGCACAGGTTCATTATTAAACCATTTGTGCCATTCAAATCCTGCATGGTGGTTTAGTGTATAAAAAACTTCGTTTGCTTTGCTAAGCGTTTTGCCGAAATTATAGGAAGCCGTGAGGTAGTTGGTGTTAAAATTTCCTGTTTTAGTGTTAATTGTGCCATCAGGATTTCTCGCCTCCTGATCCTGACCGTTGGAATGATGAGTAAAGGCAAGGGAGGCATATTTATAATCATTGGGCGATTGGTTAAGCCGTACATACATCATTCCGCCTAACCTAAAACTAGGTGTTCTGACACCTGCAGATTTTTCATCTCTGACCCTAGCCGTAAAATCAGGAATAACTGCAAAGGCGATGGGAATTTTAGAACTTGCCAGCAACATGTATGTAGTGGTTAACTTTCCATTGAGCACATATTTGGATGGTGCCCCAATTTCGCCCTTAGGAGAAGTATAAGACAATTCGCTGTTTTCTTTATAGAGATGAATGAAATCTTTATTGGCAATTATCCTCGCTTGTGATAATGAATCTTTTACTAATAACGTATCCGCGGATTGTGCTGCGGCAATCGCCATATTTAAGGTAAATAACAAAGCGAGTAAGCCGGTTTTAATCATGTTTATATGTACGGCAAAATAGGATTCAACGATTTTGGAATTTGAGAATCTTAACTCGTATGCATCAGAGGATCCGGTGGGGTTTTTAAATGAATATAGCGAGAAGGTAATATTCGATGAAGTGCAACGGGTTCCTGCATTATTTTCCTATATCCAAACTAGAGTAGATGCTTCCAGGCAAATGGGACAATTTATTCTTTCGGATTCTCAGAACTTTCATCTCCTCAATAGCATAACTCAAACACTTGCAGGAAGGGTGGCGCTTTTCAAATTGCTACCTTTGGATTTTGAGGAATTAAAGTCTGAAGCTTTATTGGGAAGTTCTTATTTAAGGGCCATGTTGCATGGTTTCTATCCGGCCATTTTTGATCGCGAAATTGGACCTGTAATATTTTATGCAAACTATGTTCAAACTTATATCGAAAGAGATGTAACTGAATTGCTAAATATTAGAGATTAAGTCAATTTCGTACTTTTCTAAGTTTATGTGCCGGCAAAGCAGGCCAGCTACTTAATATAAGTACGCTAGCAAATGCATGTAATATAACTCAACCTACCGCAAAGTCTTGACTTTCAATTTTAGAAAGTAGTTATATCATTTTTTTGCTGCAGCCATATTATGAAAACTTCAATAAACGACTAGTAAAGAGCCCGAAACTGTATTTTTATGATTCTGGTTTGCTGTGTTATTTATTAGGGATTAGAGAAATTGAGGATATCATTGAAAACCGATTAAAAGGAAACCTATTTGAAAATATGATTGTAGCAGAATACCAGAAGAAAAATCACCATCAGTATTTACATGAGGATATTTTCTTTTGGCAGGATAGTAATGCAAATAAAGTGGATCTTCTTGTCAAAGATTTCAAGGGATATAATATTTACGAGATCAAGGCAACAGAAACCATAAAGCCATCATTATTTGAAAAGATGAATAATTTCGAAAATCTGGCGGCACCAGCTAAAGTTAATAAGACTTTAATCTTCGGCGGGAAGGAAAATCAAAAAAGAAGCCATTACAACATATTGAGCTGGAAGAATAGCTTCAACACGATTTAACCTATAAAAAAGAAAGCCCTGCAAAACAAATTACAGGGCTTTCAAATCAGGTTGTTTCTTTATCTAATTTATTCGTCCCGGATATTGCTGTAACGCAATGGTGAGGCAATCCATCGCTTTATTCAGGTCTTCAGTCTTTAGCACATAGGCCATTCTTACTTCATTCTTTCCAGATCCTGGTGTAGAGTAAAAGCCAGTTGCTGGCGCCATCATTACCGTTTCTCCATTCAAATCAAAACTCTCTAAAATCCATTGGCAGAACTTATCTGCATCGTCAATCGGTAATCTTGCTACAACATAAAATGCACCACCCGGATTAGGGCAAAATACACCGTCGATACCATTTAACCGTGAAACAAGTGTGTCTCTACGCAACGTATATTCTATGTTTACCGCTTCAAAATAACTGTCGGGCGTATCTACTGCCGCGCTCGCCGCAATTTGCTCTACCTGTCCCGGACATAACCTTGCCTGGGCAAACTTCAATGCTGATTGGATCACAGCTTTATTCTTGGTAACCAGGCATCCCAAACGTGCACCGCACGCACTGTATCGTTTAGATACCGTATCAATCATCACTACATTTTCGTCCAGACCACTCAGGTGCATAGGAGAGGTGAATTCCTGTCCATCATAACAAAACTCGCGGTAAGCTTCGTCAGAGAAAAGGAAAAGGTCGTACTTCAGGCACAAAGCCTTCAAAGCTTCCAGCTCTTCTCTGGAATAGAGATAACCTGTAGGGTTATTCGGACTGCAAATAAAAATTCCCCTGGTTTTGTCAGTGATCAAACGCTCAAATTCTTCAATCGGCGGCAGTGCGAAACCGTTCTCTATAAATGACAGGATAGGTTTAACCACTATATTGCTCATACAGGCAAAACCATTGTAATTCGCATAGAAAGGCTCAGGAATAATAATTTCCTCACCCTCACCGATACAAGTCTGCATAGCGATGGTAATGGCCTCAGAGCCGCCCATCGTTACAATGATATCCTCCGGCGTAATGTTGTAACCCAGTTTATTGTAATATTCAGTGAGTTTGGTTCTGTAGCTTAACGTCCCCTCAGAGTCTGTATAAGACCATACTTTCAAATCAATGTTTTTGATGGCGTTAATCATCACCTCAGGGGTTTCAATGTCGGGCTGCCCGATATTAAGATGATAAACTTTTTTGCCTTCCTGTTTTGCTTTCGCAGCATATGGGGTCAGCTTTCTAATGGGTGAAGCGGGCATTAAGCCCCCTTTTTCTGATATACTTGGCATGGTGCAAAAATAAAAAAACCTCGCCGATTCGCGAGGTTTTGATAACTATTATCTTTTGAATGTTTATTTGCTTGCAGACACAGTCTCGCCTTTAATGTACAACACTTTAGTGGTTGTTTTTGCATTAGACGTGATTGTGATGCTTTTGCTGAAAGGCAATGGTGATCCTGCAGGAGTATAAGTAACTTTGATCAAACCCGACTCACCTTTTTTAATTGGCGTTTGAGTATAGGTAGGAACAGTACATCCGCAGGTAGTTTCAACCTTCGTTAAAATCAAAGGTGCATCACCAACATTTACGAATTTGAACTCTACAGACACAGGTTTTGTCATCGGAATTTTACCAAAATCATATGTTTCTTTGTCGAATTTGAATTCTGCTGGTTTGTCTTGTGCAAATGATACTGCAGTGATACCTAAGACGAAGGTTAATAGTACAATAAGCTTTTTCATATTTGTATGTTTTACACAAAATTACTCAATTCCCCCATAATTCAAAGCACTAAACGAATATATATATTACATAGCGGTACAAGTCGACATTTATAAAATTCGTATCTTGCCCCAATAAACTTTTGTGCTTATGATGCTAAATGACAAACTTACAACGAACCCCATCGATGCCTCAGAATTAAGTTTTGACGATTTCAAAACCATTGTGATCGCTGATTACAAGATTGCCTACGAAAGCAGGCAGGCGAGTTTATTGGGCCGTAAGGAAGTTTTAACTGGTAAGGCTAAGTTTGGCATTTTTGGGGACGGAAAAGAACTCCCTCAAATTGCCATGGCGAAAGCTTTTAAAAACGGCGACTGGCGCTCTGGATATTATCGTGACCAGACATTTGCCTTTGCCACAGGAATTTGTACCATAAAAGAATTTTTTGCGCAGCTCTATGCGAATCCGAATGTAGAAGCCGATCCTGCTTCTGCCGGCCGCTTAATGAATTGCCACTTCGCCACCCGCTCTTTGAATGAAGATGGATCCTGGAAAGACCTGACACAGATGAAAAACTCTTCGTCGGATATCTCACCTACAGGCGGACAAATGGCCAGATTGGTAGGACTGGCATATGCCTCAAAATTATACAGACAAAATAAAGACCTTGCTTACCTCAAAAACTTCTCTGTTCATGGCAATGAAGTAGCTTTTGGTACCATAGGCAATGCCTCAACGTCAGAAGGTGTTTTCTTTGAAGCCGTCAATGCTGCCGGTGTACTGCAAATCCCAATGGCAGTGTCCATCTGGGACGATGCTTATGGCATTTCCGTCCCTGCAAAATACCAGACTACAAAAGAAGATATCTCCGAAGTATTAAAAGGCTTCCAGCGTGACGAAAAAGGCGAAGGATTTGAGATCTTCAAGGTAAAGGGATGGGACTATCCTGCTTTATGTGAAACTTATCAGCAGGCTATTCAGGTTTGCCGCGACGAACATGTTCCTGTAATGGTTCACGTGACTGAGGTTACACAGCCGCAAGGGCACTCTACATCGGGATCTCACCAGCGTTATAAAGATAAAGCGAGGTTAGCCTGGGAAAAAGAATACGATTGTATCAGACAAATGCGTCTATGGATGCTGGAATCAGCCATAATCGACGAAGATGAGCTGGTTAAACTGGAAGAAACAGCTAAAAACTTTGTGCGCGACTCGCAGCGTGAAGCCTGGAATGAGTTTCTGGCCGATATCAAAATAGAGAAAGATGAAGTGATTGCGCTGATCAATAACCTGGCAGTGGCCACACCTGTGCTTAAAAAAATCACTGCCGAGTTATCCGGAATGCCAGATGCACAGCGCAAAGAAATTATTTCTTCCGCAAGAAGGGCCCTGCGACAAACGCTGAATAACCCCTCAGACCAAAGAGATCAGCTGTTGCGTTGGTACGAGAAGGAAAAAGGAAATAATGAAGAGCGCTACAATTCAAACCTGTTTAATGATGGAGATGAAACACCTTCCAAAATAGGAGTCGTTGATGCTACTTATCATGAAAGCAGTAAAATGGTTGACGGACGCGAAGTGCTCAATGCTTGTTTCGATGCAAACTTTGCACGCGACGAGCGTCTGGTAGCCTTTGGTGAAGATCTGGGTGCCATAGGCGATGTAAACCAGGGCTTCGCCGGTCTGCAGGCGAAATATGGCGACCTTAGAATTACCGATACAGGTATCAGGGAAATGACTATCGTTGGCCAGGGGATTGGTTTAGCTCTACGCGGATTGAAACCGATTGCCGAAATCCAATACCTCGACTATTTGTTATACGCGCTGAACGTATTGAGTGACGATCTTGCAAGTTTATCTTACCGCACCAAAGCGGGACAGAAAGCACCTGTCATCATCAGAACACGTGGCCACCGTTTAGAAGGGGTATGGCATTCTGGTTCTCCAATCGCCATGATCCTTGGATCACTAAGAGGTTTGCACCTTTGTGTTCCCCGTAACATGACGCAGGCTGCAGGAATGTACAATACCTTATTCAGGGCAGACGAACCAGCATTACTGATCGAATGTTTGAATGGCTACCGCCTGAAAGAAATGATGCCTGATAATGTGGGTGATTTCACCGTTCCCTTAGGCAAGGCCGAAATTATTCGTGAGGGTGCAGACATCACCGTCGTTTCTTATGGTTCTACACTTAGAGTAGTGGAAGATGCAGCCGAAGAATTAGCAACTATGGGTATCTCTGTAGAAATCGTTGATCCTCAAACGCTGCTGCCATTCGATCTGGATCACCTCTGCGCAGAGTCCCTCAAAAAGACAAATAAACTGTTGGTTGTAGATGAAGATGTACCGGGTGGTGGTTCTGCTTATATCCTGCAAGAAATTCTGGAAGTGCAGCAAGGCTATTACCACCTCGATGCAAAGCCTCAAACGCTTTCTGCAAAAGCTCATCGCACGCCCTATGGCACAGATGGTGATTATTTCACCAAACCATCAGTGGATGACGTGATAGAAACGGTATATAACATGATGCACCAGCATAACAGCACAAAATATCCGGCGATCTTTTAGATTGATCGTAAATTTGACCTTAACTTTGATATTGTGTATTTTTGGTTAAAGACTTACTGAATAGGTAGCTACACCAATTTATTTGGAACGAGTTTCTAAAAAAATAACACCTGATTTCTATGCTTCCCAGCGCGTTTCAGCGGTAGGCAGCATAGCAATCAGGTGTTTTTCCTGCGAAGCATTAAGCTCTTATAACTGACTTGCGCGGTGTCTCAGCAACTGATCCGCAACTACAAGCGCCGCCATTGCTTCCACAATAACTACTGCCCTCGGCACAACACATGGGTCATGTCTGCCTTTGCCTTTAATCTCTGCCGCTTCTCCTGCCGCATTCACCGTCTGCTGGTTATGCATTATCGTCGCCACTGGCTTAAAAGCCACCGTAAAATTAATTTCCATACCGTTAGCAATTCCGCCCTGAACACCGCCAGAAAAATTAGTCAGCGTTTTCGGACGATCACCGTCAACCAGGAAGATATCATTATGTTCCGATCCCTTCATCTCACTTCCCGAGAATCCAGAACCATACTCAAATCCATGCACCGCATTAATGCTCAGCATCGCCTTGCCCAAATCTGCATGAAGTTTATCAAATACCGGCTCTCCAAGTCCCGGGGGGCAGCCCTGAATCACACAGCTCACCTTCCCGCCAACAGTATCGCCATCTTTTCTCACCTGATCTATAAATTCAATCATCTCCTTTGCTACTGCCGGATCTGCACAACGCACAATGTTCTCCTCACGGATCTCCAGTAACTCATTCGCCGGTAAGGACGGTAAGTTAGGCGCTGTGATGGTGCCTACGGCAGAAACGTGCGCAAACACATTAATCCCGTAATACTGCAATAAAAGTTTCGCCACGGCACCAGCCGCAACACGCGCAGCAGTTTCACGTGCCGAAGAACGGCCGCCACCACGGTGATCACGGATACCATACTTGGCATCATAGGTATAATCTGCATGCGAAGGCCTGTATACAGTTTTGTTATGCTCATAATCTTTAGAACGATGATCCTCATTTGGAATCAGCAGCGCAATCGGCGTACCGGTACTTTTTCCCTCAAATATCCCTGAAAGAATCTGCACGGTATCACTCTCCTTACGCTGGGTGGTGATCTTGGACTGACCAGGGCGACGTTTGTCGAGCTCCGACTGGATAAAATCGAGATCCAATGGCAGCTGCGCAGGGCATCCGTCAATAATCACCCCAATGGCTTCACCATGTGACTCCCCAAAAGTGGAAATTCTAAATAAATGTCCGAATGTATTACCTGCCATTTTTGTTATTGGTTATATTAAATGTCTAAATTTCCTTCACTGTAAAGCCAGCAATTTGCAAATCTTTCCAGAAATCAGGATAAGATTTTTCCACTACCTCGTAATCCTCCATCTCCACTTCCTTAATCAGCAATGCCAAAGGCGCAAAGGCCATCGCCATGCGGTGATCATCATAAGTGCTGATCGTGATTTTCTCCGGGAAATGCAGCTTGTCGCAGTTCAGTGTATATACCTCATTGTCTTCAGTCAGCGTAACGCCAATTTTCGCCAGTTCAGTCTGCAGGGCCAGCACCCTGTTGGTTTCCTTTATTTTTAACGTTTCCAAACCGGTAAAGGCCATGTTTAACCCCTTTGCAGCTGCACAAACAATAATCGTCTGTGCTAAATCAGGACAGTCCTTCAGGTTCAGCACTTCGTTTAGCGGCGCATCATTGGCCGACACCAATTGTATCCCGTCCTCAGTTCTTGAAGTTTTAACACCCAGTGCGATCATAATTTTCTGAATCTCACTGTCTCCCTGTAAACTCGTTTCCCTAAGGTTTGGTAATTCAATGGCCGACTGGCCTGTAAGCGCCACAATGCTATACCAGTAGGATGCAGCACTCCAGTCAGGCTCTACCGTTAAAACGGCATCCTGATGTTTCTGAGGCTCAATTCTGATGGTATCACCTTCCCAGCTATGCTTAATGCCTGCCGTAGCCAGCATGTTCAGCGTCATCTCCAGGTATGGGCGTGAGGTTAAACCCCCAACGATATGCAGTGTTAATCCCGACGGCAGAGTAGGGGCAATAATCAGCAATGCCGATAAATATTGGCTGCTCACGTTACCTTTGATGGATACTTCAGACGGGTCACCATTTAATCCACCGTTGATCAGCAATGGCGGAAAGCCTTCGTTTTTCTCATAGGATATGTCGGCACCCAATGCTTTCAACGCATCTACCAGAATCCCGATCGGGCGTTCCTGCATTCTTCCCGAACCGGTAAGCACAAATTTCTCCGGCAGGGTAGATAGAAAAGCCGTCAGGAAACGCATGGCAGTACCAGCGTGACCCACATTTACCGTTCTTCTTTCTTCCGTTACCGAGGTGCTCAGGTTAACCAGGATATTATTCAATATCACTGTATCCGCTGCGTCAGAGAGGTTTTTAACCACTACCTGTCCTTTGCTTAAGGCCGCAATAATCAGCGCCCTGTTGCTCTCACTTTTAGAACCGGTAAGGTGTATTTTTGCATTGATATCCTTTTGTCCTGTAAAGGAAATGACTGCGTTTTGTTTCATTTCTGTGTTTATTTTCAGCTGTAACCAAACCTGTTTGGCCTAACCTGTTACAGGTAAAGCGCTTCAGATTTAATTAACATATGATTGACAGCCGTTTTCAAGCTGCTTTAGGCGGTTTATAGATGTTGATCTGGCTTTAATAATCATGCAGGAGCCTCACTAAAGAAGCTCCTGCAAAATATTTACTTGATAGCCGCAGTTGCTTCAGCAACCTCAGCATCAGTTTTACCGTCGTTCATGATCTCAGTTTGTCTTCTGATAGACTCACCGTGAACTAATTCTAAGAATTTCTCTGTAAAACCTAGGTCTAATTTAAGCGCTCTTGCAAAGGCACTTCCTTTTTTAAGTATCTCATCCCAACGGTTAACCTGCAGGATGGTTACTTTATTATCTCTTTTATACTCACCGATTTTTTCAACAATCGCCATACGCTCACCCAGTTTCTGGATCAGTACATCGTCAATTTTGTCGATTTTCTCACGTAGTTCAGCTAATTTATCCGTAAAGGCAGCGTCTTTAGACTCTGGCTCACGTACGCTTAATCTATTTACCAGATCAGCCAAAGCAGATGGAGTGATTTGTTGTTTGGCATCAGTCCATGCTACTGAAGGGTCAATATGCGACTCAATAATTAGTCCCTGCATATCCAAATCCAGTGCTTTTTGCGCAATGTAAGGGATCAGTTCACGGTTTCCACAGATATGTGAAGGGTCGTTGATGATCGGTAGTGTAGGGCATAAAGTTTTCAGTTGGATAGCCAGTTCCCACATTGGTTCGTTGCGGAAAGAGCTTTTCTCGTATGAGGAGAAACCACGGTGAATAGCAGCAAGTTTAGTGATACCTGCATTGTTGATGCGCTCTAGAGCACCAATCCACAGTGAAATATCAGGGTTTACCGGGTTTTTAATCAATACTGGAACATCATGACCTTTTAAAGCGTCAGCAATTTCCTGTACGGTGAAAGGGTTAGCCGTAGATCTTGCACCAATCCAAAGAATATCAACACCAGCTGCCAATGCTTCTTCAACATGTTTCGCAGTAGCTACTTCAATTGCTGTTAATAATCCTGTTTCTGCTTTTGCTTTTTTCAACCACTCCAGGCCGATGCTTCCGATACCTTCGAATTCTCCCGGACGGGTACGTGGCTTCCAGATACCAGCTCTTAATACATGTACTTTTCCTGTTGCAGCCAAAAGGTTAGCTGTTGACAACAATTGTTCTTCTGTTTCCGCGCTGCATGGTCCTGAGATGATGAGCGGCTCGTTGTTGATGTTCAACCAGCTCTCTAATGGCTGGATATTAAGATTTAATTTCATGATTAGGGAGTTATTATGTGTTTATGTTGTGAATTATTTGAGTAAAATTTGATTGTTTTTTAATGAGTTTTACACTTTGTCGTTCTTCAGGTACTCACCCATGATGTTAAAGTTCACGGTATATTTAAGTGCCTTGCGGATGGCGACATCGTATTTTTCATTGTCAGACCATTCCAGGTCTACATAAAAGTAATATTCGTTTCTTTTTCCAAGCACGGGCATCGACTGGATTTTGCTCAGATTTACTTCATGCTCTGCGAAAATGTTGAGTACTTTAGACAATGCACCTACCTGATTGCCGGTCTGGAAACAGATGGATGCTTTGTTTGCATCTTGTAAATCGTCGTTTCTTTCGTTGCGAAGGATGAGGAAACGGGTGTAGTTTTTTTTGTTAGACTCAATTCTCTTTTCCATGATATTGAGGTCGTATAAATCTGCTGCCAGTGAGTTGGCGACAGCTACCGTATCCGTCAGTTGCTCATTGCTGATTTTCTTGGCGCAGGCTGCGGTATCTTCTCCTTCTACCAATTTTAAATGAGGATATTCATCAAAAAACTCTGCGCATTGGCGCAGGGCGATAGGGTGAGAGGTAACAAACTTAGCATCTTCAATTTTTACACCGGGCAATCCCATCAGGTGAAGCTGGATGGCGAGGTAAACCTCACCTACAACGGCAAAATTGTATTCCCTGATCAGCGTGTAGTTGGGTAAAAGGCTGCCGGCAATGGAGTTTTCTATCGCCATCACCACGTAGTCGCATTCGTTTGCTTCCAGTGTTACACAGGTCTGTTTAAAGGAGTTACATTCAATAGTCTCAATGTCATTGCCAAAAAACTTGAGTGCAGCTTCTTCGTGGAATGATGCTTTGATACCCTGGATTGCTACTCTTACTGATTTTTTCATTTGAATAAAATTGTGTTTTTAACTGTTATGAAGCTCGCATCAGATTGTCCTTTAATTTTGTAAGCTGTAATCATCTGCTGGTTTCATCGTGTTAATTCTTTTGCGCTAACTATGGTGTAAAAAAAAAGTCCCGGCTTGTGGCCGGGACTTTTTTATACAATTTATCTTGATTATCTTGATTGCATACTAGTCCCGGCTCTTACTAAAATAGTAGAAGTAACCAAACCAATATGTAGTAATATTTCTCATCTTTTTTTCTGGTAGGGTACTTAATAGGATTTTCCCCCGTATGTTATATTTGTTTTTCCAAATGTAGCAACAAAATTTAATTTGTCAATAGTTAAATAAAAAAAATATTTTTTTGTGTGAATTGTCCTGCCTTGAAATCCAGCTAATTACAAAATCACTTAAAAAATCTCGTTTATAGCACCTTTGGATAAAGAACGGCGAGCCAGTTCCCGTCTGTATCTACTTTCTCATAAAAGGTGCCTAAAATGCCTAAACCTACCGCCGGACAGTATATTTTCTGACCTTTTACCGCCATGGGATATAATGCATTTAAAACCACGCGCGACAGGGGAATCTTAGAGCTGTTTACAATGGGCGTTTTGCCCTCCCGTAAATCATCCTGACTCACCACATAATTGGGGTCTGCCTGTGTTGGTCGCCCTAAAGCGGTTAAGCTGTTGTAAAGAATCTGATCCAGCGTCTGTGTCTCCGTCAAATTAAGATACTTTGTGGCTCCATAAGCACCAATCGTAGCATCTGTAAACTCTGCCGTGCCAGAAAGGGTAGTTGCGCCACGCGCCAGAAATGCCATATTTGCTTCCAGAAAGCTGGCAAAAGGTGTAAGCTGATTGGTAAGTGTGGTGTTACTTGTTTTTGGCTTGGTTGTAAGGTCTAAAAAATTCAGCTGACTCCCGGTGGTCTGACCGCTGTAAATAAATCCCGGGCCTTCTGTGTAGTTGGCTTCTATCGTAGCCTGACCAAGTCCCTGCAGCACCGTACCATTTTTGCGGAGAAAGTATGTGGTAGGTCCTGTGCCCCCCGTACTTCCCAGATAGGTGGCATTGGCCAGGGTTCCAGGAATGGTAAGATTAACAAATAGCCCGGTATTGCTGTAATCAAGGTCTTTTACCTGAGCAAATACCCCATATTTATTGGTGCCATTACCTTTCCAGCCGCCCGTTCTGCTGAAATCTGCACCCACCATGTTCACAGCGGCCAGACTTTGGTACATGGATTTTTCCCATCCGAGCAGGGGCACGCGCGCTGCCGAAGAATCGCCAAGCATAGGATTCAGAATCTCTATTTTGCTGCGCAGGTTGTTAAAATAAATCTCCTTCAGCAACTGCCTGCCTACATTTAAATCTGCCGCAGTAAGCTGTCCCCCGTTGCGTTTCACAAACTCGGCATAAATCCCCAGGTCTACCTCCGGATCTTTGATCAGCGGCAGGTAGTTTACACCGGCATAAACAGATTTGTTTACATCCTGCAGATTCAGGATAAAGTCTTTATCGGCACGGTAAGTCCCCGCCTGATCTACAAAATGATTGTTGGAGATATCTACGCGGCTGTTGATCGGTCGCTGCAGATTGATGGAAAAGCGGTTGTAATTCCAGCCCTTAAACCAGTTGTTTTTGAACACCATCCGCTCTGCGGGCACTTTCAGCGTAGGCGTAACACTGGCTACACTGCCTCTGATAATATTTCCCAGACTAAGCGCTGCAGCATCGCTACGGTAAGCGGGGCCAAGCAGGTTCACAATATTATCCTGCACATCGAGATTAAAGGGGTCTGTGCGATTTAAAAACGAATTGGCATAACCCACAAATGTATTGCCGCGAATCACCAGCGAGGTGCCAAATATAAAGCGATTGCTGATATCCACCTGGTTGGTGACACCATACAAAACTGCATCCGAGGCGCCAAAAATTGTAACTACATTTCCAATGATCGAATTCCCTTCAATGAGCACTGTGCCTGCACCCACAACGTTGATGGCGGTATTGCAGCGATCTGCATAAATCATATTGTTACTGATCACCATAGGTGCCCGGGAGGTGGCACGGTAGGCCTGAATATCTGAGGCAAGAATAGCATTGGCCAAACGGGAAGCAAAAATCCGGTTTTTGAAGATCCTGCCAGTACTTGTAGATTGCCCCACGTTTATCGCGGTAAGTAGTGAATCTGCCGCAGTGCTCTTGTGAACATGAATGTCGCAATCCTCCACGTCAAAATTATAGTTGAACTCCGAAAATTCAAGGCTTGCCTGGAAGAGTTTGGTCGTTTTAATTTTAATGTCACCAAAACTTCTGGCCATCTGCGAGGTAATCGGGACATCGGAATATACCTCACAGTTTTCCATGATAAAATCGCGACCGTCATCGCCATCCAGCCAAATTCCGCCAGCAAGCGCACCTTTGTGATGCATAAACCTCACCCTGTTGAAATATGATTTTACGCTATTGGATACCACCAGCGATTTGCGGTGCCCCTCAATGGTCAGATCTTCTACTACGGTATTGTAAACCGTGGAAGGGGTGATGTAAATTGCCCGGGCTTTAAATACACGTGTACCGGCGGAGATCACCTCAGTGCCGTTCCCTTTGCCGAGGTTTCTGAGTGTGATATTACTTCCTGACACCGCTGTAACCTGATACAGGTCGGTGCCCAGCGAAATGGCCACGTTAACCGTGGCGGTAGGGGGATTGGTGATTTGCGCTACGGCGGTTGCACCCACCGCGGGAGGGGTAAAGTTGGCGCTCAGTATTCCATAATAGGAACTTCTGTCAGCCGTATAGTCTTTGGATAGGTGATATTTCAGGAAAATCTTGTTGCCCACTACCGTGTCTACCACTTCAAATTCACCATAGTACTGGTCGTAATAATTGGCGCCAGCATTAAAGAAAAATATGCTGTTGCGCTTGAAGGGCGACATATCCTGGCCAGGTTTAAGTGTAATCCAGGATTGTCCCACAGCGGCACTGTCTACATAAGTGTAAAGTGTTGAGGGGTTGAGGCTCCATCCCGCATCGCGATACAAACCAAGTGTAATGCCCGAAGCGTTACTTGGGTCTGGCGTTAGCAGATAGGTAGCATTGATGCCGTCTCCTTTGATGATCAGGTTATTCCGATAGACCTGCCAGCCATCTCTTTTGCCCGACATATAGCGGCCTTTAGGAAAATAAATTGTTCCGCCCTGCGGGGGTACAGCAGCTTTGGCCCTTACCCAGGGGATGGAGTCTATTGTTACGCCATCTCCAGCAGCACCAAACCACAGTATATTATAGGCACCGGAGAAAATTCTGTTGAACTGTCCGCCGGTAACCGTGTTCACCAATATGGTTCCAGTGTTATCGGTCGCGCCCGTCGTGGCCAGGTATTTCCAGCTTCCACCGCCATAATCGGAGCTTTGATATACGCCACTACCCGTGGGATTGCTGAGTCCGCGCAATTGTGCAACGGTATAGGTTTGTGCTGATGCAACATTAAAAAAAAGACCAATAAAAAGGTAAAATAGAATCGAGATTTTCATGATCGGGAGAGGTTAGGGTGATTGACTTAAATAACTGAATTATTGATGATTAGATCATTATTGAATTTAAGGCCAATTGTCCGCAAATAATAGGGACAAAATTCCCAAAACTCAGGTAGTCAGTTGTTTGTGTCAGTATTGGTAACTTAAGTCAAAGAAAATATTATTAGCGTCGACCGAACCGTTTGAAGGACCGGGGATAATCTGGAGATGAGCTGATCAGATTAGCGAAGAAAGAAGTTTCAAATCAAAGAATGCCGGAGATTGGCCTTTAGCTGATCCCGATAGTGCGGAAAGGAGTTTTGAAAGAAAAAAGCCGGAGATTGGCCGGGGGGAAGCAAAAACAGGCAGCCTGAGTTATCACGGCCGCCTGTTATATTTTTTATAAATTAAATAGCGTAGGCGGTATTGTAATAAGCCATGCTTTCTTTAATGTCATTAGCTGTAACGCGGCAATTGAAAGTACATTTGCCAATACTTTCCAGCAGGGAGAACAGGATATTTCCATGCTCATTCTTTTTATCGCTCTGCATCAGGTTTAGCAGCTGGTCAAAAGATTTATCTTTGATGGTATATTTTGGATAAACGCTGCTGATGTAAAGACGGATCTCTTCCAGCTCTTCTTCCGACAGGCTGCTGTTTCTGAACGATAACCAGGCTTCGCAGATCATTCCGATGGCAATAGCCTCTCCATGGGTTAGCGGATTTTTGTCGTTACTCAGTGAGTAACTTTCTACGGCATGGCCGATGGTATGTCCGAAGTTCAGGATTTTGCGCAAGCCTTTCTCCAGCGGGTCTACGGTCACTACTTCATTTTTAATGGCTACAGAGCGATGAACTGCAGCAGTAGTGATATTAATGTAGTCTGCGGATTTAAGTTCGTGATAATAGTCTTTGTCTACGATCAGGCCATGTTTGATCATTTCGGCAAATCCGGAAAGCAGTTCTCTTGGCGGAACTGTTTTGAGGAAAGCCGCTTCAATAAAAACAGCCTGTGGCAGGGTAAAGGTACCTACCATATTTTTTACGTTATCGATGTCGATTCCAGTTTTTCCACCTACAGAAGCATCCACCTGTGATAACAGGGTGGTAGGAATATTGATAAAATCTATACCTCTTTTATAAGTTGATGCTACAAAGCCACCCATATCAGTAATCACCCCTCCGCCTAAGTTGATCATCAGGCATTTGCGATCGGCTTCAAAATCCAATAAAGTTTTCCAGATACCGATACAGAAATCTATGTTTTTGTTTTCTTCTCCCGGATCAGTTTCAATCAGGTCGAAACCACTGAAATCGTCGAGCATAGCCCTGAAAACAGGTAAACATGCTTCTGCAGTATTACGATCGGCAAAAACGAAAATATTGCTGTATTTGCCCTGTTCGATGATTTCCGCCAGCGGTGCTAACTGCGTGTCGAAATAGATGTGGTGTCCTGCGCTTTCTATTGCTTCCATTAAACTATCTTAACTTGATTTCCCATAAAATCTACCAGGTCGCCCGCACGTACTTTTAAACGTTTGCGGTAATCTACCTCGCCGTTATATTTCACTAAACCGTCTTCTACCACAGTTTGTGCTTCGCCACCGCTTTGTACCAGGCCTGTTGCCTTAAGCAGTTGTATCATGGGAATAAATTCGCCCTCTAATTTAAATTCTATCATCGTACTGCAAATTTACAATTATTTACAGACGCTTTTACCTTTGATAGTTGCGGAATTTATATTTTTGCAGCCGCTTGACTAACACGCTAACCAAATGCAACAGCCCGCAGGGAAAAAACTAAACTTTGATAACACCGAAATCGCCTTCCGGAGTAAATCAAAATCCGAACTAAACAGTGCTTACTGGTTGTTCAAAATCATGAGCAGTAACTTTTTAACGCAGGTTGGGCCACCTGTAACCAATTTATTCCTCAACATCGGGCTTCCGATTCAGGGATTAATCAAATCAACGATATTCAAACAGTTTTGCGGCGGGGAGACCATTGCAGAATGTGAACATACGATACAGCAGCTCGCCGATGGCAAAGTAGGCACCATATTGGACTACTCTGTTGAAGGAGAGGAAGAGGAACATGTTTTTGATTTCACCTGTGCGGAGATCATCCGTACAATTGAGCGTGCTGCGGGGGACCTGCGCATTCCGATCACGGTATTCAAAATAACCGGTATTGCCAGGTTTGCACTGCTGGAGAAACTGGATGCAAAGATTGAACTCAATACAGAAGAGAAAGCAGAATATGATCGTGTTAAACGCCGCTGTGAACGCATATGCAGGTCGGCCTTCGACAAAAACGTACCGGTGATGATTGATGCTGAGGAGAGCTGGATCCAGAAGACAATCGACAGCCTGGCGCTGGATATGATGATGCTGTTTAACAAAGAAAAACTGATCGTTTATAATACTTATCAATTGTATCGCCACGATAAACTTGCACATGTAAAAGCAGACCATCTGGTAGCAAAAGAAGCCGGATTTATTCTGGGCTGTAAAATTGTGCGCGGTGCATATATGGAAAAGGAGCGTCGCCGTGCGGCAGAAAAGGGCTATGAGTCGCTGATCCAACCAGATAAAGCGGCAACGGATGCCGATTATAATGCTGCGATTACCTATTGCGTGGAGCATATTTCGCAGATTGGTGTGGTTTGCGGAACGCATAATGAGGCAAGCTGTCGTGTATTGGCAGAGCTGCTGGATAGCCATCAGATTAACCACAATCATCCGCATGTATATTTTTCCCAATTGCTGGGCATGAGCGACAACCTGAGTTTCAACTTATCGGATGCAGGTTATAATGTGGCGAAATACGTACCTTACGGTCCGGTAAAGGCTGTGATGCCTTATCTTTTCAGACGCGCACAGGAGAATACTTCTATCGCCGGACAAACCAGCAGGGAGCTGGACCTGATTACCAGGGAAAAAAACAGAAGAAACTCTTAAAACATTCTTAAAAATATACGGCCTTTACCCCAGTTGAGCTCAACTGGGGTAAAGGCCGTATACAGTTCGTGAAGAAAACCACTTGCAGACTGGTTGCTGACCAGTTGCAAACTTATTAACGACATCCCAACAACAGCCTGGAAACAGTTTAGGGAC